>FPHL01000059.1_pt1 | contig 28799 bp, 32 predicted proteins | sample 1057231 | NCBI WGS metagenome assembly FPHL01 (sample SAMEA4473313, study PRJEB15554) | hydrothermal vent metagenome | biome: marine basaltic hydrothermal vent biome; feature: marine hydrothermal vent; material: water | place: Pacific Ocean | collected 2011-06-14/2011-07-23 | depth 1199 m
AGGAGCTCAACGCAGCCGAGTTCCTCAGGCTGATGAAAAGCCACCTCGAAATGCTCGGTATGAAATCGGACATGATCAGCCGTTCGCTCAACGAAGGCTTCTCCGGCGGCGAGAAGAAACGCAACGAGATTCTTCAGATGCTTATTCTCGAGCCTGAAGTGATCATCCTTGACGAGATCGACTCCGGGCTGGACATCGATGCACTCAGGGCAGTTTCCGAAGGGATCAACAAGATGAAGGACGGCAAGCGTTCTTTCCTTGTCATCACCCACTACAGCCGTATTCTGGACTACATCGAGCCCGACTATATCCATGTGCTCAAAGACGGGCGTATCATCAAGACTGCCGGGCCTGAGCTTGTAGAGCAGCTCGAAGACAAAGGGTATGAATCTATCGAAGAGGACAGTGCGTCATGACACCGGACACACTAAGAAACAAAAGCGTAGAGGAACTGGCTGTCCTGCTGGGGACAGATGTCCGGGAACCACAGCTTAAAAAGCTGCATGACCTTGGCCTTCCGAGTAAAAAGAGCGAAGCCTACCGTTACTTTGACATAGAAACACTGCTCTCTAGAGAGTATGCTCTGCTCGATTATGTTCCCAAAGCCATTCAGGAGAGTGACCATGTCGAGATCGTGGACGGTACCGTCGTTTCTGCCCCAAAAGGTATGCGTATCTTTTACGAAGCGTGCACGCATGTGGAAATGGAGCATTTTGACCCGCTCTACTATCTTGGCCACCTGCTCTCGCCGCATGTCATCAAGATCGAGATAGACGGAGATGCCCATGTTGAGATCGTACACCGCTTTACCCGCAGCAATGCACTGATCAATTACCGTATCTCTCTTGAGAACCAGAGCAACAGGCATGCCATCGTGTATGAAAGATTTGAAGATGATGCGGTCAGAGATACGCTTGTCCTTTACGGTTATGATATGCGGATCGCCCCGAACAGCACACTCAGAGTACTGAAAACACAGACATTGCATCCTGAAAACTATGCGATGGTCGCTTCACATAACGTTCATGTTGAAAGAGAAGCGAATGCCTTGCTGAAATCTTTTGATTTCGGCGGAGGGCTGGGCTTGCAGATGCTCAGGATCGTTCTTGAAGACCATGCCCATGTCGAAGCGGGGCATTTGCTCTATCTCAACAGTGAATCCCGACGCGGTACTGTCTCACAGATCATCCACAAAGGAGAGCATGCCACTTCTTCCCAGGAAGCTAAAAATATTCTCGATGGACATTCCCGCGGGATCTTCGATGCACTCATCAGGGTGGATCATTCAGCAAGGTACAGCAAAGCCCACCAGAATTCCAAAGCCGTACTACTCGATGAAAGTGCCTATATGGCTGCCAAACCGCAGCTTGAAATTTACATCGACGAACTGGAAGCTTCTCACGGTTCGACAACAGGACAGCTGGACAAAAAACAGCTTTTTTACCTCCAGTCACGCGGTATTTCCGTTACTGAAGCGAGAAAAATGCTGGTCATTGCCTTTGCCAATACGCTCATAGAGAAAGTCAAAGACAGCCGTCAGCAGGAGCGTATCAAGGAAGAGTTTGAAAAAGCTTTTTATACCGTACATAAAAAGGATGCCTCATGACCATGGAAGAGAGGATAGCTGCCTATAAAGAAGATTTTGACCTTTTCCCTACGGCCAATGACAAGCTCGAATATATCTTCGATCTGGGGAAGAAGCATACTACGCTTCCCGAAGAAGAGAAGAATGATGAGACCTTCGTGGAAGGCTGCGCCTCTGCTGCCTGGCTTGTCGGCGAATGCCGTGACGGAAAACTCATCCTTCGGGGAGAAGGCACTTCTGAAATGGCCAAAGGAATGTTGACACTCCTGCTGGATATTTTCAACAACCGTACTCCCGACGAGATACTGAATTTTGACCCGGCGAAACTGCATGAAATGGGCATCATCGAACTGCTTTCTCCCGTCAGGCAGCAGAGTCTTGAAGCCTTTTTGAACAAGGTATATGCCTACGCCGGAAAATGCAAAGAAGCAAGGTAGGTACTCATCCCACCGATGATACCTATACCTGCGTAGGGTGCTGTGCCCTCACAGCACCATTTATGTGGAAATGTAACCTATGGTGCCGTCGGAGGATGGCACCCTACGCGATATTATAGAACTTAATGGAGTGATACAATGAACCCTGAAGATATAAAGATAGACGATATTCCGACCACAGCCGAAGAGATGAAAGCTTACGAAGAGAAGTTCGGCAAACAGGAAGAAACATCCAAGTCTGAAGTCAAAAGACCTACCGAAGCAGAAATAAGAGAACGGATGGATGAGACTAAACGCGACTTTCTCGACAAAACCCCCAGTGATGAAGAGATGAAAGAGATGGTCATAGAGGAACTCAGAAAGATCTATGACCCGGAACTGCCGGTAAACATTTACGATCTGGGGCTCATTTACAATGTCAAATGCTGGACAGATGAAGTGACACTGCTCAAACGCTGCGAAATTACCATGACACTCACTTCGGCAACCTGCTCCATGTCCGATGTGATCGTCGACCTTGTCAAAAGCATCAGCAAGCGCCTGGAATATCTCGAACATGTCGATGTAGACATTGTTTTCAATCCGCCGTGGGATCAGAGCAAGATGAGCGACGAAGCCAAGCTGGCGATGGGCATGCTCTAATCCAGTACTTTTTTCAACGCTGAGAGAGAAAGGGTGTTAATGACATCTTTTCGTTCCAGCCACCCTCTTCTGGCCTGATACACCCCGTACCGCATATAGTCGAGTGAGGCCGCATTGTGTGCATCGGTCGAAATGGCAAAACGTACACCTGCCTCTTTGGCGCGTTTGGCATAAATGTCGTTCAGGTCAAGTCGCTTGGGCTGTGCATTGATCTCCAGGAAACAGCCGTTATCCATAATTCCTTTATAGAGCTGTTTCATATTTATCTTGTAAGGTTCCCTCTCACCGATAAGCCTTCCTGTCGGATGTGCAAGTATCTTGACATAAGGGTTTTCCAGTGCCCTGAGTATACGTTTTGTCTGTATTTTCTGTGTCAGACCGAAATGGTCATGTACGGCTGCAACCACAAAATCCATCTCCCCTAGCACGCTGTCCGGAAGTGCCAGGCTTCCGTCTTCTAGAATATCTGCCTCTATACTTTTCAGTAGGGTGATGCCTTTGAGCTCTTCATTGATGCGGTCTATCTCCTCCATCTGTTCTCTTGCCCGTTTTTCATCCATACCGTGTACAATACTCATATGTTTGGAATGGTCGGTAATGGCGATATATTCATACCCCCGCTTTTTTGCCGCCAGTGCCATTTCTTTAATGCTGTTGTGCCCGTCACTGTAATGTGTATGCATATGCAGATCGCCCCTCATCTGATCTTCTTCTATCAGCTTTGGCAGGCGGTTCTGCCTTGCTGCGGTATGTTCTCCCCTGCTTTCACGCAGTTCGGGCTCGATGTAGCGCAGTCCTACTCCTTCATACATTTCCGTTTCTGTGGCACCGGCAATCTTCTTTCCGTCTTTAAAAAGACCGTATTCATTGACTTTCATGCCCTGCTCTTTTGCCATGATCCGTATGGCAATATTGTGCGACTTGGAACCGGTAAAATAATGGAGTGCCGCACCGTAGCTTTCCTCTTTTACACAGCGCAGATCAACCTGAAGATCGTTTTTGAGAATGACAGTGGAGCGGGTATCACCGTGTGAAACGATCTCTTTGACCGCCGGATAGGCGACAAAGTAGTCTATGAGTTTTGCCGGATCTTTCGAAGTTGTGAGAACATCGAGGTCTCCGACTGTCTCTTTCCTTCTTCGGAAACTCCCTGCGACAGTAACCTGTTCAGCCCCTTTGTAGGCTTTGAGATAGTGTTCAAGTGCCAAGGCATGTGGTTCGATGACAGCATAAAGAAAACGTTTCCCCTCTTTTTTTGCGAGCAGTGTTGCATGGAGTATTTTCTGTTCGAGCCCTGTGCTGAAGCCTTTGAGTTTGCTGATCCTGTGTGACTCTGCCGCCTGCTTCAAGGCATCAAGAGAGTCGATATGGAGCTCTTGGTAAAGTATTTTTGCCCGCTTGGGGCCAATGCCTTCTACTGTCAGAATATCCAGCAGATGAGGCGGAAAATCATGTTTGAGATACTCCAGTTTTGCCAGTCTTCCGGTCTCTACGATCTCTTTTATCTTTGCCGCTATGCGTTCTCCGATGGTTGGAAGCTTGGAAATATCTTCTCCCTCCTGGACCATTTTGGACAAATCTTTTCCCAGGTTTCCAATGGTACGCGCGGCATTCCTGTATGCCCTGGTCCTGAACGGGTCTTCCCCCCTGATCTCAAGAAGATCTGCCAGCTGTGTAAAGATGGAAGCGATCTCTGCATTTGAAACAACCATTCTTTTTTCCTTTGTATGAAAGGTTCTATTATTATACTGAAAAATCAGGTAAATATATCAAATTTCCCCGAAGCTCTATCTTTTTTCTTTTTATTAGGCTATAATGCCGAACTTTTCTGCAAGAGAGTATCAAACTCCTTATTTGAGACCATAGATGTCTCCTCTATTTTCCACGAACAAAAGCGTGTGACACAAAGTTTGGTATCGGTTGCATAAAACAGGGTTTTAGACCTCTGAGTACCATATGAAACGAACAAACTTCCTATGCATCGCAAGACAACTACAACACCGACCATTTTAATACAAAGACATACACATGAAATTTACAGATTTTAACCTTAAAGATACCATTCTCGCTGCCGTAAACGAAGCAGGATTTACCGAACCGAGCCCCGTACAGAAAGATGCCATTCCTCTCGTTCTCGAAGGACACGACATGATCGCACAGGCGCAGACGGGTACAGGAAAGACCGCCGCGTTCGGTCTGCCTATCATGAGCATGATGAAAGCGGACGGAAGCGTTGAAGGGCTTGTCATCGTTCCTACACGTGAACTTGCCATGCAGGTGAGTGACGAACTCTTCCGTTTCGGAAAACTCTCAGGGCTTAAAACAGCGACCGTTTACGGCGGTACCGCTTACGGCAAACAGATCGAGCGTATCAAGCAGGCTTCTATCGTAGTCGCCACTCCGGGACGTCTTCAGGACCTTCTGATGAGCGGCAAGATCAAGCTGAACCCGCACTTCGTCGTACTTGACGAAGCGGATGAGATGCTCGATATGGGTTTCCTTGACGAGATCAAAAATATTTTTACCTTCCTGCCGAAAGAGCGCCAGACACTGATGTTCTCGGCAACCATGCCAAAAGGTATCAGAAAACTCGCAGAGCAGATCCTGAACGATCCCAAAACAGTTTCCATTACCAAGTCCGAGAGTACCAACTCCAAGATCACACAGTACTACTACGTGGTACAGGAGAGAGAAAGGGACGATGCGCTTGTCAGGCTCATTGACTACAAGAACCCGGACAAGTGTATTATTTTCTGCCGTATGAAAAAAGAGGTTGACAGACTGGTAGCACACCTCACGGCTCAAGGTTTCAAAGTCAGCGGCCTTCACGGCGACATGGAGCAGAAACAGAGAGAAGTGACCATCAGGGCATTTAAACAGGGCGGCATCGATATTTTCGTGGCAACCGATGTTGCAGCGCGTGGTCTGGATGTCAACGATGTTACCCATGTGTTCAACTACCACATTCCTTTTGACTCTGAAAGCTATGTACACCGTATCGGGCGTACCGGCCGTGGCGGTAAAACAGGTGAAGCCATTACTTTGGTGAGTCCTAACGAGCTGCGTACCATCAAGCGCATTGAAAAAGATGTCGGCGCGAAACTCATCACACAGGTTATTCCTACCCGTATGGAAGTACAGAACAACCGTAACGATGAGCTCATTGCCAAAATCGCCCAGACACAGATCACCGACAAAGCGATCGAACTGGTCAAAACACTCCAGCATGACCTCGACATCGTGACCATTGCGCATCTGCTTGCTTCTATGGTACAGTCTGAGATTTCAGTCAAAGGAAAAGACCATATCGGTCTGGGTCTTGAAGAGGTCGAGCTGCTCATCGAAAGAGCAATGCAGAACAGAGGCAACGGCGGTGGCGGACGCAACCGAGGACGCGGGAACTACAGAGGCAACAGCAACCGAAGAAGATCAGGCAGCACAGACCGCAACAAACACGGACGTAACGGCAGAAGCGGACGCAACGGCGGACAGGGAAGCAACAGAGGATAAAACCCCACTCTCCCTCCCCTCTCACATATCCAAAGGGCTAACTGCCCTGCCCTTGATCATCTTTACTGCCACATATGCAGATTATTACAATATCCAAAAAAAATTTTTGACTTCCCGAAATAACTCCTCAAACATGTAAAAAGCTAAGATGCTATACGCATTAAATTCGATAAAATACATTTCGCATAAAGTTTCAAAGTAAAAAGGGTTAATTATAATGAGTGAAAGTAAAGATTTTTTACGTACAATCGTTGAAGCAGACTTAAAATCAGGCAAATATAAAAAAATTGTTACAAGATTTCCTCCAGAGCCTAACGGCTTCCCTCATATTGGGCATGCCAAATCTATCTTTATCAATTTTGGAATTGCAAGTGACTACAACGGTTTCTGTAACCTTAGAATGGATGATACCAACCCAACTACAGAAGATACAAAATATGTCGAGGCACTTAAAGATGCTATAAAGTGGCTTGGATTCGAATGGCATGGCAAGGTACACTTTACTTCTGATTATTTTCCTAAATTATATGATTATGCTGTCCGGCTTATCAAAATGGGCAAGGCGTACGTTGACAGCATCAATGAAGAGGAAATGAGGGCATATCGCGGAACGGTTACAGAACCGGGTAAGCGCAGCAAGTATGCTGAGCGTTCAGTGGAAGAAAATTTAAACCTTTTTGAAAGAATGAAAAATGGTGAGTTCAAAGACGGTGAACACGTTCTTCGTGCCAAGATCGATATGAGTGCAGCCAATATGAAAATGAGAGATCCGCTTTTATATCGCATAAGACATGCACATCATTTTAGAGCAGGAGATACATGGTCTATTTACCCAATGTATGACTTTGCGCACTGTTTATCTGATTATATAGAAGGCATTACACACTCTCTTTGCACCCTGGAGTTTGAAAATAATCGTGATATTTATGACTGGGTACTCGATACACTTGAGCTTAACCCGCCCCGCCCGTATCAGTATGAATTTGCACGACTGAACATTAACTATACCGTAATGAGCAAAAGAAAGCTGTTGGAACTGGTTGAAGGAAATTATGTCAGCGGATGGGATGATCCCCGCCTCCCTACGATCGCCGGATACAGAAGAAGAGGCTATACACCGGAATCTATTTTGACTTTCTGTGATCAAATCGGTATCGCAAAAGCAAACTCTGTGGTTGATGTCGCACAGCTTGAATTTTGCATCAGAGATGATTTGAATACAAAAGTGCCGCGTGTGATGTGTGTGCTCGACCCGCTCAAAGTAAGCATCGAAAACTATGAAGGCTCCGAAGAGATCGATGCCTCATACTATCCGGATGATGTTCCCAAAGAGGGTTCAAGAAAAGTGCCTTTTTCCCGTGAAGTTTATATTGAACGTGATGATTTTACGGAAAACCCTCCAAAAGGCTATTTCCGCCTTACCCCGGAACAGCCTGTGAGACTGAAACACGGATTTATCATTGCTTGCAAGGAAGTGGTCAAAGATGACAATGGCAACATTACAGAAATAAAAGCAGAGTATTATCCCGATTCCAGAAGCGGCTCAGACAGAAGCGGTATCAAGGTTAAAAGTGCCATTCAGTGGGTGAGTGCAAAAGAAGCTAAAACGGTTGAAGTACGGCTTTACGACAGACTTTTTTCTGCAGAAATTCCCGAAGGTGTGGAAGATATCAACCCGGATTCTTTGAAAATTATCAAAAATGCACTTATTGAGCCTGCTGTTATCACGGATAAACCCGATGCAAGATTCCAATTTGAAAGACAGGGCTATTTTTATGCTGACCCTGTTGATTACACTGATGAGGCACCTGTATTTAACAAAATTGTAGGTCTCAAAGATTCCTGGGGAAAAAAGAAAAAGGCGCCGAAGAGCGAACCCAAGCGTCAAACGAAAAAAGAGCAAATAGATGGTGAAGTGGTACCTATGAGTGAAGCCCAGCAAATACTGTTTGACAAGTATACCGGTGAACTTGGACTAAACAGTGAAGTCGCCAATACTCTGGCCCGTGACGAGAAACTCTCTTCCTTTTACCATGATGCACTTTCTGTCAACAACAGCCCGGTAACGACTGCGAATATGGTGGCTAATGACGTAGCCAGAGAGTTAAAAGAAAGCCAAACGGCTGTGCTGAAATTTGATGCTGAACAGATCGCTGAGCTTGTGAAGATGGTTGATGACGGAACAATATCAAGTAAAATTGCCAAACAAGTGTTTGAAGAGATGGCCAAATCGGGAACAAATCCAAAAAAAATAGTAGCGGACAAAGGACTTGTACAAATCAGTGACCCTGCCGAAATTTTACCTATTATCAATGAAATAATGGTAAAAAATCCAGATAATGTTGCTAAATTCAAAGCCGGGAACACTAAACTTTTAGGCTTCTTTGTCGGGCAGGTATTAAAAGCTACCGGGGGCAAAGCAAACCCAAAAGTAGTCAATGAGCTTGTGGCTGAAAAATTAAAAGAATAAATTGATGCACAAATTGCTTTTGCTCACCCTATGAATTTTCCGCTTCTGCTTCTTTGTGCATCCATAATCTCGATCTCTCTTGCCCCTGAAATGACGACATCCGGGTCAAGTACAAAATCCATAGTTTCATCTCTCCCTTCATAGTTTACAGCGTTCAGAATGACTTTGAGGGCTTCGAGTCTTGCACTCTGCTTGTCATTTGAACGTATCGTATTTGGTGTCGGTAAAATCATCCCATCGGTCCTGAGCCTGTACATCGATCTCACTGAGTTTCCATTGTCTCAAAGGGTCTGTTTTTCTTCTTTCGAACCTTCTCGCCTGTTCGTCTTTCGTGACGGAAAAGTAAAGTTTGACCAGAATAGTCCCCTGTCGGGTCAAATCTTTTTCAAATCCTTTGACCCCTTTCATGAAATCGTCATGTTCTTTTTGGGTACAGAATCCGAAAACCGATTCTACCATGGCTCTGTTGTACCAGCTCCGGTCAAACAGAACCATTTCCCCGCCTCTTGGAAAGTGTGAAATATACTTTTGATAGAACCACTGGCTTTTTTGCTCTTCCGTCGGTTTTCCCAGAGCCACAATGCGGTAATGTTTTTCATTCATGTAGCGTGTGACCCTTCGGATTGTCCCGCCTTTACCGGCTGCGTCTCGCCCTTCAAAAAGAATGATCATTTTCTGATTGGTGATTTCAAGGTGCTTTTGCAGTTTTATCAACTCTGCCTGGTACGGTTTAAGTGTCTGTTCGTTCTTCCGTTTTCTAACCGCTTTGTCCTCTACCGCTTTTTCTTTTTTGCTACGGCTGTAATTTTCTATCAGGTCATCAAGAGAAACCGTTTCTCCCTCTATTTCAAATTGTGTATTCTCATTTGTTTCCATTATTCTTTCTCCTTCTTTTGGGTATTTTAGATTCATGTTTTTTGGATTTTTTACATAGTCTATTATTTATTGTACTACCCTTTGTCTTAGCAGTATAATAAAACAATGAAGTTTGTTTTGAAAAATATCATTTGTACATACGCAAGCTGTTTCAATATCTGGGCTTTACTCTAAAGCAAAAAAGCCTATAATACCCGTTAAATTCAACGACTACTGGAGCACAATATATGCTAAGATTTGCACCTTCGCCCACAAGTGACATGCTCATAGGGGACCTGCGAGTAGCCATTTTCAACTATATGGCGGCACAGCAGAGAGGTGAACCGTTCATCATACGTATAGAAGATACCGACAAAGAACATAATATCGAAGGAAAAGATACCGAAATTCTTCAGATCCTTGAAAAATTCGCTTTGAAACATGATGTTGTCTTTCACCAGAGTGAACATCTCAATATTCATCAGACCCTTGCTGTCCGGCTCCTTGAAGAAGGAAAGGCTTTTGTCTGTACCTGTACACCCGGGCAGATTGAAGCGGAGAAAGAGGCAGCCAAAACGAACAAAACTGCCTACCGTTACAGCGGCAGGTGTTGTAATGCGGACAAAGAGGAGATTGAAAAGCTCAAAGAAGGGAATGTTCCCTTTGTTATCCGTATCAAAAAACCTGAGTATGACATTGTCAATCATGATCTTGTCAAAGGTGAGATTGTCACAACACCCAATGAAGTGGACTCTTTCGTTATTCTGCGTGCCGACGGTACGCCGACCTGCAATTTTGCCTGTGCCTGTGACGACATGCTTTCGAACATCACTTTGATTATTCGGGGGGAAGAGTACCTCTGCGATACACCAAAACAGAAACATATTCAGGAGCAGCTCGGGTATGAAGAAGAAACTGTTTATGCACACCTGCCCGCCCTTTTGGATGCAGAAGGCAGGAAAATGGGTACAAAAGAGGATGGGTCTTCCGTAAAATGGCTTTTTGAACAGGGGTTCATTCCCGATGCAATTGCCAACTATCTCATACTGCTTGGCAACAAAACACCCGAAGAGATATTTACTGTACCGGAAGCTCTGGCATGGTTCGATCTGAAAAAGATTTCAAATTCACCGGCAAAGTTCGACATTGACAGACTGCGTTTTATCAATCGTAAACACCTTGAACGGATGGATGACAAAAGACTTTCCATGGTCTTCGGGTTTGCAGATGCAGAGATAGGAAAACTGGCCAAACTCTATCTGGAAGAAGCTGCTACGCTCAATGAACTTGAAGCAAAGATCAAAGCGATCTTCTCAGCCAAGGATTTTGACGGGGAGTGGGGAGAGCAGATGCGTGTGATGCAGAAAATCATAGCAGATGCCCCGATGATCGCTGCTTTCAATGAATTTGAATCGTATATGATGCAGGCGAGCGGCCTGAAAGGCGAAGCGTTCTCCAAGCCCCTTAAAATACTGCTCACGGGAGCCGGGCACGGTCCTGAACTGAGCGACATTTACCCATATATCAAATCTTATCTACTGGAGGTAATTTCATGAATGCCCTAATTTATTCTATTGTCCAACTGATCCATACCGTGATCAATCTCTATATCTGGATCGTGATCATCGCAGCGTTGCTGAGTTTTGTACGGCCCGACCCGAGAAACCCGATCGTACAGATTCTCTACAGGCTTACAGAACCGGTTTATGATGTGCTTCGCAGAAAAATGCCGTTCCTGATCGTTGGGGGTATCGATCTTTCCCCCCTTGTTATTATTCTCGGACTTCAATTCATCGATACCTTCATGATGCGCGCATTTTTAGGATAGAATGATGTTCAAAACATTTCTTGGTGCCGTTGTGATTGTACTGGCACTTGGAACCACTTCCCTTGAAGCAAAAACCTTCTCCTATTCCCAGGTACACAATATGCCCAGAAGTGTGGAAAAAGACTACTACATCTGGCGTTTCCTCATGCAAAGAAGCACGACCGCTTCACAGGCAAGAAGCATTGTCAAAGAAGTGAACAATACCAATAAAAAACTGCGTCAGGCTTACAAAAAAAAGACCGGAGTCAACCCTCCGAACATTACGCACAATCCTTATGTTACGCAGCAGCAGAAAGAAGACTGGAAACACCAGGCAGAAGGCAACAGACTGTTTAATGAGGGGATCAGGCAGGTTCAGAGAAAAAAACTTCAAAAAGCGATCACCTATTTTCATAAAGCACATGATGTCTATCTGAAACGCTGGGAGAAGGACAAGTCGCTTTTCTGGCTCTATTTGCTGACCAAAGAAAAAAAATATCTCTACAAGATCAAACGGAACAGTACCCATATCAATATGTATACCCTGCTTGCAGCTGACATGACGCACAGCCAGTATCCCCGAAGCATCATTACTCCGCGTGTCAGCAAAAAAAGGATCAGCGGCATAGATGAGACCAATCCGATCGACTGGGCAAAGATGAAGATAAAAGTCAAGAAACCCAACGCCGACCTGAGTGAATTAGCTGAAGACTGTGAATCCCAGGCCACCATTGGTATGAATACCTACATCAAGGCCAAAGCCTGTAACTACAGAAAATCCTATTTCCCTATGCCCTACCGCAACGCCATGTATACCTATCCGGTAGAACGCCAGGCGCTTATCTACGCGATTGCCAGACAGGAAAGCCGTTTCGTACCTGCATCTGTTTCACGCTCTTTTGCGCTGGGAATGATGCAGTTCATGCCTTTTCTTGTCGATCATGTGGCGAAACAAAAGGGTATACATATCGATTATGACGATATGTTCAAACCCAAAGTTGCCATAGATTTCGCCAATCTCCATCTCGATTATCTGAACAAGTGGCTCTACCATCCGCTGTTTGTCGCATATGCGTACAATGCGGGTATCGGATTTACCAAAAAACTTCTCAGAAATCCGCATTATTTTCGTAACGGGCCGTTCGAACCGTACCTGAGCATGGAAAAGATGAATAATGTGCAGGCGAGGGAATACGGAAAACGTGTACTGACCAATTACGTCATCTATATGAACAAACTGGGTAAATCAACACGACTGCTTCCGTTCATCAAGTCTTTGACCGATCCGGCACGGACAGACAGGTTTAGACATTAACCCCGAATGGTTCCGGGCTAAAACACTTCTTTGGTAAAAACATATTTTGCCTTCTTGGCAAAATGAAGCACACTTTTCCCGTAGATGCGGCTGTCAAAAACCAGATCGAGCCTGCTCTTTGGAGTATGGGGGAAGACAACTTCAAAATACTCTCCCCACTCTGTAACGAGCGGTATATCTTTCAGGCGCCTGTCAGAGTTTTTCAGTATTTTTACACTTTTGGGCATTGTACCGTTCAATGTCAGATTAAAGTCTTCAGAAAGCAGGTTCTGTGCTGTCTCGTCTTCCATATAGAGCCCTACAATAAAAACTTCATCCCGTTTGTCATCTTCTTTTTTGATATCGGTCTGACTGAAAAGATAGGTAGCGGTCAGCAGTACTTTGGTTTCATTACCGTCGTAGAGCTGGGCTTTTTCTGTATGGAGCAGTTTTTTATTGTACATTTTTTCTGTGTTGTAAACGTGCATGAGGGCTTTTTCATTCTTGGAGGTACAGCCGGAAAAAAGCAAAATGGCAAGACAGGATACCGCTGCAAGATCTATTCGCATATGCCCTCCGCCCTTCATGAATTGCAGAGAGTTTAACATACTTTCAATAAAGATTTAAGTATAATTCTTCCAATTCATTCTAAACCCGGACTATGCTGTGGAGATCACGAATCTACTGCATAGTCCGGGACAAAAGGTTCATGCGTGAAAAACAGAGTTGCAGTTGCTTTTACCGGTCCGTCAGGCAGCGGGAAGACCACCCTGGTGCAGAAAGTCTCATCTGAACTGATCAAAACACAGAAAGTGGCTATCATCAAAAACGATCCCAAAGACAAAGCTGTCTTTGATGTTGAGGGAAAAGACAGCCATAAATTCTACCAGACAGGGGCAGAAGTCGTTGTGACCTCCCCTACCCGCACTACGTATTTTTCGCAAAGAGAAAAAAGCCTTGCGGAGATCGTTGCAATGATCAACGATTTTGACATTCTTCTGGTTGAAGGGCTCAAGACACTGCCGCTTCCGCGTATCGCTATTTTCCGTACCAAGATAGACGAAAGCTATTTTGACTGTTCCGAAGCCATCGCCATTGACGATACGATTGACCCGTCAGTATATAAAATTCCCGATACGATCGATATACTCAACCTGAACGATCTCGATCAAATTATTGCCTGGATCAAAACACACGCTATCAGCATTTAAGAGGAGAACCTATGCATACTATATTTGAAACTATTGAAAAGGTCGCGTTCAAAATCGACCATGCCATTAAAACAGAAGATCTCGGATACTGCGACAGTGAAAATTCTTCGGGTGAAGATCAGCTCAAACTTGATGTCAAGAGTGACTATATCATCGAAGAGGCATTCAAATCGGTACCGCTTGTAAAAGATTTGATCTCTGAGGAAAAACCGGGTGTACTCTCTTTGCACGATGAGGGACGTTACACTATATGCTACGATCCGCTTGACGGGTCCAGTCTTGCAGATGTAAACCTTTCTGTGGGCTCCATTTTCGGTATTTACGAAGGCGAACCCAAAGGAGAGAACCTGGTGGCTTCCGCCTATGTGGTCTACGGACCCCGTATCGAGATCATGCGTGCCGTCAAAGGAGAAAGGCCCATGCATTACCGGGCACATGAAGGGTATTTCAATCTTGTCTGCAAAGAAGTGCTCCTTAACGAAAAAGGCAAACTCAATGCACCGGGAGGGACACAGCAGAACTGGTGTGACTACCACAAAAGTTTTGTCGATGGCCTGTTTGCCGAAGGCTACAGACTGCGCTACTCCGGCGGTATGGTGCCCGATCTGCACCAGATTTTGCTCAAAGGCGGCGGAATCTTCTCCTACCCCGGAACATCAGACAAGCCGCACGGAAAACTCCGTCAGCTTTTTGAAGTCATTCCTTTTGCTTTTATCTATGAACAGGCAGGCGGTCAGGCGATCGACAACAAAGGAAAAAGGCTGATGGAACTTGTACCGGCACACCCGCACGATACCAGTCCGTGCTTCTTCGGCTCGAACTATGAGATCGAAGTGCTCAAAAAGGCTTACGGGGTCAATGGCTGATGTCCGATGCGGTACTGGATGAATGGCAGATCATACTCAAACAGCAAAAAGCTGCACTTGAGAACTGCCAAAAAGAGCATCAGGTTGACAGCTGCATGCAATGTGAGAAATTTTTGGACTGCGAATTGCGCGATGCCTATGTCAAGGCAGTCTATGACAGTATGAGCAAAGGCAAAGGCGGAGGATTCGAGTTCTGATCGTGTATCTTAGACATAAAGATAGCGTTTGATCTTTTTGGTCGGGGTTTTGACAAAAGGTTCTTTTTGTTCTATCACCTTTTTAATACGGGAAAAAGCTGATACTTTCTCATTCACTTCCTTGCGTATCGTTTCAAGCACTTCTGAAACCTGTTTATGCAATTCGGTTTCCGACTTCTTGCTGACACCGAATTCCTCATCCAGTTTATCATAATCGAGGTTGATACGCGCGGTCAGCAGACCGTTATCGTCAAAAACGAGTGAATCGGCCACGAACATATTGGCATTGACCACCGCTTCGACCTGTTCGGGATAAATATTCTCTCCGCTTGGACCGACAATAATATTCTTGGCGCGTCCGCTCATGAAGAAGTAGCCGTCACTGTCAATATATCCGATATCTTCCGTATTGAACCACCCGTTTTCATCTATTGCTGCTGCTGTTTTCTCCGGGTCTTTGTAATAGCCTTTCATGACAATGGGACCTCTCGCCCACAGTGTGCCTATTCCTTCTGTATTTTTGTCACGAAGTTCAAGTTCGACTCCCTCAAGTACAGGACCGATTGCTCTGTATTTGGTTTTTTCCGGGCTGGTGCCTGCCAGAAGCGGAGATGTTTCGGTCAAGCCGTACCCAATACAGTAGGGAAACTGTGCTTCCCTGAGAAAGCGCTCCACCAGAGGTGAAAGCCCGGCACCCCCGATACCGAAGAAGCGGATATTCCCTCCAAAGGTTTCTATGAGTTTTTTTCCGGCAATCCTGTTGAGTATTTTTCGTATGAACGGTACGGAGTAAAGTGTTCTTAGCCCAAAATTCTTTTCAAATCCGGGCTGAATTTTATTTTTGTATATCTTCTCCATGATCAACGGCACTGTCAGCATAAAGTCCGGTTTTACTATGGCCATTGCCTTGACCAGTATGGTCGGTGTCGGCGGTTTTTGCAAATAATGTATGGAAGCACCGTTCAGTATGGGGATGATCATCCCCACTGTACATTCATAGGTATGTGCCAGCGGCAGAACAGAAAGAAATTTGTCTTCCGGATAAATATCTACCATATACTGGGCTGCTGTGGCGTCATAGGTGATATTCTTATGGGTCAGCATTACCCCCTTTGAACTTCCTGTAGTCCCTGAGGTATAGATAATGGCGGCAAGATCGTCTTCGTGTAGTACAAATTCCTCTTCCTCTTTTTTCTCTTTTCCCAGTTTCTCCATAGCCTTGTTAAAGTGTTCTCCGCTCTTTTTAAGCATTTTATCCATGGTTGAAGGGGTCGAAAGTTTAGTCAAGACATTCAGCTTGTCGGCAATCACGAGCAGATGCATAGAAGGAGGCTGCTTTTCGTCAATGACGGTTTCAAAAAGTTTTTGGGAAATGAAAGCCGCTTTGCACTCTGCATGAATAGCAATGTGCATGGCTTCGGATCTATGAAAATCCGGCAGGATGGGCACGATCACTGCGCCCATGGTCGTTACCGCAAAATAGATCGCAGACCAGTTCGGCATATTTTCACTGTAAAGGGCTACCCTGTCCCCGGGGCGTATGCCGTACGTATGCAGCATTGTCTGTATCTGGATGACTTTCTGGCTCAGGGCATTATAGGTAATGACATTCCCCTCTACGAACCGGACGGCAGGACGGTCGGCATAGTGTGAGGTACTGTTCTCAAAAAGTGCCTTGAGCGTCAGTTCGGGGAGTTGAATGAACGGTTTGTCCATGCATGGCCTTTGATCGTGAATTTAAAACATATAGTATACAAAGGTTGTACTTAAGGTGTTTGGAACAATCGCAGTTTCTCTTCCCTGTTCATCTTTTTTTTGATCTCGTATTCCCTTTTGGAAGCACTGCTTCTGTCTTTGTACGCTTCTGTGTATACCAGTTTTACCGGCCGTCTTGCCCGTGTGTATTTTGCACCTCTGGGCGAAGAATTATGCTCTTCAAGACGCCGTTCAAGATTAGTCGCGATACCGGTGTAGAGTGTACCGTCTGCACATTCAAGCATATAGAGATAATACATTTATGGTGCCTCTTTGTGTATCTCTTCAAGTGCGAAAGGCTTAAAATAGACTCTGATGGGATCTTTTGAAATGAATATTTTCTCGGAATGAGGTTCGATTTTTAACAATACTTCTCTTTTTTTCATTTCGCCGAATGTTCTGTAGCAAAGTGATACAATAGCCGGACGGCTGCTGAAATTTTTGCAGGTTTCCACTTCAAGATAGTATTCCCGTTCCATCTCTTTGAGTTTGTAGAATTTCTTGCTGCCGAAAGTATAAATCTTTTTATCGAGAAAACGGATACGTTTCATCTCTTTTTGATGCTGCTCTCTTATGCGTTTTTCGTTGAGTTCCTGCAGTATCCGATGTTTTTCCTCATCGGTATAGTCTTTTTTCTGCCGGCTTGAGTCCTTTTGAAACTTCTGCTTCTCAAGTCTTTCCGCATTGAGCCTTTCCAGAATGAAAGCTTTCTCTTCACTGCTGAAGGTCTCTTTTTTGACAATGGTCTCGATCAGTGCCCGATTCGCGTCATCCATATGTATACTTTGGTTTTTCTATATTATAATATAATTTTATAAATAAAAGATCCTGTTACCCGTGTCACAGCACAATTTCGATAATATATCTTTCAAAATAAACGTATAAACTCATTTGTTTAAGGAAATACCACCTATGTCATCATCATCTTGCCACAAAGCCTATATCACCACTCCTATCTATTATGTCAACGACATCGCCCACATCGGCCATGCCTATACAACGATCATTGCAGACACGCTTGCACGCTACTCGCGCATGAGCGGGCTTGACACTTTCTTCCTGACCGGAACCGACGAACACGGACAAAAGATCGAAGAATCAGCCAAAGCAAGAGGTAAAACCTCCCAGGAATATGCAGACGAAATTTCCGCTACCTTTAAGAACCTCTGGGATGATTTCGGTATTTCCTATGACAAGTTTATCCGAACAACCGACGCTGACCATATGAAAGGGGTTCAAAAAGCATTTTCCGTTATGTATGAGAACGGCGACATTTACAAAGATGTCTACAAGGGCCACTATTGTATCTCCTGCGAGGCATTCTTTCCGGAATCCCAGCTTGTTGACGGTGAATTCTGTCCCGAGTGCGGCAAACCGACGACTATTGTAGAAGAAGAAAGCTACTTCTTCAAACTCTCTGCCTACGAAGACAGACTGCTGGCATGGTACAATGACAATCCCAACTGTATCCTGCCAAAGAGCAAACGTAATGAAGTGATCCGCTTTGTAGAAGGCGGGTTGGATGACCTTTCAATTACAAGAACCAGTTTTGACTGGGGTGTCAAACTGCCTGCAGAACTCAACGACCCCAAGCATGTGATGTATGTCTGGCTTGATGCGCTGATGAACTATGTCACTGCTCTGGGTTACGGTACCGATGAAGCCAACATGGACTTCTGGCCGGCACGTGTACATCTCATAGGGAAAGATATTCTGCGTTTCCATGCGATCTACTGGCCGGCTTTCCTGATGAGTCTGGGACTTGAAATGCCCAAACATATTGCTGCGCACGGCTGGTGGACGCGTGACGGAGAAAAAATGAGCAAATCCAAAGGCAATGTGGTCAACCCCAAAGAAGTGGCAGATGCTTACGGACTGGACAATTTCCGTTACTTTATGCTTAGAGAAGTACCTTTCGGCGGTGACGGTGATTTCAGTCAGAAAGCACTCATTGACCGTATTAATTCCGATCTGGGGAACGACCTGGGGAACCTGCTTAACAGACTCATAGGTATGAGTAGCAAATATTTTGAAGGCAAAGTGGATTCGGCCAATACCGCCAAATACTATCAGGCGGAACTTGATGAAGTGGCCGCTTCGCTGGAAAAACTCGAACCGCTGCTTTTTGATATGCAGATACACCGCTATCTCGAAGAGCTCTGGAGACCGCTGAGTGTCGCCAACAGGGCTATTGACAAATATCAGCCGTGGACCCTTATGAAAGAAGGCAGAGAGGAAGAAGCCATGGCACTTAACGGGCTTATTGCCGCTATTCTTGCCAAAGTGGCGGTTATGCTCTACCCTGTCATGCCTGAAATCTGCCCGAAGATCGCGGCAGCACTCCGTTTCACGATTGACAATGACAGCTGGAACCGCCTGGTCAAGGAGCAGAAACTGCTGGAAACATTTACCATAGAAAAGATCCCGCCGCTCTTCCCGCGGGTTGAAGAACTGCTGCTTGAGCAGGCGGAACCGACAGATACCAAAGCAGTCAAAACGGAAGAGAAAAAGAAAAAAGAGCCAAAAGAGGAAGGTATTGCCCTTATCGGTATTGACCAGTTCTTTCAAACTTCACTCAAGATCGGTACTGTTGTTTCGGCCGAAGAGGTACCCAAAAGCAAAAAACTGCTGCTGCTTCAGGTCGATATCGGAGAAGATGAGCCAAGACAGGTTGTTGCAGGTATCAAAGAGTGGTATTCCGCAGAAGATATGCTCGGTACACAGGTTTGTGTCGTTGCCAACCTCAAGCCGGCAAAACTTATGGGGCTCAAGAGTGAAGGTATGCTGCTTGCGGCCAAAGATGAGAACGGTCTGTGTATGATACGCCCTGAAAAACCGAAAACCCCGGGAACACCGATAAGCTGATGAAAATAGAAGATATCCTGAACCTCACAGAGGGAACCCTTACCAATACACCGCAGGTACAAGCTGTTGAAGCGGCCACTGTCTATTATTCCAAAGTGGAACATGGCGATCTTTTTTTCTCTTCCAGTCAGGAAGAGATTGACAAAGCCATAGAGAACGGTGCCTATGCCATTATCTACGATGATGACAGTATCGAAAGAAAAGATGACGAGATCGCCTGGATCAAAGTTTCTGACATTCAGCTGGCAGCGTTTAAGCTCATCCGCTATGTCATCATTAAAAAAGAGGCGAAATTCTTTTTGCTGAATGAACATGAACTGTCCTTTTTGAAAATGATCCTTTTGCACAAAGGAAACATCTCGTTTATCGCACATGACTGGCGCAAAGCATTTGAACAGATACTGAATTCTGACGATGCTCTTTTTGTCGGTACGGACAAAGCACTTATGAAGCTTATCAAACCCGATATCAAAAGGCTTGAAAAAGATGTCGACGGCTACCCTGTATTTGATACTCTTTTCAGAACCACGTTTAAAGTCGGCGGCTATGTCTACCAGGAAAAAGAGCTTATTCCCTTCCATCTTGACTACCTCCTGAGAGTGATCGCTTTCTGCGAAGCCGAAGACTTGCCCTACTCTGTCGACCGTCTCAAGTACACCAAGCACTTCATTCCGGTATTCATCGACGGACAGCTTAAAAGTACGCAGCCGGGCAAAAGTGACAAAGTAGCTATTTTTACGGACAATATTGAAGATATCGTTGAAGCGAGAGAATATATCAAACGAAGCAACACCTGGGTCAAAGGCATTGTGCTTACCCCACCCAAGACCAAAGTGCCGGGTATTGACAGGCCGCACTGGTTTGAAACCAAAGAAGAGGTCAGAGAGATCCTCAAAAGCACCCTCTTCAATTATGCATTCATCTACAATGCAGACAAGAGCATCCTCAACACGATCAAGGAAGAATACAGCCTCTTTTAATGTGTAGTACCGTGAGGGTACAGCACCCTGTGGAAGCTGAATGGATTCATCCTCTTACCGTTTGCGTATCACCGCCATATTCTTCCCGTTGTCTCCCACAAATTCACATCCATACTTCTCAGACAAGACTCTGAATGTCTGTGCCCTGAAGAAAACGATATGCGTCGGGTCCTGATGATAGTACCACTTTTTAAACGCTTCAATATCATTGGGATGAAACTGTGTCTGAATGGCCAGATACCCTTTGCTTTCCACCCTTTCTGCCAGTTCCCCGAATACTGCCTTTGGGTCATGCAGGTGTTCAAAGACTTCTGTAGAAACAATAAGTTCATATTTTTTACTATCATAAAGATTATCGGGATGATACAGCGGATCGTAGTAGTCACAGGCTATTCCTTTTTTCTCCAGTAATTTCGCTAAAAGAGAACTCCGTCCACAACCGAAGTCAAGTGCTGTTTCAGGGGCGCCGGCCAAAGGAAGCACGAAGTCCAGAAAACGTTCAAAATAAGCTTTGTAACCGGGATGGTCTTCATTGTTCTCATGCAGATCATAACGGGATTTCTGTTCGGCTATGCTTTGGCGGTACTCGGGAGATTTGAAAATGTATTCGCAGGTTTTGCAGTAATAGTAGGTAATATTTGATCTCTCATCGATGAATGTTTCGGTAGTATCATCGCAAATATGACAGGTCACAGGTCGCTTCCTTTATTGATATAGTTTTTTTATCATACTCTTTCAACCTTTAAACCATACCTTGTTACCGAACCCGAAAGAGCGCATAGATACGCTGTTTCGGGCATTGTTGTTTTTAGGAAAGCAGTTCCTCGATCGTTACGTAGTCACCTACACGGCCTGTCATTTTTTCGGCTTCAGTGTTTACAGGAAGGGTTTTTTTACCCGGTCTCCAGTTGGCAGGACACACTTCTCCTGTTTTTTCGGCATGCTGCCATGCTTCTACCTGACGGAGAAATTCATTTACATTTCTGCCCACGGATGGTGCCTGAACTTCCTGTGCGACACATACACCATGCGGATCGATCAGGAATCTTCCTCTAAGGGCTACACCCTCGTCTTCCAGGTAGACACCGAATGCACGGCTGACTTCGCCTGTGCCATCTGCACCGATCGTCAATTTGAAGTCTTTCAGAACAGGTTCCGTTTCTACAAATCTTTTATGCGAAAATTTTGTATCGGTTGAAACTGCCAGAATTTCTACACCCATTTTTTCAAATTCATCCGCTTTGGCATTCATCGCTGCCAGTTCTGTAGGACATACAAAGGTGAAGTCTGCAGGGTAAAAGCAGACAACATGCCATTTGCCTTCATAGTCTTTGCTGTCCACTGTTGTATAGTGGCCTGTTTTGGCATCGTATGCTTCCATGGTAAATTCCGGTGTTTTTCTCATCACTAAGGTTGAGCTCATACTGTTTTCCTTTTTTTCTTGGTTTGTTTCTATTGTTTCAGGTTCTTCTTCAAGAGGAACCACATTAGTGTTGTCACACGCCATAGGTTATCCTTTTATATAACGATAAAATTTATCTACAAAAAAATGATACAGACAATAGGCTAATCGATGGTTAACAAAAGCACTTCAAATGTATATTTTGCATCAAAAAAGTGCCATAAAATCCGCCCCTTTACCCCTCTTAGGATATAATACGCTCAAAAAACTACAGGCATGTTCCATGAAACGAAGAGACTTCATAACCACGGCTGCTTTGGGTGCGGGTGCCCTTGCCTTTTCCGGATGCCACAGAGCGGAAAAGAAAACAGCCGAAAATACCGTTAACATTAACAAAGGGAAAAAGGTCACACTCAAACTGGCGACTTCCTGGCCGGCACATTTTCCCATCATGGGCACGGGTGTCGATACGTTTGCGAAACGCTGTTTTGAACTCAGCGGCGGGACATTGGAAATTAAAGTCTACCCCAAGAACATTCTTGTACCCGCGCTTCAAGTCTTTGATGCCACTTCCGCGGCGCAGATCGATGCATTTCATTCCGGTGTCTATTACTGGAAGGGCAAAAACCCTGCTTTTTCAATCTTTGGGGGGATGCCGCTGGGACTGCTCAGTGAAGAGATGATCACCTGGTTCAAGTTCGGCGGCGGATATGAGCTCTGGCGGGAAATGTACGGCAAATTCAACCTTTACCCGCTTATCGGCGGTACAACAGGCCCTCAAATGGGTGGATGGTTCAAAAAAGAGATCAAATCTTTATCTGATCTCAAAGGTCTTAAGATGCGCATTCCCGGTCTGGGTGGCGAAGTCATGAAAAAGCTTGGTGTCAACCCTGTTCTGCTTCCTGCCGGAGAAATTTATACTGCCCTTGAACGCGGGACTATCGATGCGACGGAATGGGTCGGGCCGGCACTGGACAGTATGATGGGTTTTGACAAAGCGGCACACTACTACTACACCGGGTGGCATGAACCCGGATCTATTCTCGAAATCACTTTTAACAAAGCACGATGGGAAAAACTCAGTTCTGAACATCAGGCCATCATAACAGCAGCAAGTGAAGAGATGACTGGTACTATGCTTCAGGAGTTTCGTTATAAAAATGCCAAAGCGCTTCAGGAGCTTCCCGATTATGTACAGATAAAGAATTTCCCGCCCGAATTTTTTACTGCTGCCAAAAAAGCGCTCCGTGAAGTACTCGCAGAACAGAGCCGGGAGAGTGCCGATTTTAAACGGGCACTTGAAAGCTATCAGTCTTTCTATGCACTCAATGAACCGTGGAGTGACATCAGCACCAAACATCTTCTCGAAATCAGGAACTAACATGCAGCGACGCACTTTTTTACACTACAGTACCCTTCTTGCCGGTACAACCCTCTTCCCTCTCGGGCTTTGTGCCGATGACAGTAAAGGCAGACGATTCAAACTCCGTTTTGACTTTGCTCTCAAATCAGATGAGGAGAAAGTATTCCCGGCAAAACTCTGGAACCCGCTGCTGCTTAATACCCCCTATCAGAAAGTACGCGAATTGACATTTGGGGGTAACTATGATGTGTTTGACATAAACAGAAAAAATGTTTATGATGCACAGATCTTTTATGCGCAGTGGAAGAAAAGTGCCAAAGCCAAAAAAGCACATATTGAAATGGAGATAGAGACTTTTGACCGTACTGTACCACTGAAGGTCATTCAGGCGGCCAGTGGAAAAAAGCTGCCGGTTCCGGACCATGCAGCCCTCTATCTCAAACCAACTTCCCACATACCTACAGATGGCAAGGTCAGGCAAAAAGCAGATGAACTGACACAAGGCATGGTTGACCGTTTTGAAAAGGTCAAAGCTATCTACAACTGGGTGACTGAAGTAACTTTTCGTGACCCGTCCGTTATAGGCTGCGGCGCGGGTGATGCAGGGAAAATGATGAAAAGCGGCTATTTCGGAGGCAAGTGCACTGACATTTCCTCCCTCTTTGTCGCACTGCTCCGCGCAGCAGGTGTACCCGCAAGAGAAGTTTTCGGTATACGTGTAGGTAAGTCCTGTTTTTCCAAAGCGCTTGGAAAGTCCGATGCAAACGGTTTTGCAGATATTTCCACCTGGCAGCACTGCCGGGTAGAATATTTTATTCCCGGTGCCGGCTGGATCCCGAGTGACCCTGCCGACATTACCAAGCTTGAACTGGTGGAAAAATTGGGCTACAGTACCAAGCGTGTACAGGAGCTCAAAGCCCGTTACCTGCACAGCTGGGAGATGAACTGGGTGGGATTCAACCATGCCAGGGATTTCGTACTCTATCCGAAGCCTGAGCAGTATCCCCTTAATATGCTCGGCTATCCTTACGGTGAAATAGAAGATGAAGTACTCGACTACTATTCCCCCCAAAAGTTTATGTACAGGATCACTTCACAGGAATTGAAGAACTGATGGCGGAGCAAAAGAGTGAAAAACACTTCTATGCACTGATCTTCGGTGCTGTAGTGTCAGCCTTTCTCGCAAGTACCTGCTGCCTGGCACCCCTGCTTTTCCTGCTTTTCGGTATCAGTGTCTCTTCACTTTCCTTTTTGCAGATATTTGCACCTTATCACGGATACTTTTCTGCTTTTGCATTCTTTGTGACACTTTACCTCTGGTATGACTATTTTCGCAAACGTCACACAGCAGTATGCTGTTCCACACACCTGTGCAGGTATCATTTGCATTATTTGCTGGGAGGAACGCTTTTCGTAGCGCTTTTTGTAAGCTATCCCTACTGGGTTGATAAAATACTGGAGTGACCATGTTTAAATATTTTATAATATTAGTATTTCCGCTGCTTCTGCTCAGTGCGGAAAAAACTGCGACGATCAAAATAGAAGGGATGACCTGCCCTCTGTGTACGACGGCAGTCAAAAAAAGTCTGAAGAAAGTGGATGGTGTCATTAAGGCAAAAGTCAGACTCAACACCAAAACAGCTATTGTTCACTATAAAGGGAAAGTCAAGGAAAAGACACTGCTTGAAGCCATAAAGAGAACAGGCTATAAAGGTACCGTTATCTCCGTAAAGTAGCAATGAGCCGCTTGGGGCTAAGCAGCAGTTCCATAGCTGAGCCAATGTCTTTGCAGACAATATCGGATGCGCTCAAAGTCTCAGTGGAACATCCTTCGTCTCCGAGTATGGCTATTGAAAGTACGGCATCTTTTATCATTTTGGCATCATTGTTCCCGTTGCCGAGTGTTACAGTTCTTTCGGTACCAAGGCTGGCAAGGAAGGCTGCTTTTTCCCGGGTATGGTCAACACTTGAAAGTATCAATACTTCAAGATCAAATGCTTTAAGCGCCTCTTTGACCGTACCGAAGGTATCGGCTGTGATCACATAGACTCTGTAGGATTGGCATACTTCTTTCAGCAAAAGGCCTGTTTTGGGTTTAAGGTGGCCATCTGTAGCCAGTGTTCCGTTATAGTCAAAAAGAATATTTTCGATCTCCAGGTTTTTAAAATGGGGGATTTCTATCATTTGATTTTCCTTTCCTTAAAAAATGCCAACACTTCCGCCTCGTCCCCTCTAAAGAGAATGCGTTCTTTATTTTGTTCCATCTGATATCCGTACATCGGATCATAATAATCGCGGAGCAATGCCTCTATCCAGACAGCATGTTCCTTGACACTGCCTGCCTCCATCTGCTTTTTCGATGCTTCTTCAAATGCGGTAACCATTTCTGCATGCCGTTCACCTCCGAGTTTTCTCTGAATGGCACCAAAATTTCTGAGCATTGTTCTTTTCCAGACCTCCATCCCTTCATCTTCGCCGAAACGTTTGGCGAACTGCTTTTGAAAACGGTTGACATATTCCTGAAAGATCGTTTCAATCCGTTTTTCCATAGGTATGTCAAGTATAACAAGCGGTGATGCTTTGAAATGGCTAAAAAGAGCCTGCGGTATCTCTCTGCGGCCGATCCTGCGGCTTTCATCTTCTACCACGATCTCGTTTGTGCCGCTTTCTATCTGCCTGAGCAGGGATGCTGCCAGTTCATGTTCAAAATCTATCTGCGTAGGCTGTGCATCGATCTGGTGTCCGAATGCCGAACCTCTGTGGTGTGCCAGTGCTTCCAGGTCTACACTTTGCCTGATACGCTGAAGGAGAATCGTTTTACCTGAGCCGGTATAGCCGCCGAGCACAAGAGGTTTGAATTTTTCTCCCATCGTTTCAAATTCATTGAGTATATAGCGCCTAAAGGCTTTATACCCGCCTTTGATCCGGCTGATCTCACAACCTGCTTCGTACAGCCATTCCTGGGAAATACGGGAACGGTCGCCTCCTCTGAAACAGTACAGAACAGCATCCGGGTGTTTCGAAATGAAATCACACCAGGCTTTTACCCGTGCTTCCTTGATGTCTCCTTTGACCAGGCGGTGTCCGAGTTCCAGGGCTTTGCGGTTGCCTTCTTCCTTGTAGCATATCCCGACGGCTTCTCTCTCTTTGTCTGTCATCAAAGGCAGGTTCACAGAAGAAGGAAAGGCTCCTTTCTCAAATTCGACAGGTGCCCGTACATCGATCAGGGGGGTATTGGACAGCAATAATGTTTTAAAGTTATCAGTCAAGGGAAGATTCAAATTCTGTTCCTGTTTTTAGGTAGGGAATTATATCATGAATCTTCACAAAGGACGGAAACCTGTATGTAGGTATTGCGGTAATATACGTGTAAGATAAAAAGAGTATCGTTTCTAAAAAAGACATTTCCAAAAAAAGAAGTGGTTTAGCCTGAGCCTATTGCATGTTTTTATACCGCTCTCTCGATGAGCAAAGAAACTCGCTGTTCTCTCCAAACATTCCTTCTATTATAAGTAAAAAACCTGTATATAATCCAAAGATGATCATGATGATCAGTAAAACAAGAAACCTTAGCATGGAAATGAGCCATCTTTCCACGAGTCCATAACTGTCTGTTCTTTCTCCGACACACTCAACGATATTATTTGTACCGGGAAAAACCAAAGTTTTAAAAAATAAATATTTCATTTTCTTTCCATTACTGTAAAATTAACTACACTTGAAAAACTAGATTTGTTTTCACTTCAGTGCAATTACATATCACAACTTTATCTGTAAAATATCAAAAAATGTCAAAATAAATATTTTGAATCTTTAAATACAATCATATCTAAAAAACTTTCTCTCATACATGGCATTCAGTCAATCATTGAAACCGATGCTCTCTATGCTGTATCCCATTTTGCTATGTGAAGTAAGCGGCAGACCAGGGAGGATCTTTCGGACAGAGTAGACTAAATTGCGCAAAGAAGAGATAGAAACATCTTCTTCCTGCCATACTGAAACCATAAGTGTCTCTTTGGAAACGGTATTATTGATATTTTTACACAAAACTTTTATCAGAATATTTTGCCTTATATTCAGTTTTACAGGTCGTTCATCACAGTAAAGGATAGATGATGTCAATGAATAGCTGAAATGCTGATTGATCTTAATTTGATGCTCCGAATCTTTTTCGCTTGTAGCACTTTCCTGTTTTTCATAGGCAAGAAATCTTTTATAGGCAACTTGAAGTGTGATCACAATATCTTTTTCAGAAAATGGTTTGGTAATGAAACCGTAGGGAGAAACAGCCAATGCCTCGTCCAATGTTCTGTCGTCACTGTAGGCTGTAATAAATACAATAGGAAGCACATATCGTTCCAAAATATTTTTTGACAACTGGATACCGTCCATGGCACCTTTGATGTTGATATCCATTAGAACGATATCAAAACGTTGATCTTTAAGTGCCTGCAAAGCATCGGTTCCGTTATCTACAGTTTTGATCACAGATACATCATACTGACCCAGAATATCTTTGAGATAACGTTGAGTGATCACTTCATCTTCGACGATCATAATATTTTTTGCCAACATCTTTTTACTTCTCCCTTACGATAGTATTATAGTGCAATCCACTTATGTATTTTTCTTTTGCGTAAAACTAAAGACAATTTCTGTCCCCTCTTCAAAGTCTATCATCATATTCCCCTCATTAAAAAAGTTGCTGATATCTTCCATGAGTACAAGCCCCAGAGAATGACTGCTTCTGTTTGCATCAAATCCTCTGCCAAAATCTTTTATGCGCAGAATGCATTGTTCCTCTCTATATTTCAGCGATACTTCTATCCGCCCCTTCACCTCTTTGGCATATGCGTGTTCAGAAGCATTTGAAATAGCTTCATTTAAAAACAATCCGAGATTCATGGCATCGGACATACCCAGTACACACGGCTCCAGATCCAAAACAATGGTATGATGTGTATATTTCTGAATATTGTTTGCAATACCTTTTAGGTACTGGGACATATCTACTTTTTCATAGGAAGCACTGTAAGAAAGACTCTCATGTATCAAACTCATGGCCTGAAGACGATATCTCTGCGAAATCAAGATTTTTTTGCATGCTGCACCTTTTGTCCTGAAAGCTTGTGACTCCAGCAGCCCCATAATGATCTGAAGGTTGTTTTTGGCACGATGATGCACCTCTTTCAGCAGGGTTTCTTTGTTTTTCAGTGCAACAGACAGCTCTTCCTCATAACGGCTTCGCTCTTTCTCCAGCATATAGTAAAAGTAAGAGAGGGCAATATATGCCAGGGTTGTTTGTATCAGAAGTTCCACCGTAAAGACCGGTGTTATCCATGCTGTATATGCATTGAGTGTGGTAAGTATCAAAAGCAGAATAACCACAGCATTCCATTTAATACCTATGCGTGTGCCCAAAAAGAAAAAAAGATACGCCGGCACGATCGCAAGTGCAAAAAGTACAAATGCCTGATTATACCCCGGTATCGTTAAAGAAGCAAGGATAAACAGAGTGATGAAAGCTACAACTATCGATGTTGTCGTTCTCAATGAA
>FPHL01000002.1_pt1 | contig 26063 bp, 20 predicted proteins | sample 1057231 | NCBI WGS metagenome assembly FPHL01 (sample SAMEA4473313, study PRJEB15554) | hydrothermal vent metagenome | biome: marine basaltic hydrothermal vent biome; feature: marine hydrothermal vent; material: water | place: Pacific Ocean | collected 2011-06-14/2011-07-23 | depth 1199 m
TTGTGAGCTTAAATAATCCTTCCGATTATTGAGCGGTGTTCAGGCTGTCTGCCTGAGCATCAGCGCGTGTAACCTACTTGGATACAGTGATAAACTATTCGGAGACATTTCATACCCTCCTCTAATAGTTTCTTTGTGTATCTGATACATTAACAAATACTATTAAACCTTATTGACAAAATCTAAAATACGATTACCAAAACTGCTTCCATCGTAAACGGTATTCGTGACACAAGAGCCAGTTAAGGTGCTCCCTATGACATACTTTGGGCATTTTATCTGGCTTTTGAATATTTTAGGCTTTGCTCTACAAGCGTTCTTAACAATGAAACATAAGGATAACCATGTTAAATTCTTTACATTCCGGTAACAGACTCCGCGTTGACTTTTCCAAAACCCCAAGAGAGATCGAAATTCCCAATCTATTGCAGCTTCAGCAAAAAAGTTATGAAAACTTTTTAATGCTGGGGGAGAGAGACAGAAAGCAATCTACACTTGAGCGTGTATTCAGGTCTGCTTTTCCCATCCACGACCAGCAGAACAGACTCACTCTGACCTACAAGAACTCAGAGATCATCAAACCGAAATATACTGTCAGAGAATGCATGGAAAGGGGATTGACATATTCAGTATCACTGAAAATGAACATTGCCCTTACCATCTGGAACAGAGATGAAAAGACCGGTGAGAAACTTGACCCCAAAGAGATCAAAGAACAGGCAGTATTTGTCCGTGACATTCCTTTGATGACAGACCGGACATCCTTTGTTGTGAACGGTGTTGAGAGGGTTATCGTCAACCAGCTTCACCGTTCACCGGGGGTTATTTTTAAAGAAGAGGAGAGTACAACGGCGGGTCACAAACTGCTTTATTCTGCACAGATCATTCCCGACAGAGGTTCCTGGCTGTATTTCGAATATGATTCAAAAGATATTCTGTATGCCAGAATCAACAAAAGAAGAAAAATTCCGGTAACTATTCTCTTTAGAGCGCTGGACTATACCAAAGAGGATATTGTAAAACTGTTCTACCCGACAAAAGAGATTTCCATCAAAGAGAACAGATTCCTGACAAAATTCGACCCGAATGACTTTGGTGGACGTGCTGAATATGATGTAAAAGACATGAATGGCAACACTATTGTCAATGCAGGAAAGAGACTGACGAAGAAAAAAGCGCAGAAGCTCATTGAAGAAGGGCTCGAATGGATAGAGTATCCGCTTGAAATGCTTATGGAAAGACATTTGGCTACAGCCGTAATCGACCAGGAAAGCGGTGAGGTGCTTTATGATGTTGTTGCTCCGCTTGACGAAACAAAACTCAAAAAGATGATCGAGCAGGGTATTGACAGTATAGAAATCATCAATGACCTTGCAGAAGGGACGGACAGATCGATCATCAATGCTTTTATTGCTGACAATGAGAGTCTCAGACTGCTCAAGCAGACCGAAGAGATCGATGATGAGAATGTGCTCTCTGCAATACGTATCTACAAAGTGATGAGACCGGGAGAGCCTGTGACCCCTGAAGCGGCCAAATCTTTTCTCAGACAACTTTTCTTTGATCCTGAAAGATATGACCTTACCAAGGTCGGGCGTATGAAAATGAACCACAAACTGGGGCTTGATATCCCCGAGTATGCTACCGTATTGACGGCGGAAGATCTGATCAACACGGTGAAATACCTGATCAAAGTCAAAAACGGACACGGACATATTGACGACAGGGACCACTTGGGGAACAGACGTATTCGTGCGATCGGCGAATTGCTCGGCAACGAGCTGCACAACGGTCTTGTCAAGATGCAAAAAGCGATCAAGGACAAAATGACAACGATTTCGGGGACACTGGACGAGTTGATGCCGCATGATCTCGTGAATTCAAAAATGATCACGAACACGATCCTTGAATTTTTCTCAAGCGGACAGCTGTCACAGTTCATGGACCAGACCAACCCGCTCTCCGAAGTGACACATAAAAGACGTCTCTCGGCACTGGGTGAGGGTGGTCTTGTCAAAGAGAGAGCCGGATTCGAGGTCAGGGATGTACACCCGACACATTACGGACGTATCTGTCCGATCGAGACGCCGGAAGGTCAGAACATCGGTTTGATCAACACCCTGGCAACGTACTCCAAAGTGAATGAGCACGGATTTATCGAGGCGCCGTATAAAGTAGTGAAAGACTGTCAGGTCACGGATGAGATCATTTACATTACCGCAACCCAGGAAGAGGACAAATGTATTGCACCTGCTTCAACGGTATTGACCGAAGACGGACGTATTGCTGAAGATCTTATTGAAACAAGACTGAACGGGAACATCGAGCTGAATGAAGCAAAGAGAGTGGATCTGATCGATATTTCTCCTTTAATGATCTCCGGTTCTGCCGCGGCACTGATCCCGTTCCTTGAGCACGATGATGCGAACCGTGCACTGATGGGGTCGAACATGCAGCGTCAGGCAGTCCCTCTTCTGAAAACAGAAGCACCTGTAGTCGGTACCGGTATGGAAGCGATCGTTTCCCGCGATGCCTGGGAAGCAGTGAAAGCGAAACGTACCGGTAAAGTGGAAAAAGTAGATGCAAAGAATGTCTACATCATGGGTGAAGATGAGACAGGCGTATTCATTGACCGTTATCCGCTTGAAAAAAATATGAGAACCAACCAGAATACTACGTTTACCCAGACGCCGATCGTTTATCTCGGTGACAGGATAGAGAAGGGGCAGATCATAGCGGATGGTGCCAATATGGATCAGGGTGAACTTGCCATCGGAAAAAATATTATGGTTGCCTTTATGCCGTGGTACGGATACAACTATGAGGATGCGATCATTGTCTCGGAAAAGATCATTCGTGAAGACACCTTTACTTCCGTCCATACTTATGAAAAAGAAGTGGAAGCCAGAGAGTTGAAACACGGAACAGAAGAGATCACCAGAGATATTCCAAACATCCGTGAAGATGAACTGCTTCATCTTGACGAAAGCGGTATTGTCCAGCTGGGAACTTATGTGAAACCGGGAATGATCCTTGTAGGGAAAGTCTCTCCCAAAGGCGAGATCAAGCCGACACCGGAAGAACGACTGCTAAGAGCGATCTTCGGTGAAAAAGCGGGTCATGTGGTGAACAAGTCACTCTACTGTCCTGCTTCAATGGAAGGGGTAGTTGTTGACATTAAAGTCTTTACCAAAAAGGGGTATGAAAAAGATGCAAGAGCGATCCAGGCTTATGAAGAGGAAAAAGCGATCCTTGATTCTGACCACCATGATCAGCTCCTGATGATAGACAGAGAAGAAATTCTCAGAATTGCAAGCTATCTTTCAACACAGAATCTTGCGAAAGATGTGACTGTCGGTGACGTTGAGTTCAAAGCGGGAACGAAAATCGATGAAGAAACGATCAAAGGGGTGAACAGATTTGCACTCAGGGGTGTGGTGCAGTCTTACTCTGATGAAGTGCAAAATGAATATGAGTCACTGAAAAATTATTTCCTGAAGCAGAAAAAGAGACTGAAGGGAGAGCATGAAGAGAAATTGAATATTCTTGAAAAAGATGATATCCTCCCTTCAGGTGTGACGAAACTGGTCAAGATATATATTGCGACAAAGAGAAAACTCAAAGTCGGAGACAAGATGGCGGGTCGTCACGGAAACAAAGGTATCGTTTCCAACATTGTCCGTGAAATCGATATGCCGTACATGGAAGACGGAAGACCGGTTGAGATCATCCTCAACCCGCTTGGGGTACCGTCCCGTATGAACATCGGGCAGATCCTTGAAGTACACCTTGGTCTCGTCGGTAAGAGACTGGGTGAGCAGATCCAGGAAATGTTTGAGAATAAAACAGAAGATTTCATTAAAGAGCTCAGAGCCAAGATGATTGAAATTGCCGATGTCGCCAAGCTGATGAATGCCAAAGAGACACTGGGCAATATGAGTGATGAAGCACTTCTTGCCTACGGTAGAGACTGGTCAAGAGGCGTCAAATTTGCCGCACCGGTTTTTGAAGGTGCAAACCAGGCTGAGTTTGACAAACTCTTTGAACTGGCAAAGATCGACACTGACGGTAAAACAGTACTCTATGACGGTAAAACCGGAGAGAAGATGATCGAACGTGTCAATGTGGGATACATGTATATGCTCAAACTTCACCACCTCGTCGATGAGAAAGTACACGCACGTTCTACCGGACCATACTCTCTCGTTACACAGCAGCCGGTCGGCGGTAAAGCACTGTTTGGCGGACAGAGATTCGGAGAGATGGAAGTATGGGCACTTGAAGCGTATGGTGCAGCGCATGTGCTGAAAGAGATGCTGACGATCAAATCAGATGATGTGGAAGGCAGGGCAAAAGCGTACAGGGCATTGACAAAAGGTGAATCTGTACCGGCTTCGGGTGTGCCTGAAACGATGTTCGTATTGACCAAAGAGCTTCAGGCACTTGGACTTGATGCAGAGCTATATGAGAGTAAAAAAGAAGTGGAGAGTGAAGATGAGTAAGTTTTTAGAGAATTTAACACCGATTGACCTGAACAGCGATGACAGACCGCAGGATATTGCAGCACTTCAATTGAGAGTGGCAAGTCCAGAAAAAGTACTTTCCTGGAGTTACGGTGAAGTCAAAAAGCCTGAAACCATTAACTACAGAACCCTTAAGCCGGAACGTGACGGACTTTTCTGTGCAAAGATATTCGGACCGATCAGGGATTATGAGTGTCTGTGCGGAAAATACAAAAAGATGCGTTATAAAGGTGTTGTCTGTGAAAAGTGCGGTGTCGAAGTCACTTCTTCAAAAGTAAGAAGAAACAGAATGGGGCACATCGATCTTATTGCACCTGTGGCGCATATCTGGTATGTCTCTTCCCTCCCGTCACGGATCGGTACACTGCTGGGTGTAAAAATGAAAGATCTCGAGCGTGTACTCTATTATGAAGCGTATATCGTCAAAACACCGGGTGAGGCAAGTTATGACAATGAAGGTCTTAACCCGCTTCAAAAATATGATGTCCTGAACGAAGAACAGTATCAGCAGATCGTTTCACGTTTCGGCGATACAGGCCTTGATGCCAGGATGGGTGGTGAGATTGTGCAGGAACTGCTGGCAGAGCTTGATCTTGTCGATATGTTCGCTCAGCTCAAAGAGGAGATACAGGCAACCAAATCTGAAGCAAAAAGAAAAACGATCGTCAAAAGACTCAAAGTCATTGAAGCGTTCCTTCATTCGGGAAACAGGCCTGAATGGATGATGCTGACCCAGCTGCCTGTCCTTCCGCCGGACTTGAGACCGCTGGTAAGTCTTGACGGCGGAAAATTTGCGGTTTCAGACGTCAATGACCTTTACAGAAGGGTAATTAACAGGAACCAGCGGCTGAAAAGACTGGTAGAACTTGATGCACCGGAAATCATTGTCAGGAACGAAAAACGTATGCTGCAGGAAGCGGTAGATGCATTGTTTGACAATGGAAGACGCGGAAATGCAGTAAAAGGTGCCAACAAAAGACCGCTCAAGTCACTTTCAGAAGTAATCAAAGGTAAGCAGGGGCGCTTCAGACAGAACCTCCTGGGTAAACGTGTTGACTTCTCCGGACGTTCGGTTATCGTTGTCGGTCCCGACCTGAGAATGGACCAGTGCGGTCTTCCAAAGAAAATGGCGATCGAACTCTTTAAGCCCCATTTGATGGCAAAACTTGAAGACAAGGGCTATGCAACGACATTGAAGCAGGCCAAGAAAATGATCGAGAAGCAGGAGAATGAAGTCTGGGAATGTCTCGAAGAGGTTGTTGAGAATTATCCTATTCTTTTGAACCGTGCACCCACACTTCACAAGTTGTCCATACAGGCATTCCACCCAAGACTGATCGAGGGTAAGGCAATACAGCTGCATCCACTTGTCTGTTCTGCCTTCAACGCTGACTTTGATGGTGACCAGATGGCGGTACACGTACCCCTTTCGGATGAGGCGATCGCTGAAGCGAAAGTCTTGATGCTGGCTTCCATGAACATCCTGCTTCCTGCCTCAGGTAAAGCGATCGCGGTACCTTCGCAGGATATGATTCTGGGTCTGTATTATCTGACGCTGGAAAAGAAAGATGTAAAAGGACAGCACAAACTCTTTGCCAGTGTGGAAGAGGTCGAGATTGCATTCGAGCAGAATGCACTTGACTTGAATGCCCGTATCAGAACGGTACTTGACGGACGTATTGCAACAAGTACAGCGGGAAGACTGATCCTCAAATCGATTATTCCTGACTATGTACCTGAAAAGTACTGGAATAAAATTTTGAAGAAAAAAGATATCGGAACGCTGGTCGACTACATTTACAAGATAGGCGGTGTGTCGGAAACAGCCGGTTTCCTTGATGATCTCAAGGATATGGGTTTCAAATATGCGACAAAAGTAGGGGTTTCCATCTCTATAGATGATATTAAAATCCCTGAGATCAAAGGGGCCCGTGTTGCTTCTGCCAAAGAGGAAGTTAAAGAGATCCAGAGACAGTACGCTGCGGGTCTTTTGACAGATCAGGAGCGCTATAACAAGATTATTGATATCTGGACAGATGCGAACAATTCGATCGCAGAGAGTCTTATGAGTCTTATCAGACAGGACAAGGACGGATTTAACTCGGTTCATATGATGGCTGACTCCGGGGCAAGAGGTTCTGCTGCACAGATCAGACAGCTTTCCGGTATGAGGGGTCTGATGGCAAAATCGGACGGGTCGATCATTGAGACACCGATTACCTCGAATTTCCGTGAAGGTCTGAATGTACTTGAGTACTTTATTTCTACTCACGGTGCAAGAAAAGGTCTTGCCGATACTGCGCTTAAAACAGCGAATGCGGGTTATCTGACAAGAAAGCTGATCGATGTTGCACAGAATGTAAAGATTTCTATGACGGACTGTGGTACGCATGAAGGTGTGGAAGTTTCCGATATCGTTGTAGGTAACGAAATGATCGAACCTCTGGCAGACAGAATTTACGGAAGAGTGTTGGCGGAAGATATTATTGATCCGATCACGGCTGAAGTATTGGTCTCCGAGGGCACGATGATCGATGAAGAGACCGCAGCAAGAGTACAGGAAGCGGGAGTGAGATCTGTCGTTATGAGAGCACCTTCAAGCTGTAAGGCACCTAAAGGTATTTGTGCAAAATGCTACGGTCTCAATATGGCTGACAACAAGATGGTCAAGCGTGGTGAAGCGGTCGGTGTTATTGCCGCACAGTCCATTGGTGAGCCTGGAACACAGCTGACGCTGAGAACATTCCACACCGGTGGTACGGCAACAGCAGGGAAAGAAGAACGTTCGGTTGTCGCGACCAAGGAAGGTTTTGTAAGGTACTACAACCTCTCTGTCTATCGTAACACGGACGGCAATCTGATCGTTGCGAACAGAAGAAATGCCGGAGTGCTTCTGGTTGAACCGAAGATCAAAGCAGTACATAAAGGAAAAGTCTCTATCGCGGTTACACACGATGAAGTGGTTATTTCTGTAGAGAACAGCGGGGATGACGAAGTCAAGTACAATTTGAGAAAATCGGATGTTGCCAAGTCGAATGAGCTTGCAGGTGTTGCCGGCAAGATCGAAGGAAAACTCTTCCTGCCGCTTAAAGACGGTGATATGGTAGAAGAGGGTGACTCCATTGTAGAAGTGATCAAGGAGGGCTGGTCTATTCCAAGCCGAATTCCTTTTGCTTCCGAACTGAAGGTTGAAGATGGTGCACCTGTGACGCAGGAAGTACTTTCTGAAGCCAAAGGTACCGTGAAATTCTTCCTGCTTAAAGGTGACTATCTTGAAGCGCATGACGATGTTAAATCAGGGGACAAAGTAGAAGAAAAAGGTCTCTTTGCTGTTGTTGTCGATGATAACAACAGGGAAGCGGGAAGACATTATATTTCAAGAGGTTCTGTGGTGCATGTGGACAATAATGCAACGGTAGAGAGAGGAGAAACACTTTCCGCACCAGTGAAGATGACACAGGTGGTGATCGCTGAGTGGGATCCGTATTCCGAGCCGATCATCGCAGAGCAGAAGGGTACCCTGAAGTTTGAAGACATCATTCCTGGTGTGACTGTTGTAGAACAGTTCGATGAAGTGACCGGAGATACAAGGCTTGAACTGAACGAATATATCCCGGCAGCCTACAAGCCGGCGATCACACTGGCGACAGAGTCCGGAGAGTTGATCCGCTATCAGCTTGACCCTAAAACGATCCTTTTTGTGAAGGACGGTGAGGAAGTGAATATTGCCGATATTCTGGCAAAAACACCGAAAGCGGCGATCAAGTCAAAAGATATTACCGGGGGTCTTCCAAGGGTTTCCGAACTCTTTGAAGCAAGACGCCCGAAAGATATTGCTCTGATTGCACAGATTGACGGTGTGGTAAGCTTCGGTAAGCCGCTCAGAGGAAAAGAGAGACTGATCATCTCCGGAGACAATGGCCAGATTACCGAGCAATTCATTGACAAGAACAAAGTGGCGCTTGTGCATACGGGTGAATATGTCCATGCCGGTGAAAAACTGACTGACGGTATTGTCTCAAGCCATGACATCCTTGCTGCGCTTGGAGAAAAAGCACTGTATGAGTATATCGTTTCCGAAGTACAGATGGTCTATCGCAGACAAGGGGTTAACATCTCTGACAAACACATAGAGATTGTTACATCACAGATGATGAGACAGGTCAAAGTGGCCGAGAGCGGTGACTCCAACTTCATCGCCGGAGATATCATTTCCCGCCGCAAGTTCCAGGAAGAGAACCAGAGAGTACTCGCACTTGGCGGAGAGCCGGCGATCGCCGAGCCGATGCTCGTGGGTATTACCCGTGCAGCGGTCGGGGCGGACTCCATTATTTCTGCGGCATCCTTCCAGGATACGACGAAAGTACTTACCTCTGCGTCTATCGCAGGTACGGTAGATATGCTCGAAGACTTGAAAGAGAATGTCGTTATCGGCCGACTCATCCCTGTGGGTACAGGTATGGTCGATTCTGATGAGATCAAATTTTCTATAGACAAATAAGCAGTACCTTTTCCCCATTCATGTCACTTTTTAAGTGGCATGAATACCTCCCGCACAGTACATCACTTAAATATAAGAAAAAACAAAGAATTTTTCGATATAATATGCCTCCATTTTTATCTCTGTAGACCATAGATAAGGGCTTTTTGAGTCTTTAATTATGGTGTAACAGCCAGATTCAATTCAAACTAACACAGAAAGGAAACGATTTGCCTACAATTAACCAATTGATTCGTAAAGAACGTAAAAAGCAAGTGAAAAAATCAAAATCACCTGCGCTCGTAAAATGTCCTCAGAGAAGAGGCGTATGTACAAGAGTTTACACAACAACTCCAAAAAAACCTAACTCAGCACTTAGAAAAGTTGCGAAAGTAAGATTGACTTCAGGGTTCGAAGTGATCTCCTACATCGGTGGTGAGGGTCACAACCTTCAGGAACACTCTATCGTACTTGTACGTGGGGGAAGAATTAAAGATTTACCTGGTGTGAAGTATCACATTGTTCGTGGTGCCCTGGATGCATCAGGTGTAAATGGCAGAACGGTTGCACGTTCTAAGTACGGTACGAAAAAACCTAAAAAATAATCTCTGATTATTGACAGGCAGAAAAGTAAAAGTTTAGCTTAGAGATGAGCTTGGGACAGGTGTTGTCATATATCCTTAGGGGACAAGACTTGAGTAAATTATATAAATTGAAGGAATCTTAATGAGAAGAAGAAAAGCTCCTGTTAGACCGGTACTGCCAGATCCAGTATACGGTTCTAAAGTATTAACAAAATTTATCAATGCGGTTATGCTTGATGGCAAGAAGAGTACAGCACAAAAAGTAATGTATGCAGCGTTAGAAAGAATTGAATCAAAAACGGGCGAAAAAGGTATTGAAATATTCAACAAGGCGATGGATAACGTCAAGCCTGTAATGGAAGTAAAATCAAGAAGAGTAGGTGGTGCAACATACCAGGTACCTATTGAAGTTAGACCTGTAAGACAGCAGTCACTCGGTATCAGATGGATCGTTGATGCAGCAAGAAAAAGAAACGAAAGAACTATGATGGAGCGTCTGTCCAATGAATTGATGGATGCTGCAACTGAAAAAGGTTCTGCTTTCAAGAAGAAAGAAGATACATACAAAATGGCAGAAGCGAATAAAGCATTTGCCCACTATAGATGGTAAGGAACTAGGTTATGGCAAGAACGCACAAACTTGAAGACGTAAGAAACATCGGTATTGCCGCGCACATTGATGCAGGTAAAACAACCACAACGGAAAGAATCCTTTTTTATACGGGTGTTGAACACAAGATCGGTGAAGTACACGACGGTGCAGCAACAATGGACTGGATGGAGCAGGAGCAGGAAAGAGGTATTACGATTACTTCTGCTGCAACAACATGTGAATGGTTGGGCAAACAGATCAATATCATTGACACTCCGGGCCACGTTGACTTTACGATTGAAGTTGAAAGATCTATGAGAGTACTTGACGGTGCTGTATCTGTATTCTGTGCTGTAGGTGGGGTTCAACCGCAATCAGAGACAGTATGGAGACAGAGAAACCGTTATGGTGTACCTTCACTTGTATTTGTGAACAAAATGGACAGAACCGGTGCTGACTTCTTAGAAGTTGAAAGACAGATCAGAGACAGACTTAAAGGGAATCCGCTTGTGATCCAGCTTCCTATCGGTGCTGAAGAGAACTTCGAAGGCGTGGTTGATCTTGTCAAAATGCAAGAAGTTGTTTGGGATCAAGATGCTGAAATGGGTTCTAACTACCATGTACAGCCGATCCGTGCTGAACTTCAAGATCAAGCTGAGGAGTGGAGAGAAAAACTGATTGAAGGTATCTCTGAAGTTGACGGTAATGAAACGCTGATGGAAAAATATATGGAAGGCGAAGAACTTACTGAAGAAGAGATCGTAGCAGGTATTAAAGCGGCGACTATCGGTATGCACGTTGTACCAATGCTTCCGGGAACTGCATTCAAGAACAAAGGTGTTCAGACACTACTTGACGCTGTTGTCGCATACCTTCCGTCTCCGGTTGAAGCACCACCGATCAGAGGTACAGAAATGGATGACGAGACCAAAGAAGTCATTGTTGAGTCTACTGATGATGGTCCATTCGCTTCATTGGCATTCAAGATTATGACTGACCCGTTCGTGGGACAGTTGACCTTCATCCGTGTCTACAGAGGTTCGCTTGAGTCCGGTTCTTATGTACTGAACTCTACCAAAGAGAAGAAGGAAAGAGTTGGCCGTATCATGAAAATGCATGCGATCAAAAGAGAAGAAGTATCTGAGATCTATGCCGGTGAGATCGGTGCGGTTGTTGGTCTTAAGAATACAACGACCGGTGATACTCTTTGTTCAGACAAAGACAAAGTGGTACTTGAAAGAATGGACTTCCCGGATCCAGTTATCTCTGTCGCGGTTGAGCCTAAAACAAAAGCCGACCAGGAAAAAATGGGTATCGCTCTCTCCAAACTTGCTGCGGAAGATCCGTCGTTCCGTGTCAATACAGACGAAGAATCCGGTCAGACAATCATTTCTGGAATGGGTGAGCTTCACCTTGAGATCCTTGTAGACCGAATGAAAAGAGAGTTTAATGTTGAGGCTGAAGTGGGTGCACCTCAGGTTGCTTACCGTGAAACCATCCGTAAAGCGGTCAACAAAGAGTACAAGTATGCGAAACAGTCCGGTGGACGCGGACAGTATGGTCACGTATTCCTCAAGATCGAGCCGCAGGAACCAGGTTTCGGGTATGAATTTGTTGATGAAGTCAAAGGCGGGGTTGTTCCTAAAGAATTTATCCAGCCGGTGAACAAAGGTGTGCAGGAAGCGATGGCAAGAGGTATCCAGGCAGGATATCCGGTTGAAGACGTGAAGGTAACACTTTATGATGGGTCTTACCACGATGTTGACTCCTCTGAAATGGCGTTTAAACTTGCTGGTTCTATGGGATTCAGAGACGGTTGTAGAGAAGCCAACCCTGTTATCCTTGAGCCAATGATGAAAGTTGAAGTAGAAGTACCTGAAGAGTTCATGGGTGATGTCATCGGTGACGTTGCAAAAAGACGTGGACAGGTGAACGGTATGGATGACAGAGCGGGCAACAAGATCGTGAATGCGTTCGTTCCTCTTTCAGAAATGTTCGGTTACTCTACAGATCTCAGATCTATGACTCAGGGCCGTGCAACCTATGCTATGGAATTCGATCATTATGAGGAAGTTCCGCAGAATGTAGCCAAAGAGATCATCGAAAAGCGTAACAGCTAATCTTTCGCGGTATTTTGCCGCATCTTCGGGCGATGGGTTCGGTCAGCTACTTTCATGTAGCCTCCCTCACCCAAGCACCCAAATCTGCACCAAACTACCACAACATATTCAGCTGTTAAAACTTTACCCAAACATTCAAACCTGACAATCCGATAAAAATCTTTACTATTTCAATATAATCATTTCGCTTGGTTATGAAAGAAAATATTATTCTATTTCAATCTTGGTTGAACTATAATACTATTTTAAAAGGAAAACCATGAAAGTCATCATAGACCTTATAGAAGACATACGTGAATCCATTGCCAATGCGGAAGATTATGTGCTGACTGCCGGGCTTTTGAAAGAGGAAGCAAACGATCCCGCCAAACTGATCTATGCCGGAGAAGCACCTCTGAACACATATGAACTCGACCCGGTACGCAAACAACTTATCTTTCACATAGACAAAAGTGATTCACAGATTACCGTAGGCGAACTTATTCCTCTGCTCTTGCTATCTGATATGGATACAATGATGTACGAGCTTAGAATGGATGTGAATGCACAGTACAATGATATGGAGATTGTGGGTTTCGGGAAGAATGAGGAGAGGAAAAAGTATCTCCTCTTTATCAAGATCTAATGCTTTAGGCGTAAACGTCTTCTCTTCCCAGTCGCCTGACGAGTAAGGCATAAAAAAGTGCTCTGTATTTTTTGGGGTTGGAAGTTCCCATGGCTTCACAAGCTTCTTTGACCGCATGGTCAAGATCGTCTTCGTGTCCTTTGAATCCAAGCTTTTTTTTCAGGAAATTTTCTCTGACTCTTGCCAATTCTTCTTTATTGCTGCAGGAAACAAGTTCCGAGTCGCTTTTGTAGATAGACGGACCAAGTCCTTTGGTGACTTTGGCGATAAGGTCTTTTTCCAGACCAAGGCCAAGATCGCTGTTGACAGCAGTGTAATGGGCTATTTTTTCTTCTAATGTGCTCATGAATATTCCTTTATATCGTATTTGGATAATAGATTATAGCTATTCTTGGCAATTAGGTCAAATATCGAGGTTTTTGCGCCAGTAATATCCAGTTCATATTTATTTGATGTTCTTGTGCAAAGTAGGCAATCGCCTCGTACGGAATTTTGTTGCGTTTTTTGATAACGGCAAAATATTGCGGGTCCAGATGCAGTGCGGAGGCAATCTCTCTGTCTAGTATCTTTTTTTTCTTTTCTTGTGCGACGAGTATCTCTCTGATACGCTGTATGACAGTTCTGAAATCCATCATTATCATCCTTCTTTGGCGTGTATAGGAAGAATGATAATAGATTTTTGGATCAGTGACTAAATATATGTCATATTGTCATAAAATTATTTGGATATCAAAATTTCTCACTGTCGATCTCTATAACTGTGTGGACATTCCCTCTTGGATTGAAGTCTGCAATGAGGTGCATTGATCTTGGTTCCAGTCTGCTGTAGAGAGCATCAAATATTTCATTAGCCGAATTTTCATGTGAAATATGTCTGTACATGAATGAGTTGATGTAAAGTTTGAGTGCTTTGAGTTCGATGACTTTTTTGTCGGGGACATAGGAGAGCTTCATCGTAGCAAAATCAGGATAGCCCGAACGGGGGCAAAGGCACATAAACTCGGGGAGTTCTATGTTGATCGTATAGTTCTTTGCATGTTCATTGGGCCAGAAGTTCTCTTTGGCATCGATATCAAATTCCTGTATCTCTTTTTCACCGTATTTCATAGGGGGTCCTTTTAATTGTATTGTTTCAGCAGTTTGGTCTCGTTGATGGGTTTTCCGATACTGAATCCCTGAAGGTAGTCGATGCCGAGCGCAATGAGCTTTTCTTTTTGTGCAGCATTGTCTACCCATTTGGCCACAGTCACTATTCCCAGTTCCTTTGACATGGAAACCAATGAGCTTAACATAGCGTACGTGGTGGTGTCATCCAGTTTGGTTACATAATCCCGGTCGAACTGCACAAGATCGAAATTGAAGTGTTTCATATATTCCATTGAAGCATTGGATGAACCGAAGTTGTCAATGGCGATACGTATACCCTGTGCTCTGAACTTTTTCAGCGTCTTGAGATATCCGCTGAGGTTATGGTGGGTCTTTCTCTCATAAAGTTCAATGATCAGCCGTGAGGGATGATCAGCATGCTGTGCCAATAAAGAGAAAAACTGTTTTTGAAAAGCTTCATCTCTCAGAGAAAAAGGCGAAAGATTAAAGGAGAAAGATATATGTGCATCCACAAGCGGAAGCAGCGAGACAATGTGTTTAAGCAGTACCATGTCATATTCCCTGCCGAGACCTATACGGTTAATGATAGGAAGATAAACCCTTGGCAGGATATCGGCACCTTTCTGATCATGAAGTTTGGCGGAAATTTCATACATGTCGATCTGATTGCTTCTAGTATTGAGAATAGGTCTGAAAGACAGGTAGAGTTTTTCGTGTTTGAGCGCAAAAAGAATACTCTGCTCTATTTTGGAAAGTTCTGTTGCATCCTGGATTTTATGGTTGTCCGCAGGCATATTAAGGCTTTTCTCTTCGATGGCGATAAGATCTTTCAGATAAATGATATCTTTTTCCAGCTCTTTTCCTGTATTGGTAACGGCAGCATAGGTATAGTCCAGTTCTATGTCGTCAATATTGCGATACCTGGCAATAAAATTTTCCAGAATAGTTTCGATGTCATCACTGTCGCGGTCTATAGCAATAAGAAATTCTGCCCCGTACCGTCTTGCAATAAGTACTTTGTTCAGTCCGTATTTCCTGAATTCCTGGTTGAGTTTGTGAATAATGTTGTAGAGTAGCAGGTCTACCTGTTCTGCACTGTAGTTCTCATTAATGGTTGAGAGATTTTTTACAATAAGCAGCACCAGTGTTTTGGGTCTGTATTTTTGCAGCTTTGAGATAAAGGCTTTTTGGTTAAAGCCCTGTGTAGTCTGGTCTATGAGGGTCTCTTTTACACTCAAGTCTATCAAAAAATAGATAAAATAGACAGTAATAAAGAGAATGCTCATCATAATGAACGTAGTCTCAAGGTTGAAGTGTATATGGCTGCCCCTGAAAAAGAGACTGTAAAATACCAGAGAAACCAGAAGGAGTATAGGGATCCCTGCCCGAAGGGCAAGCTTAAAGCGTCGTTCCCGTTCTTCGCGTTCTGAAAGAAGCATACGTCTTAAACATCCAGGTGTTTTACATCTTTGGCATGACTTTCGATGTAGTTTCTTCTCGGTTCGACTTCATCGCCCATGAAAAGTGTAAAGGTGTCGCTTGCCTCTTGACTGTCGTTGATCCTGACTTGAAGCAGTCTTCTGTTCTCCGGAGTCATGGTTGTTTCCCAGAGCTGTTCGGGGTTCATCTCTCCCAAACCTTTGTAGCGCTGTATATAGGCACCTTTCTTGGCCGATGCTTCCACTTCTGTAAAGAGTGCCAGAAGGTCTTTGTCTTTGAACTCGTCTGTAATGTGTTCTTTGATCTTCTGGTGAATATGAATCGCTTCATTGTAGTGCGGGTTGGTAAAGAGTGTTTCATCCACTATCAGTTCTTCCAGTCCATCGTTGGTCTGTACGAAATAATGCAGCCTGTCTTCGGTAATCGTCTTGTTTAAAATATTGTATCCAAGATCGGCAATATATTTTTCAAGTGTTTTTGCCAGTTCTTTGTTGGATGTACCGATGATATCCGGATTTTCGATCATATATCGCAGCACTTCAGGCAGGGCAAAACGTTTTTCGATCTCTTTGAGAGTCATTCTGTAGTAGGCTACAAGTTTGAAGAGATCGATCAGGTCCTTCTCTCCCATGGTCTCACTCTGAATGACAGAGATACCGTTTTCGATAAGAAAATCGTTGAGTGCTTTGTCGTCTTTCAAATAGGTTTCGTTCTTTCCCTTTTTGTAGCGGTAAAGCGGCGGCTGTGCAAGATAAAGGTATCCTTTTTCCACTACTGGCTGCAGAAAGCGGAAGAAGAAGGTCATCAGCAGGGTTTGTATGTGCGAACCGTCAACGTCGGCATCGGTCATGATGATGATCTTGTGGTATCTGAGTTTCTCTTCGTTGAATTCGTCGCCGATACCGCACCCCAGTGCCGTGATCATGTTCTTGATCTCGTCTGACTTGAGGATCTTTTCCAGTCTGGCTTTCTCGACGTTGAGGATCTTTCCTTTGAGCGGCAGGATCGCCTGAAAGACCCTGTCCCGGCCCTGTTTTGCCGAACCGCCGGCAGAATCCCCTTCCACCAGATAGATTTCTGAGATTTCAGGATCTTTGCTCTGGCAGTCGGCCAATTTCCCAGGAAGCGTTCCGATGCTCATGGAATCTTTGCGTTTAACGAGGTCTTTGGCTCTTTTTGCGGCATCTCTTCCCCGTGCGGCAAGCAGTACCTGTGCCATAATGGCTTTTGCCTCTATGGGGTTCTCTTCAAGGTATTTGTTAAAATTTTCCGAAAAAAACTTCTGCACCAGCGGACGCACATAGGATGAACCGAGTTTTCCTTTGGTCTGTCCCTCAAACTGGGGTTCAGGTACCCGTACGGAAACGATGGCTATCAATCCTTCCTTACAGTCATCTCCGGTGATCTTGACACCTTTTTCTTTGGCATTGGCATTTTTGGCAATGTAGCTTGCGAGTGAACGTGTCAGCCCGGCTCTAAATCCGGCTTCATGGGTCCCGCCGTCCGGTGTTTTGATATTGTTGACAAAAGAGAGCGACTTTTCCGAGTCGGCGTCACAGTACATGAGTGCAATATCGATTTCGATATCATCTGCTTTACCCTGGAAAAACTGCGCTTTGGTAAGGGGTGGTCTTGTGTTCATGTCTTCAACGAACTGCTTGATCCCCCCTTCAAAATGATATTTTTCCCTGGTACTGTCCCGCTCATCTTTAAAGTCAATGGTGATACGCGGATTGAGATAGCAAAGCTCTTTGAATCGCTTCATCAGGATCTCTTTCTGGAATGTCACTCCCTCTGTGAAAATGGAATCATCCGGCCAGAATTCGATCTTGGTACCTTTTTTTCGTGTGGTTCCGGTTGCTTTAAGCGGTTCCTGCGGAATGCCTTTTTTGAAAGATTGTTCATAAATCTCTCCATCCTTGTATACGGACAGATGCAAATCTTTTGAAAGTGCGTTGACAACGGAGACCCCCACTCCGTGAAGTCCGCCTGATACTTTGTAGGTATCTTTGTCAAATTTACCGCCGGCATGCAGCACTGTCAGTACGACAGTCGCAGCCGATATCTTTTCTGTCGGATGTTCTGCTACCGGAATACCGCGCCCGTTATCTTCAATGATCGCTGAACCTGCTTTAGTCAGTGTCACTTTGATCGTATCACAGAAGCCGGCCATTGCTTCATCGATAGAGTTGTCAACTACTTCGTAGACCAGATGGTGGAGCCCTTTTGTGGAAGTGTCACCGATATACATTCCGGGTCTTTTCCTGACCGCTTCAAGTCCCTTGAGGACCTTAATGTTGCTTGCACCATATTCTGCCATATTGAAACTCCGTTTTTTGGGGTATTATTACTATATATTTTATCGAAATAAACTTAGGGAAAGCGTGATACAGCCGGGATTTGACGGCTTTTTGCCAAATATCGTTTTTTGTATTTTTGGGTCTGCATCCAATGAGGAGATAATTGAGAGTTTTTTAGGGATATCGTGTCCTGATATTGCCCTAAGATAAAACAGTTTTGTTTATATTTCCTTGGCCCTGGAAACTGTGATAAAGCTACCTCTGTTCATTTCTTTCTTTTGTCTCATGACAAAAAGAAAGAGAACGAACCAAAGAAAGAAAAACATGAGCGACATGACCTGTTATAGGTCTATGGACTTCTCTCTCGTTGAACTTTTTTGGGCATAAAGCATGAAAAGTTTTGACAGGAGAAGTATTTTATGTCACCGTTATATACAAGAACACTCAACGCTCTATAGCAGCATTCCCGCCTGCTGTTTCTTTGTACTGACGATATCTATCTCATTCGGATCGATGAACTGTTGGCGTTCATAGGCGTCGATGGCATATCTGCCTATCATCGCTGCATTGTCCGAACAGTATTGGAGGGGGGCGACGTGCATAGTCTTCCCAAACTCACTGCAGAGACCTTCGTAGGCCTTTCTCAGGTATTGGTTGGCGGACGCGCCGCCCACGATGGCGAAGTCCCTAATGGGTTCTTTGGCGAAGATCTTTTTGCTTTTTTGCAACAGATGCAGCTTGACTGCTTTTTGAAAGGAGGCGGAGAGGTCTGCTTTGTCCTGTTCGGTCATCTTCTCTGCCCCTCCGAGTTTTTCTACGACAAGCCGTACGGCATTTTTCAATCCAGAGAGCGAAAAGGCTATGAGGGGTGAGTTGCGCAGCGGTACGGGCAGGTTAAAGCGGTTCTCGTCCCCTTTGAGCGCGAGTGCTTCAATGAGCGGTCCTCCGGGATAACCAAGTCCCATCATTTTGGCACATTTGTCAAAACTTTCGCCTACGGAATCATCCATACTGCTTGCAAGTATCTCCATGTGTCCAAAATCTTTGACCCGAATCACTTGTGTATGTCCTCCGGAGATCAAAAGTACCAAAAGGGGGAAGCATGTTTCTTTCTCTATAAAGAGCGAATAGATATGCCCTTTAAGATGATGAACCGGAATCAGAGGGATGTTTTGCAGGGCAGCCAGTGTTTTGGCCATGGCGATCCCTTCGAGGAGTGTCACGCCCAGCCCGGGCTGATTGGTGACCGCGACCGCATTGAGCCGTTCGAACCATGGTTTTGTCTCTGCAAGTATTCTGGGCAGGGCTACCGCATGCAGCCTTGAAGCCAGTTCCGGTACCACACCGCCGTAACAGGAGTGTTCCGTTTCCTGCGAGATCTTTTTGTGGTAAAGGATCTTTTTGCTCTCTATATCGGTGATGGCGATGGAGCTGTCGTCGCAGCTTGACTCTATGCTTAAAATCATATATTGTCCTGTAGGGTGCTGTCTCCTGACGGCACCATGAGATTATTGGTGTTGTTATTTGTGGTGCTGTGGGGGCACAGCACCCTACAATTATTACATTTTGTGTAAAACCAGCTCTTCTATCAGTTCCCATTTGCCATACCCGCTGTCGGCATTGATGTGGCCCGCATTTTCAATGACGGTCAGGGGAATACTATAGTGTCCGGCGATCTTTTCTGCCTCTTCCACGGTGATCCACGGGTCGTTGTCCGAGACGATCATCTGTGTCTTTTTGGCATGAAGGTTGTCCGGCATAGGGCAGGGAAAGAATGTTTTGATGGTACTCTCGGTTGTTGTCAGGCTTGGAGGGGAGACCATGAAGAGCCTTTCCACTGTTCCGATCTCTTCTCCACAGAGCCAGAACCAGAGGGTGTTGGCCAGTGAATGGCAGACCACCGTGTCAGGCCTGAACTCTTCCAGTATCGTTTTGACCTGTCTGATCCATCTGTTCTTGCTGGGGAAGTGGCAGTTGTCGAGCAGAGGGAAAGAGACGGTTCCGTAGTTTTTTGCGATCTCGCAGGCAAGTTCCGCCTGCCAGTGCGGTGCATCCGAACCGCCCCAGCCATGCAGGATAAGGGTTTTATGCTGATGATTCATTCTACTCCCCGCAGGGTGCTGTCCCCCGACGGCACCAATCAGATAACCAAGCCTTTACCTTGGTGCTGTGAGGGCACAGCACCCTACATTGTTTTAGCATATTCTCTTACCTCTCTGTCAATTTCAATAATGTCTTCAATACCGGTTGCCTTAACCTCTTCAAATTTCTTATAGGCATCCAATATTATATCACTCATCCCGAAAAAGGAGCATTTTTCTTCCTGGAAAGCCTGTATAGCCATTTCGTTGGCGGCATTGACGACCACGCCGAGGTGAGGGTTCTTCAGGATGTGTTCTTTGATATTCCAGATAGGGTAACGGGCAGCTTCTATGGGAAGGAACTCCAGAGTCCCGATGCCCAGAAGGTCTGTAGGGGGAAGTATCTCCTCCGTTACTTCGCCCTTGAGAGCGAACGCGATGGGCAGTTTCATGTCCACGCCTGCAAAGTGGGCGGTTGTAGATCCGTCTACGAATTCGACGAGTGCATGGATCATCGATCTTTTTTCAATCACAGCATCAATATTTGAAGTGCCAAAGAGCCATTTGGCTTCGAGCAGCTCGAAGAGTTTGTTGGTCATGGTTGCCGAATCGATAGTGATCTTGTTTCCCATGGACCAGTTGGGATGTTTGAGGGCATCGGAGAAGGTTGCCTCTTTCATTTTGCCCAGTTCCCAGTCCCTGAAAGCACCGCCGCTTGCCGTAATGTAGAGTTTGGAGAAGGGGCGTTCGTTCATCAGGTACCATAGGCCGAAATGCTCCGAATCGATGGGTGTGATGAGTGACATGTCAATAAACTCCCCGGCCACGACAAGCGATTCTTTATTTGCCAGAGCAACACGTTTTCCCAGCGAAACAGCCTTGAGTGTCGGTGACAGGCCGGCATAACCGACAAGGGCATTGACTACCGTGGTGCTTTGTGTACTTTCTATGAGTTCCAGTATGCCTTCGCTTCCGCAAAGTACGTGGGGATGCCTGACCTTTTCTCTGTCCGCTTCGTTGGCGATGGCGACACGTTTGGGTTTATGTTCGGCGATTTGCTGATTGAGCAGGTCAATGTTGTTCCCTGCGACGAGAGCTTCAATAGTAATGTTGTAGCGTTTGGCAACAATGAGGGTATTGACCCCGATAGAGCCGGTGGAACCGAGAAGAACGATGGACATAGCTTATAAAAATGCTCTCAGGGCAATGACCATCATAGGCGCCCCGAAAAGGTAGCCGTCGATCCTGTCGAGTATCCCGCCGTGTCCGGGAAGCAGGTCTCCCGAGTCTTTTACCCCGGCTTCACGTTTGAGGTAGGACTCGAAAAGATCACCGAAAACAGAGGCGATCGAGGTCAGCAGTGTCACGGCAAAGGCGATCCAGAGCGGAGCAACATAAAGTCCTATGTAGGTACCCACGGCCGTAGCGACGAGTATGCCGCCTATGACACCTTCAAGCGTTTTGTTCGGAGACGTGTCGGAAAACTTCGTTTTCCCTATGGCCTTGCCGGTAAAGAAGGCTCCTACATCTGTAAGGGCGACCGTTACCAGCAGCCAGAACATGGAAGAGATGCCGAAATCTTCATAGAGGATAAGGAAAAAGAAAATACCGCTGACCGGATAGAGAAAAGGCAGAATGAGCCGTTTGTCGAAGTTGTGGAGATACGCAATGGACGCGCCAAAAATGATGGCGACGAAGTAGAACAGGTCATCCGGATTGGGGTAGACATAAGCGAACAGCCATAGCAGTACCGCCCAGAAATATGCAGCGGGTCCTACCAGTTTGAATAGTTTCATCGCTTCGTAAAAGGCGAAGATGTAGATGGCTCCCAAAAAAAGCCACATGACAAAAAAACTGTCTACCCAGCCAATGAATCCAACCAGGGCAAGCAGCCCGATCCCTGTAAGCCAGCGTTCCTGATAGTCTGTAAAAATCCGTGTCATCTTGTATCCTGTTCTGTATTAGCAATGATTATAGCACGACTTGGGTTAGAGGTCGCTATATGCGTATTTCGACACCCTCTTTGGTAACGCGGATGGTGTCGTATTTATTGTAAAGTACGTTTGCTCCTTCCTGTACTTTGACGAATTTGCGTTTGGTATAGTCCACTTCATAATCCCCGGGGTTCTTTACTGAGAAATCGACACAAAGTTTGGCTGCTGCCTGTATGACGGATTCGGGCAGGTTCTGCTTGTCTGTTCTGATGATGACATGACTGGAAGGGATATTCCGAATGTGCATCCACAGGTCATTGGCTTTGGCAATGCCGAGCAGTCTCTGGTTTTCGTTGGCATTGCGCCCTACCAGTACTTTGTAATCCTCTATCCAGAAAAGTTCCCCCTCTTTGAGTTTTTCTTTCTTGCGCTGTGATTTCCCGCGCCTGGGGACCAGGAGTTCAAGTTCATAGGGCTCTTTGGCCTGTTCGAGTGCATAATGGATATTTTCGTAAAAGGCTTTTTTGCTCTCCAGGTTCTCTCTTTCGATATGAATGTTCTTCGCCTTGCTCTTGGCACGTTTTGAAAGATTGAAAAAATGATCGCTCATGCGGTTCACCTTGATGTTTTTGGGAAGGGGGATCGTGACCTCATTGCCTTCGAAGTCGTAGGTTTTCAGTTTGGTGTCATAGGGTTTGATCTGGTAGAGATTGGCAAGAATGAGGTTGCCATACGCTTTCTGCTTCTTCTCTTCCTCTGCCAGTTTTTTCTCGTCGGGGAGTTTTTCCAGAAGCTGAGAGAGTTTTTTGATCTTCTTGGCGACAGAAAAGAGTTTCTGCTTTTTCATCCCGGAGAGTTTTTTAGCCTGTATTTCTTTGTACTTTTCTGTCAATAGTGTATCAATATTTGTAGGGTGTTGTATCCCCGCAATACGCTGATCTGTGCAATTTGACCTGGTACCGTCAGGAGACAGCACCCCGTGCGGCCGCGGGGGAATGGGCAGCAGTTCCATTCCCGGACGGACTACTCTGAACGAGCTCTCCGCATCGATATGTCTGAGGGCTTCGATGATCACTTCATTTTCATCAAGAAGAATGGCATTGGTGTTTTTCCCGGTAAATTCAAGCTGCAGGAAGATGATCTTGTCTTTATAGGAGCTTTTCGGAGCGATAGTAAAACGCAGAATACGGTCACCGTCCGGTACTTCGACTTTCAAAAGTCTGCTTCCGCTGAGAAGAGAGTGAAGCAGGGTGTCAAAAGGGGCATTGTAGCCCTGAAGAGGGCGCTGGCTCGGAGCTTTGTAAATGAAACTGTGGCCACGGGTCATATTGAAAAAGTAACTGTCGGATTTGTCAAATACGAGTTCGAGTGTATTGTCTTCGATGCGTCTTGCGCGGGAGAGATAGCCAAAATCGCTCAGACGTTCGGCAATGGCTTTGAGTTCATAGAGTTTCATGGAGTGAATTATATCAAAAGAACCATAGTAAGGCCTTCATGGCTCCGCTGTGCTTCGACCATTACGGTTCCGTCGCTACAGACAATAAGCAGTTATTGTCTGTGTAACGCTCCTCATCATAAATATATTTCGCTATAATTCGCGCAATTGAATGATTATAAAGTTAAGGATAATCCTATGGGACAAACAATTACAGAAAAGATCTTTTCAGAGCATGCCGGGAAAGAAGTTCATGCAGGAGAGATCGTAAGAGTGCCGATCGATATGACTATCGGTAATGACATTACGACACCCATTTCCATTAAGGCATTTGAGGAAAGTGGTGCAGAAAAACTTGCCAATCCGGATGGTTTTGCCATTGTGATGGACCACTATATTCCCGCAAAAGACATCGCGTCCGCAAATCAGGCAAAAATATCAAGAGAGTTTGCCTACAAGCATGACCTGAAATACTTTTTTGATGAGAAAGATATGGGAATAGAGCATGCTCTGCTTCCTGAAAAAGGGCTGGTCATTCCCGGTGATGTCATCATCGGTGCAGACTCGCATACCTGTACACATGGAGCCCTCGGTGCTTTTTCAACAGGGATGGGTTCAACAGATATCTCCTTCTCCATTATCACTGGTGGTAACTGGTTTAAAGTGCCTGAGACCATTAAAGTCGATCTTGTGGGTAAACCGGGTGAGCATATCTACGGAAAAGACATCATTTTGGAGCTTATTCGTATTTTGGGTGTGGACGGTGCCTTGTATAAAGCTATTGAGTTTACAGGAGACGGTGTCGCACATCTTGGTATGGCAGACAGATTTTCTATGTGTAACATGGCCATTGAAGCGGGTGCCAAAAATGGTATTTTTGCTGTGGATGCTGTCTCTCAAGAGTATCTTGATGAGAGAGCAGAAGCAAACAACGGGTTGAGATCCGAACCGAAACTGCACACTTCGGATGCAGATGCAACTTATTGTCAAGAGATTACTATCGATATGGCAAACCTTTCACCGGTGATCGCCTACCCTTTCCTTCCATCGAACGGTAAGCCGGTAGAGCAGGCAGTAGAAGATGACTTGAAGATCGATCAGGTGATGATCGGTTCCTGTACGAATGGTCGTATTGAAGACTTGCGTATCGCTGCCAAGATTATGAAGGGGCAGAAAGTGGCTAAACATACACGTATGATCGTCACTCCCGCCACACAGAAAATCTTTCTTCAGGCACAGCATGAAGGTTTGATGGACATTCTCATCGAAGCGGGTGCCGTGGTTTCCAACCCTACCTGCGGTGCCTGCCTTGGCGGATACATGGGAATTCTGGGAGACGGTGAACGCTGTGTCGCTACGACCAACCGTAACTTTGTCGGACGTATGGGTGCCAGAACGTCAGAGATCTACCTTGCGAACTCTGCCGTGGCTGCTGCCTCTGCGATCGCAGGGAAGATCGTCGATCCGAGAGACATCTAAATATGTTATAATAACTCAAAAAGAGGAGTAGAGAGATGTTGACGAAAGATAAGATCCTTACGACTCTTCATGAGTATAAAGAGACATACAAAGATCAATATGGCATAGAACAGATCGGTATCTTTGGTTCTTATGCCAGAGGCAAAGCCACAGAACAAAGTGATGTCGATGTTTTTATTGCTTTAAAACACTCCAATCTTTTTTTACTTTCCCGTATCCGTATAGAGCTCGAAGAGCTTCTGGGTGTGCCAACAGATATTGTTCAGCTACGAAAGAGGATGAACAGCTATTTGAAAAAACAGATAGAACAAGAGGCAATCAGTGCCTGATGCTCCTTTGGTCAAAGAGATCCTTCTTCAAATAGAAAATGCGATTGCAACTATAAAATATCGTTTTGAACCAGTCAATACTGTCGATGATTTTTTAGATACACCCGAGGGACAGGAAAAGCTTGACAGCCTCTGTATGCTTTTTATTGCTATAGGTGAGAGTTTAAAGAATATTGATAAATTGACAGATAAACAATTATTGCAACACTACGATCATATTGATTGGAAAGCGATTAAAGGCATGCGAGATATTCTTTCTCATCACTATTTTGATATGAATGCAGAAGCTGTATTTAACGTATGTAATGAAGAGTTGGACATGCTGCATCAAACCATTCAGTCAATGATAGAAGAACTGTGAAAACCTACAAATATCAATTTAAAGTACAAAAAGAAGACATCGACTTCAATGGTCATGTCAACAATGTTACCTACCTTTCATGGATGATCGAAGCTGCGACAAAGCACTCCGAGGCTGTCGGTTCCGGATATGAAAAATGTCTGGAACTGGGCGGTACCTGGGTGGCGAAATCCCACGCTATCGAATACAAAAAGCCCGCTTTTGAGAACGATGAACTGCAAATGAAGACCTGGATAGAAGATATCGGAAAGATCATGTCGACCCGTCGCTATGAGCTGACGCGTCCAAGCGACGGTGCGTTGATCTGTGAAGGGAAAACGGAGTGGGTGTTCGTGGACAGCAAAAAGATGCGGCCCATGAAGATACCAGGGGAGATCATCGAGGGGTTTGAGAAGTCTTAACACCCCTCTTTCCCCTCGTTGCCACCGAAAATGGCGGCGAGAGGGAAGATGTGGGTTAGGGCTTCGCCATCAGGCCGATATCTTTTCTTGGGTACTTCTGGAATGTGGCTACATGACGGCCTACCAGTTGCATCACCTGCGGGAGTCCCCACTCGAAGCGGGAATGGCCGGAACTGGCCTGTTCTTTGGGGTCCATGTAGAGGTTGTAGACCCATGGGCTCATACCCACGTCGGCAACGATTGTCTCATCCAGGTTTCGGCGCGGTGCTTTT
>FPHL01000057.1_pt1 | contig 25613 bp, 25 predicted proteins | sample 1057231 | NCBI WGS metagenome assembly FPHL01 (sample SAMEA4473313, study PRJEB15554) | hydrothermal vent metagenome | biome: marine basaltic hydrothermal vent biome; feature: marine hydrothermal vent; material: water | place: Pacific Ocean | collected 2011-06-14/2011-07-23 | depth 1199 m
AAGAGTCCCATGCAAAACTGCAAAAAGAGACATCACGGTCCCTCGAAGCGCTGGAACAGAAAGTGGATAATCTTGCCAATGCAACACAGAAAGAGCGTACCAAACTCAAAGATCTCATTGATACAACCGATGATGCACTCAGTGTACAGCTGCAAAACCAGAAAGACGAATTTTTGACCAAACTCAGAATCATGAAAGAAAATATGGACGATGAGAATCAGAAAATGCATGAAAACCTTGTACAGATGAAGACACAGATAGAGTCTGCATTGCATGAAGGTCTTTCGGGTCTCGGTAATGAAAAACTCTCCCGTGACGCGCTGGCCGGCATGCTCCTCGATGTTGCCATGAAGATACAGGGTACCGATGTCAATGCGTTGCTGACGCAGGAGCCAAAGACTGAAAAAAAGTAATACAGAGCTCGATCAGCTAAGGTCACTGCTCTTTGCTGATGAGCTTGCACTACTTGAAAAACTGGTATCAAAGGTTGAACACCTGGAGTTTGAAACGCTTGATGAAAAAGCGATCAAATCGAAACTACTGCCCCTTTTTGATGATCTCCTGGTCGAAAAACTTGCGGAGAAGGAGAGTAAAACAATCGATATACTCTCTCGTTATCTTGCACAGGTTATTACCCAAAGCACTTTGCAGGACCCGGTAGCGCTTGAACGGGCATTGCAAAGTGTCATTTCTCCTGTCATCGCACAGGAGATCGCTGAAAATAAAGACAAGATGATCGATGCACTCTACCCGATCATGGGGGGGATGATCTCCAAATATGTCACCAATGCCATCAAGGAAATGATGGAGCATATCAATGCAAAAATAGAAGAGGGGCTTTCTTTTGAACGCTACAAGCGCAAACTGAAAGCAAAGATGACAGGTGTCAGCGAAACAGAGATTCTGCTCGAAGAGAGTCTTGACGCAACGATACGCTCCCTGTTTATTATTCAGAAAGAGACAGGCCTGCTTGTTGCGGAAGCCCATCTTGAAAACAGGGAGATCAATGATCCCCATATGGTAGCTTCAATGGCCAGTGCCATTAGGGATTTTGTCAATGACTGGACAGAAAAGGCTGAAGAGACTTCCGAAGTGCAGCTGTTGAGCTACGGGAATGCCACGCTCTATATAGAAAGTGCAGGATCTGTCTATCTGATCGCTTTTCTCGATACCGAGCCCGATTTTGAACAGCGTTCGAAAATCAATGCTTTTTTTGCGAAGATCATTAAAAAATACAGCCGTTTCTTTCAGGATTTTGATGGGGATGACAGTGCTCCGGAAATACAAACTATTGAAGAATTGATGCAGAAATTCCTTCGTGAAACCAAATCTGTAGTGCCCCGGGAAGATGCTGCAAAGAAAAATCCTCTGAAATATATTTTGATCCTGTTTCTTCTTCTGTGCTTTGCCTACGCGGCATACTGGGGAAAAGGCAAATATGAACTGTATCTTCTCGAACAGCAGATCAGCAGACAGGCAGGTGCACATATTACGATTGAAAAAGAAGACCATACGCTTTATCTCAAAGGGTACCTCTCCTCGATAAAAGATTTTTATACGATCAAAAAATTAATAAAAGAAAAAACGGGTAAGGATTTTGTAAACGAAATGTATTTGCCGCCGGAAGAAATGGACCGGAAACTGATGCGTCAGAAAAAAACCATGGCACAGACAGTCAAACGGCTGAACCTGGAGATAAACCGGACACTGAAAGATCAGCAACATACTGTGAAGGTGTTGGAAAATACCCTTACATCCAAATATGACAGGCTGGAGCAAAAAATCGCCGGACTGGAAGCGGAACTCAAAACAATCAATACACAATACCATACCACACGCAAAAAACTGGACACTGCCATTTCCATTTCAATGATGAAAGCGCATGTACTTGAAACATTAAAAGAAGCCTTTGGGCATACTGGTGCATTTCATCCAAAAGACGGTTCACTGGATTTTAGGAACAAACATTTGTTTGAGGCAGGCCAGTCCGTTCCCCAAGCGGGTTCTCTGTCTGTATTGAAGCAGGGTTTCAAAAAATACATTACTGTACTCATGGGAGACAAACAGATCAAGCCTTATATCAAAGGGTTTGTTATTGAAGGATATACAGACAGTTCGGGGAGCTATGACCTTAACAGGGCACTCTCTTTTGAACGGGCGACACAGATCAAAAACTACTTGCTGACACTGCCTGTTTCCAAACAATATCATCTTTCAAAGATCATAGATGCCAGAGGAATGGCCGATAAAAACCCGGTGATCATAAACGGCGTAGAAGACAAAGAAGCTTCAAGACGCATTAAAATACGATTTGTGTTCAACTCGGACAAAGCCATTGAGAGCATAGAGAAGGCACTGAATGATTAGAAAAAAAATATTGATGCTCGGTGATTTTGCCGTTGGTAAAACAAGTTTGATCCGGCACTATATAGACAATACTTTCGATGATGTCTATCTGACGACAGTCGGTGTGAAAGTGTCGAAAAAAATGCTGCTAGTCAACAACGTGGAATTGGAACTTCTCATTTGGGATATCGAAGGGGAAACACCTACCAAGAAAATCCCGAAGGCGTATTTTAAAGGGGCAAGCGGTGCCATAATTGTCTGTGATGCAAGCAGAAAAGAGACGGTAGAAGGCATCCGGGAACATATCGGTGATCTTCTGACTTTTAACAGGGAAGCAAAATATGTCATTGCCTATAACAAGTCCGACCTGCTGTCTGCACAGCAAAAGAAAACACTCTCTTTTTCTGAAAACACTTTTTTGACTTCGGCCAAAGACGGCAGCCAGATCGATATACTTTTTACCACATTAGCCAAGGAGATACTGTTATGAAAAATGTACAGATCATACTCAATGCCATACTGTCCAAAAATATTTTTGAATACATTCTTGTAGATAGAAAACTGCATGTCATCAGTGCATCACAGGGGGTCAGGAAATACGTGAACGCGATGCCAAAGGAGGGTGATGATGTACTGAAGTATCTGCCTGAACTCGTGGGCAATGAAGAAGAAATCAAAGAAATCTTTGTAAAGAAATACTGTCTCTATACTCTGGAGTCTGTCTATAAAAATAACGATTATGTCAATATGTCTGTAGAGTATTGTGACCAGAATACCGCGATCATTCTGCTTCACAATATTACAGCCATTACACGGGCACAGCAGAGCCTTCTCCAGTACAGCAATGAATCGACACTGCTGTACAATACATTACAAAAAGTAGTAGACAGTCAGAACACAATGCTCTTTGTGACAAACGCCGAAAAAATAGAGTTCGCAAATAAAAAATTTCTGAATTTTTTTCATGCCGAAAATATAGAAGAGATACAAAAAAAAGAGTTGAAACTGTATCAAAGATTTGATACTTCATTACAAAATTACCGAGATCTTTTTGTCTTCCTGAAAGAGGGTGAAAAGTATCTTAAACTGGGAAAAGATATCTTTATTGTGCAGGCGACACAGATAGAATTGGCACATACACTTTTTACACTGACAAAAATCACTGATTTTCCTCATGAAATGCAGCTCGACCCGCTGACCGGCCTGTACAGAAAAGATTATCTGAACGAGATGGTTGAAAAAAGCTTACAGGAAAAAAGAAATTTCGCTCTTGTGGTCATGGACCTGGACAACTTCAAGCTGATCAACGATACATACGGGCATTTGACCGGTGACAAAGTATTGAAAGCTTTTGTGATGATTCTCAAACAGCATATTCGAAAAACCGACCTTCTGGTGCGCTGGGGCGGAGATGAGTTTTTACTTTTTCTGGAAGATGGTTCCCCCGAAGATGCCATACTGAAAATAGAAAGTATCCGCAAGCTGATCGACAAATATCATTTTGAGACTATAGGACACCTCTCCTGCAGTTTCGGACTATCGTACGCAAAAGAGAACGATAGTGTGGACAGTTTGCTTCAACGTGCCGACAAAGCTTTGTACGAGGCAAAAATAAAGGGTAAGAACAGAGTGTTGTTTAAAGAAGACTAGGAAAGAAAAAAGTGATAGACGCAATGTGAGTAACTGTCCATCCTCTCCTGACAGAGAGGCAGACAAAAAAAAGGTCAGCCTGCTACAGTGACTTCGACAGGCGTAGATTCCCAGATTCCGTGTTTGGTACAGTAACCGTGTGCTACAAGGTTGAGTTTGCTCTTCATCGGTCTAATGAAGAAAGTGACTTGGGCGTGTGATTTTTCGTTTCCGAATGTACCGGGAACAAAGGTGGTCATTGCCAGCTTTGTGTCACCGTCAAAAAGTGTGATCGACTCAATATAGTGGTCGAAATCATCCGGGTGTGTATATTCCTGCCCAAGCTGAACGTGTACTTCGAGCAGTTCGCCTTTTTTTGCTTCACCTTTTACCGTGATAAACGGTGAGTGTCTGTCAATGAGGTCTTTTTTCGCTTCTCTTTCGACAGTGTCGATATCTACATATTTATTGATCTTTGGCATAGTAAATCCTTTTAAATTGGTTTTGTAAAATATAGTATAACATAAAAAATTAATAATTAAGAGTAAATTACTCCTAATTAGCTCAATATTCCTCTTTGATGTTACTTTCAGCCCACTTTATAAGTGAATCTTTTTGTGAAGCAGTCAGTTTTGCATCTTTGTGGATGAGCAGGTACATCGGCATAGGCATAGTGTTGTCTTTGAGTGTTTTGACGATCCCTTTATAGATCTTTTGTTTCTTTTCAGCATCGTAGGTTTCCCATTCCTGGAAGTTCAGCCAGGCCCGTCCCTCTTTGATATGACTTTTGACTTCCCATGAAACAGGGGCAATATTGCCGTACCACGGCATCTTGGTTTTATAGGAGTGACAGGCGTAGCAGGAAGTTCTGAGTGTCTTCATAAGCGGCGCAGAAACTTTTATCTCAGTATTTGGATCGATCTTTTTGGGTATGGGAGGAATACTGATCTGAATCGCCTGGAGCAGGAGAAGTGTACCGAACAACCAGATAAAAATGGTTTTGAACATAGAAGGGTCCTTTTTTGAAATGGATGTATTATAGTAGGATAATACTAACGGGAGTTAAACCGGAAATAATAAAAAGAGGAGCCTCCCGCATATGGCGGGAGAGGGAAGGGGTTACGCTGTAAGGTGTGTTGCTTTTTGAACGTGGAAATTCAATCCTATTTCTTTCGGTGTACATCCCAGTGCAAGTGCAACCATCTGCGGCATATGCAGTACAGGCAATTCTATATCTCTTCCTATCACTTTGCCCACATCGTCCTGGTAGGTATCCATTTTGAGGTGACACAGAGGACAAGGCGTGACCATAATGTCGGCATTGTTGTCAATGGCATCGACCATAGCATTTCCGGCGAGTACTTCGGAAGTATGGTTTGCCTGAAGTTCTACATGGAAACCGCAGCATTTGTTTTTGTGGTCGTAGTCGACAGGATGGCCTTCGAGTGCATCGATGAGACGGTCAAGAGAAGTAGGGTTGTATGGGTTTTCTCCTCCGTTGCTTGTGTGATGCAGTTCAGACGGCCGTATATTGTGGCATCCGTAGAAAGGTGCGATATTGAGATGACTGAGCGGCACTTCCACTTTGTCTTTGATGTTCTCAAGACCATATTCATCTATCAGACAGTAGAGAAAATGTTTGATTTCGGAAGTACCTTTGTACTCCAGGCCAACCTCTGCGAGCTTTTCGTTGACACGGGCTTTGAGTTCCGGGTCTGTGTCCAGTGCATGTTTTGTCATGGCAGAGTTCAGCTGGCATGTGTTACAGATGGTGATCATCGTAAGGCCGAGTTTCTCTGCATAGCAGATATTGCGTGCGTTGAGTACATGTGCGAGAAATTCGTCAAAGTCCTGCAGGTGGCTGGCACCGCAGCAGCTTGCTTCTTCCAAAATAGTGATCTCGATGCCGAGTTTTTCAGCTACTGCAAGCGTAGAGGAGAGTAGTTCCGGGGTGGACTGCTTTGCGGTACATCCAGTAAATAATGCGTATTTTAGTTTGCTCATTGTTTCTCCTTATAGCTTGTGTGTTTGTGAAATCTTGATAAGTTTCTGAATTTCATCAAGATTTTTGGATTTTGGTACATTGTCAACCCACGGCAGGCCGTCGTTCCAGTGTATTTTGCCGGCTTTCATCATTTTCATGGCCGTTTTCAGGTGTTTGTACATACCGAGATAGCCTTCGGAATAGACAACGATATCTGCTTCATCAAGGAAACCGTGTTTCTTGATGCTTCGTACAAAGCCTTCCGCATGGCGCGTTGCCACATTTGGAACCGCTACATCCTGTTCAAACTGCATATTGTGCAGTTTGGTGATCTTTTCGATAGGGTTGATGTCTTTCGGACAGGCTTCCGCACATTCGAAACACTTGACGCAGTCCCATACACCTATGCCGGGTTCGGCAGTCAGTTCAAGTCTCTCTCTGCCGGCATGGTCTCTCGGGTCAATCGTAAATCTGTAAGCGGCGTTGAGTGCAGCCGGCCCGAGGTAGTCAGGGTTGGCTTCAAGCGACGGACAAGAGTAGTGACAGGCACCGCACTGGATACACAGGTCAGAATCGAGGAATTTGTTGAACTCTTCGATACTCTGTTTTGTTTCATGCTTCGGATGCGGATCGATATCGGCTACGACATACGGCTGAACCGCTGCATGTTTGTCCCAGAAGTCTTTTTTGTCAATGATCATATCTTTGACCACGCGTTTTTTGCTTGACGGTTCGAAGACCAGTTCATTGTCAAAGAGGTCAAGAAGTTCCATGGCGTTCTGTTTACACGCAAGAGTGGCTTTGCCGTTCACTTTAATGGCACAGGCTCCGCAGATACCGTGTCTGCATGAACGTCTGTAGGAGAACGAGCCGTCATGCTCCCATTTGATACGGTTAAGCAGGTCAAGTATCAGCTCATCTTTACCCACTTCCATCTCATAGTGCTTATAGTATGGAAGATAGTCAGTTTCGGCATTGAATCGGAATGCTTTTATCGTTACTTTTCTTGTATTGCTCATCATGACCTCCTTAGTATGTTCTTTCTTTTGGTTCAAACTTGCCCAATACTACATCACCCCATTCGATAGAGACATTATAGTCTTTGTCCATATAGGCATAAGTATGTTTCAGAAATTTTTTATCATCTCTGGTCGGGAAATCTTCCCTGTAATGGCCGCCGCGGCTCTCTTCTCGCATCAATGCGCCTTCAACTACGAATTTGGCAGATTCAAGCATGTGTCCGAGTTCTATAGCTTCCTGAAGGTCGGTATTGAATGTTTTGGACTTGTCGTCAATACGGATATTTTTAAATCTTTTCAGGAGTGAATTGATGAGTTTGAGCTGTCTGTCCAGAGATTCTTTTGTTCTGAATACACCGGCATCGGCTGTCATACCGTTTTGCAGTTCGGTACGCAGTTCGGGGACACGTTCTGTTCCGTTGGATGTTTTGATCCGGGTCAACTCTTCTACAAAGGTATCGGCATCTGCCGCTGTGGCTTTGCGCAGAGAAGCACCTTCATCCAGTGCTTTGATCATGTTCTCACCGGCATGACGTCCGAAAAGAAGGGCTTCAAGAACAGAGTTCGCACCCAGTCTGTTCGCTCCGTGAACGGAAACACAGGCACATTCTCCCGCAGCATAGAATCCTTCCACCAGTTCGGTCGGTGATTTGCGTACCTGGCAGTTGATGTTGGTTGGGATACCGCCCATAGAATAGTGGGCTGTTGCAGAAATGTGAATAGGCTCTTTGAGCATATCCTGTCCCTGGAACGCAATGGCAAGTTCACGAAGTTCGGGCAGTCTTGTCAGAATGATCTGCGGGTCGAGGTGTGTCAGGTCAATGTTGACCGACTGACCGTCTTTTCCGACACCGCGTCCCTGGCGTACTTCTTCCATAATGGCACGGGAAACGACATCTCTCGATGCAAGCTCCATGGCATTGGGAGCATATTTTTCCATAAATCTTTCACCGAGTGAATTGTAAAGGCGTCCGCCTTCCCCCCGTGCAGCTTCAGAGATGAGGATACCTGAACCGCCCAGTCCGCTCGGGTGGAACTGAACAAACTCCATATCTTCAAGCGGAAGACCGTGGCGTGCAACAATGGAAAGGGAATCTCCCGTATTGGCATGTGCATTTGAGTTAAATCTGTAAAGCCTGCCGTTTCCGCCGGTAGCGAACATGGTTACTTTGGCATTGAAAACAGCCACTTTGGAATTACGAATATCATAAGCTACTACACCGGATACTTTTCCGTCTTGATAGATCATGTCTCCGGCATACCACTCGTCAAAGACTTCTATACCTTCACGGAAGGCCTGCTCGTAGATCGCCTGGAGCAAGGCAAGCCCGGTTCTGTCTTTTGCATAACAGGCACGCGGCTTGGACTGTCCTCCAAACGGCCTGATAGCGATATCTCCCTCTTCGTCTCTGGAGAAGACTGTCCCCATTCTCTCTGCCCACCTGATCGTTTCAGGGGCTTTGGTACACATCAGTTCGACAGCATCCTGGTCTGCAAGATAGTCAGACCCTTTTACTGTATCAAATTCGTGAAGTTCCGTGGAGTCATCTTTGCCCAAAGCGGCATTAATACCGCCCTGTGCCGCGCCCGAATGTGACCTGAGCGGGTGAAGCTTGGTAATGACCGCCGTTTTCTTTCCCGCAGCAGTCAACTCTTTTGCCGCAGCGAGACCGGCGAGGCCGGCACCCACGATCACAGCATCATATTCGTAGATTTTAACATCTGAGTTCGTATTCATAGTAGCTATGTCCTTTGTTGCAATTTAGATCGATTATAGCTTGTTAGTGATTAAGGTTTATTAATATTATGCAAAGAAGAGAAGGATAGAGCGTGCAGATGTTACGGTTTTGCATCTTTTGCCTCACAAAAGGGAACACAGGAATAGATGTATACCATAATATAAGTGCATCAGAAATTTGTATAAAAGTATGTTACAATTTTGCCAAAACAACCGGATATTTTCCGTATATCAAAGAGGAAACAGTGGATAAAGAACACTACCTTATCAATACATTACATTCTCACCATATCGGCGATGATGCCGCTGTGGTCGGAGACAGTATCTATAGTATGGATGCTTTCTTTGAAGATACGCATTTTAAAAGAGCCTGGATGAATATGTCCCAGATAGGCCGCAAAGCAATGCTGGTGAATCTTTCGGATGCCGTGGCCATGAATGCACAGCCGCAATATGCGCTTGTAACAGTTTCCCTTCCTCAGGATACGGCTACCGGTGAGATCGATGCATTGACCCAGAGTCTGGAACGTACTGCCGCGGAATACGGCTGCGAAATAATCGGGGGCGATACGGTGGCAGGGGAGAAACTGCACCTTTGCATCACCATTATCTCCAAAAGTGACAACCCGCTCTTGCGAAAAGGACTTGAAACAGGTGATCTTCTTGCCTATACCGGTATACTCGGAGAGAGCAAACGTGACCTCGAAAAGCTTTTCAGGCATGAACCGATAGCCGAAAATTCACGCTTTTATGAACCTGTTTTAAGACGAGAGTTCATTGCAGAGGCACGTCCGTTCCTGCATGCCGGAATGGATATTTCCGACGGGTTGTACTGTGATACGAACAAGTTGCTTGATATGAATGAATATGGATTTAAGATATTAAAAAGTATTAACGATAACATCGGTTTTAGCGGGGAGGAGTATGAAATGCTTGTCGGGTTTAAAAAAGAACATTTGGAACGACTGAACAAGATCGCTGAAGCATCAGGAACAGTACTGACAGTCTTTGCCGAAGTAGCTGAAAACACGGAACGTTTTCCCTGCAAAAGCCATCATTTTCTCTAAAAGCGCTATGCTTTCAGTTTCATCTTTTTACTGTATTCGACGATCATACCGTGAAAACGGGAAAAGATCAGATTGATATCTTCCCGGCAATGCTCCTTTATGCCGTTCTCGAGAAAGGTTTTGTATTGAGGATAGTCCGACAGTACTACACCGTACTGACTGAGTACTCTTTTGGTGTAGCTGTCTACGACCATTTCGTTCCTGAAGCAGCCATAGCAGAGAATACTGTCAGCTGTTTCAGGCCCGACACCTTTTTGTGAGAGCAGCCATTCACGGCTCACGTCGGTCTGAAAGCGTTCAAATGTATGAAAATCATGTGCTATCTGTTTGGCAAGGCTTATCAGTCTGGGGGCTTTCTGGTTGTAAAAACCGCTGGGGCGGATATATTTTTTGAGCTTCTCTTCGTCGAGTGACAAGAAACTTTCCAGTGTCAAATGTCCTTCAAGGTTCAGCACTGATTTTTCTACATTCTTCCAAGTCGTGTTCTGTGTGAGGACGGCACCGACGACGACTTCGAAAGTGCCTGCACCGGGCCACCAGCGTGGCGGGCTGGACTGAAGCAGTTCCATCGCTTCGAGTTTTCGGTATATCTGACAGCTTGTGATCATTGCATCTGAGGTACTGTTCTTCCGGATAAAGAAGCAGGATAATCACGTTTGAGGGCGACTGTTTTGGCATAGGCAGTGATCTCGGTCTCTTTCAGGCTCTCAAGGGTTTTTGTGAGCCGCCTGTGTTCCTGGGCGGAGGCATCCAGGTATCCCAGAGCAATTAAGTCTTTGACAATAGCATCTGCCATATCGAGTGCGGAAGAAACTTTGACGATCTCGCACCTGGCATATCTTTTTTGGGGAAAGGAAACTTCCGCTACACGAAGGGAAGGGTCGTCTCCGGGGATCTGCTGTGCTCCAAAAAGCGGTTTTGAACCTACTTTGGCCCGGGAAAATGCAGGAATGAACCGGGAGATATGTCTGATGGCATTTTGGGTTCTTTGGCCTGTTTCCTCAGGACTCCATGATCTTTCGATCTTTTCAATAAAATTTTGTTTGAGATGCGGCTGGCAGCTGACAATACTGTTCGCTACCAGGCCGTCTTCGTACAGCGTGATCTCCTTGGTCATACCATGGAGCTGAAAGTATCCGTCCGGGTAGGGCGTAAACTGTCCCATACCTCTTGGTGTCCCGCGCTCACCGTGAAAAATGATCTCCGGCCAGAGTGTGTCGCAGCAGTTTTCCCAGCGGCTGACATAGGCGGCTTTGAATTCCACCATCCGTTTGCATTCCACACCGATGAGATCATCGATCTTTCCGCTTCTGAAGCCGGCGGCATTGACAAGATAGTCAAAGTTCTCCTGCTTTGCCTGATCTTTTTGCACGTAAGTGATATTCCATGTGCCGCAATAGCAGTTTTTCTGAATATTGCTGACAACCGTTTCTGTTTTAAGGTCTACATTTGCCACTGTTTCGAGTGCCAGTGTTACACCTGCAGAGAGGCGGAAGAGGTTGAGCCCGTACTCCTGAACCAGAATGAGCGGGAACTGTACTTTGTCCAGATCGATATTTTTTGCGGCAGGGATCATCCATTCATCGTGCTTAGCCGGCTGTGCAACGGAAGGTCTTTGTTTCAATGCTTCCAGAGCTTCCCTGCTATAGAGTTTATAATAGTCGCCGCTTTTTCCCAAAACCTGATTGGCGGCATCCTCTCCGACCAGTTTTTCATATTCGGAACGCAGCAGTTTCAGGCGAGGCAGCAGTGCTTCGGGTGTACCGCTGTCCGTAAGGGGAAGGGCAATTACCGTAGGGCGGTAATCTACCGTAAAAGGGTAAAAACGCAAAAAGTCGATGGACTGCCTCAGCAGAGTGATGCACTGTTCGTCAGAAATATCCCGGTAGAGGTTTCCTCCCGCATGAAGGTGGCAGAATGGCGGTCCGCTGACAAGACCGGGTTCTTTTTCAAACAGGGTGACCTTTAAGCCCCTTTCCCCAAGAAACAGCGCTGTGGTAACCCCTGAGACACCGCCCCCGATGACTGCAACTCTTGTCTGTTTCATGTCTACTTCCCCCGGCTTTCAAACAAAGGCGGAATTTCCGCAAAATCATCGACAACCCTGTCGGGAGCATATACCCGTATATCTTCCCCGTAGTTATAGCCGTATGTCACACCGATGCTCTGCATAGCACATGCTTTGGCAGCTGAAATATCGTTTTTCGAATCCCCCACCATGACACATGCTGCCACAGGAACAGAAAGTAGGTTGCATACATGCAGCAGCGGAGCAGGATCCGGTTTTTTTTCAGGAAGCGAATCTCCGCCGATCCAAAGTTCAAAAAGCCCATCCAACTGCAGGTTTTTGAGGATGGGGCCGACAAAAGCGTAGGGTTTGTTGGTAATGACTGCCAGCCGGTATCCTGCTTTTTTCAGTACTTTGAGTGTCTCGGGAACATGGGGATAGGTACGGGTAGCTTCTGCAAGGTGTTTCCCGTAGAAGGACAGAAAAAGTTTCAGTGCTTTGTCGAAAAGTGCAGTGTCAACGGTTTCATCGGTATCTCTTTTTCCCAGCAGCGCCCGCTTTACCAGCATTTGTGCCCCGTTGCCCACCCAGTAGCGTATGGTCTCTTCGGCAAATGTTTCCCGCCCCAGGCTCTTGAGCATCTGGTTTACGGAAAGTGCAAGGTCGGGTACACTGTCTATCAGTGTGCCGTCAAGATCGAAAAGTATCGTTGTTTTGTTCGTAAATTTCAAAAACAGTCCCCTGTGATATAATCGTATGATTATACATTTTTTGAAATAAAAGGGACCTCTCATACAGGTACCACAATGTCAAATCTATGGTCTTTTCTGTCTCAGCAGGTTATGTTTGTAGAGATAACTGGCACTCTGATAATAGGTAATCGTATCTTCCTCCGATTTTGAAGAAGGTTTTTCTTCTTTGTACTCTACGCTGTACAGCGTCTGTTTCGTAACTTTGTAGTTCTGTACACTTTTGTCGGGAGAAAGTACGGTAAGGGTATTGTTTCTGAACAGACCGAGCTTCTGGTAGTTCCCGATGAAAGCTCTTTCTCTGTGGTCTGGTTTTAAAATATCATCTCCGTAGAATTTTGCTTCGTAACTCTGCCCGAGTATGCCGAGAAGTGTCGGCATGATATCGACCTGCGAAGAAAGTTTGCTGACGGTTCGGGGCTGGATGATCTTGGGGGCGTAGACAAAAAGCGGTATTTTGTATCGCCATACCGGAAGTGCCGTTTTGCCTGCGCTTCCTCCGTTATGATCTGCAACAATAACAAAGATAGTGTTGTCAAACCATGGTTTTTTGGAGGCTTCTTTGAAAAATTTGTTGATCGCATAATCCGTATATTTGACACCGCCGCTTCGTCCTGTATGGGAAGGAATGTCTATCTTTCCGTCAGGGTAAGTATAGGGTCTGTGGTTGGAGGTGGTCATAACAAAACTGAAAAACGGTTTTTTGTGCTGATATGACTTGTCTGCCTCTTTGCTGACTTTGTTGAAAAGGTCTTCATCACAGACACCCCAGACATTGGAAAAAGTCACTTCGCTGTCTTTGAAATCAAACCTGTCCACAATATCAAATCCGTTATGGGAAAAAAAGTAGTTCATATTGTCAAAGTAGCCGTGTCCTGCATAGATGAATTTATTTTCATACCCCAGTTTTTTAAAGATGAAGCCTACAGAATTCATATTTTGACAGTCAGGTCTTTTAACGATACTTCTGCCCGGTGTTGGAGGCAGCGAAAGCGTAACGGCTTCCATGCCCCTGACCGTTCTGGTTCCAGTTGCATAGAGATTGTTGAAAAAGAGTGACTTGCGGGCCAGTTTGTCCAAATGGGGTGTGAGTCCCCGTTTATCACCATAAGCACCTAGAAATTCGGCACTGAGACTCTCTACCATGATTAGAACGATATTGTATTTTTTGGGTGAACCGTTTCCTTTGACCACTTGTGTAATGTCATAAAGGTTATCTGTTTTAAATGTTCTTTCTTTTCTTTTCAAGAGTGTATGAAGGTTGGAAAAAACTTTTTTGTTGTCAAGCGTTTTGTAAAACTCATCATAGTCGAGCTCATTGTGCCTGAAAGCACTGAAAAGGGAATAGAGGCCGTTTTTGGCAAGTTCCTGATCGAATTTGTTGGGACAGGTATGTGTGAGGGTCTGTTTGTCCAGCACGATAAAGAACAACAGCGGGAGTGCCAGATAGACCAGTCCTATTTTCAATCTCTGACCAAAGGGCATTTCACATTCAAAGGCATCTTTGTGGAAATTGGTCTTTTTCTGGTTGTAGTAGAAAATGCCGGCCGTAAGAATGAAAATAATGACCAAAAGAAGCGGAATAGGGTAGGATTCAAGAATATTATGTATGACTTCATGGGTATAGACCAGGTAGTCGACCGCAATGAAATTGAACCGTTTTCCAAACTCTTCCCAAAAGAAATATTCGCTGAAACCGTTAAATACAACCGTATAAATGACAGCAAAATAGATCAGGAGGCTGATAACCTTGTGTACTTTACTGTTGAAAATTCTGCGCGGAATAAAGATAAGATAGACAATAAAGGCAATGAGATAATAGGAAACAGCCACAAAATCGTAGAAGACACCTATGGAAAAAACTTTGAACAGTTCCCAGATACTCATGTCGACCTGACTGTATGTCATGCCCAGCAGCACAACCCTGGTGATGAAACTCACCATAAGAAAAATAACAATGAAATTGGTAGCAAATTTAAATCGTCCGGTATTCATTTATAGCCTTGAAGATGTTTTTAGCGGGCACAGTGAAGTATCCTTTTTTGAAGTATAGCGGATAAAAATGAAAGGAAAATGAAACAAACAGAGAAGCAATGAAGTACTTTCCACTTTTCTAAATTCTTGTTGACCGTTTATTGCCTGAATAGCAGCGCAATACAGCTTATGCTGACCTCTATTACCTTTCTTTGGATAAAATGACGTCTGTATAACCCCTAACGGGTTAAATCCTGAAAAAAGAGCCTTATGAAACGTATTTACCCGCTGCATGTCAAAAATGAGTTTGTTTTCAACGCTTCCCCGCGTGATTTTACGGTTGAGGAGATCCCTCTGTATGCCTTTACCGGGGAAGGGGAGCACCTTGTACTCAAGGTACGGAAGAAAGAGATGACTACATGGGAGATGCTTGATGCCATTTCCAACCATGTAGGGATACGGCGCAGGGATATGGGCTATGCCGGACTGAAAGACAAACATGCCATGACCATTCAGTATATCTCTCTACCTGCCAGGTTTGAAGATAAGCTGGAAGTATTCAGTCATGACAAGATCAAAATTCTTGACAAAGTACGCCACAACAACAAAATACGGGTAGGCCATCTCAAAGGAAACCGTTTTGGGATACGCTTGAAAAAAGTACTGGGCGTACAGAAAGACAAACTTGATTCTGTTTTGAAATGGATCAAGGCCAACGGCGTGCCGAATTATTTCGGGAATCAGCGTTTCGGTACGGATGGAAATAACTGGATAGACGGGAAAAAGCTGATAGAGGGTACACTGAAGATACGGGACAGAAAAACAAAAGAATTTCTAATGGGGTCGTACCAGAGCTACCTGTTCAACGGCTGGCTTTCCAAACGTATGGAGCTGAGCCTGCTGTTGGAAGAATTCTCTGAAACAGAAACGGAAAAACTGATGAAGCTGCCTGAAGGTTCGCTGCACGGTACCGCAGAACAAAAGAATTTCTTCAAACTGCTTGAGGGAGATTTGATGATGCACTATCCGTACGGACGGCTTTTTGAAGCAGAAACACTTTCAAAAGAGGCAGAACGTTTTGCTGAAAAAGATATTGCACCTACGGGCCTCATCCCCGGTATTAGAACCAAAAGAGCCGGTGCTGCAGCAGGAACGATCGAAGCAATGTTCGATGAAGAGATCAAAATGAACGGTGCCAGACGGTATGCCTGGGTACAGGTCACTGAAATGACAAAAAACTATATTGAAGAAAAAGCACAGTATGAACTCGGTTTTGTATTGCCAAAAGGTTCCTATGCAACCAATGTACTTGATATACTGAGAGGCGAGGCATTATGATTTCATCATAAATTAGGATACTATACTATGCATATCAGGCAAAAGTGCTTTCGTTAACCTGTTCTGCCCTTTTTTTTGCAGCCATTTCCGCTTTGAAACTCTTTTTCCCGCTGCTATCGATATCCCAGTATTCGCGCAAATGTATCATATCAAGGTCATGAGCAAAGGCTGCTTCGAGTTCTCCTTCTTCAAGCAGAAAACTTCTGTTGGAAAGGTTTCTCTCATTATCCGGATGATATACAAATGTCTGGTAGAGAAATATCCCTCCGGGTTTGAGGGCTTTTATGATCTGGGGGAAAAGTGTACGTTTGAGAAAATAGGTACAGACGATCAGATCATAGGTTTCAACAGGAAATTCACAAACATCGAGATCGACTTCTCTGGGATATATATGCCTGATCCCCCGAAGTGATTCGATCGCGACAGAGCTTATATCCCATGCATCTACCTCAAAACCTTCAGAAGCCAGATATTTGCTGTTCCTTCCCATACCGCATGCAATATCAAGTGCCCGGCTGCCTGCGGCATGTTTCGCATATTGGGTAATAAATGCTACCGGTTTGTCGGGAACAGGGTTCTTGATATATTTTGCATCCCAGCGCTCTTTGTCTTCATGTGCCATAGTTACAGCCTTTTTTGCTATTATTCTATCCAAATATTCTACCTAATCAAGGATCTTTATGGCAAGAAGGACTTTTATATCCTGGAACGTGAACGGTATCCGGGCTGTGGAAAAAAAAGAAGCGCTCAAGTGGATCGATGAAGAACAAATCGACTTTCTTGGACTACAGGAGATCAAGGCAGAAGCAGAACAGATCCCCGATACGATCTTCAAGAAGGAGTTTAAATTTCAGAGCATCAATTCCTCCTCCAAAAGGGGACAGTCCGGTGTTGCTTTGTTTACCAATATCAAGGGTACCGCATCTGGCGGTGACCATGTGGATATTCTCGACGAAGGACGCATCAACGAGTATCATTTCGGCCGTTTCGCCCTTTTTAATGTCTATTTTCCCAATGGACAGCGGAGTGAGGAACGGCTGGCCTACAAACTGGCTTTTTATGACCGTTTTCTGGAATATATCAATGAAATACGGGCACAGGGAAAGTCGATCATTGTCTGCGGAGATGTCAATACAGCACACCGTCCCATAGATATTGCCCGACCCAAAGCCAATGAGAAGACCTCCGGTTTCCTTCCTGTTGAACGGGCCTGGATAGACAAGCTTCTACAGAATGGTTACATTGATACTTTTCGGCATATACACGGCGATGAAGTGAACCGTTACACCTGGTGGTCCTACAGGGCAGCGGCAAGAAGCAGGAATGTAGGCTGGAGAATAGACTATTTTTTTGTTTCGGATGACTTAAAAGAAAAGATTGTAGATGCAGATATTCTGGATGAGATCATGGGCAGTGATCACTGCCCGGTAAAGCTGGTTCTGGATATAGAGATATAGAGGGGGCTACTCGTCTATTTCCCCCACATAGTAAAACTCGTCAAGTCCCTCCAGAAAGGCCATAAGCAGCACATCGGAGCAGGCTTTGAAGTTTTTGTGGTTTTCTTTTCGAAAAAGCGATTTGAATTCCTGTCTGCTCAGTTTTGCATCGCCGAGACCAAATACGATCTCCATGTCAGCCTCTTTGAGATTCAGTGCTGCACGCAGTTTTTTAAGAATAAGATTATGGGTCAGTTCAATAGCTTCTTGCTTCCCGTTCTTTTGGGGAGAAGGACCGCGTTTTAACATGACAAGCCCGTCAAGAAAGACACCAAGCTCTTCATAGCTGCATGGCGTGAAACCTTTGTCTACCCGTTTTTTCAACAGTGCTTCAAGGTGTTCCGGTGTCATTGGGTACCCTTCGAGTTTGTAAGCTTGAAGTATCTCTTCTTCTGTCAGTGAAAGAGCTTTTGATATTTTATAGAATATGTCGTTTGTATTCACGGTCAAAACCTACTGCTTGCGTGCAATATTGATATGGCAGAGCGTTGCTTTGACCGTTGTGGAAAAGCCGATGGTTACATCATTCCAGGTCTTGCCTTTATGTAAAGTATAACAAGCTTTGTTAATGGAAGCAAGTGCTTTTTGGGCTGCAAAATCAAACAGGTCAATGGTACCGGTCGCATGGAATTTTCCTTCCTTGTATACATAGCTCATCGGTACGGTCCGTGTTTTTCCGTTCATTGTAACTTCTGTGGTAACTGTACCTCTGCGGGGTTTTCCTTTTTCATGTTTGCCTGAGTGCTGGATATTTACGATTTTTGCTTCAATAGTATGGGGCTGCATCAAGCCAAAAAAGAATTTGACCAGTTTGGCATCTCTTCCCGGATTACCGGTAGTGATCCTGCTTGTATCGATCTTGACACGTGAACCAACAAAAAGTTCTCTGAAATTTTTTCCTTCAAGTGAAGCAGGTGTGTAGACAACGGAAGTGAACTGGCCTGCTACTCCGATCTTTGCCGGTGTCTTGTAGGCTTTCCATGTGACATTGATGTCATCAGGCTGCACCAGTACACAGCCTGTAGCAGCCAAAGCGGCAGTTGCAAGAGACAGAGAAGCGAGCAGAACAAGAAATGTTTTTTTCATCGAATATCCTTTAACGAGTATCGGTATTTATTTGGCAGCGGCTTTTTCAGCCAGTTCCTGCATAGCGGCATGCGCCTGCCTGACAATAGCCAAACATGTTTTATCTTTGATATTGTGCTTGAGACTCCAGTATTCCGGGTTGGTATACAGTATGCTGGTCTCGCCTTCATAGTTTGTGATGAAAAGCATACGCAAAGGCAGATCAAGTCCCATTGAAGGGTTGCATGTCATCAGTTTCGTCCCTATTTCAGGGTTCCCAAAGACTATCACCGTTTCAGGTTTGAGTCTCAGACCGAATTTGCGGGCATTTTTGGCATGGTCTATGGTCTCTACATAGGTCAGTCCTTTTGATTTGAGTGCAGCACGAAGTTTGGCAATGGCGGTAGGCATATCATTTTTTGTTTTTATTCTTTCGATAAAAACACTTTTATTATTTTCACAGCCGGCAAGCGCCAGCGCGACAAGTCCTGCAAGCAGCAGTTTTTGTATCATTATATTCTCCTGTTTGAAATGAGTATAGGGTACCTATCATGAGAGGTGCCCTATAGTCTGTTTTTGTGCAGTATTCATGTACGGGTAAAAAAATCAGACATTAAACCTGAAATGCATGATGTCACCGTCCTGAACGATATACTCCTTGCCTTCAAGTCTGTTCTTCCCTGCCTCTTTGGCTCCCTGTTCTCCGCCATATTCGATAAAGTCTTCATAAGAGATCACTTCCGCACGAATAAAGCCTTTTTCAAAATCGTTATGAATGACCGCGGCTGCTTTGGGAGCAGTGGTTCCCTTGTGAATGGTCCAGGCACGCACTTCCTTGACGCCGGCAGTAAAATAGCTTTGCAGTCCAAGTTTGTCAAATCCTTTATGAATGATCTGCTCCAGTCCCGACTCCGTCACGCCAAGGTCAGCAAGCATTTCTTCTCTCTCTTCATCATCGAAGTCTACCATTTCCTCCTCGACTTTGGCACAGAGCTTGATGACTTCAGAGTTTCTTTCGTCTGCATACGCCTTGAGCTTCTGTACAAATTCGTTATCTTCACTCAGCCCGTCTTCATCGACATTGGCACCGTAAATGATCTCCTTGCTTGTCAGAAGACGCAAGTCCTTGTTCATCGCCTTAAAGGCATCTTCTTCTATGTCTGAAAAGGTGGAGACCGGGTTGCCTTCCTCAATGTGTGAGAGCAGGGCTTCGGCAACAGCAAGCTGCGCCTTGGCATTTTTATCATTTCCTTTGGCTTTTTTCTTCAGCATCTCTATACGTTTGATGACGGCATCAATATCGGCAAAAAGGAGTTCCTGCTCAATGATCTCCACATCACGGATAGGATCGATGGATCCTTCTGTATGTACGACATTGTCATCTTCAAAACATCTGACGATATGGAGGATCACTTCTGTCTCACGGATATTCCCGAGAAACTTGTTCCCCAGGCCTTCTCCCTTGCTTGCACCCTTGACCAGCCCGGCAATATCTACAAAGTCCAGTGTGGAGTATTGTATTTTTTCAGGGTTGACGATCTTTGCAAGTGCTTCAAGACGTTTGTCCGGTACCGGCACAACAGCCTTGTTTGGTTCGATAGTACAGAACGGATAGTTCGCGCTCTCTGCATTTTGCGCTTTTGTCAGTGCGTTAAAGGTGGTAGATTTTCCTACATTTGGCAGTCCTACAAGTCCGATGCCTAATCCCATGGTGTTTCCTTCGTATCTAAATATACGCGATTTTATCGAAATAATGGTGAAGGAGGGGTTAGTGTACAGCAAGAGAAAGTAAAATACATCAATTTAATGTATAATAATTTTTATTGATGGAAATATCATACGCAAAAGAGGACATACATGGAAAATATTTTAATGGTTCTGATCATTACGATCGCTATAGCAACCGTGTTGAATGTTGTATTGAAAAAGTTTGATATCCCCACCGTGATAGGGTATGTACTTTCTGGATTTGCCATCTCGTCGTTTTACCATTTTGCAGAAGATTCCAGAGAAGTACTTTCCCATCTGGCAGAGTTCGGTATTGTATTTCTTATGTTTACCATAGGGCTTGAATTTTCTGTGAACCATTTGAAGCATATGAAACGCGAAGTATTTCTCTTTGGTTCCCTGCAGGTCATGCTCTCCGGGCTGCTTTTTTCAACAATAGGCTATCTGGCATTCGGTCTTGAAGCCAAAAGCGCCATTGTGACCGGTTTCGCACTTTCCCTCTCTTCTACGGCTATCGTCCTGAAAATACTCAATGAAAACAATGAGATACATGCCGGTTACGGGCGTGCTACCGTGGGTATACTGATATTTCAGGACCTTGCTGTCATCCCGATACTGCTGATGGTTTCCATTTTTACTTCCCATTCGGAATCTATAGGCACACTGCTGCTCAATACACTGGAAAGTGCCATACTGGTATTTATTATCCTTTTTGTTGTGGGAAAATATTTTCTTGAACGGTTTTTTGATCTTATTATGGAAACAGGTTCAGAAGAGATTTTTCTGGTCTCTGTACTGCTCGGTGTGCTTTCCGCCTCGGTTTTGGCTGAAGTTTTCGGCTTCTCCTACTCTCTAGGTGCATTCATTGCCGGTATGATGCTTTCCGAGACAAAGTACCGTTACCGTATTGAAGCAGACCTTGTTCCGTTTCGTGATATTTTGCTGGGAGTCTTCTTTGTTTCCATCGGAATGCTGATTGACTGGCACGCTATTATCACTTACTGGCATATCATTTTGGGCCTGCTTGTCGGGATTATGCTGCTTAAGGGCATGCTCCTCTACGGAATGCTGCAATTTTTTATACAAAAACGTACTGCGTTAAAAACGGCACTGGCACTCTTTGAAGTGGGGGAGTTTGCCCTTGCCATCTTCGCTCTTGCCAATACCAGGGGCCTGCTTGACGCAGAACTGAACCAGATACTCATTATCACCGTTGTACTTTCCATGATCATTACACCGTTTGTACTAAAAAATATCAAGAAAATAGCCGATACTTTCATGCAGGAGCCGGAAAATCTGCGTGAACGCGCCATAGTCGGTGCAAGCTATCAAGATCATATCATTGTCTGCGGATACGGTCCGCTGGGGCAGCGGCTGGTCAAAACATTCAAAGAGCGTAATCTGCTTTATGTTATTCTTGAGCATGATGTGAAGGTGGTTGATGATCTCATTGCCGGAGGAGAAGAGGCGATCTTTTTTGCCAATGCGGCACAGAAAATGGTACTGGAGCACTTCAATGTCTCCCATTGTGCAGCGATCATCGTCACCATAGACAATGAAATACAAAAACAGCTTATTTGCGAGAATATCGCTTCTTTCGGTTCACACATTAACAGCATCGTCAAAGTCATGAACAATGCAGAAGAGGAGATGATCTCCGGACTTGGCATAAAGCATGTGGTCAATGCAAGAAATATCGTTGCCGATATTATGGCGCAGGAAGTGCTTGCCTGTGAGCTTTATCAATAGAAATCCTATAGCACGTCCAAGTCGTTTTCCGGCAAGGCGACAATACGTCTTTCCATAAGGTTTATTTCATTGACCAGTTTTTTGGATACATCTTCCATAGAAGAGAAATACTCTTTTGCAAGTTTGGTAGAGTCATCTGTTATTTTTTTCTTTTTGCCGAAAAGTTTGCTGAAAAAGCCCTGCGGTTTTACATCATAATAGATTTTGTAGATATTCATGTAAATATCATGAAGTTCGAAATGAAGCCTTTCTATTTCCGACATGCAGTCCAACGGGTTGTTTCTCAGCCCGTTGAGTTTCTGGGCATCAGAGTAGAACCATTGGCCAAACTTGCATTGTGTAGAGTTGACAGGGATAGCATCTTCTTCTATTTTAAAACCGGAAATCAGCATTTTGGCACGCTGGACCCAATTGATATGTGCCGCTTTTGCCGCCCTTAGCTGTTCTAAAATCGTACTTTTTTCCATAATCTGAACTCCTTTTCAATCAATATATTTTATCTTGATTCATCTTACCAACAGATAAATCAATCAATGTGCCGCTTGTTCCCGCGCAAGGCTTTCAAGCAGTCTGAGCACCATCCTGACACCTGCGCCTGAAGCACCGCTCGGGTTTTCTCCCCAGACATGTTCTACAAATGCCGGTCCCGCAATATCGATATGTGCCCATTTCTCTTTATGGTCTTTATCGATGAACTCCGAGAGGAACAAGCCTGCCGTTACCGCTCCGCCGTAGCGGGTATTGGAAATATTGCACAGGTCGGCAATATCGCTTTTGATGGTTTTTGCAAGATACGGGTTGAAATCCAGTGCTGTCGCCAGCTCGCCGGAAATCTTTGCCTGTCTGCCTACCAGTGCTTTCACTTCGTCGCTGAAACCCATAATCCCGGAAGTATAGTGTCCCACACCGACCACACAGGCGCCTGTCAGCGTAGCAAGGTCAAAAATATAGTCGGCCTTGACTTCCTGCTGTGCATAGCAGAGTACATCGGCGAGAACGAGTCTTCCTTCCGCATCGGTATTTCTCACTTCGATGGTTTTTCCGTTTTTTGCAGTCAGGACATCATCAGGTTTGTACGCATCTCCGCCGATCATATTTTCAACCATTCCGAGGAATCCGTGTACTTCGATAGGCAGATTCATTTCAGCAATGGCTTTCATAATGCCGATCACCGCTGAAGCACCGCTTTTGTCTGCTTTCATAGTGACCATATAGTCCCCCGGTTTCAGACTGAGTCCGCCGCTATCGTAGGTGAGTCCTTTGCCGACCAGAGTAATGACCTTTTTGGCATGTTTCGGCTTGTGGCTCAGATGAATCACGCAGGGATCGTGGCGCGAGGCACGTGCCACGGCAAGCAGCGTATGCATTTTTTCTTTTTTGAGTGCTTTGGGGTTGAGTATGTCACATCCGAGCCCAAGTTCTTTGGCAAGTTTCCTTGCCTTTTTCGCCATGCTTTCAGGGTAGAAATCATCAGGCGGTGTATTGACGATATTACGTGTATAGTTGGTTGCTTCTGCGGCGATCTCACCATTGTGCACCGCTCTTGCAGCCACTTCCATGGTAATCTCGTGGGCTTCATATCCCTCAAGTGAGAGTTCAAGCGTTTTGACAGGAGATTTGAGCTTTTTGCTTTTGTACTCCGTATAGGTATAGCTTCCCAAAATGGCACCTTCTGCTATGGCACGGATGGAAGCTGAACATCTCGGATGGCTGACATACGCAGCGATCTTCACTGTTTTGTACGCTTTTTTCCCCGTAAGAAAACGCATGGCCGTAGCTACTGCTGCACGGATCGCTGCGCTTCTGAGATTTTCGGCACCGACATAGAGCCTTTTTTTGCCGATAAGATGACATAGTTCATCCTGAGAACCGGAGAAACCGGCTTTTTTTAGCAGTTTTTTATCTTTGACTGTCTTATGCTTCAGATTTTTGTCGATCACGATGATGATCTCCAGGTCGGATTTGATATCTTTCAGCTTTGAAGAAGTTATATTGAAATTCATTGTTTTCCTTAGTAAAATGATTTGTATCCTGCAGAGTATAGCAAAAACTTGGTAAATGAGCCGGAATATCTGACTATTCGGCCCTCTCTTCGGCAGTCACTATATCCATTATAAACCTTCCGGGTTTTTCAAAACCGATATGTTCATGTACCACTTTTTTGGCAGCGACATCTATAAAGTACATACTCGGTGTCAATTGGGTATTGAGGTTTTCCGCTGTTTTGGAATGAATATCTGTAACGAGAATGACCATATCAGACAGGCGGTCTCTTACATTTTTATCGCTCAGCGTTTCATGTACCATCATTTCGCACCAACTGCACCCGTCCCTGATCACAACAATGAGCAGAAGTTTTTTCTGTGCCGCCTCTGCTTTTTTAAAGGCTTTATTCAAATCGGTCTGGGCATTAAGCAGCCATGCGGCATCATCAACACTGACTGCCGTAAGATGTCCCAACATCAGTAAGAAAAGTATCAATGCTTTCATGAAGTATCCTCTCTTTCATATAAATATTATATGATTATATCATAATAAATTATATTAATATCTCCTTATGCAAATCATAATACTGAAAAATAGAAAAATGCAACCTATGTTACACAACGATTATCTTTTTTACCCTATAATAAAAGCCAATAAATAATTTAAGGAGTCCAATATGGCAGATAAAATAAAAGAAAAAGTGGATGTTCTCATCGAGATCAATAAAACAAAAGAGAATCTTGGGATGATAGGCTTGCATGAAACAAGAGAATTGCTCATGGATGCAGGTGCGATCTTGCTTGATGTGCGACCACCGGCCAAAGTCAACGGTGAAAATGCACAGGAAGCCGATATTGCAAATGCGTACTATACACCGTATACCGAATTTGCAACGTACCTTGACGAATTACCGTCAGATCATACTTCACCGATTGTTGTAGCCTGTCTTAAAGGATGGTTTGCAAACCGTGTCATGGGCTATCTTGAAATGATGGGATATGAGAATGTCTATGTACTCGATACCAGCATAGAGGATTTGATCGAAGTCCATCACGCGCACTCAGGCAAATAAAGACTGTTTCCCGCAGAAGCGGGAATGGTACTATTACCGCGCTAACCAAATACATTCAGAGGTAAAAGGCTATTTCAGTCTTAAAATATAACAATGACTCTGTATTAGCGGAATTGTTCTGAAAGAATATCTTTTGCCTGCATCATATCTTTGTCACCGCGTCCGGAAAGGTTGACAAGAATCGTTTTTCCCCTGATCTCTTCTGGTTTCATCTTCTTGAGGTAGGCTACAGCATGGGAACTTTCAAATGCCGGGATGATCCCCTCTCTCTGTGAAAGCCACACAAATGCTTCTATCGCTTCATCATCGGTAATATGGCTGTAAGTCGCGATGCCTTCATCTTTGAGGAATGCATGCTCAGGCCCGATACCCGGGTAGTCGAGTCCGGCTGAAATGGAGTGTGCCTCCTGGATCTGCCCGTCTTCATCCTGGAGCAGGTAGCTGAGCTGTCCGTGCAGTACACCCGGGCTGCCTTTTTCCAGTGAACATCCGTGTTTGCAGTCCAATCCTTCCCCTCCTGCTTCAATGCCGATGCATTCAACTGTTTTATCCTGAAGGAAGTGGCTGAAAATACCAAGCGCATTCGAACCGCCGCCGATACAGGCAATGACTTTGTCCGGCAGGCACCCTTCGACTGCATCAAGCTGTGCTTTGGCTTCCCAGCC
>FPHL01000045.1_pt2 | contig 24024 bp, 22 predicted proteins | sample 1057231 | NCBI WGS metagenome assembly FPHL01 (sample SAMEA4473313, study PRJEB15554) | hydrothermal vent metagenome | biome: marine basaltic hydrothermal vent biome; feature: marine hydrothermal vent; material: water | place: Pacific Ocean | collected 2011-06-14/2011-07-23 | depth 1199 m
CTTTTATCCAGTCGAAGCTCAATGCCGAATCACAGCAGATCAAAGGCGGTTCCATCGTCATGGTCTTTTTGCTGGGGATGGTATCTGCTCTTATTCTCGGTGCCTGCGTTTCTCCCGTACTCATCTCTTTCCTGAGCGTAGCCATTGCAACACATGATGCGGTACTGGGTGCTGTAACCATGTTCTCCCTTGCACTGGGAATGGGTGTACCGCTCATCATTGTCGGGCTTGGCGCAGGGCAGCTCATTCCCAAAGCCGGAGGCTGGATGGAACAGGTGAAACATTTTTTCGGTGTATTGCTTCTGGCTGTTGCCATCTACCTTTTCAACGAACTTGGACTGGTCAGTGAGCTACTGCTCTGGGGTATTTTCATTCTGATACTCGGTGTCTATATGCGTGCGCTCGAAGCACTTCCTGAAGCGGCATCAGGCTGGACAATGCTTAGCAAGGCGGTCGGGGTGCTTTTTCTGCTTGTGGGTACGATTCTTATTGTCGGTGCTGCAAGGGGTGGAGACGACCTTTACCAGCCTCTTAAAAGTGACATGCCGGTTATTGTCTCTTCGGGAGAGAAAAGTACACAGACCGCTGCGTCACAGTTTCCTTTCGAACTGGTGCGTAACATGGAAGCGTTTGAAAAAAAGCGACAGGAAGCGATCCGCAATGACAAATTTTTCATAGCTTATTTTTACAGCGATACCTGCGGAGTATGCAAAAAGCTCAAGGCTACTACGCTGAAAGATGTCAAAGTCAGAAAAATACTGGCAGAACATTTTGTAGCAGTCAGAGTGAATATTACAGACCACTCCAACAAAGCAAGCATGGAGATCAAGAAAAAGTTCAATGTCTTCGGCACGCCCTCTTTTGTTTTCTTTGATCAAAGCGGCAAAGAAATGGAGGAGGAGAACTTTTACGGCTATCAGGGACCGGAAGAGTTTTTCGATACCCTTGACCTCATTGCAGGATGAGAAGAACAAACCCGGAACAGGCATTTCTTCATGAGCAGCAGGCTGAACACAGAACCATTATGTTAAGTTATACTTAACGTTTAACTTAACATAATTAGAAGACAGCAAAAAATAAAATTTAATTAACACAAAGGAAAAGAAAAATGGCACATATAAAATTACCGGAATTTGAGGATATGACTCCTGCAATTCAAGACAAAGCGAGACCTATTTTAGAAAAAACAGGAAAACTGGGAGAAATCTTTAAACTCTTGGCAATAGATGAAAAGGTTTATTTTGCAACTGATGTAATGATCCAAAAGTATCTACTAGATGAGACTACACTCTCGTATGATATAAAAGAGGCTATTGCATTGCTTATCTCAAAAGAAAATGGTTGTAAAATGTGTGTAGATGTCCACAAAAGCATTGCAAAGATGCTAGGTTTAAGTGATGAAAGAATAGAAGAAATTCTTCAGGGTGTAGATGCTATCAATAGTAATGACAGCGAAAAAGCTCTTTTAAATTTTTGTATAAAAGCTTCAGGCAAGGAGAATTATAAAATTTTAAAAGAAGAAATAGATGCCCTCAAAGAGATGGGCTGGAGCGACATACAAATGATTGAAGCTGTTTCCATTACAGGGTATTTTAATTATATCAATACACTCTCTAATGTATTTGGTTTAGGAGAGTAGTAATGAAAAGCTTTATATTATTTATCTTTGTTTTATTCATCACTTCACTACAGGCCAAAGAATATAAAGTCATTTATGATTGTAGTTCTAGCAATGGCTATGCTATTATGACTTTTAAATAATCTTGCAGTATCATAATTAAAATCGTTTGAGGAGAAATAGAGACAAAATGAAAACGGTACAGTTTGGCGAGAAAAGGGTTGCAGTGTCAAAAGTGGTCTGCATAGGACGCAACTATGTAGAACATATCGAAGAGCTTGGCAATGAGATCCCTGAAAATATGGTAGTGTTCAACAAGCCCAATTCCGCTATCAGCGACACACTTTACTACTTTAGCGAAAAATGCCGCTTTGAAGGAGAGATCTGTTTTCTGATACGCAGCGGCAGGATCGCCGGTGTCGGTTTCGGACTCGATCTGACCCATGCCGATATTCAGAACAGACTCAAACAAAAGGGACTTCCGTGGGAACGTGCCAAAGCATTTGACCACTCGGCTGTACTGAGCCGGTTTGCTGTCTTTGGAGGAACAGTGGAAAGTCTGCATATGAAACTCTACCGCAACGATACGCTGGTGCAGTATGCCGGCTATGACCTTATGATGTACAAACCTGCTGCCATGCTGGAGGAAATACAGACATTTATGACACTTGAAGACAATGATATTATCATGAGCGGTACGCCCAAGGGGGTAGCAACATACGATAGGGGAGACCGTTTTGTAGGTCAAGTCTTTTCCGGTACAAAGCTGCTTGTCGAGGCCTCATGGATCGTACAGGAAGAGGGACCCTCCGTTGCTTTAAACCAGCGTTCCAGAAAAGCGGGGCGTTCATAAATTTTTGCACCCAGTGCAAGCTTGTAGTCCATGTAGGGCTGTCCGAGATTCCAGAAGGCAAATCCTTTTATTTTCAGATACTGTGCCAGGAGCACCAGTTGGGCAGTACCGTAATGGTTGTATCGTTTTTCTCTGCGGCTGCAGCCGCTGAGGCTGGTATAGGTTTTACCAATAATATAGCCTGTCTCTCCTGCGACCAGTTTCCCCTCTTCTTCAATATAGGCTGAAATCAGCTGAAAATTGTCATCTGCACCCCGAGTCTGTTTAAGCATCTGGAAATAGCGCGGACTCAGCCAGTTGTTCTTGTGTATTTTCGCAATGGCTTGAACGACTGCGTCAGGATTTTGGCTTATGTGAAGTTTCAGGGGTCTCTGTCTGAACAGTTTTTGTACTTTTTTACTGATATGCAAGTCTTTAAAATCAAGCAGCGCATAGGAGAATTGTATCTCCGGCAGCAACAGTTCTTTCTCTTCAAAAAAGTCCGTTACGGCAATGAATCCCGCTTTTGCCTGTGCGATGTAATATTCTGCAGAGAAGTCATCACTCCAGTAGTAGTTCTTATACATGTCGGGATAGATCTTCTGCCGGAGCAGGGCCTGGTCGGTAACCGCATGATAAGGAAGATGATGGATGCCAAGCTGGATCGTGTCTTTCACTCTGCGCACCGCTTGTTTATGTTCCCTTTGCCTGCTTCATGTATCATGTTCTCTCCGTAATTTTTGTTTAGATGTTTGGTTAGTGCGGTAATATTGTAGTGAAAAACTGCTACAATTACAAAATTTTTTGGGAACAGCACGATGAAAATAAAGGTTATCATTATTGATAAAAAGGGGAAAGACCAGCTTTATGCTCCCCTGATAGAGCATTATAAAAAGATCGCCAAACCTTTTGCCAAAGTGGAAGTCATAGAGCTTTTTGACAAAGAAATCTCCAAGGCACAGGATATTTCTCCCCAGGCAGCACAAAAATCCTACAGCAGGGCTCTGGAAAAATATTTGAGATCAGGTATAAATATCGCACTGGATCCCGCTTCAAAAGAGCTTGACAGTTTCGAATTCGCAAATCTGCTTAAGAATAGCGCAACGGTGAACTTCTACATTGGCGGTGCATACGGCTTTGAGAGGGATTTTTTAAGCAAATGTAATAACGCCGTATCATTTGGTAAAATAACGCTTTCACATAAACTGGTGAAAGTTGTTTTGCTTGAACAGATATTCAGAGGTTTGACGATCAATAACAATCACCCATATCATAAATAGGAAGAAGTACATATGTTAACACAAGACGAGTTGAAGCGTTTCGAAAACAAATTACTGGACAGAAGAGTACAGATTGAGAAGAACCTTGCGGGGACAGCATTGGAACTAAAAGGAATGCGGGATCTTGATCTCAATGACGAGGGTGATTATGCCGCAGCCTCTGCCGAAACGGTAGTTGATAGTGCAATTTTGGAGCAACAGCGCAAAGAATTAGCAGAAATTGACCTTGCTTTGGATAAAATAAAAAACGGAACTTACGGTATTTGTGAAATGTGTGAAGAGCCGATAGGCAAAGCACGCCTGGAAGTAAAGAATTTTGCACGTTTTTGTATTACATGCCGGGAGATCAACGAAAAAGAACAACAATAAAAGGATAAAATATGAGACTTGGGCTATATATCTTCGCAGCATTGACCCTGATGGGTATTACTGCCGCATTGACATACACAGTAAATCCCAACAACTATCTTGTAGAGTTTATGGGAATCAATTTTAATTTCCCTATTGCCGTTTGGATCGTTCTGCCTATGGCTGTTTTACTGCTGTTTACAGCGCTCCATATGGTTTTCTATTCTTTAAAGAGCTATTTTAAACTGAAGAAGTGGCAGAATGATGCAGCAACACTTGAAGATGCATTGTACTGGTCACTGGTCAATGAACCCAAAGAGCAGAAATATACTATAGAAGAGATCAGGGGCTCAGCGGTTCTTTTAGGCAAGTCTTCGCTGCATGTTCTCGATGCGGTGGAAGGACTGAATACAAGACTTTCAAAAGTTCTGAATCTCATTAACAAAATCAAAGGCGGAGAGTATGTTGATCTCAAAGAGCACAAAATGTCCAAAGTGTTCAGTGAAGGCAACCCGCATCTGATAAGGAACCGTGTGAACCGTCTGCATCATGACCCTGAGTTTGTAGAAGAAGTCATGAAATCATCATCCCAGTACTCCAAGCAGGTACAAAAACACGCACTCGATATTTTTGCACGCAATGAGACATTTTTCAAAGCACGCAAATATGCCAAAATATTTGATGCAGAGAGTCTGCATGTCATGCTTGCACGAGTGGCACATGAAGAAGATATGGGCCTCAGTGCGGAAATACTGAATGATTTTGTTTCCGCGGTAAAATTGAACTGTTCAGATTTTGTGAAGATCGTCAATGTAACGAAAAAGGTATTCACGCCAAACCAGAACCTTGCACTCTTTAAAGAGTATCAGCACAAATACCCCAAAGCGCAGGAAGCCTACCTGTATCTGCTTTTTGACTATGAGCTTCTCGATGAGGTCAGTGCCTATCTTGATGAACACGAAGAGCATGAATTCCTCAAGTTCAGAGCATTCTACGAGCTGAAAAAAAGCCAAAAGAAATTTAAACTTGAAGATATTATCAATATCAATACTATTTGCAGTAAATAGTATTTGATCTTTTCCAAAATGGCTGCATTAGATTTTTCAGATCCTTTGTATGCCTTGGCCCCTCTTGCGGGCTTTACAGACCTTCCCTTTCGTTCTGTTGTCAAAAAATTCGGTGTTGACCTTACTGTCAGTGAAATGATCAGCTCAAACGCATTGGTACATCACAGCAAAAAAACATACAAGATGCTGGAGAAAAGTCCCCTGGAAGATCCGTATTCCATCCAGATAGCAGGTTCTGATCTGAATGTGATCAGAGGTGCCGTAGAGATCATCAATGCACAGGAGGGTGTGAGCGTTATTGACCTGAACTGCGGATGTCCCGCTCCAAAAGTGGTAAACAATCTTCAGGGCAGCTCTCTTCTGACCGATCTTCCGCAAATGGGAAGGGTCATCGAAACGATCAAAAAATATTCCAACAAACCCTATACTTCGATGAAAATGCGTCTGGGTTTCAATGAAAAGAAACATATCGAGATCGCGAAAATCGCCGAGGCGTGCGGTGTAGACTATATTGCGGTGCACGGACGTACAAGAGCCGGACGATACAAGGCTGCGGTTGACTATGATGCCATCAGAGAGGTTAAAGAAGCAGTTTGTGTTCCTGTCATAGCCAACGGTGATATCACTTCAGCAGAAAAAGCCAAATGGGTACTTGACTATACCGGTGCCGACGGTATCATGATAGGCCGTGCTGCCGTGGCGAACCCCTGGATATTCAAACAGATCAAAGAGGGAATGGCTCAGCCGTCATCTGCGCTTATCAAAGAAGTCGTTCTGGAGCATTTTGACCAGATGATCCGATATTATGACAAATACGGGGCTGTCATTTTCAGAAAAAACCTGCATTCCTATTCCAAAGCCGGCTACAAGGGAGCATCTCTTTTCAGAGATACGGTCAACCGTATTGAAGATCCCAAAGAGATGAGAGAAGTGACAGAAGCATTCTTTTCGCAAACGTTTTTGTATGAATGTTGACCTGTATCAAAGCAAACGGCACAGAGACAGACTATAATCACACACATTTTTAAAGGCAGTATCCTATGACATTCATCCTCATTAAAACCATTCATGTTTTCGCCGCATTTATTTACGGCGGTTTTCTTATTACGGACAATCTCTTTCTGGCCAAGATCAAGCGTTCATTCAGTGAAGAAGAACATAAAGTCATTCGTGAATCCTTCATGAAATATGTACGCAAAGTGGTACCGCCGAGTCTTATTGTTGCTGTAGTAACCGGGCTTTATCTTATTTCGCAGGTTTACGGCCCCATAGGTCCGGACGGACTGACACGTTTTCAGACACTTCTGGGCATCAAAGCATTTCTGGGTATCTGGCTGGGGCTCAGAGGCGGACTTCAGGTTTATTTCAAGATCCAGCCTTTTGTCTTTAAAAGCCATGTCCTCCCTTTTGCTTTTGTGATCACTATTATTTTTCTGTCGCAGTTTATGTATATCTGATCCGGGTTTAACGTTTCTTTTATGCTATAATTCCTTCTTAGTTTTTGGAGTAAAAGATGGTTGTTGAACTTTCATTTGTCGGTATTTTGATCGGGTCACTGGCCGGTTTTTTCGGGATTGGTGGCGGTATGATGCTTGTACCGATGCTGCTTGTGCTCGGTTTTGAGATCAAAGATGCCATCGGTATTTCCATTGTACAGATGGTTTTTTCGTCGATCTTCGGTTCCTTTCTGAATTTTAAAAAAGGTTCACTGGTCCTCGGTGAGGGTATTTTTGTCGGTATCGGCGGATTTGTCGGCGGATTTATCGGGGCGAAAATAACACATCTTATACCTGACAGCGTACTGCATTTTCTGTTTTTGGGACTGCTTGTCTATGCCCTTCTCAGGCTTTTCTTTTCTCCGAACCATATCGATGATACCCATACGAAAACCCTCGATAAAAAACTGCTTTTTGCTTTGGGCCTGACCATAGGAATATTTTCGATCACGCTCGGTGTCGGAGGTTCCATCATCCTTACACCGGTACTGGTGGGAATGCTGCACTACCCTATAAAAAAAGCGGTAAGCGCAGGACTTTTCTTTGTGGTATTCTCATCGGTTTCAGGCCTGATAGGCAGACTGGTCTCCGGGAATATTGATTTTCACAGCGGTCTGATCGTTGCAGCGGCATCGCTGCTCGGTGTTACTTTCGGTATCTGGCTCAAAGACCATGTTAAATCAACCCATCATAAAATGGCATTGATCGTACTTTATCTCTTCGCTCTGGGAATGCTGGTCAGGAAGATGTTGTTTTGATGCAATGATCTCTGCCCGGTAATTATGCTATAATTTCAGATTAATTTTTACGCTGTTTCAAATGGCACAGGTAGTACAGGAAAGATAATTGAAAAAACAAAAAGATATGATACACGTTTACGGGGCGAAAGAGAACAATTTAAAAAATATAGATATAAGCATCCCTAAAAACAAATTGGTGGTGATTACCGGTATTTCCGGTTCGGGTAAATCGACACTGGCCTTCTCAACGCTTTATGCGGAAGGGCAGAGACGCTACATCGAGTCGCTTTCTTCCTATGCCAGACAGTTTCTCGGCCGCGTAGGCAAACCGGAAGTGGACAAGATAGAGGGTCTCACGCCTGCCATTGCCATTGACCAGAAGACCACGTCAAAGAACCCGCGTTCAACGGTAGGAACGATTACAGAGATTTATGATTATCTGCGTCTACTCTTCGCACGGGTCGGTGTACAGCACTGCCACCAGTGCGGCAAGCCTATTTCCTCTATGTCTGCCAGTGATATCATTGAAGAAGTACTGAAGCTTCCGGAAGGAGCCAAACTGGTCATTATGGCACCACTGGTAAAGGAGAAGAAGGGTACTTTTGCCGATATGCTTGAGTCTTTGCGCCATAAAGGCTACATCCGTGCCATGATAGACGGCGTTATGGTACGTCTTGATGACGAAATAGAACTCTCGAAAACTAAAATGCATACTATTAAAGTCGTGATAGACAGGGTAGTCATCAAAGAAGAAAATCGTGACCGTATAGGACAGGATGTGGAAAAGGCTCTTAAAGAGAGTTACGGTGAAATGGAAATAGAAGTACTCAATTACGAGGAACTGGGGCTTGACAGGCAGCATATCCATTATTCGGAACATTTGGCCTGTTTCGACTGCAAACTCAGTTTTGAACCGCTTGAACCGGTCAGTTTTTCTTTCAATTCACCCAAAGGGGCCTGCCCCGCCTGTGACGGTCTGGGAATCCGCTATGCCATCGATCTCAAAAAAGTGATCGATCCTGAACTCTCCATCGACAAGGGTGCCGTAAAGATCATGTACGGGTTCAACAAAAGCTACTACACCAAATTTCTCAATGCCTTTTGCGAACAGAACGGCATCGATATAAAGAAGCCTTACGGTGAGCTTGCAAGCCATGAACAAAAAGCCATCCTTTACGGCAATGGAGGAGTGGTGGACTTTACATGGAAACGTCACAAGCTCAAGCGTGAATGGCCCGGCGTTGTCAAGTTTGCACATGATATGTTCAAGGATGAAAAGGATCTTTCAGAATATATGACGGAAAAGGTATGTGATAAATGCCATGGGCACCGGCTGCGCCCGCGTTCTCTGGCAGTCAAGCTCGAAGACAGGAACATCGCCGATATTATCGACATGCCCATTGAAGAGTCTTATGCCTATTTTGCGGATGAAAAGAATTTTGCACACCTGACAGCACAGCAGAAGTTGATCGCTGAATCCATTCTCAAGGAGCTCTATGAACGGCTCTATTTCCTTTATGATGTCGGACTTGGGTACATTACGCTCAGCCGGGATGCCCGGAGTATCTCCGGCGGAGAAGCACAGCGTATCCGTATTGCTTCTCAGATCGGCTCCGGACTAACGGGAGTGATGTACGTTCTTGATGAACCCAGTATCGGTCTGCATGAACGTGATACGATGAAGCTGATACGTACACTCAACTCTCTCAAGGAGAAAGGCAATTCGGTGGTCGTGGTAGAGCATGACAAAGAAACCATTCTTGCAGCTGACTTTATTGTGGACATCGGTCCGGGGGCAGGTGAATACGGTGGTGAGATCGTTTTTGCCGGTGATGCAAAAAAGCTTCCCAAAGCCAAAACACTGACAGCTGATTATCTTTTTGGAAAAAAAGAGATCTCCTATCCGCATGAGAATCCACAGAAAAAATGGATAGAGATCAAAAATGTGACCATTAACAATATTGAAAACCTTGATGCCAGGATACCGCTGCACAACTTTGTCTGTGTGACCGGTGTAAGCGGCAGCGGCAAAAGCTCGCTTATTCTCCAGACATTGCTGCCTGTCGCAAGGGAACTGCTGAACCGTGCCAAAAAGGTCAACAAGGTTGACGGTGTGGAAATCACAGGGCTTGAAGCGCTCGATAAAGTCATTTACCTCGACCAGAGTCCCATCGGGCGTACACCGCGCTCCAACCCTGCAACCTATACAGGTATTATGGATGAAATACGCAAACTGTTTGCCCAGACCAAAGAGGCTGAGCTTCGCGGCTACAAAGTAGGACGTTTTTCTTTCAATGTCAAGGGTGGGCGCTGCGAGAAGTGCCAGGGGGACGGCCAGATCAAAATTGAAATGCATTTTCTTCCCGATGTACTGGTCAGCTGTGATGCCTGCAACGGAACACGCTACAATGCCCAGACACTGGAAGTCCTCTACAAAGGAAAGTCGATCGCGGATGTACTGGCCATGAGTGTAGGGGAGGCACTGGAATTTTTCAAAGCCATTCCGGCCATTGCTTTGAAGCTTAAAACACTGACAGCGGTAGGACTTGACTATATTACGTTGGGACAGAATGCCACAACACTTTCGGGGGGCGAGGCTCAGCGTATCAAACTGAGCAAAGAGTTGAGCCGAAAAGATACAGGAAAAACACTTTATATTCTCGATGAACCTACGACAGGGCTGCATTTTGCTGATGTGGACAGACTGACAGGAGTACTGCACCATCTGGTGGAACTGGGCAATTCAGTTGTAGTGATCGAACATAATTTAGATATGGTGAAAAATGCAGACTATATTGTCGATATGGGTCCTGAAGGCGGGAACAAAGGCGGATTGATCATTGCGACCGGTTCTCCGGAAGCATTGGCGGCAGAGCATAAAGAAACAGGCTCATACACCGGCAAGTACCTGGCAAAAGAGTTGCGTTAACAAATACTGCTGCAGCCTATTGTCGAAGTGTGTGCAAATGTTTTCGTGAATTCTCGCGGGTAAATGAAATAGCACTCTTGATGACCCACAAGATCACCAGCGTAGCAAGTATTTCATATCCGATCGCCCATGTCATCAGGAAAGGCGAATCGTGGTTGACCGCAATAAAAACTTTGAACTTTCCTTCCGCTATGTAGAAAAAGAGAAAAATAAGACCCAGAATATAGGGCAGAGAGATGAAATAAATTGCCAGAAAGATCTTTTCAAATCCTTCCGGGAAAAATAAGGGGGTATCATTCAATTGGACTTCCTGTTTTGTAAAGCTCCCGCCGATCCCGTTAGCAGATTTTATACGTTCTTCCGGGTGTGCAAAATGAATGGAAGTACCGCGTGATCGTTGTTTCCCCTGCATAAGATAACTCACTTTACAAATTTAATATTTTTATTCTGTTCTATTCTATATGAAAAATAATAATATTTTACTTAAAACGGTGTAAAATAAGAGGCAGTCTGCTGCATGGTATTTGGGCATCTTCTGAGCGGTACGGCTTGTAATGCGAAATAGGCTAAAATACAGAAAAAAATCAGGTTTCCCTTTGAAAACAATCACTATTATAGATACATTCGGTTTCTTCTTCAGGTCATATTATGCTCTGCCGCCCCTGCGTAATTCGGAAGGATTTCCCACCGGACTTTTAACCGGTTTTGTGAATCTTGTAGATTCACTGCACCGGGACCATGCAACAGATTATCTGGTCTTTGCACTTGACAGCAAAGGGCCGACGTTCAGAAACGAAATCTACCCGCAGTACAAAGCGAATCGCGAAGCACCGCCGGAAGACCTTAGCAAACAACTGCCCATAGCGATAGAATGGGTGGAAAAAATGGGGTTTGCCAATCTTTCAAAGGAGGGGTTCGAAGCGGATGATATTATTACCACAGTTACCAAATTTGCAAGAGAACAGCAAATGAAGGTAACTGTGGTTTCTCATGACAAAGACCTCTATCAGCTCATTGATGACGGCATGGTGGTGATGTACGATTCAGTGAAACGGAAAGAGATCGATGAAGCTGCCTGTATTGAAAAATTCGGTGTAAACCCTAAAGATTTCGTTGATTTTCAGGCGATTGTAGGCGATACTTCCGATAATGTTCCCGGAGTCAAAGGTATCGGTGTCAAAGGGGCAGCGAAGCTCATCAATGTATTTCATACGCTTGAAAATATTTACGACCATATAGAAGAGTGCGGTACACCGCGCATTCAAAACCTTTTGCTTGAATATAAAGAAAGTGCATTTCTCTCACGTGAGCTGGTAAGGATGCGTGATGATGTCTATGAGAATCTCGATCTGAGCCGATTTGAGTTCGAGGAACGGAACTATCTCAGCTGTCTGGTGGACGAATTTGAGAAATATGAGATGAAGCGTGCACTGCAAAAGGCAAAAGTCGGGCAGAACGAAGCAGGCTGCCATGATATCACTCCGCCAAAACCGAAAACACCGGTACTTTCTTTTGAAGCCGTTACCCTTGATACAAAAGAAAAACTGCATGAAGTGATCGATGCTTTGCCGCACGACAGTCTTGTCGCATTTGATACCGAAACAACAGGTTTGGATACCAAAACAGACAAAATGGTCGGGTTCAGCTTTTGCACCTCGGGCGATAAAGCCTATTATGTGCCGGTGAGGCACAGTTATCTCGGTGTAGAAGAGCAAGTGTCCGTTGCCGATGCGGATGCAGCACTTCAAAAACTGATGAAACACCGGATCGTAGGCCAAAATCTGAAGTTTGACCTCTCCCTGCTTTACCATCAGCACGGCATCAAAGAAGTGCTGCCGTTTGCCGATACGATGATCATGGCCTGGCTTACCGATCCGGGTTCAAAGGTAGGATTGGATTCACTGGCACAGAAATTCTTCAAATATACAATGAAGCCGTTTAAAGAAATGGTGAAAAAAGGGGAAAACTTTTCCCATGTCACTATTTCAGATGCAACTTTCTATGCGGCAGAAGATGCCTGGATGACCTATCTGCTCTACGGTGCTATCAAAAAGAAAATGGAACTTTCTTCCCTGACCCATTTGCTGAAAGAGGCAAAAAATGTAGAGTATCCTTTTATCAATGTTCTGATCCGCATGGAGTGTCTGGGGATCAAAGTAGATCAGGGAAGACTTGAAGTTCTGCAGAAGCAGCTCAGTGATGATCTGGTCAAACTCACTGCCGAGATCCATGATCTCAGCGGAAGCCAGTTCAATATCCGTTCTACACAGCAGCTTGGCGCAGTACTTTTTCATCAGATGGGTCTCAAGGGAGGGAAAAAGACAAAGACCGGCTACAGTACCAACGAAGCGGTACTCCAGTCGCTTAAAGGGGAACATCCGGTCATTGAGAAGATATTGGCGTATCGTGAATACCAGAAAATGCTGTCTACCTATGTCGAGCCCCTGCTGAGGCTGGCAAAAAAAGATGACAAAAGTCGCATTTACACTTCTTTTGTTCAGACAGGCACGGCAACAGGACGATTGAGCTCCAGAGATCCGAACCTGCAGAATATCCCTGTCCGTTCCGCTCTGGGGCGTTCGGTCCGGGAAGCATTTGTCGCCAGGGAAGGATACCGGCTGGTAAGCATTGACTATTCCCAGATCGAACTGCGTCTGCTGGCACATTTTTCAAAAGATACGGCGCTGATGGAAGCATTTAAAAACGATATGGACATACATATGGCGACAGCCGTCAAACTTTTTGGGGAGGAAGAGGCCCATGCAAAACGGAACTTCGCCAAATCCGTGAATTTCGGACTGCTGTATGGTATGGGCCCGAAAAAGCTTTCAGATGAACTGGGCATCAGTACCTCTGAAGCCAAAGAGATCATCAGTCATTATTTTGCTTCTTTCCCGACCGTGAAGCATTTTCTTGAAAGTATTCAGGAGCGGGTGAAAATAGACGGTTATGTGGAGACACTGCTCAGGCGTAGACGTATTTTTGACTATGAACATGCCAACGGTATGCAAAAAGCAGCCTACATGCGTGAATCGGTCAATACTGTTTTTCAGGGTTCTGCTGCCGATCTCATCAAGCTTTCGATGAATGATATAGATGCCATGATAGAAGATGAAGGGCTGGAAGCACATATGCTGCTGCAAATTCATGATGAACTGATCTTTGAGGTCAAAGAAGAATCGGTTGAAAAAATCTCCAGGCGTTTTAAGCATGTCATGGAAGAGATTTGGGAACTTGAAGTGCCGCTGGTCTGTTCTGTCAGTGTCGGGGACTGCTGGGGTGAGCTGAAATAGTCATCGTATTGCGTATCATTCTTCGGGGCAGGCTTCTTTTCTGAAAAGCATGCGGACAACATTTTCACTTGCAATGACGTTTGGCAGTACTTCCCTATACGAAGTCACTTCCGTATCTTCTTTGGTATACCGGTCAATGAGACTCAGGTTCATATTTTCGAGTATTCTTTTTGCATCTTCCTTGGCAACGGCTGCGCCAATACTTTCAATATTGTCCTGGTTGGCGATCAGGTGGGCATAATATCTGATGCTCAGCAGAACGGCTGACTTAGGATTCAGAGCAAAAAAGTTGAGTATAAGATGGTTTCCCGGTTCGTCGAATGAAGCAAAATCTTTCAAGGCCAAGGCATTCGGCTGCATTTCAAAATGGAGGATCTTCTTCTGTATTTCTTTTTTCAGGCGCAGGACAAAGAGAATTCCTGTGACGACATTTTTGTACTGGGAGATAAGAAAAAGATTTCCCGGGTAGAGGGCCCAGCTGCGAATAGGCATATCCTGCATATGGGTAAAAGCCGGATGATAGCTGTTCCGCATGTCATTTGCGACTTCAAGCAGTGCATTTTGCCTTTGCTGCTCTTTGTTGCGTAAATGCGTCAGGGTGAGATTGTCTACAGTCATCATTTCGGAGGGAAAGTTCAGTACAAGTTCTTTGCGTTTACCGATAATTAGATTCTCTATACCTCTTTTACAAAGGGCACTTTCATTTTCCTCAATGCTACAGTTGTCAAGACAGGGAAATGCTTTTCCTTTCTGTCTGCCTTGAAAATACTGAAGTATTCTGACCTGTTTCGGGACTTTTGGCTGCGTGACCATCCTTTCCCATTTACTGACAGTGGTAGTATCCAGGCCACGGAACATGATATCGTCAAACAGGTAAAGTGCTTCTACCAGCTGTTCCTGTGTAAGACGGCTCTGTTCACGGCATGTTTTCAGATAGTCGCTGAAATTCACGTTACTCCTCCCTTGTCTATTTCATTTAGACTGATGCATACTTGCTCTAACAGTATAGCAAAAACTTTTTTTTCTTGTGCAACTTGGCATTTTTTAAATTCTTTTTTATCAAAGATGCCCTTATCAAAAGGGAAGATACATTCTATACTTTTGCATCACAGTAAAAAAGGAAACAGTATGACTGATACAAAAAAAACAGTAGAGCAGTTGATACATGAAGAAAAATATGAAGAGGCACATAGTATACTCATGTCATTGTTTCATGAAAAAAACGATGATGCAGAAGTCTATTATATGCTGGGAACATATTTTAATGCAGTGGGGGATATCTCCAATGCGGTCAGGTCTTTTAAAAAATCAAGTGAACTCAAGCCGAACGATTCGGAATATTTTCTGGCTTTGGGTATGGCGTATGAAGTGTTCGATGAACCGAAACTGGCGGTAGATGCCTACTTCAAAGTAATAGAGCTTAACCATGAAACTGCCTTGGCTATGCAGCGTCTTGAAGTGTTAAAGCGAAAAGTAAAACAGGTATAGATACGATTTTTTGACAAAATTAACGAATGATTAATAAAGATGGGATATAATCGGCTCTCCGGGTACCCTGAGCACTGCGATAGACGCATAAAATGTGTTGAAGGGTATCTCTATTTCCGACAGAAGGTTTTTGTTCCCATGTTAAAACATATTTTTTCCATGAAGATGGCAGTCCTGGTGCTGTTCATCTTCGGTGTATCCATTGGTATTGCGACATTTATAGAAAATGATTACGGTACACAGACAGCACAGGCGCTCGTTTATAAGGCAAGATGGTTTGAACTTTTTCTGGTCTACTTCGTTGCGATTCTTCTTTACAACATTTTCAAATACAAAACATACAAAACCAAACCGGCTGTATTTCTTTTCCACTTTTCCTTTTTCATTATCGCCATCGGTGCACTGATCACTCGTTATGTCGGCTATGAAGGGATCATGCATATTCGTGAAGGACAGACGAGCAATATTATGGTTTCGAGTGAAAAAGTTTTACAGGTATTTGCCTACAGCGGCGACCAGAATGCTTCTTTGGAAAAACCGCTTTATTTTTCATCTATGACAAAGAACCATCTCTCCGAAGACTTGAAAGTAGGGGATAAAAAAGTCAAGATAACAATGGTGAAATATCTGCCTACCGCAGAAGAAAAAGCAGTGAAAGACCCTCACGGGAAAACAATGCTGGAGATGAAGATCTCGGCAGGCGGACGCGGCAAGTTCTACTACTTTGCCAAAGGCGACAGAAAAGATTTCGGGAATTTTTATGTGGCTTATGAACCCAAAACGGAAAAAACAGACAAACCGACATTCCTCATCAGCGGTGAGCCGGATGCACTGAAAGTGCATTTTCCTTTTATTCTTGAAACACTCAACATGAATACCAAACAGCAAAAAGAATTGAATGCGGGAGACAACAATCTTTCACGCAGGACCCTTTACCGTTTTGCGGACAATGCGGTCGTTTTGAAATCAGTTGAAAAGAAGGTCATTGTCAAAACCGTCTCTGACAGCCTTAAAACAAAACCCGGCAAGGCAGAGTTCGTACAGCTGAAGGTCAGCGTAGGAAATGACAGCAAAATAGTAACCTTCCGTCCCGTAAAAGGTCAGACCGGCAAATGGCATACCGTGACACTTGACGGTGTCAAGATCAATATGAGCATCGGTGCGAAAGTGATCGAACTGCCGTTCTCCATCAAACTTGTCCACTTCGAACTGGAACGCTATCCGGGTTCCATGACCCCTTCATCGTATGCCAGTGATGTCGTACTGATAGACAAAGAGGAAAACTTGACCATGCCTTACAAAATCTATATGAATCACATTCTTGACCATAGAAACTACCGTTTCTTCCAGTCTTCGTATGATCCTGATGAAAAAGGTACAGTGCTCTCCGTCAACCATGATCCGGGTACACTGCCGACCTACCTGGGCTATATCCTGCTTGCCATAGGAATGATCTGGAGTCTTTTTATTCCTAACGGACGCTTTCAGAAACTGCTCAAAGGTGCCAGAAAGCTTCAGCACGGAGCACTTGCTCTGCTCTTTGCACTCATGCTTTTTGCGCCGCAGCATTCACAGGCAGCTTCACCGAATATTACGCCTGAACAGCTCAAGACCATTTCAAAATACAATGCCGGCCATGCAGTGAAGTTCGGAGAGCTTGTAGTACAGGACCATAGGGGACGTATGAAACCGATGGATACGATCGCGCATGATGTTGTTGCCAAGATCACAGGCAAAAGCTCGATTTTCGGCCTGGAACCGACACAAGTCTTTCTCGGTATGACCCTTCAGCCTGACGTATATCAGAATATTCCCATGATCAAGATAGGCCATAAGAAAATTGCGCGTGAACTTGGGCTCCCTGACGATGCCAAATATGCCAAATTTACCGACTTTTTTGAGAAAAAAGACCATGCGTACAAAATTTTCGATGCTGTTTCGGAAGCAAGCAGAAAAAAACCGTTGGAAAAAACCCAGTATGACAAAGAACTGATCAAAATTGATGAACGTGTCAATGTTTCCTATATGGTATATCAGGGATCAATGATGCGGATTTTCCCGAAACCGAATGATGCGAACCATAAATGGTATGCCCCGATGGATGCAATGAAAACCTTCCCTCCAAAAGAGGCGCAGGAAGTCAAAATGGCTATTTCCGCCTACTTTATCATGGTTGGTCAGGCATTGAAAACAGGCAATTGGAAAAATGCCGACCTTGCACTCAAGGGGATCAAAAAATATCAGAGGACTTACGGAGCGGCTGTAATGCCGAGCCGCAAGCATATCGAAATGGAGATATGGTATAACAAACTCGGACTTTTCGGCAAGCTTGTGCCCGTCTATCTGCTGTTGGGTCTGCTGCTGCTGATGTTCTCTTTCATTCACGTGGTCAAGCCGAATTTTCCCATGAAGTGGATCATGCGTATTTCCTGGACTGTTTTGATCGCAGCCTTTGCTCTGCAGGTGGCCGGTATGGGGATACGGTGGTATATCGCCGGACATGCTCCGTGGTCCAATGCATATGAATCCATCATATTTATCGCGGCAGCTACCGTGCTGGCAGGCATTATTCTGGCACGACGTTCACCGTTTGCCCTTGCAGGCACGGCCATCCTTGCCGGTGTGACCATGGGTGTTGCACATATGAATTTCATTAACCCGGAAATCACGAACCTGGTTCCGGTTCTTAAATCCTACTGGTTGATGATCCACGTGGCGACCATTATCTCGGGAGACGGTTTCCTCGGACTCGGTTCCATTCTTTCCCTGCTGGTACTGATTCTTTTTATTATCCGTGGCAAAGAAGGCAATGCCAATATTGACCGTTCCATCAAAGAGCTGACGAACCTTGCTGAAATGGGACTGATCATTGGTCTGATGCTGCTGACCGTCGGAAACTTCCTGGGCGGTGTATGGGCCAATGAGAGCTGGGGACGCTACTGGGGCTGGGACCCCAAAGAGACCTGGGCGGCGGTGACCATTCTCATTTATGCTACAGTACTGCATATGCGGTTTGTACCAAAGCTGAATGATATCTTTATTTTCAATGTTGCCTCAACGTGGGCATATTCCTCGGTGCTTATGACCTATTTCGGGGTAAACTACTACCTTTCGGGTCTGCACTCTTATGCAGCAGGAGATCCTGTGCCTATCCCTATGTGGGTTTATTACGGCATTGCAGGCCTTGCCTTGTTGACACTGCTGGCATGGAGAAACAGAAAGATAAAAAAAGTCACAGCACCGACATCGTCATAATGACAGTTCCTATGGAGATAACATGAACACGCCTCTTCGCATATTGCATTTTAGTGATATTCATGTCAATATCCAGATAAGACACATGCATTGGAAGAAGTGGTTCAGCAAGCGTGCCATTGGTGCTATAAATCTGCTTCGGGGGCGGGCGAAATATTTTGATGAGACAGAAGAGAAACTTGCTGCACTGCTACGTTTTAAAGAAGAGAACAATATCGATATCGTGATCAATACCGGGGACTACACTGCGCTGGGGCTCAAAAGTGAACTGGTATTGGCCAGACAGATGCTTGAACCTATGATGACCCCTCCTCAGAACTATATTACTGTACCGGGAAATCATGATATTTATGTGCATGAGGGAAACAGCCACTACCGTTTCAGTGAGCAGTTCTGCAGTGTACTGCAAAATGATCTTCCTGAGTACTGCCGGGGAGGGCACTGGCCGCTGATACGGCTTGTGGGCGATGAAGCGGCCGTGATCGCCGTCAACAGTGCCCGTCCCAATCCTTTACCCTGGGTATCCAGTGGCGAAATACCGCCTGAACAGCTTGAATCACTCGGTGAACTACTCAAAGATGAACGACTGAAAGGACGTTTTCTCTTCGTGATCACCCACTATGCTCCCCGTCTTTCCGAAGGACAGGATGACAAAAAACTGCATGGTCTCATCAATGCGGATGATTTTCTGAAAATTTGCAGCGGCATTGAAAACGGTGCCATCCTCTTTGGGCATATCCACAAAACCTACCGTATACATGTTCCAGAGGTAAGAAGTGAATTGTTCTGCGCGGGCAGTGCGACTATGGAAGGCCATGAAGGCTGCTGGGTCTATGAACTTGAAGGACAGAATATGCAGGCCAGACAAGTCGGCTGGAATGGTAAGGAATACGGTTTTATAGCGTAGTCTGCTCTATGCTTTTGTACTGAGTATACGTTTGATTGCTTCCGAACAGACGGTCAGGCCAACCGCCCCTGTCACGGCGACACAGGAGCCTTTCTCTTTGCATTTATCCTCTTCCGGAGAGAAAACCACAGTGAAATTTCTGTTGAACCTCGCTTTTTTGAGTTCGTTGCGTATCTTGCGCGCCAGTGCATCGCCGTGGGTTTTCCAGATGGAAGCAACTTCGATACTGTTTGTATCGTAGCGTTTTGCGGAACCCAGAGCCATGATAAGTTTTGGGTAACACTTTTTGGCAACTTCGATTTTGACTCTGGTTGTGTCGGCCGCATCGATGATGATATCGTACGGATCAAAGTCAAAGCCCTCCACCCAGGCTATGTCCATATACTGATGGATGGTTTTTACCCCGGGATAGAGCTCTTTAAGACGTTCGACCTTTGCCCTGCCGACTGCTTCGGAGCCGATCTGTCGGTTCTGGTTTGTCTCATCATAAATATCGAAATCAAGAATGGTGATGTGATTGACACCGGAGCGGTAGAGACAGTCCAGTGCATAGGAACCGACCCCGCCGACCCCAAGTATGAGTATATTGGCTTTTTGAAGTTTTTCAAAGTCTTTCTCTCCAAAGAGCATACGGCAGCGTTCATATCTCACAGCCACTTCTCCAGTGCTTTGATGTCATCATGCGAAGTCATGTCAAGCTGTACGGGAGTGACAGAGACGTAGCCTTCTTTCACCGCTTCAAAATCGGTTGTATGGCCTGTGGTTTCCATCCACTCCAGACGGGGAAGGCCTATCCAGTAGTATTCCAGTCCGCGCGGATTGTAATGTACTTCTGCATGAAAACCGTAGTGTTTGTTGCCCAGTCGCGTACTCTTGAAGCCTCTGCAGGAAGAAGCAGGGATAGGCGGTATGTTGATATTGAGGAATTTGCGTTCGGGCAGAGGATAATTCCCTTCAAATATTTTTTGAACCAGTGTGGCAATACTCTGCTGTGCCAGAGTATATCCGTATTTTTCTATGCTTTCACCGCTGTTCATGTAAACCTGTGAAACGGCAATACCCGGAATCCCCTGAAGCACTGCTTCCATCGCTGCCGAGGCCGTTCCAGAATAAGTGATGTCCTCACCCATGTTCGCACCGATATTAATGCCGGAAATGACGATATCGGGTTTTTTGTCTCCGGTAAAAAGTTTGGTAAGTGAAAGAAAAACACAGTCGGTAGGGGTTCCGTCATCGAGTTTGTAGAAATGTTCGTCTATTTCTATGAAACGCAAAGGTCTGGTCAGCGTGAGGGAATGCCCGCAGGCAGATTTCTCAGTTGTAGGTGCAACGACAGTCACATCACCCAAAGGTTTAAGGGCTTCTGCCAAGGCTATGAGTCCCTTTGAGTCATAGCCGTCGTCATTGGTGACAAGTATCTGTTTTCGTTCTGACATACTTTCTCTTTTTTTGAGGTATTATAACAAAAATGGAGAGGGTTTAGTACTATAGCTGTTCTTAGTTTTTTTACTTTTTTAAATCGTTTGCAGTATGACTTGTTGTATGGCTCACTTCAGCGATAACATCCAAACTACTATAGGATATAGCAAGTATGGGAAGACGCAGACGTCCAGCAGGATTCAAAGACGCTTTTAGCGATTAGACAAGTTTCGGTATAATATCCAAAATTAATATTATAATAAATCATTTTAAAGGATGAATCGTGCAAAAAGAGCCGATGCTGGAAGAAACATACAGAAAATTATCGGAAGAGCTGGAACAGCTGAAGTCAGTGGAAAGGGGGGTCATTGCCAGGGTCATTGATGAAGCACGTGAACTCGGTGACCTTAAAGAGAACGCGGAGTACCATGCGGCCAAGGACAAGCAGGGGCTGATGGAAGCGCGTATCGCCGAACTGACCGATGTAGTAGGACGTGCCCAGGTGGTTGACCCCTCCACTTTTTCGCATGACCGTGTCAGTTTCGGCTCAACCGTGGTGCTTGTAGACCAGGATACGGATGAAGAGGTACGCTACACTATTGTTGGCGGACAGGAATCAAACCCGCAGTCCGGTCTCATCTCCATTCAGTCGCCGATGGCAAGAGTGCTCATCGGAAAAGAAGAAGGGGATGAAGTGGAGCTTACCCTCTCCAGCGGCAGAAAATCCTATGATATCGAAGAGATACTTTATGAGGAAATCACACTCGGCAATTAACGTTCATGCGTGGGTAGGCAACAAGGGTATGTTGCTACAAGAACCAAAAATGATGTAGCGGTGTCTCTTGCAGGCACTTGATATTTAGGAGATAAAATGATAAATGTAGGAGTAGTGGGCGCCAGCGGATATACCGGGCTTGAACTGGTCAAAATGCTGGTCACCCACCCGGGTTTCGAACTGACATACCTGGCCACGACACAGGGCGATACGACCATCGAAGCGTTGCACCCTTCACTCGAAGGTGTCATCACGATGACTGTGGAAAAAGCGGATGTCGATGCCGTAGCCGATGCCTGTGAACTGGTCTTTCTTGCTTTGCCGCACAAAGCTTCCATGGGGTTTGCCAAAGGGCTTATCGAAAAAGGTGTCAAGGTTGTTGATCTGTCAGCGGATTACCGTCTGGAGCTCGATACCTATGAAGCGCACTATTGTGAGCATGAGGACAAAGCACATCTCGATGAAAGTGTGTATGCTCTCATAGAGTACTACAGGGAAGACCTCAAAAAAGCCAGGCTTGCGGCCGGTCCGGGGTGTTACCCTACGGCCACGCTGCTCGGTATCCTTCCTTTTATTCCCTATATCGATACTGCTGCGCCGCTTTTTGTCGATGCCAAGTCCGGTGTGAGCGGAGCAGGGAAGAAACTTTCAGAAACGACACATTTCGTGACGGTCAATGACAATATCTTTGCCTATAATCCGCTTAAACACCGCCATGCACCCGAGATCGCGGAGAAGATCGAGAAGGTTCACGGTGTCAAAATGAACGTGAATTTTGTACCGCATCTCATTCCTGCGACCCGTGGAGAACTGGTCTCTGTCTATGCCACGCTCAAAGCCGATATCGATCCTCTGGAAGTTCTGAAAAAACACTATATCGATGACAAATTCATCCGCATCAGAGAAAAGCCGGTTGATATCAAGAGCACAGCCGGAACCCACTTCTGCGACATTTACGCAGCAAAGAACGGCAACGCACTTTTTGTCAACTCTGCCATAGACAACCTGCTGCGCGGAGCAAGTTCGCAGGCACTGGCCGCGGCCAACCTGATGTGCGGGTATGACGAGGGGATGGGTTTACCTATGATTGGGTATGTACCGTAGCGATTACGATCATCCGACGCCCCCCTTGCATGCTGTTAAAATTACAGAATGGAGGAGTTTATTATGAAGTTACTTATGATCCTTATACTTGCTTTTACATATCTTTTTTCAGATCTATCGGATGACCAGGCCTATGAAGCGTACAAAAAGGGGCATTACAAAAAAGCATTTGAACTCTATAGTAAAGCATATACCACCAAGGCAGATTACAATCTGGCCCAGTTTTACGAACAGGGCATAGGTACCAAAAAAGATCAGCAGGAAGCACTGAGATACTATGATAAGGTGTATGAGAATATCGATTTTCACGACTATAGAACATGTGAGAATGCAATGCTCCCGTACTATTATAACACGCTCAAAAAACTTCATAAAACTGCCGAGAGTAAAGCATTAAGACGTTTTTGTAAAGACGATAGAAATCCTTTTGTCACAAAGTGTCCTGCTGCAGGAGTGGTCCCGAAATTCGACCGTGCGAGCTTAAATGAATTTGACTGTTTTTACTATAAAAGATTTCCGAAGAGCATGAAAAGACTTTTACACATTCATGCAAAAATAAAAGAGAATGATTCAGCTTATCTGCCCATCCTTATCAAAAAATACAGACCTCAAATGGTGCGTGCCATCCGACCGATCATCAGCTACTACATTAAAAAAGGAACAAAGTGCATATCACGTGCAAAGACAAACAATGATGTAGAGCGCTGCATGGACGATTATGTGGATTTTTTGCATAAAGCTTTGCTCTCTATGGAGATAAGCGGTGGTATACGTCCAACAGAAGAGATGCTCAAGAAAGACCCCAAACTGAGGAAAGAGATGGAAGATGAAATGAAAAGGTATGAGGAGAGAAGCATTTTTTTACAGCAGACAGCGACAAAAAAAGATAAAGAAAAAGCTGTAAAAGAATTAAAAGAACTGCATACCAGTATAGATATTTACTATCAACGATGATCATCTCGCGGGAAGTGTCTCTTCGGGAACTTTCGGGGCGTGTGTTTTGAAGATTTAAAGTATTCCGATCCAAACTGATCCAAGTAAAGAAAAAGGGAACTGTCCCCATTAATTTCTTGAAGAAGTGGTTTATGAAAAATTGCACTTGTTTCTTGAAGTTACACCCCTTTGCTTTTGGCGAATCTCCGATGTAGACATTGAATAAGCCTCTTTCCCCTGATTTTCGATTTTCTGATATTCATACCCTTTTTCTTTAGATAAAATAGCCTTATTGGGAAACTCTTTTTAAGGAAAAGCATATGAAAACAATTATTTCAAAAATTACGACAACGCTACTGCTTGGTGCAGTTTTGACAACCGCTGCTATGGGGGCCGAGAAGTGCCGAAAAGAGTACTATGCACCAAAATGGGACCATCAGGCACCGACGGTCGATGCCTTTAACTATGTGCGTGCAGAGACAGATGAGCAGTTCAAAGGCTACATCAAAAACTACAATGCTTTCGGCAAATTTCTACACA
>FPHL01000004.1_pt1 | contig 23640 bp, 25 predicted proteins | sample 1057231 | NCBI WGS metagenome assembly FPHL01 (sample SAMEA4473313, study PRJEB15554) | hydrothermal vent metagenome | biome: marine basaltic hydrothermal vent biome; feature: marine hydrothermal vent; material: water | place: Pacific Ocean | collected 2011-06-14/2011-07-23 | depth 1199 m
TTTCCATATTTTCTTACTTTTTCAGACAATGGCAATCCCAAATCATTGGCATTACCATTGTATGCACCTACGGAGATGACATCATACAGAGGGGCTAAAATGTATTTCTCTTTTCCTGCATCCAGCACACTGACGTTTTTAGCATGAAAGTCACTGTGCTGCATAAGCGATGCATAGACCTGAAACCTGAACATATTGAGTAGAGACTCCTCATCTTTTACTTTTTTTGCAAATGTTTCAAGCAGTGTGAGGGTATCTGTTTTATATTTCTTGTCACTGGGTATGTTGAGCAGTTGTGCCATATCGTACTGACCATAGGCATACTGTTCATATCTGTCATAACGTTTGACAATATAATGAAAGTCTCCCTCTTTTGCAAAGATTACACCGCTGTAGGGCGTGTTGAGCTTTAACTCATTTTTGGCAAAGGTCATAAAGAGGTGTTCGTTCAGGGCAAGAAATGGGTAATAGCGTTTTTGTTTATTCTCATCTCTTGCAAAGTAGTCTGTCATCGTACGGTTTAGCGGCTTCATGAGATAGGCAGCATCTCGCTCACTCTCTTCTATCGTACCTTTTTCCATATCGAGGTTGATGTCTATTTTATGTTGATAGCCGCTAAGAGAAGAGTGTTCTTTCTGGGATGCCTCTTCAAGGATTTCATCTGAGATGAGTACTTGGGCATCAATGAGATTGGGATAGGCATTTACTCCAAGTATCTTATGCTTTACCGTATGCCAGGCAGGTCTTGCCTGGGCTGTTGATTTGTATTTGAACAGCTCAAAGTAGGGGATGAACCTGAAGTCACCCTGCACATTGTAAAGAAGAGAGAGGATATCCGCACTGTCTGCCAGACCCGATAGAAGCCTGTCTCTGCGTTCATATTCGGGCAAAAGGTTTTCAAATACAGGGTAAAGCAGAGGTACTTTTGCCTTATCACCTCTTGCGATACTCATCAGCTCTGCACCTTTATACTGTGAATCATACTCAAAAGAATAAGCACCGTTGCCGTAAGTTAATTTGCCCACAAGTAGATCATTCTTCAGCACCGCAAGATGTGAAAGAGATTCCTCTGAAGTGTATACCCGTCTGTAATACCTGCCCCTGCCTTTTCCAAAGGCTTCGATCCTGCCAGTTCCCACAAGCAGTGTAAGGTACTTTTGCACCGTACGTCTTGCCAGACCTGTCCGTTCAACAATCTCACCAGTTGTTGCCTGTGGATATGTATCAAACAATTCTAACAGTATCTGTTCAGTCTGGCTCACGATTTTCCTTTCTCTAATTGTGCATAATTGTGCATATTATATCATATTTAAGAAAATATTTATTTTATGCCGGTTTTGGTTCGTTATATGCAAAACAGAAGTAACCAAATTTTTTAGTTATGAATTTTTTCAAAATATTCATAGGCTTGATTCAAATTTTGAGAGATTTTTGTGTATAGTTCAGTCTGATCTATGTTCAGATCAGGATGATACTCTCTTTGCAAGTTTCTAAATTTCTTTTTGATGCTGGCAAAATCTTCATCAGGGCTAACCCCTAAAACCTCATAATAACTACTTGAAAAAAATCGTTTGTACTCACGCTGTTTCCTGTTCTCATTTTTTGAGCTTTGTCCAAAATCCGCATATTGCCGATATTCTTGTTTTGGATAATAGTTGCTGCCTGTAGATTTTGACTTGATTTCTTGCCACTAGAAAATCTATAGTGATAAAACAAATGTTACAGCCGGATGAAGTAAAAAAATACTCGTGGGATGCAAAGTTTTAGGTAAACTTTGAATAAAATGAGATATATAATAAAGGGGATCTATTATTAGAGGTCCCCTAAAGGAAACCCATGACTCCTACACTCTATTTTGTTGATGTGGAATCGACAGGTATCGATCTTAAAAATGACAGACTGATACAACTTGCCTTTCTGAAAGTGCAGGGTGACAAGATCGAAGCATTCAATGACCTCTGTTATACCGATATTGAGATGAACGATACAGTGGTCAATATTCACCATATTACCAATGCCATGCTGGAAGATAAATACTGGCCGTATGAGACGGATGCCTTCATAGAACTTGAAAAAGGGAACAGCCCTTCCAACTATTTCATCGCCCACGGTAACGAACTGGATGTTGCCATGCTGGAGCATGAAGAACTTAGCCTGGAGATGCAAAGGATCGATACAGACAAGTGTTCCAGGCTGCTGCTCAAAGAAGCCGGCAGTTATAAACTGGAAGACCTCATTACCCGGTATCAGCTGACCCAAAAAGCGGAAGCAGTAGCAAAACAGATCGGCTTAAAAGACATCGATGCCCACGATGCCCTGAGTGATGCGTTGTGGCACTATGTACTGTTTGAAGCACTTCTGGAAAGAGTGGAGGGCGATATTGACGCTTTGGTCACACTGACCGCGGAACCTATGATTCTGGGAAAAATTACGTTTGGCAAATACAAGGGGAAAAGCTTCGAAGAGGTATTTCAAAAAAGCCCTCTTGATCTGGTATGGATGTATGTCAATATGGCACAGGACTGGCCCGATCTGGATTTTACGCTTGCTTACTGGTTAAAACAAAAAGCATTTTTCTGGCAGAAGGCGCAGGAAGAAAGAAAGGAAGCGGAACAGCTTCGGTTTTGATAGCGAATTGTTAAACACAGGCATTGCTTAAATTGCAAGAATGCTATTTTGGGATCTGGGAATATTGACAAACTAATTATTTTAGTGTATAACCCCTATAAAGAGTGAGTAGTATACTATTTACTCTGATTTTGATATAATAGAATATAGATATATCCCTAATAATGGATACATAATAAAGGAGAAAGATTGATCCCGTTTACAGATGAAGAGTTGGAGCCGGCAGTCAGCGATGTGATAGAGAAGGTGCGGCCTTCTATTAAACTCGACGGTGGAGATATCGATCTGATCGCCATCAAGGACGGAGTGGTGTATGTACAGCTTCAGGGTGCCTGTGTCGGGTGCGGAAGTGCGGGTACGACCATCAAGTTCGGTGTGGAGCGACAGTTGAAAACACTGATACATCCGGAAATAACGGTGATGAGTGTTCCAAGCGGATGGGAAGACAAACTGGATCAATTAGGTTAAAATGAGTAAAATAAGTCAAGACATATTATTGAAAAGAGCTGAAAAAGCATTTCTTGAGGGTCAATATACGGCAGCACTGCGTTCGTACGGGTTGATTTTAAAAGATTATCCTTCCCTGGACGAAGCGAAAGTGGGAGCATACCTGAGTGACCTCGGACTTGAAAGCGAAGAGGAAGCACAGGCCCTGTTCGACTATTACCTGATGATCAAGGACAACAAGAAAAATGCGGTCGAGATCATCCATGCGCTGATAGAATCGCTTGATACAACCAAAGAAAGTATTCGCCAGCTTTTGACCTCTCCCGAAGAAGAGGAAGTGGAATACGGAGATGGTATCCGTTATGCGGACTTTCTTGCTCTGGTCGAGAGCAGAGGCAGCTTCAAGCAGGCATTTGAGGACATTATGTTCTCTACCAAAGTAGTGATCACGGATAAAGATGAATTCATTGATTTTGTGACCAAGCTTGCCGACGAAGGATTTGACGAAATGGCACTGGGATACCTGGATGCTACAGCAAGCCTTTTTGGCAATGACCAGGAAGTACTGGCACTCTATAATGTTGTACAGGGAACCAAAAAGTGAAAATCGATTTTGATCTGGAAGGCTTTGCCTTTATTACCGACAATACCGCTAAACTCGATAGCGAGACCCTTTTTCTTAAAACGGCACAAAATACACCCTATTATGAAACACTTGAAAAGAAACCGGATTTCATTACCCCGGAAGCGCTGATTGCTCTCTGGGAACTGGAAAAGATGAAAGTAGTGGGTGTAACGGGTACAAACGGCAAAACAACTGTAACGGCAGCTATCTACTCTTTTCTGCTTGATCTCGGCGAAAAGCCGGCACTTCAGGGTACACGGGGACTTTTTGCAGAAGAACAGCGTATAGAAGAAAAAAGCATGACAACCCCGTCGATACTGGAAACGCTGCACAATATGAAGCAGACAGCTGACAGGGGATGCAACTACTTTATTATGGAAGTCAGTTCGCACGCGATCGATCAACAGCGTATAGAAGGACTTGTGTTTGCACTGAAAGTGCATACCAATGTTACCAGTGACCATCTGGACTATCATGGAACAGTCGAAGAGTATAGGCGTGTCAAGAGCCTTTTCTTTGCCGATGATACGATGAAACTGCTCAACAAAGATGATATTAAACATATTAGCTATAATCCGAAGCATGCGTACAGTTACGGTGTAGACGAACCGGCAACTTACAAGGTACAGGCATTTTCTCTGTTGCACGGCATTACCGCGGGGATTAAATATATGCAGGAAGAGGCGACATTTCACTCACCGATGATGGGTCTTTTCAATCTCTTTAACCTGATGGCTGCGATAGGGGCAGTACACTTGCTGACCAAGCGCCCCATTCAGGAGATCTGCGATGTGGTTGAAAACTTTGCCGGTGTAGCCGGACGGATGGAAGTCGTGAGCCGTGAGCCGCTTGTCATCGTCGACTTTGCCCATACGGATGACGGGATACATGCGGTACTGGAGTCCATGAAGGACAGAGATATCTCTGTTGTCTTCGGTGCAGGCGGCAACCGGGACAAAGAGAAGCGTCCCCGTATGGGAGCTGCAGCAGGCAGATATGCAAACAAGATCTATGTGACTTCCGACAATCCGCGCGATGAAGTACCGGAGATGATACTCGAAGACATTCTGGTGGGATTGCATGGCAAAGAACATGTGACTGCAACACCGGACAGACGACTTGCGATAAAGATGGCACTGGAGGCATTGGAGCCGAATGAAGTGTTGCTTATTTTGGGTAAGGGTGATGAGGATTACCAGGAGATCAGAGGGGTGAAACATCATTTTGATGACAGGGAAGTCGTTCGGGAGTTGCTGGCCGAACAACAGAGCTGATATGTAACTCTCTACCGCGCAGGGTGCTGTACCCTGAATGGTTGGGGCTTTCTCATTCTTTTGTGTCAAAATACTGCGTATCAACGCTCAACGCTATGCCTGCGGCATATTCATTTCAAATTTTTCTCCTGTTTCCTGTGTATGTCTGTAGAGTTTCCATGCATGGATGATCTGATAGACCATCCATGCGAAAGACAGTATGGTCAAGAGACCGGCAAGATAGATGAAGGGTGCAATAAAAAGTGACACTGTAAATGTGACAAGTGTTGTCAGGTGGATGTAAAGATGTTTGTTGGCTGTTTTGGGATGAATGACTTCATGCATCATGGGGGCGGTAAAGTACCCCTGACTGTTGAGGTGGAACCAGGTAAGGAACGGTATGATCTTGTAGAACATGGCAAAGACAATGCTCAATGCAAAAAAGGCAAAGAAAAGATAGCTGAGTGCTTTGATGCTTTCTATGTCAACAAACTGTGAAAATACCAGTGCGGTCATGGAGAGCAGAAGCGAGGCCAGCCCTGTTCTCCAGAACCATACGGTTGCGTCGGACAGGGGACGTTTTTTCTGTGTCAACCTCAAAAGTGTCAACAGGGCGTAGACGCTTAATACCAGTGCCAGCACTATATCTGTAATGACCCATGCTGTGGGAAAGAAAAGTCCCGTAATGAAAGTAATGATGAGCAGTCCCAGAATACCCATGGGCAAATAGTAGCTGACAGCCTTCGGGTAGGGCGGTGTGACATAGAACATTTCTATGACTTGGAAAGAGATGGAGATGATCAGCAGACTGATCCATCCGAAGAGTCCGAAAGAATAGTGTCCTTCTTTCATTTGGACGAAATAGCTTCCTGCGATCGTTCCCGAGAGTGCCGCAGTCAGGTAGAGTGCCAGGATGACGAGTATGGCGAGGGAGAGAAGTGCCATGACCATGCCCTTTGAAGAGGCACTGTGGTAGGTCAGTTCAAAAAGATTTTTGAGCATCAGCGCGACAATATAGAAAATACTGCCGCCCAACAGGAGGGAAGCCAGTGCATAGAGCCAGGGCAGTGATGTCTGGAAAGCGGCAAGCAGGGCAAAGATGCCGGCAGTAAAAGGATACTGAAGCAGGTTGGCTTTCTGCTGTGGTGCAGCGAGTCTGACACCCGCAATGACAGGCAGCATCTGGAAGAGGGCTGCAAACATAAAGGAAAGCATGACCCCGAGGGTCAGAGTATGGGTCAAAATGACGGCTTGCATGGTTTGTGCGTCAAATATGGCCGTGCCGAAAAAGAGGATGAATATGCCGGCGAGAATACCAAAAAGCGCACCGGAAAAAAAGAAACGCAGGACGACCGAGATCGGAGGCGCCTGGTCGAGAGAAAGTCCGTTCTGGTTAAACACGCAGGAGTTCCTCAAGCTCTATGGCAGGGTTTCTGGCTACAAGCACGTGCCAGTTCCCCTCATCGTCTTCCCTGCTGAGTGACTGGAAGCCCTGTTCCTTGGCAAGGTCGAGCAGGGGGACGGGGTTTTTTCGGTGAAGCATATAGAAATAACTGTCATCATCGAGTTTTTGGAGTGCCCTTATGGCGTGTTCAAGCGGTTTTGGGTGTTCCAGTTCTCTTGCATCGAGGTCAATTCTTTTCAATTCCGGCATGATCAGAGCACTACCTCTTTCATTTTCCCAAGTGTTTCCGTTTTGATTTCAGGCGGCAGTACTCTGTCGCACATGGCATAGAGCATCTGTTCCTCCTTCATATTGTGCTGCTGTAGAAGGATCATCATGGATTCACAAAGAGAAAGGTAGGCATCTCTGTCCTCTGACTCAAGGGCTTCGGCCAGTTTGCCTATGAGGCCTCTGACCTGTTCATGTTCATAGCGCATGACCTGCGTCGGACCTTCTGCGCTGCCTGTCTGCGCTTCAAAAGCAGGGAAAAGTTCATCTTCTTCCCGTTTGAAATGCCTGAGTGTATCATCGGCAAAATGCAAAAAAGCTTTTTCTGCCTCTTCCCATTTTCCTTCTGCCGCCAACTGTTCTGCCTGTGCAAATTCCGTATCGCAGTCTCTGTGTTCCTGGGTCATAAATTGTGAAATGATCATGTTGAGATCCTTGAAATTTTTTGTTATTTAATGGTGATCATTTGATCCCAAAGTGCTGCAGAGAGGAGGATCTTCTCTACACGTGCCTGCCACAGCTGTCCAAACTTTTTTCGTTCTCCTGCGGATGCGAGTCCCTGAAGACTTTTCCCCATCAGCGGCTGCATGGCAGGATCAGCCGGGATAATGGAAGGGTTGTAGTTCAGTGTTACACTGTGGTTCGTGTCAGTCCTTGTCAGTGTGACCTCTCCCTCCATAGGAACATCGTAATGTAGAAGATTGTTCCTGGCAAAGTGTCCGCCGATCCCTTTGAAACCGCCGATCCCGTTCGCTCCTGCGATAAATGCAATGACATTGCCGATCACCCCGGTTACGCCGTCTGCTTCATTTTCATGCAGGGAAACACGGATGGAACCGCGCCGCGGCAGTTCGTTGCCATACAGTGCCGCAAGTCCTTTTTTAGCCATGAGGTAGGCACCTGCCACCGTAGGGCAGGAGTGTCCTGCCAGTTTGACACAGTCAAGATAGGTGATCTCCATCAAGCCTTCTTCAAAGGCTCCGAGAAAGTTACTGAGGGGATCTTCCAACTGTATAGGTTCGACCTGGTCAAAAAAATCAGGATATGTCATAGGTGTCCTTCCGACTGTTGTATTGAAAGAGATTATAGAATAAAAAAGTAAATCATAGCTTGATATTTATCAAGAATTAAGTAAGTAAGAGTAAAATACTCCTAATTAAATATTAAAGGATTACCCATGATGCAAGGTGTACCACAACCAGCGTTCTATATTTTCAAATGTCAGCAGTCGGCACCTCCGGGTATGCCGAAACCAAGCTGTGTAAGCCAGAATGACCCTGAATCACAGCAACTCTTCCAGCATTTGGCACAAAGTCTTATGATGAAAGGGATCATCGGGACTGTCCAGCCGATACAGACAGGATGTCTCAACCGATGCCAGCAGGGCCCTGTGATGCTTGTAGAGCCTGGCCATACCATGTATGTCGGCTTGACCAAAGAGAAAATCGACAGGATCATTGATGAGCATATTATCGGAGGAAATGTTGTAGAAGAGTATGTTATTCCGCCTGAAATGTGGGGCGAGCCCGTACCTCCGTCAGAAATGATCCGATAGTTGTTTTCATGCATCGGGGTCCCTATGCTCCTGCATGATTACAATTTCTTCATAATTACTGTATAATACAATGATAAGATTTTAAGATTTCGGTATAATGCCGTCAATTTAACAGAATCAGGTAGGACTATTATGAATATTACCATGCTTTATTCTAAGCTGCATAGAGCGACCGTTACCGATGCCAACCTTAACTATGTCGGTTCCATTACCATAGACCAGAACCTTCTCGATGCTGCGAATATGCGAGTGGGACAGAAGATCGATATCGTCAATATCAATAACGGTGAGAGATTTTCCACCTATATTATCTCCGGCGAAAGAGGCAAGGGGGATATCTGTCTGAACGGTGCGGCGGCACGAAAAGTGCATAAAGGCGACAAGATCATCATTATTGCGTATGCAACGATGAGCGAAGCGGAAGCGGACGGTCACAGTCCGAAGATCGTGATCTTGGATGACGAGAACGGTATCGCACAGGAATTTGAGGGACTGGAGTAAGTATATGTTTGAAGGATTGGATCTCGGTAATATGGGAAAGATGATGGAGCAGATGCAGGAGAAAGCAAAAGAGCTTCAGGAACAGGCAAAAAATGTTGAGTTTACGTCCAAGGCAGGGGGCGGTCTTGTTGAAGTAACTGCGAACGGTGCGGGTGAAGTGATCGATCTGAATATTGATGATTCGCTGCTTGAAGACAAAGAGTCTTTACAAATACTGCTGATCTCGGCGATGAATGATGTGAATAAAATGATAGAAGACAATAAAAAATCCCAGGCTATGGGTATGATGGGCGGCATGAACCCTTTTGGCTCATAAATCAGCGGTTCAGATCGACAAGATAGTTAAACTCTCTGGAGTGCTTCAGTTTCAGAATGCATTTGGCACTTATGGAGTATTTACCCTCTTGTTGGCGGATGTTCTGCATGGTTTTGCTCAGTTTCATCTTTTCTCCTTTCTTGGTTTGTAGTCTGTCCTTATCGGACGGTGCAACTATAGCGGCCGGATATAACACAATGGTAACAAGGAGTTACAATGAATGAGCTAACACAAGCGATAGAAAATGATTCGATCGCCAAACTCAAATCTCTGCTTCAGGAAGGGGCAGACCTGAATAAGCCTATTCTCATAGGCGAAGAATATGATCTTGAGGAATATGATGAGATCAGTCCGCTCTTTTATGCCATAAGAAAGTATGCTTCTCTTGAAATGATAGAGCTGATGCTTGAAAACGGCGTAGATCTCTACGTGACAGACAGTGACGGCATATCGGCACTGGATATGGCGATCAAGTTCAAGCGAAAAGAGATAATACAATACTGTATTGACAAAGGTATGGAACTGAACCGTACCAAACGAAAAAGCGGTATTCTTCCGATAATGCTGGCGGCCTGTTTCTCTGACACCGAACTGATCGAGATGCTGCTGGAGCATGGGGCGGATATCAATGCGACAGATGCTTCCGGAATGAGTGCCAAAGACTATGCCAAAAAGCTTGGGCAGAAAAAGATGGTTTCCTTCCTTTCCGAAAAAGGTGCCAGGCATAACCTTTATCCCGAAGAAGCATGATCTTCTTCATCGGGCATTCTCTCTGCGTATAACATACCTGAAGTATCTTTCTTTCTACGTGTAATCGTTCTGTAACTATTTTTTTCTATACTTCCGCCATCTTAAACAAAACAAGGAAGATAAATATGAAAAAAATCGTACTCTCATCCGTCGCAATTGCAACACTGGCTTTGACAGGGGCAAATGCAGACAGTAGCAGCGACATCGCAGAACTCAAGGCGATGATGAAGCAGATGAACCAGCGTCTTGCTAAGCTTGAAACGGAGAACAGGCAGCTTAAAAAGAAAGTTGCACAGAAAAAAACAACTCATAAAACAAAGTCTACCCATATAGCAGCTAAAACGTCACATCATAGGGAAACGGCAGCAGAAGAAGAAAATGTGATACAGAAATTTTCAAAAGCCACCCCGACATTTGCAAAAGCATCAAAGCTGAAATTTTCCGGTGTACACTACCTTGGGTTTGTACATGGTAAAAATGAAGACCATTTGACTGGAAAATCAAACAGTTATAATGATTTTGAATCAAGAAGAAACTATATCCAGGTCAAGGCATATTTATTTGATGATCCAAAGAGTTACGCAAGAATCACACTCGATACCAATCAGGTAGGAAACGGCAAAGATGTCAATAACGGTGATGTTGTCAAAGGCGGCAATACGGGTGACTGGGAAGTACGTCTCAAGTATGCCTACCTTTATATTAACGATATCCTTCCGTACACGGGTGTAGAGTTTGGTCAGGCACACAGACCATGGATCGATTATGAAGAGCACCACGGGTGGCTGTACAGATCTATCTCAAAAACATTTGTTGAGAAAGGACAGGATGCCGACTTTACCAACTCTGCTGACCTTGGGGTGAATTTCAAGACAAAAACAGAGTACTTTTCTTCTGAAATCGGTCTCTTTAACGGAGAAGGGTATCATGGCCTTCTTGACAAAGACAGCAATAATGGTTTGAGTTTTGAGTGGAGACTGACAGGAAACCTGCTTGGAACCGGTGAAAAACATGTACATAAGTCAGACACTTATGCTGATGTTTCTTTTTACGGACAGTATAATACCAGTATGACGAAAAAAGGTGAATTAAATCCGGATACAGGAAAATTTGACGGTGATTTTGTATGGTACGGGTTCAATGCGGTATACAACCAGCCTGAATTCCTGATTGCCGGAAACTATTTGAAGTCCACCAAAGCGAGTCCTTCCTATAAAGGTGACGGCTGGTCAGTCAATGGTGAGTTGAGACTGCTGACCTTTGATGAAAATCTTGATGACTGGAATATTATCGGTAGATATGATAACTGGGATCTTGACAGCGGTGAGTCCAGAAAAACGTGGATTGCCGGTCTCGGTTACACATGGAACAGAAATGTTGAATTCATTCTGAACTATGAGGATGATACCGATACGCGTACTGCGGCGATCGACAATGAAACACAAAGAGTGCTCTTTACTGCAGATGTGAAGTGGTAGTTTCCCGCTTCTGTTTTCCCCTGCGGACTGGCAGAGGTATCGTCTGATGATATCTCGGCCAGTCCGCTCTTTTGCTTCACAACATATTTGAAATATGTTTGAACACCCTTCCCCTGTTTCGCTTCAGGCAATATTTTTGCTATTCCATGCTATACTTTACCCTGTCAGGATGTGCTACAGGCATGAGTGTGTGAAGAAAGAGGGAAATGATGAAACGCTTCGGAGTGGGGATTTTAACAGTTTCGTATATGGTTTTTTCTGCTGTGCCGTTGTATGCTACTGCGAATATACTTGAAAATACTGCTGCCCAAAAGCATCAAATACCCAACGTTCCCTCTTTTGATCTTTCCTATAGGGGAGAGGCTCTCCGGTGCTACCCCTCTTCACTTGTTGAAACAAACAGCAAAAAGAAACTGGTGGAATTTGTCTGTGTGCAGCGGAATCTGGCAGAAAAACTCATGTCCGATACCGATGATGTCTCTTCCGAGGAAGACAGAGGACGTCAGGAAACAAAGCGTTTTCAGCAGCTCTTGAAAGACAAGAAGGAGATCGGAGCTATCTATCATGTCAAGATACCGGCAGGAGATGCACGCTACCCGGGATTTGCCGCACATGAGGCGGAGCAGATACTTCAGAACAACCATTATCTCGGCAAGTATATTCGCTGGCTTCTGCCTGCCAAATTCTATATCAGTCTGCGACCGCAATATGCGGAAATGGCCGGAAGCAAAGAGGGCAAACATTTTCATAATGCCGGTTCGAGGGCAGGTTTCTTTTATTATTACACATTCAATAGCGGCATCGATATCACAGTGCAATATGAGGGTAATGTCAACAAGGAAAATAAGGGAAAGTTCATTAACCTTTCGGAACAGTCCGATTCAAATCGAAGGTTAAGTTATCTTTCTGCGGAGTACAAGGGTATTACTTTGTTGGGAGGGAAGTACTGGTCGGCCTATTATGATATAGCGGGTATAACCGATTATTTTATGGCATACGGTGCGCAGGCAAGCGGAGCATACAACCATTCCGGAGACGGTTCTGTTTCCGGGACAGGCCGGGCGGACAAGGTCCTGCAGGTGCATTTCGCTATTGATGATTTTGAAAGTACCCTGCAGTATCAGTACGGGCATGCCAGTCCTGAAGGTATCGATGGTGAATTTGGCTACAGAATGGGTGCCAGTTTTGTCTATGGGGGACGGAAAAAGGACGGATGGAAGGCAGGAGCGGCTTTTGCCTATGGGAAGTATGATGAAATAACCGCCATGATGCGGCAAACGGGGATCACGGGAAATGACCAGGCCTATATTGCCGGTTTGTCATTTAAAAAAAACCGTTTCCTTGTGAACGGGAATTTCTCCTATACCCGGAACCATATGAATGATGACCAGGGTGTCTATTTTGACGGAGTAGGCGTAGAAATTTATGCCCGGTATGATGTGAGCAGCCAGATCCGTACGGTAGCAGGTATCAACTGGCTGAAGCCCACAGGGGGTTATCAGGGACAATACGAAATAAAAAAAGGTATCCTCTCTTTTCAATATACATTCGGCAAAAGAACATTTGATGATGTGGTCTATGTGGAGATCGCACTGCCGCACGGCTCCTCTGCTTCCGGAGTCCGGGGCAATACAAGTATAGCCATAGGGTTACGCTATCTCATCGATCTTTAGAAAGTGTCTCTTCTTGGCAAATTTCTAGGTATAGGTTCGGTTCTTAACGGTATCTTCCCGGTTGTTTTTACCTTTTATGAAAGCTCTGTAACAATTTGGTAACAAAATTGTAATACTTTTTTCCTATACTCCCGAAATTTTATACTTTAGGGGATAATGATGAACAATACGATCAAACTTCTACTCGGCGCAGCTTTTGCTGTAGCAGTGGCTTACTATGCCAGCAGTATCATGGGACATGGGGTACATGCAGGTTTTATGGTACTTGCAGCAGTGTTCGGTGCCTACATGGCGATGAACATCGGTGCGAACGATGTAGCAAACAATGTGGGGCCGGCTTACGGTTCGGGTGCGATCTCTATGGGCGGCGTCATTGTGATAGCGGCGATCTTTGAAGCGACGGGTGCGCTGGTTGCCGGCGGTGATGTGGTCGGTACTATTAAAAAGGGTATTATCGATCCGGCAGCGTTCGGGAACGATCCGATGCTGTTCGTGTATGCCATGTCTGCTGCACTGCTTGCCGCAGCGCTCTGGCTTAACCTTGCCACCTGGCTTAAGGCACCGGTCTCCACGACGCACTCCATTGTCGGCGGTGTTGTCGGTGCGGGAATCGCAGCAGGCGGATTTGCCATCGTTTCCTGGGGAACTATGGGCAAGATTGTAGCGTCATGGGTGATCTCTCCGGTTCTTGGCGGTGTGATTGCAGCGATTTTTCTCTATATCATCAAGTCTCAGATCCTTTACCGGAAAGATATGCGCACGGCGGCCAAAAAAGTAGTACCGATCCTCGTGGCGGTCATGGCGGGGGCATTCCTGACTTACCTGACACTCAAAGGGCTTAAGCATGTATGGAAAGACCTTACTGAAATATTCAGCTTTTTGCCGCAGACGAAAAAACCGACCTTTCTGGCAGCTCTGATCATCGGTCTGATCGGCGGATTCATTACCTATCTGATCGTGAAACCCCGAACCCTCAAACGTGTGGAGAATGGGCTTGGCGAGAACAGGGCTGACATCAATATATTATTCGGTATTCCACTTGTTTTCGCTGCCATATTCCTCAGTTTTGCCCACGGGGCGAATGACGTCGCCAATGCTGTCGGTCCATTGGCAGCAGTGTACGATGCCCTGGCACATGCTGTCATCGCGAAAAAAGCGGCCATTCCTCTGTGGGTCATGGTTGTAGGCGGGGTAGGTATCTCTATCGGTCTTGCTCTGTATGGACCGAGACTCATCAGAACCGTTGGTTCGGAAATTACGGAACTCGATGAGATGAGAGCTTTTTCCATCATGATGGCCGCGGCGATCACTGTGATTATTGCGTCACAGCTCGGTCTTCCTGTATCTTCAACCCATATTGCCGTGGGTGCTGTTTTCGGTGTCGGTTTCCTTCGCGAGTGGCTTGACAGTAAAAACATGGATGAAAAACAGAAAAAACTGCAAATCGAAGTAGAAAAACTTGACGCTATCAAACGTGAACTAGAAGCACTCAAAAGTGAAGAGGATTACAAAAAGCAGGTTGAACTTATCGGTGCACAGAAGAGTCAGAAGAAAAAGGTAAAAAGCCTCAAGCGTTCACTGCGTGAGAACTATGTCAAGCGCGGTATGGTGAAAAAAATTATTGCTGCGTGGGTCATTACCGTACCTGCGGCAGCCTTTCTCTCCGCGATCATTTTCTATGTGATCAAAGGGTTTGCTTCTTAACCACGAAATATGTTCTGACGGGGTTCTGTCAGAACATTGCATCCACTTCCCCCCCCCTGCACAGAACGGTAATAGAAATGTTATCAATACATATTATGATACTGTTATGCAAAAGAAAAATATAGAAATCGTTATCATTGAAGATGAGGCTGATGTACTGGAACTGCTCGAGTACCATCTTGCCAAAGAGGGCTATGAAACAACAGGATTCCTTTCTACCGAAAAGGTGGAACAGTTCCTCGCAGAAGAGAACCCTGCACTGATGATCATAGACCGTAACCTGCCCGGTATCGAGGGAAGTGCGTTCGTCAGGCAGATGCGGGAGATCGGGTATGATGTTCCTGTGATCTTTTTGACGGCAAGAGACAAAGATGGGGATGTGGAAGAGGGCTTTTTGTCTGGAGGTGATGACTATATGACAAAACCTTTCAATGTCAGAGAGCTGCTGCTTCGTATTCAAGCCATTTTAAAAAGAAAAGGCGGAGGCAGTGCAGACAAAGTAAAATACAGAGATATCCTTCTTGACCTGAAGAGCCGTGAGATCTATGTAGAAGAACAGCTCGTAGAGTTGACCAGCCTCGAATTCAAACTGCTGCATACGTTCATCAAAAATCCTCACCAGCCTCTTGACAGAGATTTTTTGAGAGATGAGGTGTGGGGTGATGATTCTGTAAGTTTTCATGACAAGACCATTAATGTGGCTATGAACCGTCTTAAAAAGAAAATAGACCCTAGTGGGGGAAAAGAGTATTTTGCTCCTGTGTGGGGCGTAGGGTATAAACTGCGATAAAGCAGAAATACAGGATATGCGGTTCCTACACTTTTCAAACAATACGCTGAACTGTGCGAAAAAGGCGGTGTCCATTATCGGAATGTAATCAAAATGTTTCCAAGTTGTTTTATACTTCGTCCAATCCGAAACGGATAACCCAATTTCTTAAGGAAAAGAAACATGACAATGACAAAAATCGTTACTGCTGCACTGGCAGCGTCAGTCGTACTTACAGCGGTAAATGCAAGTGAATTTGAAGGCAGAGGAGCTTCTTTCCCCGGACCGGTTTATAAAGCATGGACATCTGCATATTTTTCGGCAACAGGCAACAAAGTGAACTATACCCCGACAGGTTCAGGTGACGGGATCAAATCCATTACCAAAAGAATGGTGGCCTTCGGTGGCTCAGACAAGCCTCTTAAACCAAAAACACTGAAGAAGAAAAAGCTCTATATGTTCCCGTCAGTGGTAGGGTCTATAGTACTTGCCTACAACCTTGACGGTATCAAAGACGGTGAACTCAAACTCTCCCGTGCTGCGATCGCTGCGATCTTCAGCGGAAAAGCAAAATTCTGGGATGATGCAGTCATCGCCAAAGAGAATGCCGGACTTAAACTGCCCCATACACCTATCACTACCTGTGTAAGAGCAGACAAGTCCGGTACAACATTCAATTTTACCTACTTCCTGAACAAGATAAACCCGGCATTCAAAGTGAGTAAAAAACCGACCTGGACAGCTTCGAAAGTCGTTGCGGGGAAGTCTAACTCAGGTGTTTCGGCAAACATTCAGCAAATCAAAGGTTCACTCGGATATATCGAGTATTCCTACAAAATGAAACTTGGTTTGCCTGCAGCCCAGGTTCAAAACAAAGAAGGTAAATTCATCAATCCGACTGTAAAGTCTTTCCAGGATGCAGCCAAGTATGCTACATGGACAGCGGCAAATGATTTCTATGCAGTCATCGGTGACCCGGCGGGTGCAACTTCCTATCCTATCGTCGCGGCAACATTCATTCTTCTTCCTGCAGAGAAAGTGAAAACAGACAAAGAAGTTACAGCATTCTTCAACTGGGCATATGAGCACGGTGATAAAGCAGCGGCCGACCTGGGGTATGTTCCGCTTCCTGCTTCAACAAAAGATGCAGTCCGAGCCTACTGGAAAGCAAAAAAAATCAATTAACGCTTCACTGTTAATATCTATGCCTATATCCGCAGCAGTATTACCCGATACTGCTCTATTGTTTTGACAGCCAAGAAATTGAAGCCTGTAAACTAATTTTCTTTGTAACTCCTATGCAGGCACACTGCTTTTTGGCTGCCAAAGCAATAGAAACATACAGTAATAAAAATGTTACCAATTTGTATTACAATCCACCACTTTAAAAAAGGTGTATCCTATGAGCGGAAAACTCTTTAGAAATCTTTCTTTTTTTTCAGCCACACTCTCCTTCTTCCTGTTGGCAGGGATTTTTGCGGTACTCTTTCACTATGCGCAGGATGCCATGCATACCTTCGGTTTTGATTTTCTTTTCCATACCCGGTGGGAACCGGGTGAAGATGATGAGGGTGGTGTGTTCGGCGGGTATATCCCTATACTCGGTACCCTGCTGAGTACCCTGATCGCCATGGCGATCGCTATACCGCTTGCCATGGGGATCGCTATTTTTCTGACAGAGATCGCTTCAGAGAAAGTGGCCAAGCCTTTTTCTATTGCGATCGAGCTTCTCGCAGCTATTCCAAGTATTATTTACGGTATGTGGGGGCTCTTTTATTTTGCACCGATCGTGCAGCATACCGTCGGAGGAGACGGAGTAGGTCTTTTAACCGCAGGTATCGTTCTGGCGGTTATGATCATCCCGTTTATGGCAGCGATTTCACGGGACTCCATGAATACAACACCGAGTGTACTCAAAGAATCTGCCTACGCAATGGGTGCAACAAAATTCGAAGTGATCAAAGATGTAATCATGCCTTATGCCAAAGGAGGGATCATCGGTTCTGTGATCCTGGCGCTGGGACGTGCACTCGGTGAAACGATGGCTGTGGCATTCCTGATTGGTTCAGTGATGAAGATCCCTGAGCATATTACCGACCCGACGACATCTATCCCTGTATTGCTTGCCAACAATTTTGCCGAAGCGCAAGATCTTGAACTGAGCAGTATGTACTATCTGGCACTGATCCTCTTTGTCGTCAGCTTTATGATTATTTCTCTTGCCAAGTTTTATTTTCTCGGCAAAAAAACCAAATAGGAGTGCACATGAACAGATTATGGCTGAATAAAATCATTTTAATCCTTTCAACCCTTTCTGCTTTGATAGGGATCGGTTTTCTGTTTTGGATTTTGCTGACGCTCAGCTACAAGGGTATTAGCAGTATTCACTGGACTACCTTTACGCATGACCTGGTCGAAGGCGGTATCAGAAATCTGCTTGTCGGCCAGTTCACTATGGCGATACTGGCAAGTCTGATCGCCGTTCCTTTGGGAATGATGGCAGGTATCTATCTTCGTGAATACGGCCACGGAAGCAAGCTGGTCTCGGTCATCCGGAATTTGAGTGATGTCATGACCTCTTCCCCCTCCATCGTCATAGGGGTTTTTGTATATGCCCTTTTTGTAGCGCCTTTCGGCGGCTATAATGGCTATGCGGGAAGTATCGCTTTGGCGATTATGATGATTCCCATTATTATCTCGACCACGGACAATATGCTTGCACTGGTCCCCCAGGAACTCAGAGAAGCCGGAATGGCACTGGGCGGCAGCAAGCACAAGATCGTTCTGCAAATCATCGTCAAGGCTGCCAAAGTAGGGATCATGACCGGAGTGCTGCTTGCTTTTGCCCGTATTATCGGGGAGACGGCACCGCTGCTTTTTACTTCGGCGAACAACCAGTTCTTTACGATGGATCTTTCAGGGCAGTTCCCTTCACTGACCGTCAGTATCTACAACCTGGCAACCTACCCCGATGCACCAAGCAGAGATCTGGCATGGGCGGCATCGTTCATTTTGACCATGATCGTATTGTGCATTAACCTTGTCGGCCGCTTTGTAGTTCGAAACAAAAAATAGAGGATAAACAGATGAAACAGAATGATTTGGTAATGGAAATCAAAGATTTTACCTTTACCTATGCGGGGGCATTGAAACCGTCGCTCAACAAGATCAACCTTCCGATAAAAAAGAACAGGATCACAGCGATTATCGGTCCGAGCGGATGCGGAAAATCAACCCTGCTGCGTGCTATGAACCGTATTCATGATGTCTATCCGGGTAACACATACAGGGGGGAGATCAACCTTTATCGGGAGAGGGGAGAGGCAGAAAATATACTCAAACTGAAAAAAGAGAATGAGTTCATCAAGCTTCGCCAGGAAGTAGGAATGATCTTTCAGAAGCCGACACCTTTCCCGATGAGTATTTTCGACAATGTCGCATACGGATTGAGACTTGCAGGCATCAAAAATAAAAGCGAACTTGCAGGCAGAGTGGAAAAAGCACTTCAGGGTGCGGCTATCTGGAATGAAACCAAAGACAGACTCAATGAGAGTGCACTGGGTATGTCCGGCGGACAGCAACAGCGGCTCTGCATTGCAAGAGCGGTAGCACTGAAACCGAAGGTACTGCTGTTTGACGAGCCGACCTCGGCACTCGATCCCATTTCAACAAGTGCCATTGAGGAGCTGATCTCTGAGCTTAAAGAAGAGGTTTCTGTAGCCATCGTAACACACAATATGCAGCAGGCAAGCCGTCTGAGCGACTATACAGCTTTTATGTATCTCGGTGATTTGATGGAATATGACAAAACAGAAACGATCTTTCTCAACCCCTCCAAAAAGATGACGGAAGATTATATTACAGGCAGATTCGGATAAAAGGAAAAAAATGTTAAGCAAAAATGCACAGAAACTGGCAGAAGTACGGGAAAGAACGGCAGAGATACTGGAAGATCTCACGATTTCGCAGAAAATCGCACTTAAAGCACTTGAAGAGTGTGACAGCAAGAGTTTTGAACAGGTGAAAGTACCGCTTAAAAAGATTAGCGAACGTCTCGAAGATATAGACAATCTTATACTGAGCATCTTCGCGCTTTATACCCCGGAAGCAAAAGACTTGCGTGAAATGGTGGCTTTTTTGAAGATCACTTCTTCTTTGCAGCGTATTGCGACCAATGAGAAGAATTACATTAAAAATATGGCGATCTGCAATCCAAATTCGACAGAAGATGTCAAAAAGATCATTCAACTCTCACTGGGGATCAACAAGTGTACGATCACAGCATTGGAATATGCCATAGATATGATCAGGGAAACCGAAGATAGAGACCGCATACAGGAACTTGCAGCCAAGATCAGTGTAGAGTACAGCAAAACAGACGATATCTACTCCATGATCGAGAAAGATGTACTCCAGATCATGCATAAAAACCACGAACTTGACGAACATCAGACCGATATGCTCAAATATATCAGAAAAAATCTCAAGATCATTGACCGTCTTGAAGATGTGGCAGGAAGACTTATCTTTGCCCGTGTAGGGGGAAAACTGTAAATTCGGTTTTTTTTGATATTTGGATATAAAGCCGATATCTCCTGCAGTGTGTTATAATAATGTATGCAGGCAAATCGTATTGAAATCGTCGTTATTGAGGATGAAGAGGATATTTTGGAGCTTATAGAATACCATCTTGAGAAAGAAGGGTATGCTGTGGCAGGCTTTTTGTCAACCCAGAAGGTTGAGCAGTTCATTGAAGAGGAAAATCCTGCTTTGATGCTTGTCGACCGTAATCTTCCGGGGATGGAAGGGAGTGCATTTGTTGCCTACCTTCGGGAGGTCGGATATGATATCCCTGTGATTTTTCTTACAGCGAAAGATCAGGATATAGAGCTTGAAGAGGGCTTCTCTGCCGGAGGAGATGATTATATATGCAAACCGTTCAACCCCAGAGAACTGGTATTGCGCATCAAAGCATTGCTGAAGCGAAGCGGTATACTGCAAAAACAGGAAAGACTCAAGTATAAACAGTTGACAATGGATATTTCCAAAAAGAAAGTGTATGTCAATGATTCCCCTGTTTCCCTGACCAACCTGGAATTCAGTCTGCTTCATACATTTATGAAAAACATAGACAAATCACTGACACGTGATTTTCTGCGGCAGGAAGCCTGGGGACAGGAAGGAGAAGGGGTCAATGACAATGCGGTCAATGTAGCCGTGAACCGCCTGAAAAACAAGATCGATCCGCAGAATGATCAGAATTATTTCCATCCGGTATGGGGAGTGGGCTATAAATTTTACTAAAAATATGACAATTTGAAATTTTTTATGCATTTATGAAAAGAAAAAAGCTACACTGCCATTATGAATAAACTGCAAACACTCGAAGACTATTTTGGACACAAGACTTTCAGGCCGCTGCAGGAAGAAGTCGTAGATGCGATCCTGAACAAAGAGGATGTCCTGATGATCCTCCCGACCGGCGGAGGAAAATCACTCTGCTATCAGCTTCCCACCCTGTTGATGGAAGGCGTGACGGTAGTCGTCTCCCCTCTGCTTGCACTGATGCATGACCAGGTGGTAGCGCTCCGGGCCAACGGCATCTCTGCCGCTATGCTTTCAAGCATGCAGGATCTCGAAGAGAGCCGGCAGATCGAAGGAGAGCTTCAGCGCGGGGAAATTAAACTGCTTTATGTTGCACCGGAACGTTTGACCAATGCCTATTTCCTCAACATGCTGCATCAGTTGAACATCAATTTTTTTGTCATTGACGAAGCACACTGCGTCAGTGAATGGGGACATGAGTTTAGGGAGAACTATCGTCGGCTTTCGCTGCTGAAAGAACAGTTCGCTACGACCCCTGTCGCTGCTTTTACAGCTACGGCGACCAATGCCGTCGAAAAGGATATCGCTTCAAACCTGGGGCTGCAGAACCCCAAACGTGTCAGAGGCTCTCTATTCCGTGAAAACCTTGCCATCCATTCCCGGCACCGCATTAAAGACGGACGTGAACAACTGCTGGAATTTCTCAAATCCCATAAAGGGGAATCAGGGATCATTTATACCCTTTCTCGAAAATCGACCGAATCGGTCGCCCATTTTCTGCAAGGCAAGGGGATAGAAGCAAAGGCATACCATGCCGGCCTGCCGACACAGGAGAAGAATGCTACCTATGCGGATTTTGTGGCCGACAGGGTACAGGTCGTTGTAGCGACCATCGCTTTCGGTATGGGTATTGACAAGAGCAACATCCGCTTTGTGGTACATATGACACTGCCCAAAACACTGGAGAATTTCTACCAGGAGATCGGGCGCGCCGGAAGAGACGGCCTGGAGGCGGAAACCCTGCTGCTCTTCTCAGCACAGGATATCGTCCAGCAAAAAATGTTTATAGAAGATCTCCCCGAAACACCGTACAAACAGCATGCATTCAACAAACTTGACAGTATGGTACGTTTTGCCAACTCCGAAAACTGCCGCCATCAGAGTATTGCTGCCTATTTTGATGACCGGATTGCGGCTTGCGGTGACAAGTGTGACAACTGCACGACAACCCAAGGCGAAAAGGTAGACATTACTACCGCGTCCCGTATGCTGCTCTCAACCATGCTGCGTACCGACCAGAAGTTCGGACTGCACTATGTGATCGATGTACTTAAAGGCAGCAAAGAACAGCGCGTGCTGCAAAATGGACACGATACCCTCTCTGTCTATGGCATAGGAAAAGAGTACAGCAAGGCACAGTGGATGACCATCGGTGACAAGCTTCTGGAGCTCGGGGCTGTGCAGATCGGTGAATTCAAGGTTTACAAATTGACAGCATTTGGGGTAGAAGTCATCAAAGGGGCACACAACATAGATCTCAAAAAAGAACGCCTTACTGTACAAAAAGCAGAAGCTAAAAAGAAAGTCACTTACTTTGATGACTACGATGTAGAACTCTACGACCGCCTTCGTACCCTACGCACCCAAATAGCCTCAGAAAAAGGCATCCCTCCGTACATTGTATTTTCAGATAAAACACTTAAAGACCTTTCTAGTAAAGTACCACAAAGTAAAGAAGAGATGCTTGCAGTACATGGGATAGGTGAAGTGAAGTTTGAACGGTATGGAGAATCGTTTTTGGAAGTGTTGATAGATGGATAATTTTTTATAAAATTCAAATGACATAAGGGCGTAGGGTGTTGTCCCACGACAACACCACAAATCTGAATTACGATTACAACTTATTTTGTATACATATCATCGGTGTTGTAAGGGTACAACACCCTACGGTTTTTTTGTGAATGATGAATATTCCCATGCTTCCCACGTATCAACATATGTATGTTTGACAGCATTGTGTTGTATGTAGTGCATTTTTTCTAACCAATCTTTTTCGTCTCGTATGGTATGTTCATAAAATCTTTTTTGCCAGATGCCTGAGAGTTTACGTTGGTAGCCAGAGGTACTTAGGTGTAGTTTGGCTTTTTCTTTGAGTGATGTATCTAGGCCATACACAAAGCTACGTTTGATGTGGGTGATGATTTTGGAATATTCCTGAGGGTATTTGGGTGTGAGTATCATATGTATATGGTCAGGTAAAATGACAATAGCATCTATGTGATAATGGTACCGTTGTTTGCTCCGTTTAAAGCTGTCACGCAAGAGTGCAATGTTGTCAATGAGTATGGGGTTTCTCCCTTGGGTAACCATGGTGATAAAGTAGCTATACCCATCAAGATATATTCGTTTATAATTTGACATTGTCAATAGTAGCACAGATAGTGATGAGACATTAAAAATATAGCAAATTGTCATATTTTTGGATTTAATCATTATTTGGATTGTTGTGTATCGTAGGGTGTTGTCCCCCGACAACACCACAAACATGGATTGTATAATATTATGCATTCACGGGTATGTTTGTTGTTCAAATTATCGGTGTTGTAAGGGTACAACACCCTACGTGGCAGGAGAATTGTGATGTATCCGGTAGGGTGTTGTGCCCCCACAACACCACAAATTTGGCTATAATTAGTCACCCCTGAAAAACCCAAACACCTCCCTGGAATAGGTACTCTGGAAGCGATAAAAGGGTATAATAACGACCAATAAACATAGTAAAACAGACCAATTCCCGGTCGAAACAGGTGTTAAAATTGCTTCCACAATCCCCTAAAAATACGCAACCTAATCTATTCTATAATCAACTGCGAGATATGCTCGATTCAAATGATCCTCTGATTGCTCTTGCAGATACCATAGACTGGGACTCCTTCAATGATTC
>FPHL01000024.1_pt1 | contig 22568 bp, 25 predicted proteins | sample 1057231 | NCBI WGS metagenome assembly FPHL01 (sample SAMEA4473313, study PRJEB15554) | hydrothermal vent metagenome | biome: marine basaltic hydrothermal vent biome; feature: marine hydrothermal vent; material: water | place: Pacific Ocean | collected 2011-06-14/2011-07-23 | depth 1199 m
ACTTTGAAGGGAAGATCATCTCCTATGAAGCGAGTGAGGAGAGCGATGTCTCTTTCGAAGAGATATACAAGTGCTATACGGCAGAGGTGAAGTGCGACATTAAAGGGCACGACAATGCGGTCATCACTTACAGTTTCGGCTCTTCGGGCAACCCCAGGGGGATCGTCATAGACCATCGTGCACTGACAGACGGGGCGCGTATCGTCTCGAAGTACCTGAATATTCGGAAAGAAGATGTCATATCGGGTATTCTCTCCTTCAACCTTGACTATGGTTTGAACCAGATCTTCACGACACTCTACAAAAAAGCGACACTGGCCATCCACAAATTCGTACTGCCGGCTGACTTTTTCTCACATTTGATCGACGAGAACATCACTGTGTTGCCGCTGATGCCCATACACATCACCCAGATGTTCGATGAAGATCCGCACCGCATTCCCCAGCCGGAACATTTCATGCATCTCAGGGTGATCACCTCTTCGGGAGGGAACATCACGCCGCTAATGGTCAAGAACATCACGACACACTTCCCCGATACGGCTTTCTACTCCATGCACGGCCTGACCGAAGCGTTCCGATCGGCCTATTTGGACCCTGCACAGATACACATCCGCCCCAATTCCATAGGAAAGGCGATCCCTGATGTAGATATTTATATCATCAACGAAGAGGGAGAGGCGTGCAAACCGCGGGAGGTGGGTGAGCTTATACACCGCGGCGCCTGCATCTACAAAGGGTACTGGAATGCGCCGGACGAGACAGCAAAACGCTTTAAAAGTATCCATATACTCGACAAGGTATTGCAGCCGGAGGGCCAGCTGACCGATGAGATCGTCATCGCCAGCGGCGACTATGTCTATGCAGATGAAGAAGGGTATATCTATTTCGTTTCACGTAAGGATGACATGATCAAAACACAGGGTTTCCGTGTCAGCCCGCATGAGGTAGAGAGCGTGGTGTATGCGAATATAGAGGAGATCACGGAATGTGCGATATTCTCCATCCCCAATGAGCAGATAGAAGAAGAGATCGTGATGGTGTACGGTTCGAAGAGCGAACTGCCCCGCAACGAGATACTCTTCGAGCTTAAAAAGCATCTTCCCAACTATATGCTGCCTGCACAGATCGTATACAGGAAGAGTATGCCGCTGAAGTCGCTGCATGACAAGGTCATCGACAAAGAGGCGCTCAGAAAAGAGTTCCTGATATAATGAAAGAGTACCGCTATTCGGCAAAGATGTATGACCGGCTTCTCGGGCCTTTCATCAAGCCCATCAGGAGCAGGGTCCTGGCTCTGGTAAAAAAATATAAATATAAATCCATTCTTGATGTCTGCTGCGGCACAGGTGACCAGCTGAAACTCCTTGGAAAACATGGATTTAACGCAGAGGGGATAGACCTTTCGGATGCCATGCTGAAAGTGGCGCAGCAGGGAGATCACAAAGCAGACTGCATCAAACAGGATGCCACGAAAATGCATTATGGGGATGAAAAGTTCGATCTGGCAATGACCGCCTTTGCCCTGCATGAAAAAGACCATACCTCTGCCCGTAAGATCGTTGAAGAGATGGTGCGTGTCACAGAAGAGGGTGGGGACATTCTCATTGTAGATTATGAACTGAGTGAAATGACATCCCCATTCTCAAAATGGATGATCTATTTTATCGAGTGGATCGCGGGCGGAGAGCACTACCGTAACTTCAAATCCTACATCAAAAACGGAGGACTGCCTGACCTTCTGTCCGGTATCGAACTGAGAGAAGTGGAACGGTATTATTTCGGTCAGCACGGTATTGTACTGGTGCTGTACCGGAAAAGCTGAGCCCATGTTTTTCGCTCCTGTGTTCGACGTGGAAATGAGGAAAAAAAGTGGTATAATCTCTCCACGCTTTTCTATCATTCTGTGGATCTTGTATGATGGTTTATGAGAAAAGCTGTTGTTTTGAAGGGATTACCATGCATAAAAAAGAATTAAAGACTTGTCCAAAATGCGGTGAGCATTATTTTGGTGAGCATTGTGTAGGATGTCGGAGTAACCAGTATGCTCATTACGGCAGTGATACTTCAACCAAAAATAAAATACTCATTACGCTGACTTTTGTAGTCATTGTGGTACTTGTTGTCATTAAAAGTTCATAAAAGGATATCAGTTTCACGTTTTTTATATATCGTTCGAAAGTGTAAAAAACTCTTTTACCTTGTTTTATGAAGAGATTTAAGCTGTGTAGTGTTTTGCCAAAAAAGCATTGAACTGGTTGGCAAAGGCGTGGGCGTCTTTGGGTCCAAAGGCTTTAGGCCCACCCGTCATTTCTCCGCTTTCTCTGATGCTTTCCATCAAGTTTCTCATGGCCAGATACTGTTTGATATTGTCTACACTGTAAAGTTCCCCTCTGTGGTCGATCGCATGGCCATCCTTGCTGATGATACGGTCAGCCAGAGGGATGTCTGCCGTGATGACAAGATCTCCTTCTTGACAGAGTTCCACGATACGGTGGTCCGCCTCATCCGCTCCCTGATCCACGATGATATATTCGATATGTGTTGACTTGCCGATGTTGATCTTCTTGTTGGCAATGACTTTGGTGGGAATGTACAGGCGTTCGATACTGCGCAGTACAATGGGTTTCAAAAGATTGGGAAAAGCATCGCCGTCGAGGAAAAGCGTCACAGTATCTCTTTTACACGTCCCACTTCACCGGTGTTGAGCCGTACTTTGATGCCGTGCGGATGGGTAGGGGAGTTGGTGAGGATCTTCTGGACCTTGCCGTAGGTAAGATAGCCTGTACCCTGATCCTCTTTGAGGACGACCCCGACATCGAGACCGTACCTGATATTGCTGCGTTTGCTACCGTCCTTACTCAGCATCCCGGCTCTTCGGTGTGTAGTTGAGTATCTTTTTGACCGTCTCTATGGAACAGAAGAAGAGTGCATCGAAGAGAGGGTTGAGTTTGGTGGTCTCGTCATCTACGCGTTCGAAAGGTTGAAAAAAGAAGCCGGGCCCCTCTTCTTTACGGGCAGGCTTGACGTGAAACACGATCGGTTTGAGTGTCCGGACGAGATTGAGTACTTTTTTGTAGCCCTTCTCTTCTTTGGAGGGCAGGAGATTATTCTGTTTGCTCTCATTGATGCGGGCTTTCTGGAGCAGCTGCAGTTTGTCGTTGAAGATCACTTTGTTCCACTTGACCGTTCCAAGCTCAAAAGAAAATTCACGGTTTGCAGCGGTTAAAGAATGAGGTTTTGTTTCCCGGATCGCTTCAATCAAATGCAGGAAAAAGTTCCTGCCGCCGAATTTCTCTGCCGCATCGAAAAGCAGTTCATGATAATGCTGTTTTTCTTCGTCACTCAAAGTATTAAAATCACACATAGTTTTCTCTTTATTTAAATTGAGTGTATTATACCCGAATTTGATTTCCCTCATGCTATTCCAGGATTTTGGGTCAAGTCTATAGGCTCATTAGAGGGAATGATATGTTAAAATTAGCCTGAACAAGAAAAGGAATAAACGATGCCGGCAAAGAAAACAAAAGACAAACCGAAACTTCAAACTTCCAAAATAGGATTTGATGATGTGGTAGGGCACAAGCAGGTTAAAAAAAGACTCAGGTCCATTATTAAGATTATTAATGAGCCTAAAAGACTGGAAGCATTTGATATTCCCATCCCCAAGGGTATGCTGCTTTACGGGCCGCCGAGCATAGGAAAAAGTATGCTGGCAAAAGCGTTCGTCAAAGAAGCCGGGCTCAGTTATATTGAAATAGCCGGATCGAAACTGTTTGAACTCGACTACATTAAAGAAGTTTATGATGTGGCGTCAAAACATGCACCCTGTGTCGTGATACTGGAAGATATCGATATCAAAGGTGTGATTCAGGGCACTGTGACCAATGTTTCTTTTGCAGATATCGCCAAAGTCATAGAGTCAGTGGATACGATGGTCTTTACGGTAGCCACTGCAGAAACACTTGAAGATGTCGACCCTGTACTCACTGCACCCCAGAAACTCGATTTTCTTATTGAAGTATCAAAACTTGACAAAGATGCAAGAAAGTTCTTTATAGAGCGTATACTGAAAAAACCGCATGATCCCAAAATAGATGTTGACCGTATCGTACGCTATATTACCGGTATGAGTGCAATGGAGCTTGAAAGACTGGGACGTATGGCTGCGCTGAATGTCATAGAAGAAGATAAAAAGTGGATCACGGAAGAGATCCTCATCGAGCAGATCAATATTATCAAGTACGGACACAAGATCGAGACCCGGATGGTGAAAAATCTTGAAGAAGAGTTGAGAATGACAGCTTATCATGAAGCTGCGCATGCTGTGCTTTCTACGATCCTTCTGCCGCATATCAAGATCGAACAGGTCACGATTTCCCGCCGGAGCAAAATGCTTGGTTTTGTTTCATACAATGCTGAAGATGCCATATCGAATATTACCAAAGAAGAGCTTTTCAACGATGTTTGTGTATTACTGGCTGGGCGTATGTCAAAGATCATAAAGGCCGGAGAAGAAAAAATGGACAGCGGTGCCGTCAATGATCTCTCGCAGGCATCACTGAATATTTATGCGGCGATTAACAATCTTGGTATGGACAGGGAACTGGGTTTGATCAATATTGAATCCATTGTACTCCTTGACAGCGATTTTCTCAGTCTCCAGATCGAAAAAAGATTTTTACACTGGATACATGTTGCCAGGGTGCGTACAGAAGATCTGGTGAATGAACACTGGGACAAGATAGAAAAACTGGCGCTTCAGCTCATTGACAAAGAGATCGTCGAAGAAGAGGAACTGCTGAAGATCGTAGGCAAAGTGGATAGCCATTATCCGATACCTGACACACTGTAAATACCTATGGGAACAAACAGCAGTGAGGCGATGAACAGTGACGAACGTCTGGAGCGTATGGATGCCATACTTTTGCATAAACAGCCTGCCCTGAAGGTCATGCTCGATGATGTCCACAGTTCCCGGAACCTTTCAGCCATTCTTCGTACCTGTGATGGTGTCGGAATACAGCAGCTTTACTACAGTGCGGCAGATGACCATGACCTTCGTATCCATAAAACCATCACCCAGGGTGCGCACCGATGGGTAGAGCGAATTCGTGTAGGGACGGAAGAAAAGACAGAATTCCTTCAGGAAAAGCAGACTCAGGGATATCAGATCGTGGTGACCCACTTGGAAAAGCATTCCATCTCTTTCAGAGAAGTGGATTATACGAAACCGACGATCATTGTTATGGGGAACGAGAAAGAGGGTGTTTCTTCCGGCATAGTGGATCTGGCGGATGAAGTGGTCATCATTCCCATGCAGGGTATGGTACAAAGTCTCAATGTCTCTGTTGCCGCAGCCCTCATACTCTATGAAGCCCAGCGTCAGCTGGAGGAGGCCGGCAGGTATGCTGTGCCGCAGCTCTCAGAAAAACAGAGAGAAAAGATCAAATCCGACTGGCTTTATCGTGATAATATAGCAAGGAGAAGCAAGGGGAAGATACCTTTGCCCTGACTGTGCTATAATATTTGATACGGTCGATTGACCGCTTGGAGGCAAAGTGAAGCAAATAGGCCAAAAAGAAGAAGCTGTTCCCGTACTCAGAGCTATTCTGAAAGAATTGCTGTCAGATATTTATGCCTACCGTGAACGTGTACTGAAAGAAGCGGATAATGAAGTACTGCATCAGTTCAGAATTTCCGTGAGACGATCGGTTGTACTGATGGGTGAATTTTCATTCCTCGATGGGAGCGGCCGTCTTCCGAAGCACAGAAAAGCATTGAAAACACTCATTGGTATCAGCAACACCAAACGTGACCTTGATGTCCTGTATGGACGTGTCTGCAGTTTAAATTCCGGACCGAAGGAGAGTGTCGAAGCACGGCTTCTTTTAAAAGAACGGTTGGAAAAGATGCTTCAGAAGGAGCATAGGATGATCATGGAATATCTTCTGAGTGAAACCTGTAACGGTATTTTATACTCATGGGAATCCTATTTGTCCGAAAAATATGTCAATACTGCTTCAGAAGAGGGTAGTACGACACTAAAAAAACTTTCTGACAGGGTAATTTACGGGCGTTTTCTGAAGATAAAAAAACAGATAAAGCTTCTTGACAGAAAGAGAGACAGTATAGAAAAGAAGCTGCACACTCTGCGTATTTCATACAAGAAGCTGCGTTATCTGCTCGAAACATTTACGTTTTTGTATCAGAAAAAGAAGATGCAAAAATGCCTCAAAGAAATGAAAAAGATCCAAAATGTTCTGGGTGCCTATCATGACAGTTATCAGCAGGTAATACTGTTGGCAAAACTGCAGCAGAATGAAAAGGATGAGACACTGCGCAGCTATATCGAAAGGATTCTGGAGCCCGATCTGAAAAGGTATCAGAAAAAAGAGATCGAAAAGATCAAAAAGCAGTTAAAAAAGTTTCGCAGAAAAGAGAAGCGCTACAAAAAACTTTTTAACCGCAATACCGGAATGTTTCAGAAATGATCTTCTGTATTTTTGAATCAGGAAAAGAAGTATCGGATTTGAAAATTCAGAAGAGACAGGACTGTATCGGAACCAAGGTCCCGATGCAGAAGGAAAGGATTATTTCTCTTTCTCGTTTCCGTAGTGTGTGAAGAGGTAATTTTCGATGATTTTTGCATCTTTGTCTGTAATAGGTGCTTTAAAATGAACGATCATTTTTTGTATTTTGCCTTTCCAGAACGCTCTGGACTGTCTTCCCTGGTTGATAATGTAGCCGAAAGAATGACACATCAGACAGTTTGCCTGGACTGTTTCAAATCCTTTACCCATTTTGACAGGGAAGGCAACATAAGGAACTTCAATTTTCTCTTTGACCTGTGCCATCATCGGTGTGGTGGCAAGCAGTGTAGTTAAAATTATTTTTTTTATTATAGTCATTCCTCGATCCTTTATACGACTTCTACTGTAATGACATCGATACCGTTGTATTTATAACCGCCGTGGTTCCATTTGATATCTTTTGAAAGCGGCTGCTCTTCACCTAGTTTATTGATCGCTTTAGCCATGATTTTCAGTTTTCCAAGATTGTCCGGTCTGAAACTGTAGCGGAATGTTCTGTAGGCATAACGTCCGAGTTTACCGCTGTCAAGCAAAGATCTGTCCCATGTCTTTCCTCCGTCAAGCGAGATCAGAACATCTTTGATACCGGCACCTCCGTCAAAGGCAACACCGCGTATGACAGCCTGTGACTTCAGTGTCAGTTTTGCACCGTTTAACGGATAGCCGATGACTGATTTGACGTTCATTCTGTAGATCGGTTTGGTTTTCGGGAATTTCTTCTCGGGTGTTTCACACTCACATTCATTGTCGGGTACGACATAGGCGTGGTCCATGAAAAAGAGATTCTGGTATTTGTCCGAAACAGTGATGTTGTCGATCATTTTGATCCAGCTGTCCGAGTAAACGCCTGGAACAACAAGCCTCACAGGGAAGCCGTTGAGGTAAGGCAGGTCTTCGCCGTTCATCTGGTACGCGATGATCACGTGGTCATCGAGTTCATCGAGGTGAAGCTCACGGATAAAGTTGGGTGTTTCGTAATAGGCAGCCTTTTCGCTTCCCTGTACGGCAAGCCATTCGGCCCCTTTTTTGACACCGGCTCTGTCAAGGATATCACGCAGTCTGACCCCTTTCCACTGTGCACATCCCATGGCGCCGCTTCCCCACTGTATACCTCCGGCAGTCGGTGTAAAAGCAGACCGGCTGTTACCCCCGCACTGAAGCACGGCAGCGACTTCTACCTGCTCATAGTCTTCTTTGAGCTCTTTGAGGGAGATCTTGAGTTCTTTATTGACCATACCGTTGACAGAAATGGTGAATTTGTCCATATCGATATAGGTAGGGATATCCGGCATATGCCAGCGCACGAAGAATTGGTCATTGGGTGTCAGTGCACACGTAAAAACATTCTGTGGGGTTTCAAGCAGAGGCGGTCTGTCAGAATAAGTGATGAGAGGACGTTTCTCAGGGAAGGCGATATCCATTACTTTTCTATTGTTATTGGGCTGATGGGTCACACCCGCTTCAAGCGCAGATGTCCCTAAGGCTGCTGCACCCGCAGTCACAGCAGCTTTTTTGAAAAAGTCTCTTCTTTCCATAAAATACCTTTTTTGGAGATGGTTATAATCGAAATATCCGATTATTAATCTGACTATTATGCTGTTTAAACGCTTAATAGGGCCTGAAATCAGGAGTGTATACGGGCCATTTCCAAAGGAAGGAAATAAAATAGGTTCATAAGTAACATTGAACATTTTTTTATATGAGTTAAGTTTATTTGAACAAGTTTTTCAGTTTCAGACAGAAACTTTCGAAAGAAGGAAGTTTTAGGCTGCTTTCTCTCTGTTTCGTACCCCACATCGGCTCCGGGAAATAACTGTCTTCTTTAAAACGGGCCATAATATGCCAGTGGACATGAGGCACATAGTTCCCGAAAGAAGCGATATTGATCTTGTCCGGTGCATAGTAGGTGATCATTTCTTTTTCAATGATGTCAAGCAGCGAATAAATTTCAAGCCTGATCTCGACAGGGACTTTGCTCATTTCTTTATAGGGATATTGGGTAAATATTTTGAGCCAGGGAATTTCGCTTGTCTCCGTTTCAATCCGTATCGTCCGGTTTTCATAAATAACAGCCATCAGCGTATCCTTTTCAGCGTAGTATTGTTCAGTTTGTATATCTTGGATGCCTGTCCGTGCGAACTGAGCGGTGTAATGATGATATCAGCAGAGGTTTTGGCAAAACTTTCACTATAGGCATGTCCGCTGACATTGGCAGAAGTAGTATAGGCCCATTTGAGACGGTCAAGCAGCAGCAGGTGATGTTTTTCCCGTACCACACGGTATGAATGGCCGTCAGGCATGATAAAAGTTGTTTTTTCGGCTCTCCTGAGTCTCTTTTTATGGATAGAAGGGACACGTGTAAAGTATTTGAGTGTACCCAATGAATTGACTGCTTTAATGTAATATTTGTGGGGAGGTCTCTGTTTTAATTTCGTCAGTTTCTCTGCATTCCGGGAGACAAAGCCTATGGCGGTATCTGTTTGTGTCAGAAAGACTTTTTCTTTTAGCACGGTTTCTCCGTTATGATTATAATTTAGGTAATAAGTATATCAGAAAGAGAAATAATTTACAGGTATTTTGATCGTAAAATTTGTATGAACGTGATATAATTGTCAATAAAAAGGAATATGAAATGCAAAAAAGAAATGATCTTGATCTTGAAAAGTTTAAAGCACTACTCCAGGAAAAGCAGGAAAAGCTTGAAGAAAATATTGCAAGGCTGAGAAGAGAGCTGGCAGTAAAAACGGAAAGAGGCGGAAATGATATTGAAGACGTGGCGGAAATGACCCGAGTAAAAGAAGAAGATTCAGCGCTCTTGGAACAGCAGCAGCATGAATTAGGCGAAGTACAGCATGCTTTGGAAAAGATTGGAGACGGCACTTACGGCATATGTGAAAAAACATTAGAGCCGATCCCGGTTGAACGACTCAAAGCAAATCCGGCTGCAAGATATAAAGTATAGCATTTGCGGCTGACATTCTTCGGAACAAGTGCCGGAAAGCCGACCAAAGAGAGAAATGTTTCTGCACTCGGTCTGGTATTTGACCAGGATAACCAGTGGTATCTGTTCGACTGCGGAGAGGCAACGCAGCACCAAATCATGCGCAGCAGGCTCTCAGTCGGCAAGCTCAGTACTATTTTTATCACCCATCTGCACGGCGACCATTATTATGGACTTCCCGGTCTTCTTTCTACCAAAACACTCGATAAAGCACTGAGACCGTTAACACTTTACGGTCCTGAAGGAATCAGGAAATTTGTCCAGTGTGCACTGGATATATCATTCGAACATCTCGGATATGAGTTGAAAATTGTAGAATTTAAAGTAGGGGAGACATTTGTTTTTGACAAATGCAATATAAAAGTACTTCCGCTTGTGCATTCCATTGAAAGCTACGCTTTTTACATCAGAGAAAATGATATAAGCAACAGACTTGATGAGGCGGCATTGAGGGCTGAGGGGATGAATCCTTCCGTACTCTACGGTGAATTGAAAAAAGGAAGAAGTGTCATGTTTCAGGGAAAGAAATTTCATGCCAAAAATTTCATGCTCGATCCCATACCGGGACGAACCCTGATCATTGCGGGAGACAACAGCGAACCGAATATTCTGGGAAACTGTCTTAATGCGCTTGACCTGCTTGTCCATGAATGTACCTATACACAGAAAGTATACGATACCTTAAAAGTAAAAGTTCTGCATACTACTGCGAAAATACTTGGAGAAACTGCCCAAAAACGGCATGTAAAAAATCTTATCGCCACCCATATTGCACCACGTTACAACAAAGGAACAGAAAATACCGACCTGATTTACAGGGAGATAAGGGAAAACTACAGGGGCGTGCTGTTTATAGCAGAAGATTTTGATGAATACTGTTTGGGAAGAGACAAAGTTCTGAAAAAGATACGATGCCGTACTGCCATACCCGCGGAGATCGCGGGATGCCATTAGGACAAATAGTCCTGTAGTGCTTTTGGATCAAGACAGCCGTTCTGTTCTTTGAGTTCCTGAATAGCAAGGGCAGTGGCTCTTGCTGCAGCTATGGTGGTAAAGTAGGCAACATTGTTGGCGAGGACCGACTGGCGAATGGTTTTCGCATCTGCTTTGCTTGCTTTGTTGTCACTGGTATTGATCGCGAGGGCGATCTCTTCATTTTTGATCATATCGTCAATATTGGGGCGTCCTTCCGAGATCTTGAGCACTTTGGTGGAAGGAATGCCTGCCTCCTCAAGTGCAGCATGTGTTCCTGAAGTTGCTACGATCTCAAAGCCGAGATCTGTGAACATTTTCCCGATCTCACCGGCATGCGGTTTATCGATTTTGGTCAGAGAGATGAAGAGTTTCCCTTCACGGGGAATATTGTTTTTGGATGCAAACTGGGATTTGGCAAAACTCATACCGAAGTTGTCGGAAATACCCATGACTTCACCGGTTGATTTCATTTCCGGTCCGAGAATGAGGTCGGAACCGGGCAGTTTATTGAAAGGGAATACCGCTTCTTTGACTGCCACATGGCCTTTGAGGTTCGGTTCCATGATCTTCTTGTCAAAATTGACGACATTGAAGGTATCGTAATATTTCAGTGCTTCTTTCAGGTTGCCCTGGACCATGACTCTTGTGGCTACTTTTGCCAAAGGGACACCGGTTGCCTTTGAAACGAACGGTACAGTTCTTGAAGCTCTCGGATTTACTTCGATCAGGTAAATCTCACCCCTGTAGATGGCATACTGGATGTTGAGCAGACCTATGACACCGAGCCCAAGTGCGATCCTGGCTGTCTGGTCTTTGACTTCGGCAATCAGTTCGTCCGAAATGGAAACAGGAGGCAGGGAACAGGCAGAGTCACCTGAGTGGATCCCTGCTTCTTCAATATGCTGCATGACTGAACCGATATAGACATCGGTACCGTCACAGATCGCATCAACATCCAGTTCGATGGCATTGTCAAGAAATTTGTCGATCAGTACCGGCGCATCATTGGAGACAGAAACAGCTTCATCCATATATTCTCTCAATTCCGAATCATTGTAAACGGTTCTCATTCCGCGTCCGCCAAGTACGAAACTTGGGCGCACCAGTACCGGGTAACCGATGCGGTTCGCGATCGTCATCGCTTCATCTTTTGCAAAGGCAGTACCGTTATTCGGCTGTTTGAGTCCCAGTTCGTTAATGAAGTTGGAGAAGAGTTCCCTGTCTTCTGCAAGGTCGATCACTTTTGCCGAAGTTCCTGAAATTTTTGCACCGATTGCTGTCAGGTTCTTCGCCAGTTTCAAGGGTGTCTGTCCTCCGAAATGCACGATGACCCCGTCCGGCTTTTCGAGTTCTATGACATTGCGTACATGTTCGAAATCGATCGGCTCAAAATAAAGAATATCGGACGTATCGTAGTCTGTAGAAACTGTTTCGGGGTTGCAGTTGTACATAATGGACGTGATCCCCATGTCTTCAAGTGCGAATGACGCGTGGACACAGCAGTAGTCAAATTCGATACCCTGGCCGATGCGGTTCGGACCGCCGCCAATCACAAGCACTTTCTGTGCTTGTGAACGTTCAGTGTTCAGCGTTAAGTGTTTAGAAGGAAGGGGAGTGATATTTGTAGTGGAATAAAGATAAGGTGTCAATGCCTTGAACTCTGCAGCACAGGTATCCACTTCATTGTATTCCAGTACAATATCCAGTTTTTCTCTGGCGTTGTATATATCGTTCTCAGTAAGTTTGAGACCCTCTTTTCTGTTGATTACTTCAGCGATCATGGCATCAGAGAAGCCTTCGGACTTGACTTCTCTGAGTCGCTCGGCATCAGAGAGCAGGGCGATATCCATCTCTTTTTCCCGCTGGGCCAATTCTTCAAGCTGGTAAAGGAACCATCTGTCTATTTTACACAGGTCAAAAACGGCATCGATACTCATACCGCGTCTGAAACCTTCAAAGACATAAAGCATTCTTTTTTCATTGGAGCGGCGGATCTCCCGTACAAGCGTTTCACCGTCACATTTGATCTCGTTAAATCCGGTGAGCCCTGTTTCAAGCGAACAGAGTGCTTTCTGGAAAGATTCTTTAAAGGTTCTTCCCATACTCATTACTTCTCCGACCGATTTCATGGCCGTGGTCAGTGTTGAATCTGCCAATGGGAATTTTTCGAAAGTAAACCGCGGCAGTTTGGTCACGATATAGTCGATGACCGGTTCAAAGGAAGCGGGTGTACCTGTAATGTCGTTGGTGATCTCGTCAAGTGTAAATCCGACAGCAAGCAGTGTCGCCACTTTGGCAATGGGATACCCGGTTGCTTTGGATGCCAGGGCAGAAGAACGGCTGACCCTCGGATTCATTTCAATGACGATCATACGGCCGGTATCGGGGTTGATGGAGAACTGTACGTTTGATCCGCCGGTATCGACACCGACTTCTCTCAGGATCTTGAAAGAGGCATCTCTCATGTGCTGGTATTCTTTATCGGTCAGCGTAAGGGCAGGGGCAATAGTGATGGAGTCACCGGTATGTACGCCCATCGGGTCAAAGTTCTCGATGGAACATACGATAATGCAGTTGTCCGCTCTGTCACGAATGACCTCCATCTCATACTCTTTCCATCCAAGCAGGGATTCTTCAATCAGGATCTCTGAAATGGGAGAAGCTTCAAGACCGCCTTTGACGATCTCCTTGAACTCATCCATGTTGTAAGCGACACCGGAACCGCCGCCTGCGAGCGTATAGGAGGCACGGATGATCAGCGGAAAGCCGATATTCTTTGCTGCATCAAGGGCTTCATCCATATTGTAGGCATACTGCGAAACGGGAAGATCCATCCCTATCTTGAGCATGGCTTCTTTGAATTCCTGTCTGTCTTCGCCTTTTTTAATGGCAGCAGGGTTGGCACCGAGAAATTCAACGTTTTCGAGCATGCCTTTGTCGTGCATACTCATAGCAACGTTTAATGCGGTCTGTCCACCCATGGTAGGAAGAATGGCATCAACATTCTCTTTCTTGATGATCTTGGAGATTACTTCTTCATTGATGGGTTCTATGTAGGTTCTATGGGCAAATTCAGGGTCGGTCATGATGGTGGCAGGGTTGGAGTTGATCAATACAACACGGTAACCAAGCTCTTTGAGCGTTTTGGCTGCCTGGGTGCCTGAATAGTCGAACTCACAGGCTTGTCCGATGACAATAGGTCCTGAACCGATCAGTAGAATAGTTTTGATATCTTCGCGTTTTGGCATGGAGAAAAGGCCTTTATTTTTAGTTTAAGATTATACTACAGAAGGGTAAAGACCGCCCTTAAAAAAGGGTATGTTTAGAAGAGATCCAAACTTTCCGCCGTACGTTTTTTCTTTTTGTGAATGATATGTTTTTTGACAGGCTTGGGCTCTGTTTGAGGTTCCTGTGGTACTTCGGGTTCTATGACATCCGGCTGTGTCTGGTCAATACGTGCGGGAATACTTGAAATGACAGGTACACTGAGGTTTCCTTCGCTCAGCCTGGTGTCTTCTGTAGTATTACGGTCAGAAAGCGCGATCGTTCCGTTTGTCTCTGTGACATTCAGGTCTGTTGGCTGAATACACTCTTTTTCTTTGGGTATCTTCGTGAGAAATCGGTCAAAATTTCTGGCAAGTGTTGCTTTGGGATCATTGATCAAGAAGAAAGTCTTTGGATGGAATACGTCACTGTAGGTTTTAATGTACGCGACTTTGTAGGCACTCTGTGTTTCGATTTTGGAGACGATTCCCACAGGTACATTGGCAAAGAAAATATTGTCAAGGCCGCTTGTAACGACTTTGTCCCCTTCTTTTATTTTATGCCATTTCGGAATAAATTTAACGACCATTTCATTTTTGCTCATACCAATGGCAATACCCGGTGCATAGTTCTTTCCTATGAAAACAGAAAAACGACATTTGCTGTCAGAAGTGAGGTAGCCGTAAAGCTGGTTGTTTTTCACCATAGCTACACCAGCTGCTACCGTTCCCTGTATCAGTCCGTAAAGTTTGCCTTTATGTATGCCTTTGGGTTTGGTCAGAATAATTTGTGTAAAACTGTTAAGTTTGACATAGGAGATGGTTTCTGTAATGGAAATATTGTGTGCAGGAAGTTTTTTAAGCTGCGGCAGTACATCATAAATATCTTTGACCTGTTTGATATAATGTGTCTGCTCAAGCAGACGTTTACGCAAAATACGGTTCTCCCGGCTCAGTTTTTCAATGGATTCTTTCTGAAAGATATAACTGTGGCTTTTGTCTTCAATGTTTTGTGTGAAGTGTTTGTATTTCTGTTTGACAGGATTGATGGCACCCAGCAGTACATCCATGATGTGTTCATCATTTTTTGTCAGTAATCCTGCCAGCACAGCCAGCAGAATAATAATAATGATGATTCTAGTCTTCATATGCCATTTGTTGTAAAATGTCTAATTCATCCAGTGCTTTGCCTGTACCTTTTGCAACGGCAAGAAGAGGATCTTCTGCGATATAGACAGGGAGTTTTACAATATCGGAAAGGTATTTGTCCAATCCTCTGATCAGGGCACCGCCTCCTGTGAGCACAATACCGTTTTCAACAATATCACCGGCAAGTTCCGGAGGAGTCTGTTCCAGAACGATTTTGAGTGCATCTGCAATCTCTTCGAGAGAGTCCTTTATCGCTTCGCGGAGATGTTCCGAAGTGATCTCTGTAGAAGTCAGGCTTCCCTCTATCTGGTCTCTACCCCGTACAACAGTGGAAAGTTCTTCTTCCAGCGGTATGGCGGTACCGATCTTTATTTTGAGTTCTTCCGCAATACGCTCACCGATAAGCAGGTTGAAGTTCTTCTTGACATAATCAACGATGGACTGGTCAAGGTGGTCTCCCGCAATACGGATCGATTTACTCAAAACCAGGCCGCCAAGAGAGACTACGCCGATCTCTGTAGTACCTCCACCGATATCGACGACAAGGTTACCGTTGGGATCTTTGACCGGAATACCCGCACCGATCGCAGCAGCCATCGGTTCTTCTATAAGGTACACGTACCGTGCTCCGGCATTCTCTGCGGAATCTTTAACCGCCCGTCGTTCAACCTGTGTCAAACCGTAGGGAACACAGATAATGATACGCGGAGAGAACCAGCCTTTTCTTTTGTGTGCCTTTTCGATGAAATAGCGGATCATCATTTCGGTGACTTCAAAATCGGCAATGACTCCGTCTTTCATGGGACGGATCGCTTTAATGTTGCCCGGTGTCTTACCGACCATATCTTTGGCTTCCTGTCCCACAGCAAGGATACGCTGTTGTCCATGCTTGTCAAACTGTATGGCGACCACAGAAGGTTCATTGATGCTGATTCCCTGCCCCTTGACAAGTACGAGTGTGTTTGCTGTTCCCAGGTCAATCGCAAGATCGTTGGAGAACAGACCTAATACTTTTTTAAACATAGTGTATTATCCTTTCTTTTACAGTAGCAGTTTTATGCTGTTTTTTTATTTTTTATATAGAGCGGCTGTGTACCGTTTTCCACTACTTCTTCCGTGATGACCACTTCATAGCCGGCAAGATCAGGCAGCTCATACATAATATCAAGCAAGATTTCTTCAAGGATAGAGCGTAAACCCCTTGCCCCGGTTTTCCTGTCAATCGCTTTTTGTGCGATCAGTGCAAGTGCATTTTCATCAAAAGTGAGTTTGACATCATCGATTTCAAAAAGTTTCTGGTACTGTTTGACCAATGCATTCTTCGGTTCTACCAGAATACGGACCATATCTTCTTTCGATATTTTACCTAATGTGGCCAAAACATGCAAACGTCCGATCAGCTCCGGGATCAATCCGTAGGAAACGAGATCGTCCGCTTCAACCAGATGCATCATGTTCTCTTCTTCGGATTTTGAACGCTTCTCCTGACCGAAGCCGAGCGTATTCCCGCCGAGTCTTCGTTTTAGAATATCGTCGAGTCCGTCAAAAGCACCTCCGCAAATGAAGAGAATGTTGGAAGTATCGATCTGGATGAAATCCTGGTTGGGATGTTTTCTTCCGCCTTTAGGCGGAATATTTACAACAGATCCCTCAATGAGTTTGAGCAGTGCCTGCTGTACACCTTCTCCAGAAACGTCACGGGTAATGGAACGGTTCTCGCCCATACGTGCTATTTTGTCGATTTCATCGATAAAAACGATGCCCTGTTCGGCACGCTTCGGGTCACCGTCAGCTTCCATAAGCAGTTTGGTAAGGATGTTTTCTACATCTTCTCCTACATAGCCGGCTTCAGTCAGGTTTGTTGCATCAGCAATGGCGATAGGAACATTCAGGAAGCGGGCAATAGTCTGCGCCAACAATGTTTTCCCCGACCCTGTAGGTCCTATCAGCAGTACATTCGATTTGGCAAGCTGGGTATCATCTTCGACAATGTTTCGGAAAATACGTTTATAGTGATTATAGACTGCGACAGCAAGTGTTTTCTTTGCACCTTCCTGCCCGATGATGTATTCATCAAGTATGGCATTGATCTCTTTGGGGGTATAGAGTGTTACTGCCTCATGTTCGGCCATTTCTGATTCCTGCTCCTCTTCCCCGAAAAGGATCTTGTAGGCGGAAATGACACAATTTGAACAGATATAGGCATTTTCACCCGCGATGAGAGGATTTTCTTCACTCTCCTGTACTCCGCAGAAGCTGCATGCTTTGATTGACATTGGTTTATCCTCTTGTTTCTATTTTCCGTGTGAACGGTATGCCTCTTTTGGAGGTCTTGATAAATGAGCACAGGTGCTTTACTTTTTCAGAACTGCTCTCTTCAAAAAGTCGTTGGGCGACATCCTGCAATGCCTGCCCCTCTTCGAAGAGTTCTCTGTAAGCGGCTTTGAGTGCATTGATTTCGTTGCGTTCGATATGTCTACGCAAGCCGGTCAAATTCAGTCAGACAGTAGGGCGGTATGTCCTGTGCAAGGGCACTCGCTCCGCCTATCATGGCAAAATCCCCGATATGTACGAACTGGTGGATAGGGGTCAGGCCGCCGATGACCACATTGTTTCCCAGTTCGACATGTCCTGCCAGTGTTGCGGCATTGGCCAGGATACAGTTGTCACCCAGAATAACATCATGTCCGAGATGGACATATCCCATCAGAAGATTACCGTTACCGATCCTGGTGACAGAACCGCCGCCTTTGGTACCCGGGTTGAGCAGGGTGAATTCACGGATGGTATTGTTGTCACCGATGATCAGCTCCACGTCTTCCCCTGAAAATTTAAGATCCTGGGGAATTGTACCGATGGCAGTATGGGAGAAAATGCGGTTGTTCTTTCCAATGCTCGTGCGTCCTTCGATGACAGCGTGCGAAGCAACGGAAGTATTGTCGCCGATGGTCACTTGTGCACCGATATAGGCAAAAGGACCGACAGAGACATTTTCTCCCAGGATTGCACCGTCTTCAATGATGGCTGTAGGGTGAATGTTGGACATCAACAGGCCTATTTGTCCACGATCATGGCTTTGAGTTCAGCCTCGGCAACCAGTTTGTCATCCACATAGGCTTTGGCATCAAGCTGCCAGATGGCACCTTTGTTCTTGATAACGTTCAATTTGTAGACCAGCTGGTCCCCCGGTGTGACAGGGGAGCGAAATTTCGCTTTGTCAATGCTCATGAAATAGACCACTTTGTTTGCAATCTCCTCCTGTGAAGCATTGTCCATACTTTCGAATGCCAGTACGCCGCCTGCCTGTGCCATACCTTCGATGATCATGACACCGGGATAGATGGGATGGTCAGGGAAATGCCCCTGGAATACCGGCTCAGAAATAGAAACATTTTTATATGCTTCTATGTGCGTACCTTTTTCGAGTTTGGTGATTCGGTCGACCAGAAGGAAAGGATACCGGTGCGGAAGGATTTTTTGAATTTCAACGACATTGTAAACCATGTAGAACCTTTAGAAAAAATTCTCTTATTTTATCGAAAAAAGAGTAAAAAACGGGTTAACGGATCAGAACCTCCCTGACATCGCTGTATACCTCGCTTTGACAAAGTATTTCTATCTTATTGGAAGGGATCTTTTCAACAACAAGAATAGCGGAAAGGTCATAGGGAGACAGACCCAGATCGGTACGTATAGACACTTCTTTTTCAAAGTCCAAAGGAGAGAATATCAGCTCTGTGATACTGCTGTACCGGCTTTTTAAAAACCTGTTGTATGTCTTGAGAGTGATGAATTTTACTTCGTTCCTGTTCATGTGGTGCAGCTCTCCCGTTGTGTATTCTATTTTTCCTCTGCTGTATTCTCCTTTGAGTGTGGAATAGGGCAGAAAATGTGCGGCTACCACTTCTTTTCGTACACGCAGGAATCCCATTTTCAAACGCCAGTTGAGAAAACGCTGTTTGACGATCCTGTGGGGTACCTGTTCTTCTTCAAGCTTCCAGCGCTTCTCATATATTTCTATGCGTTCTTCGATCGATTCAGGCTGTATCTGCCCGGAGACGGGCAGAAAAAGCTCATCGGCAAGTTTCTTTTGCTGATCGCGCTGCATCGTAAGCCCGAAAAGGCATCCGCAGTAGTCCTGGCGGTAGAGGGCGTCTTCTTTGGCTAAAATGTTCTGTTCCTGTGTTCCCGAAGCTTTCCTGTAGTCCGGTGCAATGAATTCGATACCGAATTTTTCAGCCAGCGTATCGCCTGCATGCTGCAGCTGTTTGAGAGATTTTTTGGGAGAGGTCAGCAGTGTGGAGGTAAAGATGCGTTCCCCCAGCTCACTTGCTTTTTGTGCAGAAACTTCGAAGCGCCTGTCAAAACAGACCGAACAGCGTGCACCTTTTTCAGGTTCATGTTCCAGACCCCGAACGGCATTCAGCCAGTTCTCCACATCGTATTCACCCTCTATAAGGTCGATACCGAGCATTCTGCAGCTTCGTTTGACATCGAGCAGCCGCAGATAGTATTCGGAATAGGGATGGATATTGGGGTCATAGAAAAAACCGGTGAGCTTCTCGTCAGGATAGTCCGTCTGAAGTTTCTGAAGGAAGTAGTGGCTGTCAACGGAACAGCAGATATGTACGAGCATGTGTTTCCTTCTTTTTCGCAAGGGTGCTGTCCCCTGACGGCACCAATGAATTTATTACATCACATAGGTTGAAAATGGTGCTGTGAGGGCACAGCACCCTACGGTTGCATAATGATTCTTGCAACATTCTCCGAACTTCCGTGCCCGAGATACTCCCTGAGCTCTTTGGCTTTTTCGGCGAATTTTTTTCGGTCAGTATTGTAGTACTCTTTGAGCAGATTGTCAACCGTAACTTCTTCCTGCAGCAGTTCATTGTGCAGGGTCGTGTGATTGTCGTGTGCAAGAATGATGTTCGCCAGGCCTATCTGTGTGATACCCAGCACTTTGAAAGCGATAAAATAGTCAATCTTTTTTGCAATATAGGCAAGGGTGAAAGGGGTGCCTATAAGCGCAGCTTCCAGTGTTGCCGTACCCGAACAGATAAAAGCGAATTCCGAACGTCTGAGTGCTTCATGTGTATCGCGTACGATCTCAAATTCCCTGTTGCCCCGGTAGAGTTTGGCGATCTTGTCCCTGCTGAACGAAGGAGGTATGACAAGCAGCGGTCTGATATTATTGCCCAGTTTGCGTCTAAGCTCAAGGAAAACAGGCATCAGACGGCTGATCTCAGCTTTGCGGCTTCCGGGCATAAAGGCAATGCATCCTTTTGTCTCTTTTTCATTGCGCACGACATCGATCTCGTCGAGCAGCGGATGGCCGACATATTGCGCCTTACCGCTGCTGTAGCAGCCGATCTCGAAAGGAAGGATACCCAATAGACGGTCGCAGTACTTTTCCAGTTTCTTCACGCGTTTGGGACGGCTTGCCCATACCTGGGGGAGGATATAGTAAATGATCTCCTTGTCCGGGTATGCCGTTTTGAGCTTTTTGGCCAGTGGAAGGTTGAAGCCCGAACCATCCATCAGAAGGACTTTGTCCGCTTCTTTTGCAAGTGCAACCATCTCATCGGCTACCTTAAAGAACCAGCGCAGTTTTTTGAGGACATCCACCACCCCCATGATCGCCATTTGTGAAATGTCATACAGAGGTGTGCCGTTCTCAATGTGCTTGTCAAAGATACCCATGAGTTCAACGTCCTGTGTGTGCCTGAGCACTTCTTTGAGGTGAAGGTTGGCAGAGGGTTCCAAAGCGGAGACGAGGAGTTTCATACGCATATACTTCCTATGATGAATTGCCGTATTCTATCATAATTTTGATACCGTACGGTGTTTACATACAGACTGCAGGGTATGTCTCTACACAGTAAAAAGGCAGCCGGAAAAACCGATAAAATAGTGCCGATAAGGCCCAATAAACCGCTCTCGCCTACTGATAACTGATAAATTTCGGCATATCCCTTACACGGCTTTTCCCGACAGGATCAAGTCCGAGTACCTGACGTGGTGTCATCAGCGGTTTGTCCTGTTTGAGAAAGACTTTGAAGCCGCCGGCGATCTTGGCTGCACGGTTCTCCGTATAGAGCCCGTTGTATATCTTGACTTTGAGTGCCGGTGAGCCATGTCCGTCAAGATGCATGATGAGATGTATTCTCTCATAGTACTTGACTGCTTTTTTATGGGTGACCATATTTTCAGTGAACATATGTACCAGGAGGATCTTATCCCCTTTAATATGATGCTCCTTGATATAGTCACTCATCAGTTTCTGTACGGCATTGACCTGTTCACCGGTAATGGAGCCTATTTTCTTGCCTGGGCGTACGTTGAGGTTATCGACGGAGAATTCCGGGTCGACAGCAATGTGTACATTATCGTATTTGAGATATTTCAGCAGCGGTTTGACAGCCTGGGCAGGTGTTTTCTTTCCCAGCTGTACATCGAGAAAGACGACAGCACCTTCTTCTTTGGCTTTATGGATGTATTGAAGCACGGTTTTTTCAGGGAGTGTGAGTACATACCTGCCGTTACGCCCCGGTTCAGTCGTTGCCAGTTCATAAATGAGGTCCAGTCCCGGTGTGATATGGTGTGTCCCGCCCAGTGCTTTTTCATAGGTTTTGGCACGTGCTTCGACTTTTTGAAAGAGAGTATTGAGGGAGTAGTGTCCCAATATACCCAGAGATTTTGTGCCCGGACGGCCGTAATAGGCAAGGATCATATCGTAGTTGGAAGGGAGTTTCCTTAAATCTTCTTTTCCGTTAATAACGGCTGCAGAAGCAAATAAAGAAACGGAAAGTAACGATACTGCGAGGGTGGTTTTGAGATATTGTTTCAACAAGTGTATTCCTTATGGGCACCTATATATTGGAGGTGCCCTTGAGCATTTGAATTTGAAATGTATTGTAGCAGAGGGAACTAAAAGGCAGTATTAAAGCGTCAGCCACCCGGAAACAAGAAAGGCCAATGTAGCTAAAAAACCTCCTATCAGTGCATAGGGCAGCTGTGTGCGTACATGCTCCACATGGTTGCAGCCGGCTGCCATGGAAGAAATGATGGTCGTATCGGAGATGGGGGAAGCATGATCGCCGAAGATCCCGCCGGAGATGACCGCTGCGATGACCAGAGGAATATCCAGTCCCATTGTCGCCCCCAGTGCCAAACCTATAGGCATCATGATGGAGAAGGTTCCCCAGCTGGTCCCTGTGGAAAAAGCTGTGATCGCCGACACAATGAAAATAAGCATCGGAATGAATGCCGGTGAGATATTGCCGCTGAGCAGATCAGCCAGGTATGCTGCGGTACCGAGGTTGCCGATGACCTTGCCTATGAAGATGGCAAAGAGCAGTATCATTGTGACAGGTATCATTTCTCCCAGGCCAAGATAAAAGCTTTTGAAGAAAGCTTTGTGGGAGATGAGCCTGCCAGGGATGAAGTAAAAATAGATGAAAAAAAGTGTCATGATAACTGCATAATAGACTGAAGTGGAGCCTGAGCCTTTGAAGATGTCTCCTTTACCGGTAATGTAAAGTGTTACGGGGACGGAGATAACCATGACGATCAGAGGAAGGAGCATAG
>FPHL01000036.1_pt1 | contig 18530 bp, 15 predicted proteins | sample 1057231 | NCBI WGS metagenome assembly FPHL01 (sample SAMEA4473313, study PRJEB15554) | hydrothermal vent metagenome | biome: marine basaltic hydrothermal vent biome; feature: marine hydrothermal vent; material: water | place: Pacific Ocean | collected 2011-06-14/2011-07-23 | depth 1199 m
AAGGTCGAGTACGTTCTGGCGGCAGCGGTTTCTCTGAATACGGTTCAGCCTGAGTGCTGTCTGTTCCTGGCTGAGTCTGCGTTTGATCTGATGTAAACGGGTAAAAAAGTGTCTGAGCTCATTCTCAAGTTCATCATGTGAACAGAGATCAATAGACGATAAATAGTGCATATACGACTCCTTTCAAAAAATCTGCCTTCATTATAAAGGCTCTTCACTTAAAAAAATAACTTTAGGAAGAACAGCTCAACTTCCTGTTTTTGTAGACATCGGGAGTGGCGCCTGCCCAATGTTCGAACTCGGGATGTTCCGCATAGGGGTCCCGGGCTATCCCAAAAAGCGCGTCAAGTGGTGCAAAGTCATGTGCATGCGCCGCATCTATGACTTCCTGAAGCATATAGTTCTTCAGTACGAATTTCGGGTTGGTCTTGAGCATTCTCTCTTCCCGCTCCGGCTGCGTTGAACTGTTCTGCAGCAGACGATTATCGTAGTCATCCAGCCAGTCCTTCATCGGCTGGTGGTAAAGCCCCAGTTTCAGAATGTCTGCCCTCTCACCGTTGTAACGGCTCAGGGTCCTGAAGAAGAGCGTATAGTCTATATGCAGTCCCTGCAGTGTACCGAGCATATGCCGTATCAGGTCGAGGTCTCCTTCCTGCACTTCATCCAGGCCCATTTTTCTGGCCATGAGCTGCGTATAGTGCTCCCGGTAGACTTTCCAGTACCCCGTCATGCTCTCTTCCATCTTCTCCGTCTGGATCAGAGGCGAAAGTGCCGCCATCAATGCACGCAGGTTCCACTCACCGATGGTCGGCTGATTGCCGAAACTGTAGCGTCCGTACTGGTCGGTATGGTTGCAGATATATCCTGCATCGTAGTCATCGAGAAACGCATAGGGACCGTAGTCGATGGTCAGTCCGGCAATGGACATGTTGTCCGTATTCATCACGCCGTGGTTGAAACCGACGGCCTGCCATTTGGCCATCAGCTCGGCCGTTTTTTCCACTACCTCTTCAAAGAAAAGGGCATAGGCATCCCCCACACCGACCAGGTGCGGGTAGGATTCTGCTATGGCATACTCTGCCAATGCTTCAAGTTCTTTGAATCTTTTTTTATGGGCAAAATACTCGAAAGTACCAAAACGTACCCATGAGGGGGAGACACGCAGTACTATCGCACCTTTTTCCCACTCCTGACGGTACACTGAATGTTCCGAACCGATCAGTGCCAGTGCCCGGGTAGTCTCTATGCCCAGACCGTGCATCGCTTCACTCATGAGGTACTCCCGGATGGAGGAGCGCAGGACGGCGCGTCCGTCACCGGAACGGGAATACTTGGTCTGCCCTGCTCCCTTCAGCTGCATATGCAGGCCGTTCAGTGTTCCTATGTTGATGGCACGCCCGTCTCCCAAACGGTCCACAAAGAAACCAAACTGATGACCCGCATAGCACATGGCGAATGTGTCACTTCCTTCCGGCTGAAAGGCACCGTTGGCAAAATCTACAAAACGGTCGGTATGAAGTTCCTCTTTGTCAAGACCAAGCATTTCAGCCACAGCTTCATTGGCATGGATGAGAAAGGGGTTCTTCAGGGGAGCAGGTTTAACGCGGTCATGGCATTCGGCAGGCAGTACAAGATAAGGGTTGGTCAGTTTCAGTTCATTCAGTTTCATAAGACAATAGTAACAAATCTTCATTAGAGGTACCCTTAATTTATTTCGGAGTATAATCACGCATTAATTCAGCCGGAAGGATACAAATATGGGTAGAGCGTTCGAATACCGTAAAGCAGCAAAAATGAAACGATGGGGAACCATGTCAAGGGTCTTCCCAAAACTGGGAAAGATCATTACAATGGCAGCCAAAGAAGGCGGGCAGGATCCCGATATGAACCCGAAACTGCGCACTGCCATCCTGAATGCAAAAGCGCAAAATATGCCAAAAGACAACATTGATGCCGCCATCAAAAGAGCTTCCGCCAAAGATGCAGCGGATATCAAAGAGATCACGTATGATGTCAAAGCACCCTATGGTGTCCAAATGATCGTAGAGTGCGCTACAGACAACCATACCAGAACCGTTGCCAATGTCAAAGCGATCCTGAACCGTAACCACTCAGAGATGCTTACATCGGGTTCACTTAATTTCATGTTCACCAAAAAAGCGGTTTTCCTTTTTGACAAAACAGAAAATATGGACATTGAAGAACTGGAACTTGACCTCATCGATTACGGACTTGAAGAGATAGAAGAAGATGTGGAACCTCAGGAAAACGGCGATGACAAAGAAATTGTCAGGGTTTACGGCGAATTCACCTCATTTGGAGAACTGACCAAAGCACTTGAAGATAGAGGTATCGAAGTCAAAAAAGCAACGATCGAATACATTGCAAACACACCGGTCGATCTGGATGAAGAACACCTTGAAGAGATCGAGGCACTCGTTGACAAGCTTGAAGAAGACGAGGACGTACAGACCGTCTATACCAACATCAATTAGAAAACAGGGCGGCTTTCTCTCGCCGCTACCAGTAGATAATGACACTTCTCCTGCCCCATCGGAGCGCTCTCCTTCTGTTCAGTCCCATATAAATATCGACACGTTTCCTAAAACGTTTATTCATCTTGTCTCTGACCCTGTAAAATCCGGAAAGACCGGCGATCTTCACCTTTGAACCATTGCGAAGACCATACCTTGTCAACAGGTCTCTTGATACAGCAATCACTTTCATCCCCGGGTGTATCCGGTTGTTCCATGCTGCAAGGAACGGTGTTTTGTCTGTTTGGGAACCATGTGAAGTATAGGCGGTTGCCGTTACTCTGAGCTTGTGTTTCCCAAATCTACGGATCAGTCTGGCTTTTTTGTGCCTGGCCAATGATTTGGCACGTTTTTTCTTTGCGGCTTCCGCCTTTTTTTTAGCTTCCATCGCCCTGATTCTATAGGCAAAAGGAAGCTGGACAATCTTTCCGACACGTATGATCGCTGTACTTTTTATGTCATTGAACTTTGCTACGAGTCTGGGTTCAAGATTGAATTTACGTGCAATGGAGATAAGTGTATCATCACTTTGTACCTTATATTCTCCCGTGGCGACAGCATTTATCATTTCCTGGGGAAAAGGAAGAAGCAGTTTGCTTCCGACCTTGATCTTTGCTGCTTTGTCCAATTGGTTCAGCGCTCTCAGTTCTTTTGTTTTCAAGCCGTATTTTGCGGCAATTGTACTGAGCGTATCACCTTTGGAAATAGTATAAAAACCCTGGTTTCTCTTTTTCTCTTCTGCCGCTTTCGCAAGATTCAGCGCTTCAAGACGTTTGAGTGCCTGTTTCTTTTTCTCCATCCCGGTCTGAGCTATGATTTTTTCACGCTGGCGTCTAAGTGCTGCTCCCTGCATATATACCTGTTTGCTCTCTGTTACTGTACCCGGTATGTCTTCGGATCCCCTGTAGCGCATAGAGGGTTCTACTTTCACATATTTTTCGATCATATCCGCAACAGATACCACTTTCATTTTGGGTTTTTTACCCGGTACAGGAAGTGTTTTGGTCACGATCAGCTTTTGTTTGTCCGTATCATACGTCACTTCTTTGGCTTTGATCAGTCTGCTGCTGTACAGGTTGCATTCATCTGTCTTTCCGGTAATAACCCTGCAGTCTACCGTACTTTCCGCAGACAGAAACGTGGCTGATACAGAAGATACAAGCAGCAGAGTGAAATAGATTCTATGCATGGAAAATTCTGTCAAACTACAAAAAGTTCAACATTTCTCCCTTGATATCCTTTTTCTCTACAATGACATCATGCACCACGGGTTTGGTGAACAACGCAGTGATCATGGATGGGACTTTTACCTTTGCATGTTCCGAAATCCAGCGGAGTGCTTCCACATCATTTGTGACTGCGTGCCCAAGTGCTTTGGCAACGGTCGTACTGAACTTTGTCCACTCTGCTGTTGAGTAGAGAATGGTAGGGATATTCTTTTCTCTCAGCGTTTTATAGGCTTTCAGGCAGGTGGCCGTATGAGGATCCATAATATATCCTTTTTGGGCATAGGCTGCGATCACAGCTTCCCCTTCCTCATCACTGGAGAAGGTAGCGGCAAAATCTTCCTGTAGAGAAGCCAGCTCATCCGAAGTCAGCTGAAACTTATTCGTTTCGTTGAGCTCTTCCATCAACTCCCCGGTCCTCTGTGCACCAAATTTGTCAAACATGACACGCTCAATATTGGAGCTTTTCAAAATATCCATTGCGGGTGATTCTGTCAAAACCAGTGTACGGCCGCTGATGTCATAGATGCCTGTATTGATCCAGTCTGCCAGAACATTGTTGATATTGGACGCAATGAGTATTTTTTCAATCGGAAGGCCTGATTTTTTGGCATAATAGGCACCCAGTGCATTCCCGAAATTGCCACTCGGTACAACCATATAGACTTTTTCCCCCATTTGAACCGTTTTCTGCCGTACCAGCTCGAGATAGGAATGTATATGGTAAATGATCTGGAAAATGATACGTCCGAAATTCACGGAATTGGCTGCAGAGAGTTTGATTCCCCGTGCTTCGAGTTCCTCCTTGAAATCTTCCGAAGCAAGCAGTTCCTTCAAGGCATGCTGTGTGTCATCAAAGTTCCCTTTCACACCGATGACCTTCAGATTCCCGGCATCTTCCGTGACCATTTGAAGTCTCTGCACATCAGAAGTACCTCCGTCCGGGTAGAGACAGGCTACTTTGATGTTCGGCTGATTTTTGAAGGTTTCGAGTGTCGCTGGTCCCGTATCGCCGCTGGTCGCAGCCATAATCAGATAGTTTTCTTCTCTCTGTTGTGCCAGTTTACTTAAAATATATCCGAAAGGCTGCAATGCCATATCTTTAAAAGCACGTGTCTGCCCATGATAAAGCTCAGAAACAAAACAGTCTTCTTCTATCGGTACAACAGGTACAGGGTTTTGGGGATCATCAAATCCGTCATAGCGGTTTACGGCTGATTCAAGGACTTCTTTTTCAATATCTATACCGAACCGGTCCAAAAAATCAAGTGCCAGTGTTTTATAGTGGCTGGAAAGATGCTTTTCTAAAAAGTCTTGATCCAAATCCGGAAGATCCTGAGGCACATAAAGTCCTCCATAACTTGCACTTGGGCTGAGTATCGCTTCTGAAAACTGTACGGATGAAGGTTTTTTCCCGTCATTTCCCCGGGTCTCAATAAATCGCATTTATAGTATCCTAATTTTGTGTATGGGTACGCCAATAAGCATGGACGCCCTTCTTAAAGTCCATAATTATAGCTAAAAAAACTAATGCTTACTGTTTTTTCAATTTGATAATATAAAAATTCTTGGCAGGTTTGAAACTTTCAGTTTCCCCTACAACGATCATACTGCCGTCACTCATTCGTGCTACTCCGTGCGCCACATCTTTACTTTCGCCGCCGTAGACATGCGACCAGATAAGTTTGCCGCGCTTGTCCAGTGCCAGTATGTAAGCACTGTGGTTCCCCTTGCCCAGCGTATTGGTACCGCCTGCCAGCATGAAGCCTCCGTCGCGTGTCGTGGCCACGGCATTGCCGTATTCGTAATATTTGAAACCGTAGATCTTATGCCAGATGGTCTTGCCTTTTGCATTGATCTTCATGACTGTCAGGTCACTTTGTGCACTGCCGTACGAGCGGGTGCTCCCAATCGCCACAATGCCGTTGTCGACTGTCGAGGTCACACCCATAAGCTTATCTTCATAGGCGCCGCCGAACGTTTTGACCCAGCGCTGCCTGCCGTTCTGATCCATTTGCATAATGAGAAAATCACTGTTGCCTACACGCCCTTTTTCACGGTAGCCCACCAGTACCATTTTACCGTCACGTGTACGTGTCAGCCCTGTAGCGGCATCTTCTTTTTTGCCGCCTACCGTATGAGCGGAGACCAGTTTTCCCTCCCCGGTCAATTTCGCAATGTAGATATCTTTGTCAGCCTTTTTCCCGTACGATTCACTGGCTCCCACAACCAACATTCCGCCGTCATCGGTACCGGCAATACCCCCTGCATATTCATCACGTTCGCCTCCCAGTGTTCTCTCCCAAATCTTTTTGCCCGCAAGAGACACTTTTGCCACATAAAGGTCATAGTCGTACTTGTTTCCGAACGATTTGGAACGTCCCAGTACAAGGATCGATCCGTCAGCTGCCCTGGCAACCGCTTTCCCTTCATCTTTCTTCGCTCCGCCGAGCCAAAGCCGCCATTTCATATTCCCTTCGGCATCCATCCTGACCAGACAGATATCCGTTCGCTTTGCCCCATATGATTTGCAGGTCCCCACAATCGCACTCTCACCGTTTTCCAGAGCAACGATCCCGTAGGCGATATCATCTTCTTTTCCGCCGTATATTCTCTGCCAGACAGCCCGGTACGCTTCTTTTTTCACTACTTTTTTGGTTTGAACACCTTTGGCTTCCGCCGCCGCAAAGAAGAGAAAAATCCCTGCCATTATTATGATCACTTTTTTTATCATTTTATATACTCCTTTTTTTCATTATACAAAAAAATCAACCCTTTTTGCTGTTTTTTACAAAGCCGATGAACGCTTCGGAAGACATTGGCTTGGCAAAATAGAATCCCTGCCCGATGTCGCAGCCGTGTGTCCTTAAAAATGCTTCCTGCTCCGCTGTTTCAATCCCCTCGGCCACGACCAGGTACCCCAGACTCTTTGAAAGCGCGATGATCGCTTTTGAAACTTCCGCATCATGAGAGTCATCCGGAAGATCGGAAATAAATGATTTATCGATCTTGATCGTATCGAGTGCCAGACTTTTGATATAACTCATCGAAGAATATCCCGTCCCAAAATCATCAATCGAAATCTTGCACCCGATATTTCTTAAATCTTCCAGAATCGTCAGATTCGTTGTAGAGTACTCCATAATGAAACGTTCCGTAATTTCGATCTCGATTTTATGTGCAGGAATACCCGTACGCAAAATAATATCTTCAAAGTATTCAAATACATCGTCTTCCCGGAACTGAATACTGGAAATATTGATGGAAATACTCTCTACATCAAGTCCGAGTTCCCGCCAGTGCATATAAGTTCTGCATGCCTCTTCAAACACAAAATAGCCGATATCGATAATGAGCCCTGTCTCTTCCGCGACCGAAATGAACTCGTCGGGAGAAACGGTACCGAGATGTTCATTGTTCCACCGGAGCAGTGCTTCTGCACCGATCACTTTTCTGCTTTCAAGATCGTACTGGGGCTGATAGAAGAGTGTCAGTTCCTTTTTTTGCAAAGCATACAGCAGCTCCTGTTCAAGCTTCAGCCTTGCTTCAACATCCAGTGAAAGCTGTTTCGTATAGAACTGGAAATTGTCCTTTCCTTTCTCTTTGGCATAATACATGGCAGAATCTGCATGTTTGACGATCTCGTTTCTGTCCTTGCCGTCATCCGGGTAAAGTGCTATACCGATGCTCGCTGTAGTATTGAGATGATAATCATAGATACCAATAGGCTCGCGAATGACAGTAAGCAGTTTTTGTGCGATCATACCTGCTTCTTTTTTGTCTTTCTTCACATTCAGGACAACAACGAATTCATCTCCTCCTATACGCGCAAGAAGATCATCATCATCCAATACACTTCTGATCCGGTGGGAAAGATGAATCAGCATTTCATCACCGATATGATGTCCCAGTGTATCATTGATCACTTTAAAACGGTCCAGGTCAATGAATAAAACTGCTATTTTCTTCTTCTCGATATTTGCCAGTTCCAGAATATCGACGATCTCTCTTTCAAACTGCGTACGGTTCGGAAGTTTGGTAAGACTGTCATGGTAGGCAAGAAAATTCGCTTTATCCTCCATTTCTATAATTTCTTCAAGGTTCGTATAGATAGCGATAAAATTCTGGATTTTATTTTTATCGTTTCTTACAATGGCAATCGTCAGCCATACCGGAATACGCTTTCCGTTTTTTGCCCTGTTGTTGACCCGTCCGGCCCATCTGCCTGTACTCAACAGTCTATACCACATTTTTTTATAAAAAACAGGGGCTTCTTTCAACTCCATAATGACCCCCGGCTCTTTGCCTTCCAGCTCTTCTTCAGTGTAACCGAACATATGGCTGAACGCTTTATTGACAGAAACTATCTTGCGGTCACTGTTGGCGATAAGAATACCGTCCCCGATCGTATCATATACTGTTGCTGACTGCTGCAGGATCTTCTGCTGCCTGATATACTCCGTAACATCCAGTTTGATCGCCAGATACTGTACAAGTTCTCCTTCCATAAATATCGGTACGATAGAAGTCCTTTCGTAAAGCAGTGAACCGTCTTTTTTCCGGTTTATCAGTTCGCCCTGCCATTTCTCACCGCGATCGAGCGTTTCATTCAGCGATTGATACACTTCGGGTTCTACCAGATCTGATTTCAGTATATTGGGGTTCCTGCCGTAAACCTCTTCTTTGGAATAGCCTGTATGTACTTCAAAAGCTTCATTGACAAATTCAATATGCCGGTCAGTGTCTGTGATCACGATCACATTGTCACTGTTCTCAATCGCATATTTGAACGCAAGCAGTTCTCTGGTCTTACGTTTCTCTCTTCTATAGTTGAATATCAAAAGAAGGAGGATCAGAAAGGCCAGACTGAAAAAAGAAAGTGCTATTATTTTCTGTTTGTTTCTCATATCTGTATAATAGGTACTCAAATCATTGATCATATGTCTGATCTCACTGGGAAGATCGATCTTTTTATTTTCGGCCAGCAGCATTTTCATCTCTTTGACATTGATCAGAAAATGCTGCATGTGCAGGTAAAGATATTTAAATTGTGCACGCTCTTTTTGATACTTTTTCAGTTGCGACATTAAATGCTCAAGTTCTTGCCGGTCATAAGGCATATCCATCAAAATCTGTGAAAGAATAAAAAATACCTGGTGCAGTTCTTCCTGTTTTGCCTCTCCAGGCTTCAGTTTGTGCTCTATGGTCTTCCGCAAATCAAATATGGTATGCATGGAATTTGTCAGCCTTGAATTGAGGGCTTCAAACTTTTGCAGCAAATATTCTTTGCGCTGATAGTCTTTCCCCAGAGTCAACAGGTCCTGATAGATATGTTCCCCGAATTCCTGTTTCATTTGACTCTGTTCGAGCTGTGTTATAGATACTTGAAATGTTCTTAATATACGGCTTGTTTCATCATAATCAATGTAACGGTACTTCTGATAAAAAACCGTTTCTATTTTATGATTGAGCATACCCATTTTTTGCAGCTGCTGCCGGTAATAGTTGTAATGCCTGATATTGTTGTCAATTTTCAACAGATAGAAGAAGAGGGAAAAAAGGACCACCGCAAAGAAGAGCAGCAGCAAAGAAAAAGAATCCACTCTTTTATACAGGATTTTTTTTAACTGTGTCATGGCTGTACTCTGACGATCTTGGGTATGTTTCCGGTCAAAGATTTGAGGAATGCTACGATATTTTCAATTTCCTCCGGGCTCATATAGCGGCCCAGCTGATGTTCTGTCATGATCTCCACCGCATCGGTCAGGGTTTTGGCACGCCCGTCATGCATATAGGGAGCCGTCAACGCAACATTGCGCAAAGACGGTACTTTAAAGACAAATCGGTCTTCTTCCCGATGGGTAATACTGTAGCGGCCCGGATTACTGCTGTTGGCATCTTTGAAAATACCGAACTTGTTATAAAAATTACCTCCGACATTGATACCATTGTGGCACAGGATACACCCTTTGGATTCAAACAGACGGTAACCCTGTTTTGCCTGTTGGCTGATCGCATTTTTATTCCCTTTGAGATACTTATCAAAAGGAGCATCCGGAGTGATCAATGCTTTTTCAAATTCTGCTATGGCATCGGCAACATTGTTTTTGGTAATACCGTCACGGTAAATCGTTTTGAACTCCTGTACGTACAAGGTATTCTTTTTAAGTGCTTCCACCGTAGATTCCATACTCTGACCCATTTCCAGAGGGTTTTCAATAGGACTGAAGACCTGCTCTTTGAGATCTTTCGCCCTGCCGTTCCAGAACTGGCGAAAATTAAATACGGCATTGTACACGGTCGGTGCATTAATACCGCCTTTGTGCTGTGCAATGCCTACGGAAAATTTCAAGCCGTCATCGCCTCCGTTTTGAAGGTCATGGCAGCTTGCACAGGAAACAGTTCCGTCTTTTGAAAGGATAGGGTCAAAAAAAAGCTGTTTTCCCAGCACTACTTTTTCATGATCTGTTTTCATGGACTCAGGAATGGGTTTTATGGGGGCACCAAAAAGGATGCTGCCAAGCAGCAGCATCGGCAAAAACAGCTTTTCAGACATGCTTGTCATCCATTCCTCCTGCCTGCTGACTTAAAGTTCTATACAGGTTCCGACCCCTGAACTGGTCAGAATTTCAAGCAGAAGCGAATGCTCTACACGTCCGTCGATGATATGGGCTTTCTTGACACCGCCTCTGAGTGCCTCGATGCAGGCATCTACTTTGGGGACCATACCTCCCTGTATGGTCCCGTCTGCTTTCAGAGCCTCTGTCTGCTCAATACCGAGATTGGTTATGAGCTTCATCTCTTTGTCGAGTACACCCGGCGTATCTGTCAGGAAAAGGACTTTGCGTGCTGCGAGTGCTACCGCGATCCTGCTTGCCGCAAGATCCGCATTGATATTGAAGCCCGGGTGCCCCATAATATTGCTCCCGGCAATAGGGGCAATAACCGGTACCGCATCATCTTTAATGATATTGTTGACGATCTCCGGGTCTATATCTTCGATCAATCCTGTATAACCGAAATTCTCAAAATCTTTAGGCATGCCTTTGAGAAAACCGCCGTCCTTTCCGGAGATACCTATAGCCTTTGAACCATGGTTGTCCAAAAGGGAAACAATTTCTTTGTTGATCTCTCCCGAGAGTACCATTTCCACTATCCGCATCACTTCTTTCGTCGTAACACGCTGCCCGTCTATAAAGGTTGTGTCTACACCAAGATCACTCAGAAGGTTTGTAATACTTTTTCCGCCGCCGTGTACAATGACCGGTTTCATTCCCACAAGGTGCAGCAGTACGATATCCTGGGCGAACTGCTCTTTGAGCTCTGCGCTTGTCTGTGCGGCACCGCCGTATTTGACGACGATCTTCTCATTGGCAAATTTTTTAATGAACGGCAATGCGTCAAGCAGTGTTTTAACCACATCGATTTTGTTTTTCATTTGTCCTATTCCTTTTGCATACATCCCCAAAACACTTTTTCACGGCATTTTGTGCATTCTGCTGTATTTCAATCTTTTTTAAATGTCTGAATATAGCTATCTACCTGCCGGAAGACTGCTTCTTTTATATTTAATTTTAACTTAATTTGTGAGACAGGCAACTTAAAACCCCTCATTTTCACAAGATCCTTCTGCGTGACAAGCATACTTTGGACATCATATTCTTTCAGTAAATCTTGCAGGATTTTTTCATCAAAGTAGGCATGGTCTTTCAGCCAGATCTTCTTTACGACGCCTTTGGGAAGATACCGGTCAAGACGTTCCGGATTGGAAATAGCTGTAACAAGCAGCATTCTTGCATGAAGATCTTCGTAACTGACGATCCTTTCAAAATCTCTGCCCTCTTTGAGCACACAGTCTGCATAGCGTTTGTTCCATCCAAATTCCCTGAAAGGACCGGAGGGAAAAGGAAACGGATTGCGTATTGTTTCCGGTTCCAGGATGATCTCGAATTTTTCGATCTCCACACGGTTGAAGCCGTCATCAAGAAGGATCAGCTCCGCCCCCTGTTCCCGTGCCAGCACAATCGCCTTATGCCGGTCTTCACAAACTATGACAGAAGCTTCGGGAAGAGAAAGAGCCATCAGCATCGCTTCATCTCCGCTCTCTTCTACAGAAATCAGGATCTTCCCTTTACGGCTCACTTCAAGCAGCCCGCTGCTTTTTCTGCCATACCCCCGAGAGATCACAGTGACATTGCTATAGCGTGATGCAAGAGCAATGGTGAACGGGGTTTTCCCGCTTCCTCCGACAATCAGGTTACCGACACTGACGATCGGCAGACCAAACGTTTTTTTAACTGTAATGATCCTGCGTACCGACATGTAGGTACCGTAAAGAAGGGAAAGAGGCAGCAGCAGAAATATGAGCGGATAATGATACCATTTCGGCTGGAAAAGCATTTGTTCATAGGCAGCAGCTATTGACACTGTTTCGCACCCAGTTTCATGATCTCGTCACAGGTAAAGCCTGCCTCTTTTCGTGCATTCACATTGATGTGGGGACGGTGCTTCCCCAAAAGTTTGTAGCGTTCAAGTATCTCAAAATAAACACTTTCATCCAAACCGTTCTGTTCACAAAGATACTTGAACCATTTGTCACCTTTATGGACGTGTTCAATCTCTTCCTCATAAATAAGATTCAGAGCATCCATCAGTGTTGCCACTACGGGGTTTTTACGTTTATTTTCCAGTTTCTTAATGATCTGAGGGTTGACATCCAGCCCCGATGCTTCATAATAGCGCGGTACGATCGCCATCCGGTCAAGCACGGAGTCTGCCGTATGGTCTGCCGCATCAAAAAGACCGCAGTGTACCGGGAAATCCCCATACTCAAATCCTATCGATTCCAAGAGCGTGTTCAGCATCCCGAAATGCCGTATTTCGTCATGTGCCACTTCCAGCCAGTCGATTTTGTATTCCAAAGGCATTTCAGGGAACCGGTAGACTGCATCAAGAGCCAAATCTATGGCAGAGTATTCGATGTGTGCTATGGCATGAATGAGTGTTGCCAGACCTTCATTCGTATCAAAATCTTTTCGGGCAGGCAATTTCCGCGGGTCGACAATGGTACACCGGGAAGCATAGGACGGGGAGGTAAAGCGTACCGGCACAAAGGTATCCCCTGTACTAAACTCATTTTGGTTACAATATGCCAAACATTGAAGTGTCAACTCCTCTTTCAAGGCGATCTTGTCAGTGCTGATAGCGTGTTCCAGGAGTGCATAGATATTCATAAGGAGATTATAACCGATGGAAATTAAAATACAACCCATGGGGGTCTACCAGACCAATTGTTATATCGTCACAGTGGAAGGAAAAGATTTTATCATAGACCCCGGGGTGGATGCAACACAGTGGGTGCTGAACCATGTCAGCAACCCTGTGGCCATTCTCAACACACACGGGCACTTCGATCATGTCTGGTCCAATGCAGAGGTCAAGGAAAAACTGCATATTCCCATTTACTGCCCGAAGAATGATGTTTTCATGCTCACCGACGATCCGCTCGGACAAGGCACACCCAAAAGTACTCCCGACTATGAAGTGGACGGCAACGAAGAACTCACCATAGAAGGTGTCAAAATAAAATACAGACACTTCCCCGGCCACACCCCCGGATGCTCCGTCATAGAGATCGGTGATGTATGGTTCAGCGGCGATTTTCTCTTTCAGCAATCCATCGGACGCTGGGATTTTCCCGCTTCAAGCGGAGAAGATATGATCAAAAGTCTGGAAACAGCAATGAAAATAGAGGGAGACTACACCGTCTACCCCGGACACGGACCAAGTACCACCCTCAAAGCAGAACAAAAAGTCATCCCCTACTGGATCGAACAGGTGAAACGCACATTATGAACATGAACTGCTTCATGTTCAGTGCGTTGAAACCGGAATGGTCGGAGCAGAGCGTAGCCATGGAGGCCAGAACATTATGATCGTGAACTGCTTCATGTTCAGTGCGTTGAAACCGGAATGGTCGGAGCAGAGCGTAGCCATGGAGGCCAGAACGCTATGATCGTGAACTGCTTCACGAGCAGTTAAAGGAGAGCAGGAGTATCTTAGAATTTTATAATACAGTCTAACTGTACACGATCATAGTTTGCTTTTACACCTGTTTTACTTTTGCTAGCGTAGAGTGTATCGAAGAAAAAGTTACCAGCAAGATATAGGTTTTTGCCCATTTTATATTTTGCTCTAATGGCATGACCTTTGGCAGCAGTACCCCCACCAAAGTTATCTGAGTCAGAATAGGCACCATATGTCGCATCTTCTTCAAGGTCTGTATACGAGTATTTTACTTGCCAGTCACCGATATCTTTAGCTTTACCTAATTGAAATGCCAGATCATACCCAAAGTTATTGTCGTCCGCACCAAAGTTATATACAATTCCTGCTGCAACTTTAAATGGCATACCAAACAGATCTTTAAACTGAAGTTCCCAAAATGCTTCTACCACATGGTAGTCATTTGCATATAAACCATTTTCATCCAGGGTATTACCCTTGCGTTTTCCCTTAAAAAGAGGTATATTCCCTTTTAATCCGTCATAATAGTAAATACCAGTACCCAGATTGAGTTTTGCAAAGTCTAATTTTGTTTTATGCACATACTGCGCTAAAAAGAGGTTAACCGTATCTGCATCATCTGTAGCGGCTTCTTCCAAAGTCGGTTGGTTTATACCCACAGTAATAATTTTAGTATCATCTTTATACTGATAATTTATCCCATTCATTGAAACATCGTTATCCCAAATAAGTTGCGATTTAATAGGCCTATACATCATATATGGTTGTCTACCGACCTTCAGAGTAGAATTATCAGACTTATATGCCAGACCCAAAACATTAAATCTAAGTGACTGAAAAAAGTAGTCACTCAAAGGCTGGTCTTTCCAGAATGTTTGGTTTCCTGAAGTTGGGTTTGCAAAACCAGATCTCATACCCACTTCAAAATGAAGATTATCTGTCATATCAATCGTTAAGCCGAGTCTTAGACGATATCTGTTTCTATACTTATTGTCAGCATCATCTCTCTCTATACTTTCATATCTCAGCCTTAAGTCACCTTTGAAATGAATTCTATCGGAGATGCTTTTTTCAGCCACTGAAATTTCAGTTTTTAGCATTGCCTGTTTTGATTCTTCTATGCGTTCATGTGGATATTTCACATATGAGTCACCCAGGGATACTGTTGCTACTGATGCCATTGATAATATAATTTTTTTCATATTTATTTGCTTTCTTTCATCGATGGAGGAAGTATAGAAAAAAAGAGTTACTGAATGGTTACAAATAATTGAATAAAATCATTAGCTTGAGTAGGGGTCAGAGATACAGGGAACCAAAAACAAAAAATTTGTCTACAGGTTTAAATACACACTCTGGGAGTATTTGGTTCTTTCATCATCCACTTTGGAATCTTGCTGTATAATTTTTACATCTGTTCAAAGGAGCCCTGATGTATCTCTTTAGCGATCGTCTCTACAGGAAAGACGAGATCGTCCTTGACGACAGTAAAAAACAAGTCGTATTTACCACGATCGACAATGAGATCATTTTAAAATGGCTTACCGGACATAACTTTCCCGAAAGTTTTATTGAAGATATCCAAAATGAAGACCAGAGTATTGCTTATGAAGAGAATGAAAAGTTTAAACTGATCATCCTTAAATACTTTATTCAGGATGAAGAAGACGAATTGCTCTATCACGATGAAAATGTTGTCATCGTCATGACAGGCAATACTTTTCTCTTTCTGAGCCGTGATACAAAGATCATTAAAAATATTACCAACAGACTTTACAAACGTTATAAGCAAAATGATTCTCTCGAATATATCACGTATACTGTTATCGATATCATGGTGGATCATACCATGTGGATCATTGACAGGATCGACGATCGTCTTGAAGAGATTGAAGACAGGATATTTGCCGAGAACCTCAACGAACAGGATGTGCAGAAAAGTCTCTATTTTGCACGGAGAACGCTCAACCGCATTGCCAAACTTTCTGTACAGTCCAACGATACCGTTAACAAGATCTATAACCACTTCTCTTCGGAAAAACGCCGCAAACTTCAGTATGAGTTCATTGACCTGAAAGAACACCTTTCTTTTTCCATTAACGAATCAAAAACCTATCTTGACCGCACAGGGTACCTGCAAACACTTCTTATGGGTTTTTTAAGTAACCGTATGAATCAGGCCATGCAGAGACTTGCTGCGATCTCTCTCATCTTTTTACCCATCACTTTTATTGCAGGTATTTACGGTATGAATTTTAAATTCATGCCTGAACTTGAATGGAAATACGGCTACTTCGCCGTCTGGATACTCAACCTTACCATTGCCTGGTTTATCTTCCGCTGGCTGAAAAAACGCAAATGGATCTAACCCCGGAACGGGCGGCATAATAATCAGTAGGAAAATTTATATCCGCGTCTTCTGACGGTATGGATCACCTGGAAACCAAGAATACTCTTAAGTCTTTTTCTGATCTGGTTGATCGCTACTTCGACAGTGTTGTCACTCACATATTCCGGCTCTTCCCATAAGGCATTGATAATCTCGTCTTTGGAAAATACACGCTGTTTCCGTAAAGCAAGATAGGCAAGGATATCAAATGTTTTTCCATTCAGGGAAACGATCTTTTCATCGAATTCTATCTTCTTGTTTGCAATATCGATCACCAGTTTATCGATATTTACCTGGGTACCGAAAAGATGACGCATGTTTGAAAGTACGCGTGCCGCGATCAGATCGGGATACTCTGTATGCTGCGTAACAACATCATCTACTCCAAGATTGAAAAATTCCCGCTGGTTGCATACCTCAGAACTCAGAATAATGATCTTTGTTTCGCTTTTCTTCTTTTTGACTTCATTTACATAACGTTCAAGTGAGAATTTCACACCTTCATCTACAATAATGACCAGCTCATAATGTCTAAAATCCGTAAAATTCGTTGCATCATACAAATCTTTGGCATTGTCTACAATACAGATAAAATATTTATCTAATTCTTTTTCAAGCTCTTTGACATATTCGTCATCGAAGCCTACTGTTAATATTCTCATTTTTTGTTACGATCCAATCATCTATGCTATGGAGAAAAACCCATAAAACCTTAAATTTTATCGGCTTTTCTCTTTTTTTATGTATTTATAGCCAAAACTACCTTATTTAAAAATAAAACGTACTTTCTTTTAGTTTTTTTGGGTATTTTAATACAAAGGACGATGATAGTTCTAATTAAATACGTTATATCAGCACATTAAGCCTAAAGAAGTATCTTGAGATCATTCAGATCAAAGAGCAGCAGCCTCTCATCTTTCATCTGTAAAAGTTCATTGGAAAATCCGTTTTTTGAAAAAAGGACATATACATCTGCCGCTATCCCCGATTTTTCCGCTTTGGCTTTAAGCTTTGAAAGTTCATTCTTGCAGATTTTGCGTTCTTTGTATTTACACTCTCCCAAAATAAGTTTTTTATCAGATGTGACCGCAAGCAGATCAAACTCACTGTGTTGGTCCCAATAGCTTCCGTTACTCAGCAGTGGTGTACTTATACCGTAATACTGCCCCAGCATGTCATTACACAACTGCTCATAGATCAGTGAACGCAGGCGTTCATAATGATTTTTGAAATTTTCCAGAAACAATGTCCCTTTGTGTTGCTGAAGGTCATTTCGGTAGCGGGTGACAAATCCGAACCAGAAACGCATGAACGGCTTGCAGAAACGCAGTTTATCCTGTATGCGATAGGAACGAAACTCTTTTTTGATCTTGTGCTTGGGATGGATACGAAGAGGCTGCTCACGCGTAGGTTCAATGTAGAGAATACCCTTGTCAATCAGCTCTTTGACGATCTTTTCTCCGGCACTCCCACTCAAATGTGCTTTTTTCAGTACAGTGTAGAACTTTCCGTCACCTCCGGCAACGGCTGAAAGAATATCACTGTACGGTGTTTCAAGAAGATAAGAAGGAGATATCAGTGCCTGAAAGGTTGAAAAATCATTGACAAAATTGCTTTTGACCATCGAAAAAAGATCGTCGAAGAAACCGAGATCAATATTTTCTTCCATGCCGCCCAAAATAGAAAAGTATTCAATAGACTGCTCAAGTGTCAAATGCGGGTTGTGTGTACAAAAATGTCTGAACGCGTTTTTTATAGTTCTACCTTGCTTTAAATTCTTTTTTTAATAGTTTAACATAGATTTGATATAATGTGAATATCAATCAATGATGTTTTTTTAATCACATTAAATTTATAAAAAGTACTTATATGGAACAATTTTTCACCAAATCAGAACAGATACAGAACATCATCAAAGGATTCAATCTGACCAAAACCCTTTTTGTTTCTTCCATTATCATAGGGGAAGCCAATATCGGGAAGAAGAGTCTGGCACGTTACCTTTTCCCCTACAGTCATCTGGTATCGGGCAGAAATCAGCAGGAAGTAGAGGCTGCACTTGAAGAGTATGATGAGCTGATCATTACTGATTTTGAAAAACTGAACAACCAGGAATCACTTGACTTTGACAACAAGCGTATCATCGCTACCGCCAACTTCATAGGAAACTATTCGACCATAGACAACCTTTTCGCTTTTATTTATACCATGCCTTCACTCAAAGAACGTCCTGAAGATGCACTATACATTAAAGAGTCCTTTATTAAAGAAGCACAGCATAATCTTCTTCTTGAAGAAAAAAATTTCAACCTGTCCAATGTACCCATGGATCTGAGCACTAACAGTAAAAGCCTG
>FPHL01000032.1_pt1 | contig 18045 bp, 14 predicted proteins | sample 1057231 | NCBI WGS metagenome assembly FPHL01 (sample SAMEA4473313, study PRJEB15554) | hydrothermal vent metagenome | biome: marine basaltic hydrothermal vent biome; feature: marine hydrothermal vent; material: water | place: Pacific Ocean | collected 2011-06-14/2011-07-23 | depth 1199 m
GGCTACAACGACTACATACAAACTTTTTCTTCAGAGGCTATCCGACTGTTGCAAGAGCTTTCACGACAGATGGAAATACACTATTTTGAAGGCAATCACGACTTCTGTCTTCAGGAGCTTTTTCCCGATATAAATGTGTACAGCAGGGAAGATCAACCTGTGTATTTTAAACTGGGAGAGAAAAAAGTGGGTATGTCCCACGGGGACAGATTTGCGACCGGAGCAGGGTATGACCTCTACTGCAGGATCATGCGCAGCAAGACCACTCTAACGATGCTGAAACCTTTTGAAAAAGTGATCATCAATGACAGGATGCAAAAACTCTCACGCAAAGATATCTGCCATACCTTTAGAGGGTTCGAAAAGCGGGTAGAAATGATCATGAAAGATTATGCAGATTGCGATCTTGTGATCGAGGGGCATTATCATCAGGCCAGAGTAATAGGCAATTATATTTCCCTGCCTTCACTTGCCTGTCAGGAACAGGTTGCTGTATTAAAAGAGGGAAGGATAGAATTCATTTCACTCTAAAAGGTTGGTTTTTTCTTCCGGATCATAGCATTATTTTCAGTCCAGTATGTCATAATGTTGACTATATCAAAACAGAGGACCAAACATGGCATTAGAAAATTTAACCGCGCAGAACTTTAACGAGAAAGTAGAATCCAGCGATATCGTCGTAATTGATTTTTGGGCACCGTGGTGCGGACCGTGTAAACAGTTCGCTCCGATCTTTGAAAAAACAGCCGGAGAATATCCGGATATTCTTTTCGGAAAAGTAAATACGGAAGAAGAACAGGAGTTGGCCGGACATTTCCAGATCCGTTCCATCCCGACAACCATCATTTTGAGAGACAATATCGCTATCTTCCAGCAGCCTGGTCTTATGCCCGAAGAGGGTCTCAAGGATGTTATCAGACAGGTACAGGAACTCGATATGGATATGGTCCGAAAAGAGATCGCAGAGCAGCAGGCCGCCGGAAGTACCGAATAAATTCAACCCTTTTCCAAAGCAGAAGTACTTTAATTTTTGTTACAATGCATAAAAAGAAAAACAGAAGGATATTTCCATGTCAGAGAAAGTACCCCAGCATATACCGGAGTATGATTTTGATATCATCAAAACTCTCAAAGAAGGCTTTAAAAGAATAGAAGGAAAAAAAGGACTGTTTGTTGGTGCATTTTTAATTTATGTGGCTGTAGCAATGGCTGTGCAGATGGTCTTGTCACTCTTCTTTCCTATGCAGAATGCTGCAGGACAGGAACATTTGCTTAACCAGCAGATCGTTACGCTTTTAAGTTACCCTGTACTGATGCCTATTATGGTGGGTATCATCATGCTGGCAGTTGACGATGCGCGGGGCAAGCCGCTGAATATCAAGTCTGTCTTTGGCTATTACCATATGACATGGACCCTGGCTTTGGCAGGCGTATTGATCTACCTGATGACCCTTTTGGGTATTTTATTCTTTATTTTGCCGGGGATTTACCTGAGTGTGTCATATCTTTTTACCCTTCCTCTGATCGCCGACAAACAAATGCCGGTCTGGGATGCAATGGAACTTTCAAGAAAAACCATTACCAGACACTGGTTCAAGGTATTTGGTCTTGTCCTGATTCTAAGTCTACTGATGCTGGGCGGTATCCTGACATTCGGGATCGGCCTTGTCTGGGCGGTTCCTGTGCTTTTTACGACGCTCTACGGTCTGCTCTATACCAGTATATTTGATGAGATAAACGCATAACCCAAATCTCCCGATACAGATTTTCTATTTCGAGATCCGGGTATCAGACAATTACCCGATCAGTTCCGAACACAGATCGAATCGGTTATGGGTCATCAAGTGTACTTTGCCGTGCATCTGCATGATCTCGTCAAAAATATGTTTTGAGAGTGAAAATCCTACATCCTGCTCTTTGGCTTCACCGTCCATCGCTGCAAGGTTCATTTCATCGATAATCTCTTTGGGAACACTGATACCCGGTACTTTGTCGTCAATGAAGTTGGCAGTTTTTGCCCGTACAATAGGAAACTGGCCAAGGACAAGCTGTGCCTCTTTTGCTGTTTCCCGTACGCTGATGTTTTTTGCCTCTTCGAAGATTTCGAGGAGTTCTTGCGCATTGTCTGTATCGTAGACCGGCTGGGTAATGATGGCCCGTGCTCCGTAGTTCAGTTTTTTGACCATACGCTTTTGAAGCTGTTTCATATCTTTGGCATAGGAATTGCTGACAGCGAACGGGTAGATGGGGCGTGGTGCCGGGTTCAGCGGTTTGTTGGAATAGTCCACTCCGTTATTCAAATGGTAAATGATGCTCAGCAGCAGGGTAGAGTCACGTTCAAGTACGCCTTTGACTTCCGGCTGGTCTGAAAATTTGGCCGGGTCTCCGGTCAGTGCAAGAATACACCGCAGGTCGAAATCATTGGCACCGAGCAGTGTGGACTGAAGAGAAAGTTTGTTCTTGTCTCTCATGCTCATGGTCGCTATGACCGGTTTGTTGAATGCCTGCTGGACCCTGATTGCAGAGAGCACGCCGCTCATTTTGAGTTTGGCGAGCGGATTGTCGGTACAGGAGAAGCCGGAGACTTTATTGTGAAGATCATATTTTTTAATATCTTCCAAGATGTGCTCTATGGACGCTCCGTGTGGGGGATTGACCTCCACGGTGATGAATTTTTTGGTCTTGTTGCATAAAAAATCGCAGAACTCGTCAAACATGTCTGTTCCCATTTATATAGTTTTAATTGGCTATAATTTTACCCAAATAATGTGAAGGGTCGGTTTACCGGCTGTTAAAAGAGAAGGGATATTATGCATAAACTGGCAGTTTTTGATTTTGATTCTACATTGATGGACGGTGAAACCATCGACTTTCTGGCCAAACCGCTCGGGCTGGAAGAGCAGGTCGCTGCCATTACGGAACGGGCCATGGCGGGAGAGCTTGACTTTTTCAAATCACTTGTTGCACGTGTCGCCCTGCTTGAGGGGCTTGAAAAAGCGAAGGTTGATGCCATCTGCGGGAATCTGCCCCTAATGCCGGGCGCAGAAGAAGTTGTCGCAGGTCTCAAAGAGAGAGGCTATACGGTCGTCTGTTTTTCCGGCGGTTTCCGCAATGCGACCAAACCCGCCTGTGAATACTTGGGGGTCGATGCGGATTTTTCCAATTTTCTGCATGATGAGAACGGTATACTGACAGGCAGGGTAGGAGGTGAGATGATGTACTCCGATGCCAAGGGTGATATGATTGTCCGTATGCAGAAACTTTTGGGCGTAAGCCGGAAAGATACACTTGTGGTCGGTGACGGGGCCAATGACCTGAGTATGTTCGCCCATGCTGATACCCGGGTGGCGTTCTGTGCAAAACCTGTACTCAGAGAAGCGGCAACACACTGTGTGGACGTCAAAGATTTGACAGAAATATTGAAGATTCTTTAATGCCTGATATTGATTTTTGCTGTAGGGCATGAGATGAAACCTCATTGCAGCATCAAAAGTATTGTTCAGCAGCTTTTGGAACACAGAAAAGATCTAATATTTGGAAATATCATAGCTATTGCCGCAACTTTGCTGGTGGTGGTCATTCCGCTTTTTATTCCTATTATCGTCGATGAACTTCTTTTGGGGAAAGACCATCATTTTATCTCCTGGATCTCCACACATATCTGGCAGACCGATACCAAAGGATATGTGATCGGTATTTTGGTGTTTATTATTGTTTTAAGGCTTTTGAGTACCTTCCTGTCGATATTCCAGACAAAGATATTTGTCTCCATATCAAAAAATATTACCTACAAGATGCGCGTTTCTCTCCTGAACCATTTAAAAGATGTATCACTCAAAGAGTATGAGATGATGAGGGTAGGGGCAGTTACTTCAAAGCTTGTGACCGATGTGGAAACGATAGACGGCTTTGTCAGTACGACCGTTTCAAAACTGATTGTCTCTTCCCTTATTCTGTTCTTCTCTTCGGTCGTGTTGTTATGGATCCACTGGCAGCTGGCCCTTTTTATTTTGCTGACCAACCCGGTAGTGGTGCTCTTTACTGTCAAACTTTCACGCAATATCGGCAAACTCAAAAAAGAAGAGAACCGGGCGGTTGAACTGTTTCAGTCCAGCCTGAACGAAACACTGGAACTTTTTCACCAGATTCGGGCAGCCAACAAAGAGAGCTATTTTTTCAAACAAAGCGAAGCCAGGGCCAAAGAACTCAAAGAGCATTCGGTCAATTACGGCTATAAAAGCGATGCCGCGATGAAACTCTCCTACCTGATCTTCCTGTCCGGATATGAAATCTTCCGGTCAGTCAGTATTCTTGCCGTAGCATACAGTGACTTGAGTGTGGGTCTGATGCTTGCAATCTTCTCCTACCTGTGGGTTATGGTGTCGCCAACCCAGGATATTATCAATTTTCAGTATGTCCTTGCTACGGCAAAAGCTGCATGCAGGCGTATCAACAGCATTTTTGACATGCACAGGGAACCTGTCGTAGAAGAGGGTGTCAATCCTTTTGAAGGGTCGGCTGCGATCGATATTGAAGTAAAGGATCTTTCTTTTGCCTATATCGAAAAAGTTAATATATTAGAAAATATTAACATGAAGATCAACGCTGGTTCCAAAGTGGCGATTGTCGGTGCAAGCGGCAGCGGAAAAACAACACTGGCCAATATTCTGGTAGGGTTCTACCCGCTTGAGAAGGGAGAGATCCTGTATGGCGGTGTCTCAAACAGAAGACTGAAACTCTCTACGATCCGTGAAAATATTTATCTGATATTGCAACACCCTAAACTCTTTAATGATACAATGTTGTTCAATCTTACGCTTGGCAACAGTTACAGCGAAGCAGCGGTACAGAAAGCACTGCATATCGCACAGCTGGACAGTGTTATAGCAAGGTTGGACAAGGGGCTCGATACGCTGGTCGGAAAAGACGGTATCAAACTCAGCGGAGGGCAGCGACAGAGAGTGGCGATCGCACGGATGGTACTGTCCGATCCGAAAGTGGTGATCTTTGACGAGTCGACTTCGGCACTTGATGTGCATACCGAGGCAAAGCTTTTCGAAGCGCTGCATGATTTTCTTCGTGAGAAAACGGTCATCACCATTGCACACAGGCTCAGTACGATTAAGAATGCAGAGTTCATTTATGTGCTTGAAGACGGTCATATCGTAGACAGCGGCACACCGAAAGAACTGCTTGCCAAAGACGAGAGTTATTTTTCACAAATGCTGTAGGGCAGTGTGCCCTCACAGCAGCAATCTGTTACAGCGTGATGTCAGAAGACAGCACCCTGTGGAAAACAAAGGTTTTATTTGGATATTTTTCAGGCGATAATCATCGGGATCATCGAAGGTTTTACAGAATTCCTTCCTATTTCTTCGACAGGACATATGATCGTGGCATCGAAATTTCTCGGTGTGGCAGAGACAGACCTTACCAAGGCGTATGAAGTGATCATCCAGTTTGCGGCCATTCTGGCTGTCATGCTGATCTACAGAGAAAAAATCACTTTCAGGAAGATCAATCTTTGGATGAAGCTGATGTTCGCATTTCTTCCGCTTGCCATTGTCGGTTTTATTTTTAAAGACCAGGTCAAAGCACTTTTCAGTGTGCAGGTAGTGGCATGGATGTTCATTATCGGGGGGATCATTTTTCTGATCGTGGAACATTTTTACCAAGAGAAGGAAGCGCATGTCAAGGATGTCGAGAAAGTAAGCTGGACACAGGCATGGTGGGTCGGATTTGCACAGATCTTTTCGCTTATACCCGGAACAAGCCGGGCAGGTGCGACCATCATCGGTGGTCTGCTTTGTGGACTGGACCGTAAAACATCTGCTGAATTCTCTTTTCTTCTGGCGATCCCCGTGATGGCAGCAGTCAGCGGTTATGACCTGCTCAAGCATTATCATGAGTTTGTCCATGCGAACTGGGGTGCATTTCTGGTTGGTTTTCTGGTGGCTTTTGTTGTGGCCTATGCAACCATCAAACTTTTTCTGGCATTCTTGCAGCGTTTTACCTTTGTGCCTTTCGGTATCTATCGGATCGTTTTCGGTGTTATTCTGTTGCTGATGCTCTAAGCAGGGCTCTTCCGGTCCTGATACAAAACATTGGATTTATAGAAGTTCCTGCGGGGGCCTCTGTTAAGTTCAAAAGATATTTTGGACGCGAAACGGAAATTTTTTCCGTGATACTAAAAGAAGGTAACTTATGAAATTCAATCAATTCAATTTTCATCGTGATATTGCAAAGGGAATAAAAATAGCAGGTTTTAAAGAACCGAGTCCCATTCAGAAAATGGCAATACCGATCATCGAAAGCGGGAAAGATCTGGTAGGGCAGGCACATACAGGTACAGGGAAAACAGCGGCATTCGGCCTGCCGATGATGGACAAGCTTGCCAAAGGCGAGATCGAAAGGGCACTGGTCATTACCCCGACCAGGGAGCTTGCGACACAGGTGGCCGATGAATTGTACCATCTCGGACGCTTTGCGGGTATCAGAACACTGACCGTGTATGGCGGTGTAGGCTACGGCCGGCAGATCGCACTGATCCACAAAGGGGTACAGATTGTAGTGGCGACTCCGGGCAGGCTCAAAGATCTTTACCGCAAAGGGAAGATCGATGTACTCAATCCGGAGATCGTTGTGCTTGATGAAGCAGACGAAATGCTCGATATGGGTTTTCTCGATGAGATCAAAGAGATATTTGAATATATTCCCCAGAACAGGCAGACACTGCTCTTTTCAGCAACAATGCCCGAGCCTATCAAGGAACTTGCCAACCATATTCTCTATCAGCCTGAATTCATTTCTGTGGTGGGGGAAGATGAAACGACCAACAATATCATTGACCAGCGCTATTATGTCATTAACGAAAGCCAGAGAGATGAAGCCATCGTCAAACTGCTTGAGACCGAAGAGACAAACAAGTGTATTATCTTCTGCCGCATGAAGCGCGAAGTTGACAGACTGGCCGAATACCTTCAAGCACTCGGGTTCAATGCCGCAGGGCTGCATGGAGACCTTGAACAGCAGGACCGTGAAACAGTTATCAAAGCATACAGAAGAGGGGAAACAAAGATCATGGTGGCCACTGATGTCGCGGCACGCGGTCTCGATGTCAAAGATGTAACACACGTATTCAACTACCATATTCCCTTTGATCCCCAGTCCTATGTACACCGTATCGGGCGTACCGGCAGAGCAGGAAAGAGCGGGCAGGCGATTACGCTGGTGACGACGGAAGAGTTCAGAGAGCTTCAGCGCATACAGAAAGAAGTCGGTGCAGAAATGCGTCTTGCAACTATTCAGGGCGGTGACGGTCTCGATGCGGCAAGCCTTGAATATCTTGCAGACGAGATCCGGGATATGCCTATCCACAATGAAGCGGAAAAACTGATCGAATATCTTGGAAACATAGACAAAACACTGCTTCTCGAAAAGATCATTTCCTGTTTTATCGACAGGGAACAGCAGAATATCGGTTCACAGATCGGTTTTGACCAGCACACGGTTGATTCAATGCTCCAGGAATACAGCAGTGAGCAGAAAACAGGCAAAAGCAATCACAGGAGACGAAAAAGAAGATAGAGGAATCAGAACGAATATATATTTATATCTTTTCCAGAAGATACAATCATACGATAAAGCACAGATAATATGTGATTTTTAACAAATAACAAGCAAAACTATTTTAAAATTTGTAAACTACATTAAAAAAAGAAAAAGGGTATCCATCATGGAATACAGTTTAGTAGGCGAGAGCCTTAAATTTATGCTATTGGGTATGTTGATCGTATTTGTCTTCCTGTATGTTCTGGTGGAAGTAATGAAACTTCAAGCCAGGATCATCAGCAAATATTTTCCCGAAAAGGAAATCCCGGTATCTACTTCCGGCTCCAGCACAACAGACACGGATGAAGAAGCACGCCGTACAGCAGCGATCATTGCCGCGGTTACAGAGTTTCGTAAAAAAAAATGACTACAATAAACTAAGCAAGGTATATTAAATGGCTAAAAAATATATAGATGTAATGGATACAACTTTCAGAGACGGTTTTCAGTCTGTCTTTGGCGGGCGTGTACTTATGGATGACTTTTTCCCGGCGGTCGAGGCTGCAAAAAAAGCGGGAATCACACACTTTGAATTCGGTGGCGGAGCACGTTTCCAGTCACTTTATTTCTATCTTCAGGAAGATGCTTTCAAAATGATGGACGGTTTTAGGGAGATCGTCGGCCCCGATGCGAACCTTCAGGTACTTTCCCGCGGGATCAATACCGTGATGCTTGATACCGGAAGCCGCGAAATGATTGATCTTTTTGCGAAGACGTTTGCAAAACACGGCACTTCTACCGTAAGGAACTTCGATGCACTCAATGATGCTCGTAACCTTGAGTACTCTGCACAGTGCATTAAAAAGTACGGTATGAACCATGAAGCCGTTGTTACGATGATGGATCTTCCTCCGGGATGCAAAGGTGCACATGATGTGGCTTTTTATGAAAAAACACTGAGAAACATCCTTGACAGCGGTATTGAATTTGATTCTGTCTGCTTCAAAGATGCTTCCGGAACGGCCAACCCGCACAAAGTCTACGAGACGATCGCGATGGCAAGAAAACTGTTGGGTGACAGCGTACACCTCAGGCTGCATACCCATGAAACAGCGGGTGTTTCGGTTGCTTCCTATCTTGCAGCGCTTGAAGCGGGTGCCAACGGTATCGATATGGCGGCATCACCGGTAAGCGGCGGTACGTCACAGCCGGATATTCTTACAATGCTGCATGCGACCAAAGGAACGAACTACAACCTGGGTGACCTCAAACTGGACAAAGTACTGAAATACGAAGAGAGACTCAAAGAGTGTCTTGCCGACTATATGATCCCCCCTGAAGCGACACAGGTTTCTCCGCTTATTCCTTTTTCTCCTATGCCTGGCGGTGCTTTGACGGCCAATACACAGATGATGAGAGATTCAGGAGACCTTGATAAATTTGACGAAGTGATCAAGGCGATGAAAGAAGTTGTTGAGCGCGGCGGATACGGTACATCTGTGACCCCGGTAAGCCAGTTTTACTGGCAGCAAGCTTATGCGAACGTCATGTTCGGCCCATGGAAGCAGATCGCTCCGGGATACGGCCGTATGATACTGGGATATTTCGGGAAAACACCTGTGGAGGCAGACAAAGAGATTATGGAACTGGCTGCACAGAAGCTCAACCTGGATCCTACAACAGAGAATCCGCTTGATATTGCAGACAGAGATGAAACAAAATCGATCGCACACTGGACCAGAATACTTGAAGAAGAAGGTCTTGAAGCAACGGACGAGAACATTTTCATTGCAGGTGCATGTGATCAGAAGGGTATTGCGTTCCTGAAAGGCGAAGGGCCTCTCATGGTGAGAAAAGGTAAACAACAAAACAACAGTGGAGAAGCAGAAATGGCAGGAAATTATACAGTAGTGGTAGATGGGAAGAAATACAGTGTACAGGTAGCAGAGGGAGATGCGGATATCCAAATTTCTGAAGCGGCACCGGTAACAACACCGGCAGCGGCGGCACCGGTACCGGCAAACGGTGTCGGTTCGGTTGAGATACATTCCCAGACACCGGGAAATGTATGGAAAATCCTTAAAAATCCGGGTGATTCTGTTGCAGAGGGTGATGTGATCATGATTCTTGAAGCCATGAAAATGGAGATCGATATTACTGCACCTCAGGCTGGCAGGATCGCATCTGTCAATGTGAATGTCAACGACGCTATTGCAGACGGACAACTTTTAGCTACAATGGAGTAACTATGAAGCTTAAACATCTAATTCTCTCACTGTTGTTTGCCTTTGCGGCACTTACATCGACAGTGCAGGCAAGCGAAGGACACGAAGCGGCTGCTTCTGTCCCTGCTGCACAGACACAGGACGCAGCAAAAGTCTATGAAGAAAAATCAGTCGGCCAGCTGATTGTGAGTTTTTTTAAGACCACAGGACTTAACGCGATCATTAATCCTAAAGAAGGTGTAAAGAACGGTGAAGGAAAAGACATTTCCCTTTTTGCACAAAGCTGGGGGCGTGTGCTTATGTTCGCTATCATTTTCCTGCTCTTCTATCTTGCTATTGCCAAAGGATTTGAACCGCTTCTCCTGCTGCCTATCGCATTTGGCGGACTTCTCGCCAATATCCCGATCGCCAATATGACAGGGCCGCACGGGATGCTGGGGATCATTTACAATATGGGTATTGCCAATGAGTTCTTTCCTCTGCTCATCTTTATGGGGGTAGGGGCAATGACCGATTTCGGTCCGCTGCTTTCCAATCCGAAGACGGCACTGCTCGGCGGTGCGGCACAGTTCGGTATTTTCGGATCACTGGTAGGTGCAGCAGCACTTTCCCAATATACCGGGATGGTGGACTTTACACTGAAGCAGTCAGCTGCCATTTCCATCATCGGCGGTGCCGATGGTCCGACTTCGATCTTTATTGCATCGGCACTGGCACCGGAACTTCTTGGAGCGATCGCGGTTGCGGCATACTCCTACATGGCACTGGTTCCGGTCATACAGCCTCCGATAATGAGAGCACTGACCAACCCGGAAGAGCGTAAGATCGTCATGAAAACGACCCGAAAAGTCAATCCGCTTGAAAAGCTGATCTTCCCGCTTGTGGTCATTATGATGATCGCTTTGATCCTTCCTGATGCAGCACCTTTGATGGGTGCCTTTGCTTTGGGTAACTTTGCCAAAGAGTCAGGCGTGGTGGACAGACTGTCCAATGAAATGCAGAATTCACTGATCAATATCGTTACGATCTTCCTTGGTCTGGGTGTCGGTTCAAAACTCCAGTCCGATACCTTTCTTGTGGCAGAGTCGCTCGGTATCATGATCATCGGTCTTTTGGCATTCTCTGCGGGAACAGCGGCAGGTGTTCTTATGGGGAAACTGATGAACAAATTTTCCAAAGAGCCTATCAACCCGCTTATCGGTGCAGCAGGGGTTTCTGCGGTACCGATGGCAGCACGGGTCGTCTCCAAAGTCGGTTCTGAAGAAAAACCGGGCAACATTCTGCTCATGCATGCCATGGGACCGAATGTGGCCGGTGTGATCGGTTCAGCGGTTGCAGCAGGTGTATTGCTGTCCATATTCAAATAAGACAACTGTCACAGGGCTCTTAAAAAGAGTACCTGTCAGCAGTTTCAGATAAAAACTTTTCAGTGAGTTTTTATTTGAGACATGTGATGGACACTGTCCATTTTGCCTTACAAAATTATATAAAGAGGATACTATGAGTACCAAAACGCCCAACGGACTTGACAGACTTGGATTGAAAAATATCGGAGAAGTCTATTACAATTTGAGTTATGACGAGTTGCAAGCGCATGAAATAAACCAGGGAGAGTGCAAGATCTCGACTTCAGGTACGGCTATGTGTGATACAGGGATATTTACGGGAAGAAGCCCGAAAGACAAATATTTTGTCGATCAGCCGCCTTCCAACAAAAACATTGCCTGGGGTGATGTGAACAGACCGATCAAAAAAGAGATCTATGAAGAACTACTGGATATCACACTCAATCAGCTTTCAGGTAAAAACATTTATATTACCGATGTCTATGCAGGGGCTAGTCCGGCAAGCAGAAGATCTATCAGGTTCATTACCGAAGTGGCATGGCAGGCACATTTTGTCAAAAATATGTTCATTCGTCCGACAGAAGAAGAGCTTGAAACATTCGAACCTGACTTTACCATGTATAATGCCTGCAAAGCTGTAGATGAAAAGTACAAAGAACACGGTCTTAATTCAGATGTATATGTGGTATTCAATATAGAAGACAATATTTCCATTATCGGTGGAACCTGGTACGGCGGAGAGATGAAGAAAGGGGTCTTCTCCATGATGAACTACTGGCTGCCGCTGGAAGGAAAACTCTCTATGCACTGTTCGGCAAATGTAGGAAAAGACAATGATGTCTGTCTCTTCTTCGGACTTTCCGGTACAGGAAAGACCACACTCTCAACAGATCCGAATCGTGCACTCATAGGGGATGACGAGCATGGCTGGGATGACAATGGTGTCTTTAACTTCGAAGGCGGATGCTATGCCAAAGTGATCAATCTTGATCCAAAAAGCGAACCTGAAATCCATGGTGCCATTGTCAAAGACGCACTGCTTGAAAATGTTGTGGCAGATGCGACGGGCCATGTGGACTATACGGACGATTCAAAAACGGAAAACACACGTGTTTCCTATCCTATAGAGCATATTGAGAATCACAAAGATGATCTTCAGGCAGGTCATCCGAAAAATATCATCTTCCTGTCGGCAGATGCGTTCGGTGTACTGCCTCCGGTCTCCAAACTGACCAAAGAGCAGGCGATGTATTACTTCCTCAGCGGCTACACTGCCAAAGTAGCAGGAACGGAAAGAGGAATCACTGAACCGGTTGCTACTTTCTCTGCCTGTTTCGGTGAAGCGTTTCTCCCGCTTCATCCAACGGTTTATGCCAAACTGCTTGGAGAGAAGATCGATGAGCACGGCGTGAATGTCTACCTGGTAAACACAGGCTGGACAGGCGGGCCTTACGGTACAGGCAAGCGTATGAGTATCAAAAATACAAGGGCCTGTATCAACGGTATCCTGAGCGGTGCCATCCGCGACACAGAGTTTGAGAACCTGGATACTTTCAACCTTGCTATCCCCAAAACGCTCGAGGGTGTCGATACGGAAGTACTCAACCCGAGAAACACCTGGGATGACAAAGCGGAGTACGATGCTATGCTGGCAAAACTTGCAGGTATGTTCCAGAAGAATTTCCGCCGTTATGATGACAATGGCGGAGAATTTGACTTTGCTTCGGCAGGTCCGCAGCTCTAAAACTGCCCTTTTCTTCCTCTTTTTGGAGGAGGAAGCCCTTCTTTATCTATTTACAGTAAATTAGTCTTAAACATTAATAATAATTTAAAGTATTTAATCCTATAATTAACTAACCAGTTAATTAATTAGGATAGCTATGTCTAAAAAAATACATAAACGTGATGCGGAAGCCTCCAAACAGCTGATCATTACCCATGCCATAGAACTTTTTTCCCAAAAAGGCTATGCTTCAGCTTCAATGGATGAGCTGGCGGAACGCTGCGGCCTGAACAAAGCAATGGTCTTTTACTACTTCAAGAACAAAAAAGGGCTTTACGAAGCGGTCATGCACGAAGTGCTTGAAGAGATACAGAAAACGATCATTGAAGAAAACAAGACCCATAAAAAACCGGAAGCAGAGCTGGAAGGTTTTATCCGTACCTATGCAAAATTTGCCTGCGCACATCCCTATCTGCCTTCTTTGCTGCTTAAAGAGCTCAGTGACAGCGGGGCTGTTATACCCGATATGCTTTTTACTTCTATGCGGCAGCTTTTTGCCCTTTTCAATGATATTTTGAAACGCGGAGAAGAAAAAGGATGTTTCCACGATCCGATACCCATGATACTTTATTTTATGATCCTGGGTACACTCAATCTTATGATAACGACCAAGCCGTTGCGTATCAAAGCAGCCGAACTGGGAGATATAGATATTGATACCTGTGACCGGTGCGATATCGATGATATCGCCGACTATGTGATCAAAAAAATGAAATTAATGCTAAAGGAGTGTGAATGAAATTGAAACTATACAAAATAGGGGTCTCGCTGTTTCTTGCAGGGCAGCTGTCACAGGCTGCAAGCATTACAACACTGCTCGATGCCCTTGATCACAGACCGGAGAGCAGGCTGGACCTGCTTGATATCCAAAAAAGCAGTCTGGGAGAACAGGCGCTCAGTGACAAACTGATGCCCAAAGCCGACCTCTATGCAGGCTATGAGATCTATAATTCACCCAACGGTTTACTTCCGGTTGCTCCAAACGAACTGATCGGGATGGTCAAAGACCAGAATATAGGACAGCCTTTCAGCAAACAGATCATGCGTGAAGGTGCGAGTTTTACCTGGCCGCTTTTTGTCAAGTCGATCTATACGCTCAAAGAAAAAGCCAGACTGCTCAATCTTGCAGCCAAAGAAAAACGGAAGCTCAGCCTGATCCAGCGTCAGGCGGTCGTCGTGGGGTCTGTGGCACAGCTGCGTTACCTCGAAGCGCTTAAGGCGGCACTGAAAGCCAAAAAACGTTCCATCCTGCAAACAGCTGTGAGTACCAAACTCAAAGTCAAAGAAGGACGTGCCCCCCAGAGTGCTCTGTTTATTTTGAGCAGCCATATCAATGAGCTTGATATTGCGTTGAACAATATTGCACAGAATATCAACCTGCTTACGGCGAAAATAGAAACCCTGACCGGTGTATATCTCAAGGGAAGTGTGCCGCTAAGACTGAAAAGAAAGGTACATAAAGGAGAGATCTTTGCCCTTAAACCGCTCTATCAGAAAGTGGAAGCAAGCAAAAAAGGTATGAAAGCAGCAGATGAGGCATATATACCGAGTATTGTGACCAAAGGAAGCTATACCTATTCGCAGGCAGATGCCTATAACAACGGAAAACGTGTTCATGAACATTTCGGCACGGCTGGTCTTTACATTACGATGCCGCTTTTTGACAGCAGCAAAGGAACTGCTTCACAGGAAGCAAAACTGGACTATCTTAAGGAAAAAACAGAATATGACAAAACGAGTCATTCACTTACGGTTCAGGCAAAACAGCTCAGCCGGGAAATAGGGCTGCTTAAACGTTCGATCATTTTGGCCAAAAAAAGTGTTTCGGACCAGCAGAAACTGCTTACCATTGCCAAGGTTTCATTTTCCAACGGTACGCTTACAGAGGAAGAGTATCTGCGCTATGAAGATGCCTTGGCGAATGCTAAAGCCAACCTCTACAGTTTTCGTGCAAAGAAGTGGCAGGATGTTGCCGAGCTGGCCGTTATTTACGGCAATAATATGAAAGGAATTGTAAAATGAAAAAAGTGTTAAAAATACTGCTGTTTTTGGTTATTATCGCTGCTCTGGCAGCATTGGGTATAAAGTTGATCCACGACAAACGTGCCAAAGAGGCATCGCTGCCGCCTGCAAAGATCTATCCGATCGTAGTGAAAACAATGATACCCAAGGCAGCCGAAGGCAAACTGACACTGCCTTCTCTGGCACAGACAGTCAACGAGACAGATGTGACCCTCTCTTCACGTATCGCATCGCGTGTTGAGCAGATCGTTAAAAGCGGTATGGCGGTTAAAAAAGGAGATGTTGTTGCCAAACTGGATACAACAGACATTACAGCCAATACCGAAGCACTTAAAGTAGCGCTTTCCAATCTGCTTAAAAGCCACAAGCGTACCCAGGCTCTGTACAGGGTCAAAGGTGCTTCCATTGAGCAGCTGCAGAAAGAGCAGTCAGAAATAGCGTCACTCAAAGCCAAGCTCAAGGCAGTGGAAAACCAGCTCAGCTATGCGACGATCACAGCACCGATCTCCGGAATTGTGGCTAAAACTTTTGCTGGGGGGGGTGATGTCACTAGGCCGGGCAAGCCGATGGTCCAGATCAGTGCGGAGACCGGTTTCAGTCTGCTGGTACGGACACCGCAGGATATCGTACCCAAAGCGGTTCTCTTCGGAGGAAAAGAATATCCCCTTCATGCACTGAACAGTACGTTTAACGGACTGAATGAATATAAAGCCTATGTCAAAGACAGCCATGGCTTAAGTGCGGGAGAAAGAGTGGAAGTCAATGTCGTGGTCTTTGAAGGCAAAGCGATCGAACTGCCGTTTGATGCTGTACTGAACAGAGAAGGCAAAAGTTATGTTCTTGTTGTCAGGAAAGATCGTGCCGTTCCCAAAGAGATCCATATCGTACAGAGTGCAGAGCAGGGTGTTGTCATTTCCGATGATCTCAGCGGAAAAAAGATCGTAGTGGCCAAACCGGATATATTGCTGAAGCTTACCAGCGGGTATGTGCTTAAAGTGAAGGAGTAGAGAATGTTTTCATTTTTTTACAAAAGGCCCTATTTGCTGTATTCCGTGATTGCAGCCTTTTTCATTATGGGGATCATTGCACTGGTGACACTGCCCAAAAACCTTTTCCCCGATGCAAACCCTCCTGAAGTCATTGTCATCACAAATGTGCCCGGTGCAACGGCACAGGTCGCGGCTTCGACTGTTTCCAAACCGATCGAAGAGGAGATTTCCCGTCTTGGACTTGTAACCGATGTCAGCTCTGTGAATGTGGCGAACTACTCCATTGTCAAAGCAGACTTCGGCTATAAAAAAGGATTGAATGCCGCAGCGGTGGATGTAGCGAATGCCCTGAGCATCGTAAAGGCGAAACTGCCCAAGGGTACCAACCCTGCCATTTATACCGCGGGGGATTTTACCCTGCCGGTGGATGTGATCTCCCTGAGTCCCAAAAACAGCGCTATCAGTCTTGCCGATATCAGAAAAATTGCGGACAGTTTCATAAAACCGCATTTGCTCAGCAACAAGAAGATAGGCAATGTTGAAGTCTTTGGGGGCTACCAGAGTGCTATCAATATAGAAGTAGATCCGTTCAAAGCGAAAAAATACCATGTGAACTTTGAAACGATCGCCAAAGCCATAGGTACACTCAACCGTGATATGCCGATCGGTTTCATCAAAGGCAAAAATGATTTTTATACAGTGACCTTTTACGGGGAAAAAGACAATATACAGCGCCTGAAACAGCTTCAGATCATGCCGAATGTACGTTTGGGTGATATTGCAGATATTCAATGGAGTTACCAAAAACGGACAAGCGGATACATCGGTAACGGAACAGATGCCATTGCACTTTCCATACAGCGTGCACCGGGAGGAAGCGTACTTGATGTAAGTAAAGCGGCACGGGCTGAAATGAAGGACCTTGAGGTGAAATATCCCAATATCAGGTTTCAGATCTCAGATACACAGAGAGATCTTATCGAGCAGGCGAATGACAATATGCTTGAAGCCCTGCGGGATGCCATCATCTATACCCTGCTGGTCATTATGATCTTTTTGGGGAATTTCCGTGCTATTGTCGCTGCGGGACTTTCCATTCCTATGGTATTTTTCTCAACCATGGCAATCATCTGGCTGACCGGCGGTGAGCTGAATATCGTTATCTATACTGCGATCATACTGGCACTGGGAATGCTGACCGATGATGCGGTTGTGGTGCTAGAGAACATCGAGCGGCACCTGACTGAAGGACATGAAAAGCTTGAAGATGCCATTACGAAGGGGACCAAAGAGGTTCTCAGCCCGGTTTTTGCGGGTACCATTGCAACGATCGCTATTCTTTTTCCCCTGATGTTCATCGGCGGATTTCCGGAGAAGATCTTCAAGCCGCTCATTGAAACGCTGATCATTGCACTGCTGGTGAGCTGGTTTCTCTCTATTACATTCATTCCACTGCTTTCAAAATGGCTGTACAGGAATGGTGTGGGAAAAACAAAGATCGAGAACGGTTTTGAATGGTTCTATCAGCATACTATCGGAAAACTGGTCGGTCCCTACGAGGGGATCATCAAATTTTCCAACGGAAAGTTCTGGTTTGCCAGACGGATGATGCTTACCATGGGTGTGATCGCTATTTTGGTACTGAGTATGAAAAATATCATGCCTACCATCGGCAAAGATGCCATGCCTCCGATGGATACCGGGATCATCAAGGCACAGATCGCTTTCAGTGCAAATGAGACAGTGGACAGTGCCGAGCGCAAGATACAGCCGTTCTTGAACTGGCTTGACAAACAGAAATGGGTCAAAATGAGCTCGGTCGCGTTCGGAACGGAACCCGGAGTGCTCAGCCTTGGTTCGGGTAACCTTCCGGCAGAAGCGACCATTACCATCAATGCGGTCAACCGTTTTAAACGAAAACAAACCATGTGGCAGCTTGAGAATGTCATTCGTGACAGACTTTCCCATACGGAAGGGCTCAAACGCAATGATGTGTTTGACTTCGGGGCGACGGCACTCTCTTCCATTAAAGCGACAGTCGATGTACGTTTGAGTTCTCCCTATGTTGACGGACTTCCGAATGTTTCGCATGAAGTTGCCAAAGCCATTCAGGATGTAAAGGGACTGAC
>FPHL01000039.1_pt1 | contig 17972 bp, 16 predicted proteins | sample 1057231 | NCBI WGS metagenome assembly FPHL01 (sample SAMEA4473313, study PRJEB15554) | hydrothermal vent metagenome | biome: marine basaltic hydrothermal vent biome; feature: marine hydrothermal vent; material: water | place: Pacific Ocean | collected 2011-06-14/2011-07-23 | depth 1199 m
AAAATAATATATACATATCAAACTGATATTCAGCTACTTCATACTTCCTTAAAAAATAATCTTCAGTTTCTTTATTCTTCCAATCTCTTCCACCTAAATACGGCGGATTCCCGATCACCACATCGAAGCCGCCCTGCTCGAACACCTCCGGGAACTCCTCTTCCCAGACAAAAGCATCTTCTGCAACCGTTTTGTCATCTATCAGCGAATTGCCCACCTTGATCTTGTCGGCAAGTTTGTTGAGCTTTCGTCCGCTCTCCACCGTCCTGAGCCAGAGTGAAAGCTTGGCGATCTCTACCGCTTCAGCGTTGATGTCTACCCCATACAAGTTGTTCTCTAAAATGCCCTTTTTGACATCGTACAAGCCAAGTACCGAACCACCCATAAGGGTTTTGATACCCTCATCTATGAAAGCATGTTCTTCCAGCAGGTAGTTGAGGGCTTGGTTGAGAAAAGCTCCTGATCCACAGGCAGGGTCTAGTATTTTGAGTTCCAAGAGATAGGCTCTATAGGCTTCCAGTGCCTCTTTTTGTTTACTCTGTGTTTTATTGAGTTTTTTAGGATTTTTGGGTACCTCTATTTCTACTTCATCTAAGCCTAACTCTTCTTTTTTGGCTTGACACAACGCGCCTAAAGTGTTGTCAACAATGTACTTGGTGATGTACTCTGGCGTATAGAATACACCATCTTTTTTACGCTTAGACTTCTTGGCATCAAAGTCTGTATCTTCTATGCGAGCTTTGAGTTCTTCTATATCATTAAGAGAGTTCTCAAAGATGTGTCCCAAGATGTTGACATCTATGTCAGAATTGAAATCATAAGCACTTAATGCCAAAGGACAGGCGTTAATAACATTATTGTTTATCTTCAGAGTGTCAAGCATCTCATCGCTTGCAAAAAGTCCACCGTTGTACTCAGGGATCCCCAGTTTTTTGTTACCCCTGTTGATGGCATTGAAATAGATCTTATAAAAGTGCCAAAGCTCACGGTCTTCTATGTCACCTATGTAATGGTCTATGATGGACTGGATGGTATTGGGCGGCAGTATGCCCCGGTCTTCGGCAAAAAAGATGAACACCATACGGTCCAGAATGGTCTGCGTCTTTTCAAGCAGGAGATATCTGTCGAACTGCGGGTTGTTCTCTATAATGTTCTCGAAAAGAGCCGCCCGCAGCCCGGCATATTTTTTGTAAAGCTCGTTGGATATCTTCTCTTCCTGAAACCGGGAATCGGCCTTGAGCTGCAAAGGAATGTCGGTAAAGAGATTCTCTTTGTTCAGGAGGTAATACAAAAGGGTGAAACGCTCTTCATCCAGCGTAAAGAGATTGAACTCCTCGTATCTGTCGGAGTGTTCCACATAGAAGCGGAGCTTCTCGAAGTTGGAGGTGATAATATACCTGCAGGCCGGCTGGTTGTTCTTGTAGCCGAACGCCTGATCGACGATCCTGTCCATGGACTTCGTTCTGGTGGACTTGAGTTCGATCACGGCAATGACCTTGCCCTCTTTGAGTATCGCACCGTCCGCTTTCCTGCTGTCGCTGACATTTTTCTGCTCGGCTATGAGATCGTAACCCGGCGAGGGGTTGAGCGTATAGCCCAGAACTTTGACGAAAAGATCGTCCAGGAAACCGTACTGGTACTGTTCCTCTTTGGAAGTCTTTATATTGGCGATCTTGGGAAGAAATGCATGCGTGTAAATCTCATACGCCTTGGCTGCGGCATCTCTATCTATATTCTTCAGATGGTTACGAAGGACGGACTTTTGAAAAAGGGACATGCATGGACCTGTCTGTTTTGGTTTGGATTATTATAGCAGATGTTTTTGGGGTTTGAAATTTATTGTTTCTTGTTTGGGCAAATGGTGCCGTCGGGGGACGGTCACCCTACGCGGGACTTCATGTTTTGAGGTCTGTTTTTGCCACAGACATCATACCTTGAACCCCATACTCTTTGCCCCGTCAAAACTGGAGCCCATCTCTTTTTCTATTTCTTCAAGAAAATCCTGGTTGCTGAAAACACTTTCCTCTCTTACGGCCACTTTATATGCCGTATTTTTGATAACAAGATTGATCTGTCCGCCTGTCAATTCATATTTTGAGAGTGCTTCTACATTGAAACCCTCATCGTAGTCCGCTTTTTCGGGAAGCATGAACTGCCAGAGTCTCAGGCGTTGTTTTTTGCCCGGTTTCTTAAACTCTATTTTATAGTTGAAACGTCTTGAAAATGCTTTGTCAATATTCCCCAGCAGATTCGTTGTCGCGATAAGAATACCTTCGAATTTTTCTATCTGCTCGAGGAAAATGTTTTGCATCTGGTTGTGCATTTTGTCTGCCGAAGAACCTGCCCCTTCACTGCGCGAACTGAGGAACTGGTCGGCTTCGTTGAGAAGCAGTATGGGGTCGACCTTCGCTTTTCGGCTTAGCTCTTTGAAATCATCGAAGATCCTTCTGACATTCTTTTCGCTCTCGCCCACATACATGGAAAGAATCTTTGAACAGTCAAAAGAGAGAATGGGACGCTTGAGCGTTTTGGCAAGGCTCATCGCTGTCATCGTTTTTCCCGTACCCGCGGCACCGTAGAAGATGATACGCGCATCAATACCTTTGCGTTTGTCTTTGATGCCCCATTCTTTGAGTTTTTTGAACACTTCTTTGTCAACCTGTTTGACAACATTGTTCAGTGTTTCCCTTGTTTTGGGATGCAGTACAACATCATCGAGCGTTGTGACAGGCTTGAGGTACTCAAAAAGCTCCTGTTCCTGTACCAGAGCATCAAGCTTGAGTTTCGTCACCTTTTTCTTTTTCTTGGGATGGATGATCCGCTGCATCACCTCCTCCTGCAGGTAGAAAGAACGGCTTACCCCGCCGAACATGTTGAGAATTTCCTCATAGTCGATGATTCCCTCGGTAATGAGTTTTGCGCCGTCTTCAAGCAGGGCACGGTTCTTGATCTTTTCATATTCGTCGAAGGAGATCAGTTCTATTAGCGTGTTCATATCCCGGAATTGCCCTTCTCCGCCGCTGTATTCTTCTTTCAGCAGCGCCAGAAAAATACGCTGTTCTTTTTCATCAAGCTGTTTTTCGCTGAAAAATTCCTCTACAACGATGGCTGTCTCCGTAATCTTTACACGCTCTTCGATACGTTTTGTCAACAATGTCAACTTGTTCTTCAGCCGGCCTATGCTCAAAGAGTTGTCCGCAAAGCCCTGTTTGAACGTAGCGATCTTATGCAGCAGTGCAACCATATCGAACTGATCCTGAAGATATTCAAGGTGGTCCGTATAGGGTTTCACTTCAGGCAGGGAGAGCTCCAAAGAGCCCTCTTCAAGCAAGCGAAGCAGCGAGATGCTCGGAGTGATCGAAGTATTTAAAAGTTCAAGCTGTGAAGTTTCGTGTGCCTTGACCTGTCCGAAACTCATTTGTATGAACCAGCCCAGATCGAGCAGGTTTTTAACCACATCCAGTTTCTTCAGATAGGCATATCCCGACTGGGAAAATTTGTCCTGCAGCAGTTCAAGGACAGAGATTTCCTCAACGCCTTTGACATACCTGCGGCAGACATACTGAATGAGTTCCGCTTCTTCTCCGGTACATTTCAAATGTTTGAAGATCGATGCTTTTGACACATCTTTTGTTTCTATAAAATCAATGAGATATTTCAATCGTTTTCCTGTAATCATGAATATTTTTTGTTTGAGTATAACAAATATTTGATATACTCTTACTAATCACTTTTTTTCGGAGGATCATTATGTATAAACTTTTCTTAACATTCATTGCCTTGACTGCCCTTCTTGCGGCAGAAGCCACCATGGTCAAAGACAGCCGACACGGTCTGATGTGGGAAGACACACCGCACGTCAGAGAGACCAAAGTTACACAGCCGCGGGCAAAAGAATACTGCAGCGAACTCAAACTGGGCGGATTTGACAACTGGAGACTGCCGACGATCCATGAACTGCTTACGATTGTTGACTATCATCGTGTTTCTCCAGCCCTTCCCAAAGCATTCTCTTACGTGGAAGATGAATCCTTTTACTGGACAAAAACACGTGTTGCCGATGAGGATGATGCATTCTGGGGTGTGAATTTCAAACGCGGCGCAAGCAGCAAGGCATCTCAATACTATGACCGCTATGTCCGTTGTGTCCGCGATTTGAAAAAATAATATCTTCTGTCCGGCTTCCCGGTATGCAGGGAATACTTCAATCTTCTTTGAAATAGCGGGAGAGCTTCTCTGTAAACGTGTTGATGTCATAGGGTTTGAGAATAAAATCATTCGCACCCATTTTTCGGAACTCTATCTCATCAAGTCCGTCAACGGTAATGATGAGCACAGGCAGGTTATCCATGGCTTTATCGGCTCTGATCTCCTGAAGTATTTCCCTGCCGCTTTTTCCCGGCAGGTGGAGATCAAGCAGAACCATATCGATCTGGGGTTCTCCCGATGACAGTATCTGCAAGGCTTCGTCTCCGTCATCTGTCGAAACGACTGTGGCGTTTATAATCCTGGAAAGGATCGTTTCAATGAGCTGGATATTAAAGGTGTCATCCTCAACGATCAGTATATTTTTGCTTATATTTTTAAATTCCATTCTTTCCCCTTCTAATATATCTTCGGCTATTATATATCATTTAAAATAAAATCATCATATTTTCTATGGATGGATTTGGGTCATAGTTATTTCTGATTAAAAATTTGATATACTGCCTCTACTCGGATCATCGTATAAAGTACCGGTCTTCAGCACATCATTGTTTCGCAGGTATTCACCAAACAGGCACTTACAGCATGTCGGCCATTTAGTCGTATCATCCGGGATAAAATAAAGGGCACTGCTAATAATAGGTGCCCTAAAACGGAAGCGTGTAATGCTACAACTTTTTCAACAGCTTTTTGGGAAAAAGCCCCATACCATACAGCTTCATATCTCTTCAGCCAACGGTTTTCATCTTAGACCCGTTGCGGAATTCGTCAACACGGCAAAAACATTCGCCTGTGACATCAGTGCCTTACACCAGCACAAAAGCGTCAGTGCCAAGAGTGTCAATGCGCTGCTTTCCCTCGGGCTTGAAAAGGGGGACAGCTTTACACTACTTGCCCGGGGCAAAGATGCCAAGGCGGCCACAGAAACACTTCAGACACTCTTTGCACGTTTGATGCGGGAGGACAAAGAGGTCAGTACATTGGGCAAAGAGTCCCAAGTCTATGACGGACAAATCATAGAGGGGGAAATTATTTCCAGAGGCGTGGTCATTGCACCGGCCTGCCGTTATGCGGAACGGGAATTTGCCACAGAAGCCAGACTGGACTTTTCAGAAGCGCTTGCAAAAAGTTTGGATGAGCTGGAAACACTTTACCTCGCGCACAAAGAGGAGGAGAACGGCAGTATCTATCTTGCCCAGAAAGCACTTTTGCATGCTATAGCAGACGATCTTGACTCATTTGAAACGTTTGAACTGACCATTGCAGAGGCGTCTGCCCATCTTGCGGGAAGCAAGATGGCATCCAAGATCATAGACTATAAAGATATTCTCCGGCGTGTTAAAAACCATAGGGGGATCAAAACAGAAATGATCCTTCCTGAAACTTCCGCCATTCTTTTAGCCGAAGATCTTCTCCCCAGCCAAATAACGCAACTTAGCAACAGCCGTATTGAGGGGGTGGTACTCAAGAAGACCACCCTGACATCACATACAGCCATTTTGCTGCGTGCTGCGGGTATTCCCTCGCTTATCGCCGACTACAGTACGGTGAAAGAGCATCGTAGGGTCATTCTTGATGCCAACAGCGGTATGATAGTGACAAAACCGAGCGAAAAGGATCTTGCCGAAGCAGAAAAACGCAAAACAGAGGACAGAAAGCAAAGAGACATTGCTGCAAACAGACGTTTTGAAAAAGCACTGACCCGCACGCAAAGACAGATTCATGTCCTATCCAACGTCACCGATATCGATTCGGCAAAAGAAGCCCGGGAAGAAGGGGCGGAAGGGATTGGACTTTTGAGAACCGAATTTCTTTTTAAAAACAGAAAACCTTCCATAGAAGAGCAAACAAAGGCGTACACAGAGATCTTTTCCTGTTTTGAAAATATTACCGTACGTACCCTGGATGTAGGCGGAGACAAAAAACTGCCCTATCTTACACTGCAGGAAGAGGACAACCCCTTCCTCGGTATACGGGGTATACGCCTGTTCAAAACACATTCACAGCTGATGGAAGAGCAGCTGCATGCTATCTTTCTGGCTGCCAATGGGCGCCCTGTCAAAGTCATGTTCCCCATGGTCAGTACCGTCGAAGAGTTCGTACAAGCCAAAGCATTTGCTTTCCGGACAGCGGAAAAATATGACCTTGACATTTCCGCTATGCTTTTCGGCATTATGGTAGAAGTACCTTCCGTACTCTTTTTGATCAAAGATTTCAACAGGGTCACGGACTTCTACTCCATTGGGACCAACGATCTCACACAATATCTGTTTGCCATAGAAAGAACCCACCCTTCGCTCAAAGTAGATGAATACTCTTCCGTAGTATTTGACGCCATCAAAACAGTCATTGACCAGGCAGACAAACCGGTCAGCATTTGCGGAGAACTGGCTGCCGACCCTAAAGCTGTCGGGACACTGCTGAAGATCGGCATTGAAACACTGAGTGTATCACCCAAAAGCATTGCAGCCACCAAAGAGGAGATCAGACATGTTTAGTCTTTTGCAAAAGATCGGCAAGGCACTCATGACCCCAATTGCAGTATTGCCGGTTGCGGCACTGCTGCTGCGTCTGGGGTTTGGAGATATTTTCGACGGGCAGATTGCCCTCATTATGAAAAGTGCTGGAGAGACGGTGTTCGGCAACCTCGATTTGCTTTTCGGTATCGGTATTGCCTACGGACTGGCCAAGAACCACGATGGTGCTGCGGCCCTTTCCGGTGCTGTCGGTGTGCTCATCACCAAGGCCGTGTATGTCAGCATTGACAAAGATGTCAACATGGGGGTCTTTGTCGGGATCATCATCGGTGTCCTTGCAGGAACACTCTACAACCGCTTTCACAATATCAGACTGCCGGAATTTCTCGGTTTTTTCGGAGGCAAACGTTTTGTTCCCATCATTACCTCTGTTGCCGCTATATTTGTAGGTATACTTGCCGGATATTTCTGGCCTTATGTCCAAAACGGTATTGATGCTTTCTCCAACATGATCATCGGGCTTCATGAGTTCGGGACCTTCCTTTACGGTGTACTCAACCGTCTGCTCATTCCACTGGGGCTGCATCATATTCTCAACTCGATTTTCTGGTTCCAGCTCGGGGAATATACCTATGTCAAGAACGGTGTGGAAATGGTAGCCAATGGAGATCTGCACCGTTTCTTTGCTGGAGACCCTACTGCCGGAATCTATATGTCGGGGTTCTATGTCGTGATGATGTTCGGACTGCCGGCCATGGCCCTGGCAATCTACCTCAACACACCTAAAGCCTATCGGGTCAAAGCAGGTGCCATTCTTGCAGGGGTAGCTTTTACCTCCTTTTTAACCGGCATTACGGAGCCGATGGAATTTCTTTTTCTCTTTGCCGCCCCGCAGCTTTTTATCCTGCATGCTGTTTTGACAGGCTTGGCACTTGCTACGGCACAAATGCTTGATATTCATGCGGGATTCGGTTTTTCCGCAGGCTTTATTGACTATGTCATCAATTATAAACTGGCGACCAATCCCATTTTGATTTTGCCGCTGGGTGCCGTGTTTGCAGTGATCTATTTCGTCTCAAGCTACTACCTGATCAAACTGCTTAAACTCAAAATCATGGAAACAGAACTCGCCGATGATACAAAAAAAGAGAACCAAAGTACCTCTTCGGAAGCGGAAGCATTCATCGCAGCACTGGGAGGAAGAGAGAACATTTTGAACACCGATGCCTGTATCACCCGCCTGCGTATGAGTGTAAATGACAGCAGTGTTCTGGAAGACAAGAACTTTACGGCCTTAGGCGCCAAAGGGGTCATACGACCGGACAAAGGCTCAATACAGATCATTCTGGGAACCAAAGCAGAAAAAGTGGCAGAAGAGATCAGAGATGTACTGACCCGGTAACCCCCGTGAAATCCTTGTTCTTCTGAAACCAATATGCTGCCTCTTCCAAAGTACAGCCGAGGTAATACTGGGGTAATAGTCCTATATTATAATTTTGAGGTCGGACAGCAGATATCCGATACAATTATTTTATCTGCAGTGATGCATAGAACATTGCTGCGGTTTTCAAAGGACGAATCATGAAAAAACTTCTTACATTTGCAAGCATACTTGCACTCACAAGTCTCTTTGCACATGCAAACGATATGGAAAAGGTAAAATCCACCATCACTATGGCGGCACAGGACACCACACAGGCAGCTCCAAGTGAAGAGCCACAGGTTCCGAAAACAAAACAAGACGACACAAACAACAGCGAAAAGGATCAGACAGAAAACAAATAACGTACCAAAAACATAACTCCTAAATTTTCCTTATACTCCTTCCCGGCAATATGCCGGGGCATATCATCCTTTTTCCATTTCATTATGCATTGTAACAGGTACTTCAGGATATCTCTACAGATATAGTTAAGGGGTCCTCTAAACCAAAAACCGGCTGAAGTACGCTTTCGCAGGTAATAATAGAGTCACGGTATTGCATTATACTTTATGGGTTCGGATATTACCATATCTGAATCTGACAAATTATTCCAAAGGATAAACAATGCAAGAACTTATTTTAGCCACCGTGCTTATTTCAATACTGACCCTCCCGTTCAGTGTCTTCTTTACCACACTTGTCTGGACATTTCTATATCCGTAGACACAAAAAACAATTTATCTTAAACCATAGCAGTCAGGTAATACTGCGGTAATACTCTTTCTCTATAATTTGACTGTATCAGATATCTGATACAGTCTTTTTCAAAGGAGTTCACAGAGAACATATAGCCCTCCATTAGCCTTACTTCTTAAATTTTACTTGCTCCGGTATTTTTACCGGAGAGCAGATCGTATTCCACTTTTTCATACATCCCTGCACTTAAATCAAAATTTGCTATAATCAATATAATTATTCACTATAATTTACAGGAGAGCCTATTGAAACATTTTGCACTTATTGTTCTTTTGTTCCTTATGAATGGATGTTCAGTTAATGAACTGTTCCTATTGAATGAAATTAACCGGGTCACCATTGTCAAATCCACTCCCGAGGTCAAACACTACAGAGCCTATTTTGCAAGAAGTGAGTTGAAACCGGTATGGAAAAAACAGAAATATCTTTTCCTCTACAACAGGCATAAGCATGATCTCGGCCTTGTACTGCGTCATCACAATACCTATACTCTGTACCATTTTTCCCACAGAAATCTTCCGGTGGTCAAACTGAAGATCACTTCCCGTCACAGAGAAAGACATATGCTGCATTCTTTTGCAAAGATAGGATACCGCACCGCAGACTTGAAAGCGCTCGGATACAGGACCAAAGTAGGGTTGCGCCGATACAAAGGGGTTAAAACACTCATGTTCGACGTAAAAGATTATCGCCGCCGGCCAAAAGAAAAAGAAGCAAATGAAAACCCAGCACAGTCAGCACCGGGACAGTCTGTTGCTCTCATGGATATAGATTCTGGAACTACTCAGATAAAGCCTCTGTACCCCTACTATCTGCACTACGCATCGTCAGCTGAGCTGGACCGTTACCTCAAAGATCCCCATACAGCCAAAACACTCAGCAGCAGCCAGCTGGCAAGCCTCAAAACACGTCTCTCCAAACTCCGGAAAGAAACACTTTTAACTGAAGGTTCCCTGGAAACACTGATAGAAGCGTACAAAAAGGACAAAGACCCTGAAATAAAAAAGCGTATCATGTTCTTGCTGAAACAGCAGCAGTCAAAGAACTAACCCATAATACGGGAAAGATCCAGGCGGATCTCCGTTCCCTGATGCACCTGGCTTTTGACCTCTATGCCGATGTGCATTTCATCACAAAGTTTTTTCACGATATGCATCCCGATCCCTATGCCCCTCTCCTGTTCCTTGTAATAACGCCTGAATACTTTTGAAGGTTCCTCAATACCTTTTCCTGTATCTTTGATCGACAGTATCGTACCGCTGAACACAATAAAAACTTCTCCTGATGTTTTGTTGTACTTGCCTGCATTACTCAGGAGATTATCAAGTATCCGGATGAACGCATCTCTGTTTGTTACGATCTTAACTGCCGGTACATCGATATGATAGGCAACATCCGAATACAGTACCTGAAAATAAGAGACCCTTTCCCGGGTCAGCGTCTGAAGTTCGACATACTCTACCTGGGTACGTGCTTCCTGCAAAAAGACTTGTAAATTATTTTGGAGAGAAAGAATAGTTTCAATATTGTTTTCCACCCTTTGGATCTTCGGATTGGGACCGATCTCTTTTTTAAAAAGCTGAAAATTGATCTTCATCGAGGTAAGCGGTGTGTTGAAATCATGCAGAATATCTTTTACAAATTCTTCATTCAAACGCAGTGCCCTGTGCAGAGGCAAGAGGGCATAAATGGAAAATAAAAACGAAATAAGTGCCGCAACCAGGGAATAAAGCAGAAATCTCTTCTCCAGAAGTACTTTTATTTCCTGGATATGTGCTTCGTATTTTGTTCTGGGATATACCACTTTCATGAGAGATTTCTTGACATTCGGCAGTGCAAAATAACTGATGAAATCGTTGTCCTTATACAGAATATTTTCTTCTGTATCTTTTCCCTTGTCGACAAAATCTGTTTTCAAGCCTTCACACTGTACCGTATAGGCACATAATTTCATTTCTATTTCAATCTTTTTTTCAAGCTCGATCTTTTTAACTCTGAATTCATACCAGAAATTAATAGCCAGCAGTATTTCGAGCAGTATCAGAAAAATAAAAAAACTTTTGACAAAAGATTCTACCTCATACGTTTTCAATCATATACCCCTGCCCTCTGATATTTCTGATCTCGATACCCAGTTTGTTTTTCAGTTTTGCCAAATTGACCCTCAATGCGTTGGCACTCGGCTGTTCAAGCATATCCATGAGGGTATAGCTGCTGACAATTTTATTTTGTTCCGTGATCAGCCTGTGAAAAAGATTATGCTGCACTTCTCCGAGAACAACTGTTTTCCCCTCTTTCTCTATGGCTCTGGAAACCGGATCATAGCGGATATCTCCCAAAACGATCCATTGGCCCGTTCGTTCATATTTGTTCTTGATACGTATGATCAGTTCTTCGGGATCGAAAGGTTTTTTAATATAATCTTCTGCACCGATCTCAAACCCTCTGGAAATCGAATTGATATCTGTCAATGCTGTAATATAGATCGCAGGGGTGTCATCTCCCGCTTCTCTGAGCGCAGAAAGCACGTCAAAGCCGTCCGTGTCAGGGACATTGATATCCAAAATGTAAAGATCATACACCGTAGGAAATGTCAAATCGAACACTTCGGTACCGCGATGAGCCTTATCGACATCGTATCCTTCATATTCCAGCAGTTCTTTCAGGCTGTCACACAGTATTTTGTCATCTTCAAGCAATAATATTTTCATCATAGTGCATACTATATAAGAAATGGCTTACCCAAACATTACCTGAAGTTCTGAACCTATTTTTTTTTCTTTGGACTCTTCAAGACAATAAAAAAAATAACAAGTACAACAGCATAGGCTATGTAGTGGTAGATATTATCTCCCCGCGGCATTATTTCACCTCCATGATCAGATCGGCACATTTTACGATCTTTATTGTTTTTTCTATTTCTCTGACATCACTTTCATCGGAAACAATGACGGGAGTAACTATATCTTTGGCATGTTCTGTAATATAGGGCAGATCGACCCTGATCACAGGATCGCCTGCCTTGATCTCGTCACCTTCATTCGCAAGCCGTTCAAACCCCTCTCCGTTCAAAGAAACCGTATCAAGACCAATATGTACCATCACTTCCAGATCTTTGTTGCTTTTGATGCTGTACGCGTGGTTGGTCGTGAATATTTTGGTTATTGTTCCGTCTATGGGAGCACAGAAAGTATTGGAAACAGGAATGACCGCAACACCGTCACCCACCATTTTAGCGGAAAAGACCTCATCGTCCACTTTTTCTATTTCTATGACCTGACCGTCTACCGGAGAAAGAATCTCTCTATTTTTTCGTTTTAAAAATCCAAACACTGTTTATCCTTTATTATATTTTACTTCACCTTCGACAATCGTTGTTATGATACTGAAATCTTTATCAAAAATGACTATATCCGCAGCATAACCGTTTTCCAGCTTCCCTATGTCCAACCCCAGTTTTTCCGCAGGGATACAAGTGACGGCATTGACTGCCTCAATACGTGTCATATCGGAAACTTTCGTCATATTCCGAAGTGCCTCATTCAGTTTCAGAACAGAACCGGCCAATGTACCGTCCCGTAAAACAGCTTTGCCGTTTTCAACACTCACCGGCCTTCCTCCCAGATCGTAAGAACCGTTTTTCATACATCCTGCGCGCATAGCATCGGTAATAAGCATCAGTTTGTCACCTTTTATCCTGTGGGTCAGTTTGAGGACAGACGGATGTACATGCACCATATCCGCAATAATGTCACAGGTGGTATCTGAATCAAATACGGCACCGGTGATCCCCGGTTCTCTGTGAAAGCAGGGGTTCATTGCATTAAAGAGATGTGTCGCATGGGTGATCCCCCATACAAAACTTTCTTTGCTCTGCTCAAAACTTGCATTGCTGTGCCCGATACTTAAAATAATATGGGGGAATTTCTCGGAAAGCATCCGGATAAATTTTTCCGCTCCTGCTATTTCCGGAGCTATAGTGATCATCCTGATCTGGTCGAAATACGGTGCGATGAGTTCAACGCTGGGTTCACGAATATACTGTTTATCCTGTGCACCGTGTTTTTCCGGATTCAGAAAAGGCCCTTCAAGATGAACGCCGATGATCCGGGCACCCTTTACAAGGGAGGCGTACTGTTTTACATTTTGTAAAGCATTGTCAATAGCAGATTTTGACATCGTCATGGTAGTAGCAAGAAAAGAAGTAGTACCCGTCCGAACCAGGGTTTCCGATATGGTCTGAAGAGCCTCTGGCGTAGCATCCATCACATCAGCACCGCCTGAACCATGTATATGCAGGTCTATGAAACCCGCAGAGACATACTGCCCTTTGGCATCAATCACTTCGATGCCGCTTAGATTCTGCATATCACAAACCGCAACGATCGTTTTATCAAAAAGAAGGATCTTCTCTTCCATGATTTGATCGTTGACAATCAGTTTACCATTGACAATAGCTTTGATATTTCTTCCTTTTTCACCGGGCGGATACAGGGCCGTCCTATACGCTCAAATTCTCTTTAAGCACGCGTTTGAGCACTTTGCCTGTAGCATTTTTGGGCAGTTCTTCAATAATATGTATCTGTTTTGGAATCTTGAAATTTGCAAGATGCCCCCTCATGTGTGCCTTCAGTCCCGACTCGCTGTAACTGTCCCTTTCTTCTTCAAGCTCAATATAGGCAACAGGTATCTCGCCGCTTTTCTCGTCTTTCATACCAATAACCGCAGAAGCGGCAACTCCGTCAAAAGCATCGATAACTTCTTCAATTTCACGCGGATAGATATTGATCCCCTTGGAAATAATAAGATCTTTTTTCCTGTCTACGATAAAAAGAAAACCTTCCTCATCCATGTATCCCATATCTCCTGTCAAAAGCCAGTCATTCACGATGGTTTCCCTGGTTGCTTCGGGACGCTTGAAATACCCCTGCATAACATGATCGCCTTTGACAATAATATCTCCGACCTGCCCGTGAGGAAGCTCGTTCATTTCTTCATCAACGATCTTGATCTCATACCCGTAAGCTGCCGTACCTACTGACCCTGCTTTCTGTTTTTTCAGTGTATTCACGCAGACAACAGGACTTGCCTCACTCAGACCATAGCCTTCAAGCAGTTTGGCCCTTTTAAACTTTTTTGCCATAGCATCAAGGGTTTTAGGCTGTAAGGCAGATGCCCCGGAAATAAAGGCACGTATATTGTTGAACCATAAAAAATACCACGGAAGCTTTGCTTTTGCCAGCGCATTGTACACATTGGGTATACCGAAAAAAAGTGTTACCCGTTTTGTCAGTACCTGTTTAAAAATATTGGAAAAAGGTTGCAGTGATTTTATGATCACCATACTTCCCCCGACATACAGAGGCATGATCACCCCGACCGTAAAGGTAAAAGAGTGGAACATGGGCAGAAACACAATAACACGGTCTTTTGGTTTTACTTTGATCAGTTTTCTTGCAAACTCGATATTGGAAAGCAGATTTTTATTGCTGAGCATCGCCCCTTTTGGTTTTCCGGTAGTGCCGGAAGTATAGATCAGTACTGCCGTATCGTCAAGACCTCTCACAACATGGGCCGTCTCGGCAGATGTTGCCAAAGCTTCTGAAAAACTGACATTTTTTTCATCCAACGGGGGTGAAGTACCTTCCCAGACAAGCAGTTGGCATTGAACCTGTGCATTCGACCTGTTCACAACTTCTGCATGCACAGTTGAAGCAACCAGTACCGTACTCTCACTGTCCTTGAGAATATAACTGAGTTCTTCCTCTTTGAGGAAAGTATTGACAGGGACAGTGATCGCACCTATTTTGGATACAGCAAATACAGTATAGATGAATTCCGGAGAATTGCGCAGGAAGAGTGCGACCTTGTCACCTTCCCTGATGCCTTTTTGAGACAAAAAGGCGGCAAACCTGTCTACTTTTTCAAGGACTGCACCATACGTGATCTTTTCATCGTCGACAAAAAGGGCAACCTTGCGTCTGTACCTTTGTGCCTGAGCGAACAGAAATTCATAAAAATTACTGTAAGGGTACTTCATGTTAGAACTCGTATGCCACACTCAATGTTGTCAAGACGGCACCTCCTCCGTTAAATGATCCGCCGTTGTTCAGAACAGGGTTCGCATTGACACCCTTTGGCATACTGATAGAATCTTTGGAGTCAACCAGGAGTGCCGCACCCCAGGAAAGGTTCTCGGTCTGCTGGTATCTGAATCCCATAGAAAAGATCTTTGCATCACTGTCGGGCAGTTCAAAACCTAAATTTTCAACAGGCACAGGTGTTTCGTCGATCGCAAATCCCATCATCATGGTGATTTTATCCATCACCATCGTAGCACCGATCCTGAAGGTATTGGTATCCTGCCAGTTTTTAGGTGTCACAGGAAGAGGGGTACCTACGAATTCCAGATTTTTATAGGTTGACCAGTATGTCCTTTCATAGACCGCTTCAAGTGTAAATGTATTGGCCCATGTTTTGCTCGCTGCGATATTCAGCGCAGCAGGCAAAGGCACTGTCACACTGGCATCCATAGAATGCCCGTTGATCGTCGCAGTTCCCTCTTCTTTCAAGTCCACATTTGAACGGTAGGTTGCGGCAAGCATAATATCTGTCGTCGGTTTGTAGCTGAGTGCCAGATTATATCTGAACTCGACCGTATCTCCATCCATATTGACAGTCAGAGGCATCCCGATACTTGTAGCATCGCTTTTCACAACGCCGGTACTGTATACAAGTCCTACACCTGCACCGATACTGAGATTATCCATTACTTTGTAGGAAACGGAAGGGTTCAATTCCAGGATCTTGAGTGTAAACTCCTGTGCAAAAGCTTTTTGATACGGTGTATTCCATTTTTTGGTCAATCCTCCCGGTGCGGTTAGACTCACACCCCATCTGAAATCACCTATCGCATTGGATACATAATGCAAATTGGGAATGACAATATTCTCTGTTTCCGTATTTCCGCTGTAGGGCGCCATCAGCACATAGTCAGTTTGCGGCAGATGCGCCAGAGTCAGCCCGCCTTCTATGTACTGTTTGTCTTCCATAAAAGCCATATTGGCCGGGTTGAAATAAGCTGTATCAGCACCGCTTGTATGTGCCACATACGCTGCACCCAGCGCCATAGAGTTAAGAGACTGCTCAGGTATCTTGTACCCGCCTGCCATAAGCATGCTTCCCGCCACGGCACTCAGTGCCAGCCCTTTTACGATCGTTTTCATTTTCTTCTCCTTGTTTTTTATGTCCATCACATGTTGAACTTGATTCAATATCCGCCAAGGATCCTCAATCAAGTTCAAGGTAACACATGCTTATGTCTGTTTTTCCATCAACGCGTAGAGTGCTTTGATCTCTTCGGGCCAGAGCGACTCATCGACTGTTTCCAGGATGAGCGGCATATCGTCCATACGCGGGTCGTTCATAATAAACCTGAAAGCATCCCAGCCTATCTCTCCCTGTCCCAGTGAGGCGTGCCTGTCCACTTTGGAACCCAGTTTCGGTTTGGAATCGTTGAGGTGCATACCCATCAGGTATTTGAACCCGACAATACGCTCAAACGCATCCATCGTTTCATCGTACGCTTCCCTGGTACGCAGGTCATAGCCTGCCGTGAACGTATGGCAGGTATCGAGGCAGACGCCTACCCTGCTTTTGTCTTCTGTCTTGTCTATAAGATGAGCCAGGTGTTCGAAGCGGTAGCCAAGGTTGGTACCCTGCCCCGCCGTATTTTCAATGACCAGTTTGACATCAGAGTCTTTGGTCGCTTCAATGGCAAGGTTCATTGACTCGGCGATCACATCGAGACAGTGCAGTTCAGCTTCCATCAGCTTCTCTTCATATTCCGAGTCTTTTTTGGAGATCTTCACCAAATGCGAACCGGGGTGGAAGTTCAGCTTGTCCAGGCCGAGCTGCTCGCAGCGCTCAAGCTCATCGATGAAGGCGTCCCTCGATTTTTCCAGTTTTTCTGCTTCCGGATGTCCGAGATTGATCAGGTAGGAATCGTGCGGAAGCACATGCCTGGGAAGGATGCCGGCCGTTTCAAGGTTTTTTTTGAATACTTCTATGGTTTTTTCTTCCAGCGGTTTGGCCACCCACTGTCTCTGGTTCTTTGTAAACAGGGCAAATGCTTTTGCCCCTATGGCCATAGCGTTAAGCGGTGCATTGTCCACCCCTCCGCTTGCACTGACATGCGCTCCTACGAACTTCATTGTTTGATCACCTTGATAAGAATTTCATTTATTGTATCACGGAAGAGAATTTCATTATTTAAAACCCTGTATTCAATGTTGTATTTGCCGGGATTTTTGATCGTTTGTGTAAAGCCGTTACTTTTTTTCGTCATATTCACACCGCTGAAGACCGGTTTTCCCCGGAAAATGTTTTCCGCAATATCCTTCGGGTAATCACGGCTCAGTACCTGCGCATTAAATGCATTTTTCGACATACACTTCAGTCGGCTCATGCAGACAGAATCTTTGGATATTTTCAATGTCATCAATGCCTGACCGCTACTGTATATCTCTGCCTTGACCGCATCGCTGTTTTCATAGAGGAAGCCCATATCGGCATATTTGAATGTAGGGGTTTTGAGCACGATATAGGCACTGTTCTGCCGGCTGTAGCTTGGTTCACTGCAGCCCCACAGGGACCATGACACTAAAAAAATGATAAAATATTTCAAATATCGCATTTGAATTCCTGTTTTTTGGGTAAATTATACCCAACTTAAGAGTTATTTAAGCGCCCTATCTATATAATTTCGTCCACAAGTTGTGAATGGCCCCTTCGTCTAGCGGTTAGGATCCATGGTTTTCATCCATGTTACAGGAGTTCGAGTCTCCTAGGGGTCACCAACATAACTTCCCAAAACTTCAACCAAAATCTGATTATACCCATACTAACTTATTGATCATATCGTAAAACCGATCGCCAATTCAAGGAATAAGTGCAATTTCTAAAAGATAGTCGAAGAAAGAGCGGGCTAACCGAATATAGGTTATCCTTTTTTCGACCAAAAAGAAAGGAATTGCATGACCTACAAACAGTTAACCCTAAAAGAACGATACCACATTTGGGCTTTATTAAGAAGAGGCTATAAGCAAAAA
>FPHL01000052.1_pt2 | contig 17966 bp, 17 predicted proteins | sample 1057231 | NCBI WGS metagenome assembly FPHL01 (sample SAMEA4473313, study PRJEB15554) | hydrothermal vent metagenome | biome: marine basaltic hydrothermal vent biome; feature: marine hydrothermal vent; material: water | place: Pacific Ocean | collected 2011-06-14/2011-07-23 | depth 1199 m
CAACACCAAAAAATGTAACACAAAAGGGTATTGTAGGGGTACAGCACCCTACATTATCTACGATACAACAACGAGCATACAATCAACTCCTGCAAAAAGACAAAGCCCTTCTTTTCGGTGTAACAGGTTCAGGTAAAACAGAAATTTTCATCTCATTGATGTTCAAGATGATGGAGGAGGGAAAAACTTCTATTTTCCTGATGCCGGAGATATCGCTTACACCGCAAATGGAAAAACGCTTGAAGGTTTATTTTGGTGATGCAGTGGCAATGTGGCATTCGAAGATCACCAAAAAGAAAAAAGAACAGATACTTAAAGGGATCGAAAACGGGGAAATCCGCATTGTTGCCGGTGCGCGTTCGGCGCTTTTTGTACCGCTGCATGATCTTGGGCTGATCGTGGTTGATGAGGAGCATGACGACTCCTACAAGGCGCAAACAAGACCGCGTTACCATGCGCGTGATGTAGCTGTACTGATGGGGCAGAAACGGGGGGCGAAAGTGGTGCTGGCTTCTGCAACACCTTCGACAACGAGTTATTACAAGTATGATGTTGTCAAACTGGAAAAACCCTATGTAGAGAGGAAAAAACAGTATCATTTCATCAATGGTGACAGCATTAATACACCCATATTGAGGGCTTTGCAGGAGAACTATGTACAAAAGAACCAATCGCTGCTTTTTCTGCCTACGAGAGGGAATTTTAAGTACCTTTACTGCGAACGCTGCGGTAAGACACATCTGTGCCCCTACTGTTCCGTGGGAATGGCCCTTCACAGGAAGCACCGGCATCTCAAATGCCACTACTGTAACTTCACTGAAGCCATTGTCGATACCTGTACCTACTGCGGGCACACGCCGCTCAAAAGTGAGCGCATGGGAACGCAGGAAGCTATAGAAGTGATCGGTAGTGCCATAGAAGGTATAAAGATAGAACAGTTCGATCGTGACAGCATCAGCACGGCAAAAAAGCTCAAAGAGGCACTGAAACGCTTTGAAAGCGGGGAGAGCCATTTGCTTCTGGGCACACAAATGCTTTCCAAGGGACATGATTATGCCAATATTACTCTTTCGGTGATCATGGGACTGGATCATATTTTGGGTTTGGCCGATTATCGGGCGAGAGAACGTGCCGTGGCATTGCTTTTTCAAATAGCCGGCCGGAGTGGACGTGCCAAACAGGCTGAGGTACTGGTACAGACCAATGATCCTGAGTTTTTCAAAAGCTATCTGCATGATTATGAGGATTTCATTAAAGATGAACTGGCTTTTCTGGAAATGGCGCAGTATCCTCCTTTTGCATCGATAGCACGTATTTTGATCGCACATAAAGATGAAGCCAGGGCAGGGAAGATCACACTTGATACCGTAACCAGACTCAAAGCATTTGAGGAGGTAGAGATCGTGGGACACGGCAAAGCCCCGGTTGAGAGAATAGCAAACAAATTCCGTTTTAATATTCTGTTGCGTGCGAAGAGCAGGGTGCCATTGTTGAACGCTTTGCATACCGTGGACTGTCGAGAGATTGAGATCGATATGGACCCGGTCGAATTTTCGTAAAATTCGAAGTGAATAATTAATAATTAATAGTGAATAGTTATGGTATGCTTCTTTCATAAAAAAGCAAATTAGAATCTCGTAGGGTGCCGTGCCCTCACGGCACCACTTTATAGTGTAATCGAATGACATACCTGTTAAAACGATACAACTTTTGGTGCCGTCGGGAGACAGTACCCTACGCGAGAAGGTACATAATGAAACCACGCTATCCAACCAAAAAGATTTACGTCGGCGATGTTGCGGTAGGCGGCGATGCACCTATTTCCGTACAGTCAATGACTTATAGTGATACACGAGATGTGGCTGCAACAGTAGAGCAGATCAACAGACTGCACTTTGCCGGGGCTGATATGGTGCGAGTCGCTGTCCCTGAGATGGAAGATGCTCTGGCGCTCAAAATGATCAAAAAGCAGATATCTCTGCCATTGATCGCGGATATACATTTTAACTACAGGCTGGCACTTGAAGCGGCGAAGTGGGTGGACTGTATTCGTTTCAATCCGGGAAACATAGGGGAGAAAAACCGTATCAAAGAGATTGTCAAGGCGTGTCAGGAGCGTAATTTGCCTATACGTGTCGGTGTAAATGCGGGTTCTTTGGAAAAAGAGTTCGATCAGAAGTACGGTGCGACGGCTGCAGGGATGGTGGCTTCTGCCGAATACAACATCAAATTTTTGGAAGATCTTGGTTTTACGGACATCAAAGTCTCGCTCAAAGCGTCCGATGTTGACAGAACGGTCGAAGCCTACAGAATGCTCCGGCCCAAAAATGCCTATCCGTTTCATCTGGGTGTGACCGAGGCAGGGACCATCTTCCATGCCACGGTCAAATCGGCGATTGGTCTGGGTACTTTACTGCTTGACGGCATCGGTGATACGATGCGTGTTTCCATTACGGGCGAACTTGAAGAAGAGATCAGAGTAGGCAAGGCGATTCTCAAAGACAGCGGACGGGTACAGGAGGGGCTCAATATTATCTCCTGTCCTACCTGCGGGCGTATTGAAGCAGATCTTGTTTCTGCCGTGGCAGAAGTGGAAAAACGGACAGCACACATTAAAACTCCGATGGATGTCAGTGTTATGGGATGTGTGGTCAATGCTATAGGCGAAGCCAAACATGCCGATGTGGCGATCGCCTATGGTAAGGGCAGCGGACTTGTAATGGTCAAGGGGGAAGTGGTTGCCAAGCTGCCTGAGGCGGAGTTGGTAGACCGGTTTGTGAAAGAGGTAGAATGTTTTGCAGAAAAGAATAAATAATGCAGGGTGTTGTACGATTCAGCATTTAGTGCTTCACATGCATTGCATTTTAGATGCTTATCCCATGACAACACGCTGTTTGGGTAGCAAAATTAAAAGGTGTGGAACACCCTACGCCAATACAGAGGTATGTTAAATGGAAAACATGTACAATCTCAACATAGAACGTGCTGTACTTTCTGCAATTATTTTTGATCCTGAAATTTATGAAGAGATCGCGGCAAAGCTTAATCCGCATGATTTTTATCTTCCTTTTCACCAGCATGTTTTTCTTGCCATGGAAGAACTCAGCCGTGAAGAAAAACCTATTGATGAAGAGTTTTTGAAAACAAAACTTCAAGGTATGGGCAAATTTGATGAAGTGGCAATGCTTGAACTGCTTTCGGCCAATCCCATTTCCAATACGGCTGCCTATCTGACGGAGATCAAAGCAAAATCAAGCAAACGTGCATTGGCGACGCTGGCGACCGAGATCAAAAAGGTGACCATTGAGGATGATCTGCCTGCTGAAGAAGTGATGAATCTTGTGGAGAAGAAACTCTATGAGATTACACAGAACAATACCAATGAAGACTTTAGGGAATCCAAAGAGATCACGCTGTCCATGATGGATGAGATAGAGCGTCTCAAAGCACTCGGGAATTCCAAACTGATCGGGACAGATACCGGATTTAAGAACCTGAACGATAAAACTTCCGGGTTCGGCAAAGGGGACCTTGTCATCATCGCGGCAAGGCCGGCGATGGGGAAAACTGCCTTGGTACTCAATATAGCGCTGAAAGCCATTGAAAGAAATGAAGGGGTGGCTTTCTTCTCGCTGGAAATGCCGGCAGAACAGCTGATGCTGCGTCTGCTTTCGGCCAAAACCTCCATTCCTCTGCAGCAGCTGAGAGTGGGGGATTTGCGTGATGAACAGTGGACACAGCTCTCTGCAGCGACGGATGAACTGTCTCAAAAGAAACTTTTTGTAGATGACGGCGGCTATGCGACCATCCACCATGTGCGAAGCAAACTGCGCAAACTCAAAGCACAGCATCCGGAGATTTCTGTCGCGATCATCGATTATCTACAGCTGATGAGCGGGGAAGGAAAAGAGGGCAGACAGCAGGAGGTTTCCGAAATATCAAGAGGCTTGAAACAGTTGGCCAGGGAGTTACAGATACCCATCGTGGCACTTTCCCAGCTTAACCGTGGACTCGAAGCAAGAGAAAATAAGCGTCCAATGCTCTCAGACCTGAGAGAATCGGGTGCGATAGAGCAGGATGCTGATATTATTCTTTTTGTCTACCGTGACGATGTCTACCGTGAAGCCAAAGAGAAAGAAAAAGAGATGAAAGCAAAAGCGGAAGGCAAAGAATATACGTCCGATTTCCGAAAAAAGGCAGAAGAGGAAGCAGAGATCATCATAGGAAAGCAGAGGAACGGACCTACCGGTACCGTGGACCTTGTCTTCCAGAAGCAGTATACCCGCTTTGTAGATGCAACGCACTCTCCGGCATTTGAAGTAGTCTATGAAGACAGTGACATTCCTGCGAATACAGGAAATATCTCTGTGGATATGCCGCCCATATAGATATCTCTATGCACTGCAGGGTCTGTAACCGTGTACGAAAATAAGAAAACAGGATAGCCTATGGAAAAACCAAAACTTTTTGAAACAGGAAAAAGTTTTGTATGGACCATGACCATTCTTCTGTTGCTGTTCTGCCTTAGACTCGGATGGGAATATCGGAATTACACGGAATTTATCGCCAAGCCGTTCTATTTTACCCATGCGGTTGTTCTGAATGCCTATACAAAAACAAAGGGAAAACGGCGTTATCAGGTCTTAAAGCTGCACAGTGATGACGGGCTGACTTTTTATACGACAACACACCGTACAGAACCGTTTGCACATCAGCGTATACGGGTAGAAATATTTCCTTCCTCCAAAATCACTTTTGCCGGCTACCTTGGCAGTTTCTATGTTAAAAGCAGGATCAAAAAACATGAAAATATGCCTGTTTCCGTGAAAACAGCTTTGCTTGAAAAAGTTGCTTCACAGCATAATACCTCTTCTATAGCTTCGTTTTATAATGCCATTTTCTTTGCTGCACCTCTCTCCAGGATATTGCGGGAAAAAATTGCACTGCTTGGCGTAAGTCATCTTGTTGCACTGAGCGGATTTCACCTGGGTATCCTATGGGCGATTCTTTACGGTTTTTTTCTTTTGCTCTATAAACCGCTCCAGCAGCGCTATTTCCCGCACCGGTATGCCCTGTTCGATGTGGGGCTGCTAACCGTACTGATACTGGGGGTTTACCTGTGGTTTGTGGGTTCTCCTCCCTCTCTGCTGCGTTCCTATGCCATGATGCTGGCAGGGTGGGCGGTTCTGCTGATGGGCATAGAGCTGATCAGCTTTCCTTTTCTTGCAACAGTAGCGGCACTGTTGCTTGTACTCTTCCCTTCCCTGTGTGTTTCAGTCTCTTTCTGGCTTTCCGTTTGCGGTGTTTTCTATATCTTCCTGCTGCTGCACTATATGAAACACTGGAACAAATGGCTTATTACGCTGCTGGTCATTCCTGTAGGTATCTTTCTCCTGATGCTTCCTGTGGTACATATGATCTTTGGTGTGACAAGTTCCTATCAGCTGCTTTCCCCGCTCCTGTCCATCCTTTTCATCCCATTCTACCCGCTGGCAATGCTGCTGCATACGGCAGGCATGGGAGGAAGTCTGGATGGTGCACTGCTGCATCTGTTTGCACTCCCTGCAGATGCACAGGAGCATTTCCTGCCTCTCTGGGCAGGCGGTCTGTATGTGTTGCTTTCTTTGTCGGCTGTCAAATACCGCAGTGCATTTTATGCCCTGACCGCTACAGCGCTGTTGTATGCGTTCTATCTGTTCTCAGGCTAAATCTTGTCGACATCCTCTTTTTTGTTAAGAAGGTAGCAAAAGCGCAGGCCATGCAAAAAAATAGCCCATGAGATATAGATCCAGAGCAGGAAAAAAAGTACGGTACTGATGCTGCCGTAGACGGAAGTGTAGGTTTTGTTATATATGACATAAAAGATAAAGCCGCTTTTGGAAAGGTACCAGATCAGCGACGCGATAAAAGAGCTTATCAGTGCGGCACGTTTTTTGATTCGGGTGTTGGCAGAGAGCTGATAGGCAATGTAAAAGGCACCCCAGACAATAATATAGGGAATGATGGAATAGAGGTGTATCATACTGGTGATGCTGCTTTTGTTGAGATAGCCCTGGATCAAATTGGAAACATAGAAAGATACCCCTATCATGGTAGGCAGAAGAACGATCAGAAGAAAATACGTTTTGATGCTTTTGAGTATTCCCCGGCTGGGAAGCTCAAAGATATCGTTGACAATATAGTCATAACTTTTAAAGAACATAATGGCAGCAAAAATGACGTAAAAGGCACCAACTATCCCGAGTTTGTCAGAGTTGTGTATAAAGGTATTGATATGCTCCATGATCTCTTTGGACTGCGTAGGCATAAGATTGGCAAAAATAAGCTGCTGTACTTTGTCGTACATTTCCTGGAAGAGAGGAAGTGTCGTAAAAAAATAGAGCAGTATGACAAGCAGGGGGATGATGGAAAAAATAGTGTTCCAGCTGAGGCTGGAAGCATAATAGCCCAGTCTGTCATCAAAGAGATCTTTGAAAAAGTCTCTGACAAAGACATAATATTCTTTAAGAAGCGTATTGACCTGCATACCCTCTCCTTTTTTGTCTTAAAGCCCCATCTTTCCCGGATTGAGAATATTGTTCGGATCGAAAGCTTTTTTGATATCTTTGAAAAGCTGAATCTCCAGAGGGTTGAATGCAATTTCCATAAAAGGTGCTTTGCTTGTACCGATGCCGTGTTCACCGCTGAGCGTGCCGCCCATTTCAACCACCAGTTCAAAGATCTCTTCTATGGCTTTATGCCCTTTTTCAAGCTGTTCCTCGTCCGAGCCGTCCACCATCACGTTGACATGAATATTGCCGTCTCCCGCATGGCCGAAACAGGGAACCTTGAAATGGTAGCGGTCACCGATTTGATAGATGCGTTTCAGCGCTTCGGGCAGCATACTTCTTGGAACAGAGATATCTTCATTGAGCTTTTTACTGCCGAAAATGGTGATGGCAGGGGAAGCATTGCGACGGGCATACCAGAGTTTGTCCCGCTCGGCTTCAGTATGTGCTACGATAAAATCCTGCGCGCCGTTCTCCTTGAACGAATGCTGGAGGATCTCAAGCTGAAAATCGACTTCTTCGATAACATTCCCGTCCACATCACCGATGAGCAGTGCACCGGCTTCTTCGGGGAGTTCTACACCGAGTTTCTCTTTGAGTGCCTGTACTACGAGTGCATCCATGAATTCCATGGCGACGGGGTTTGCACCGCCTGCAAGCGATTTGAATACGGCATTCATCGCATCATCTACAGAGGGAAATATGCCCATATAGGCTTTACGGAATTTCGGTTTGGGAAGCAGTTTGACCGTGATCTCGGTGATTACGGCCAGTGTACCTTCCGAAGCGATGAGAATACCGGCTATATTATAGCCTGCGACATCTTTGATAGTACGTTTTCCCGCACGGATAATATCCCCGTTGGGACGGACAGCACGCAGTGCCATGACATAGTCTTTTGTAATACCGTATTTGGCGGCACGCATACCGCCGGCATTTTCACTGACATTCCCACCGAGGGTCGAATATGCTTCACTGGCCGGATCGGGAGGATAGAAAAGCCCGATCTCTTCAACGGCTTTTTGCAGGTCCATATTGATCACTCCGGGCTGTACGACGGCAACCATATTTTCCATATCGATCTCAAGGATCCTGTTCATATGTTTTTCCATGGCGAGGGTAATACCGCCGCTGGTTGGCAGTGCCCCTCCCGTAAAGCCGGAACCTGCACCGCGCGGGGTGATGACAATATTGTGGTGGTTGCAGTAGACCAGAATGCGGCTGACATCCTCTTCATTTCGGGGAAACACGACTGCATCAGGTTCAAAACGGGTGCGTGTTGCATCGTAGGAGTATGCGATCATATGGGCTTTGTCACTGTAAACATTTTCTTTGCCTACGATCTCCTGAAGGTTTTCAATATGTTTGGGATCAAGCACTACAGAGCCTCCATTGTTTGATAATAGCTTCCTGAGCCGCTTTTTGAAAACCACCCTTCTTTGATCTCCTTGAAATGCATATAGAAAGGAAACTGTGCTTTGGCCGGAAGGTTGGAAAGTGTTTTTTTACTGATGATTTTTCCCGAGATCGGATCCATAAGCACCAGTGTGTTTTTTCGGGCGATGGCTATCAGCCCTATCTGGTAGGCTTTTGCAAACGAATTCAGATTTTCCCTGGTGGGGAAAGCGTCTCCTCTTTTGGAAAGGTAAATGGCAAAAAGATCCGGATGTATCCAGTTTTTTGTATAGGATGAAGTGATTTTTGCATATGTATCGGCATCCGGTGCAAGCAGCATGACATTATTGTAAAGATATCCTCCTATGATCTTGTCCCCGGCACGGACAGGTGTTTTGATCGTCGGAAGTTCATCATGGTGGATGATATCTCTGCTGATCACTTTTGCGCGACCTTTTGCCGTTTGGGCAACATAGGCAGTGATCGCCCGGAGGTCATGTCCGTAGCTGTGTATGACAACACCGCTCATACCGTTGGCAGGAAATGAAGAACGGAGGGTGAGGGTATCTCCTTTCACCGAGACAACGGATGTGTGTACGGTAGAGGGAAAAAAGCCTGCAAAAAGAGGCAGGGCAGTAAACAATATCAATGCTATTCTGATCATAGCTATCCTTTAGTAAATAGTTAACGTTGATTATACAGGCAAAAGAGTAAAAGTCTGATTGTATCGCATGAAGCTTTGTGCGTCAAAAGGAGGCCATCATCAGTTTATTTCGGCTATAATATTGGCAAGATAAGGGGTATGGAGCGGTATGAAGTATTTTATATTGATCATTTTAGTATTCAATTTTTCTTTTGGCATGAAGATCAATAGGAAAATATGGAGCCAAAACACTACTTTTTCCGACTATCTCGGGGAACACAACATTTCAACAGCAGTGCTTGACTCTGTTTCACCCAAAGATCAGGAATATCTCTCCGATATCCAGAAGGGTTACGTATATTATGAACTCCTCAATGATGACGGAACCCTGATGCAGGCACTGATTCCCATCAGTAAAGAAATGCAGATACATCTTTTCAGGGAGCCAGGGAGCAGCAGATATACATTTGACATTATCCCTATTGTCTATAAAACCCAGACATATTTCGCCAAGGTAAAGATCAGTTCAAATCCTTATGACGATGCAAAAAAAGCGGTTCATAGCGACAGTGTGGCCAAAAAAGCTGCCCAGGCACTGCATGGTATCATTGATACCAGAAAACTCCATAAAGGAGATTTGATCTCTTTTATTTATGTACAGCGCAGCAGACTGGGGCTGCCTTACTGTATGCCGGAGATCAAAGTCATGAAAGTGAAGACAAAAAAGATCGACCAGTTCATTTATGTGGATGAAGACGGGCATGGCTACAAAGAGACAGGCAAGCGGGTTGCATACACGGTAACAGGAAAGAAAAAAGTAACTTACAGCAGGCGTGTAAGCAGTAAAGGATCGACTTTTGGAATGCCTTTGCGGCATATACGGATCACTTCCAGTTTTTCCTACAGAAGATGGCACCCGATTCTGCATCGCTACCGACCGCATCACGGAACCGATTTCGGTGCGCGCCGCGGTACACCCTTGTTGGCAGTCAATGACGGAACAGTGAGCTATGCCGGATGGAAAGGCGGTTACGGACGGGTTGTGCAGATCAGGCATGCCGGCGGATATGAATCGTTCTATGCCCATCAGAGCCGTATGCGTGTCAAGCGGGGACAGAAAGTTAAAAAAGGACAGATCATCGGTTATGTAGGCAGTTCGGGAAGAAGTACCGGACCGCATCTTCATTTTGGTTTGAAAAAGAACGGCCGCTGGGTTGACCCGATGAAATATTTGAGAAAGAAGTCCATCAGAACATCGATGCTAAAGAAATTCACCAAGTATGAGAATGTAACGGAAACCAGATATAAAAGTGTGACCATCAAAGGGACAGCGGAAAACAGAGAAAAGCTAAAAGCATACCTGCTGCAGGATACACCTTCCTACATCTGGCCCAAAATATATACAGGCAAGGTATATGTCAATGATAAAAAGAAATTTAAAAATGCAGAACAAGATTGAAAAATTTACCCTCAAACCGCTTGAGGATCCCAAATTCATTACGACCGCGCGGGCAGCATATGAACAGAACGGTATAAAAAAATCCTGGGAGATTGTCAAAGCACATGACAGTGTGGCGATACTTATCTATCATACGGAACGTGATGCCTTTATTCTGGTACAGCAATTTCGGCCTGCGGTGTATATGAACAACCATAACGGAATGACGGTTGAACTGTGTGCAGGTATTGTGGACAAAGATCTTTCTTTGGAGCAGATAGCCAAAGAAGAGATAGAAGAGGAGTGCGGATATGCTGTACCGGTAGAGAAGATCGTCAAAATCACTTCTTTTTATACTTCTGTAGGGTTTGCAGGCAGCAGACAGACACTCTATTATGCCGAAATTGACGAAAGCATGAAGGTATCGGAGGGAGGAGGCATTGAAGGGGAAGTGATCGAAGTGATCGTCTTGCCGACACAGGAAGCGGCCGACTTGATATTTGATGAGAATATTGCGAAAACACCGGGGTTGATGTTTGCCTTTATGTGGTGGTATGCAAGGAGTACAGATGGAAATTCTATTACTGGAAGATGACCGTATTTTGTGTGAAAGCCTCAGCGAGTACCTGAAAACAGAAGGTTTCAGTGTTGATATGCTTCATCGCGGAGAAGAAGTTTTTGAGCGTACTTTCGATAAAAAATACGATCTTTATATTTTAGATATCAATGTGCCGGATATCAATGGTTTTGATATACTAAAAGCCCTGAAAGAGTCAGGGGATGATACCCCTGCCATATTTATTACCGCATTGACTGATATGGTTTCTTTGGCGAAGGGGTTTGATATCGGTGCAGATGATTATATTAAAAAACCTTTTGACCCTGAAGAACTGGTCATACGTATCAAAAGCCATTATCTTGAGAAAAATGAATTGATCTACTACCAAGACCTTGCTTATGATCCTCATTCGAAACATTTGCGGCAAAACGGAAATACCGTGGGATTAGGCACAATACAGTTGAAGCTTTTTCATGCGTTGATTACCCATATAGACAAGATCGTAGACCGCTATACTTTGATGGATATGCTGGAACAGCCGAATGTAAATGCATTAAGGGTTAATCTGGCCAAGCTGAAAAGCAGACTGGGGATCGAAATAAAAAACGTCAGAGGTCAGGGATATATGATCGAAAGAGAATAAAATTGGGATCTTCCTTTATGGTCTATAAATTATAAATATAATAACGCTTGGTAATGGTTAAGTAATCTTTTTCTGCTACAATTTTGTATATCAAATTAAAAAAGGATAACATATGAAGAAAACGAGTTTGATTGCAGCTGCACTTGTAGCAAGTTTTGGCATCGTCGGATGCGGAGGAGGCAGCAGTTCTGACGGTGCCGCTGTTTCTACAAAAGATGTCGCGGTTTCCGGTAAAGCGATCGACCCTGAGTTGATCAGTGCTACCGTCTGTCTTGACTTGAACAGAGACGGGAACTGCAGTGCCAATGAGCTTTCAGCCACTACAGACGGCAATGGAAAATATCAGTTAAATGTATCTTCAGATCAGATGAACGGAAACTATTCACTGGTTGCGGTAAATGGTGTTGATGAAGAATCCGGTGAAGCATTTAAAGGTACATTGATTGCAGATATAAACGGTACTTCCCAAAATATTACACCCCTTACCACTCTGATGCATGAACAAATGCAGTATGGCAGTGATCAGATGCAAAAGATGGAAGATAGCGTCGGACTCAGCTTTGACGATATGCAGAAAAATATCATTACTTTGGCAAATGACGGAAACACGACGGCATTAAAAGTAGCCTTGGTTCTTGAAAAAAGTGCTGAAGCAATAGATCCGAAAGATACGATTAAATTCTTTGAAGATCTTGCTCAAAAAATCGATGTGAGCGGGAAAGCAGATAATCTGGTCTCTCTTATTCTGGAAATCACACCCGACAGTTTAAAGTCACAGATCAGTTCCCTGATAGATACTATTATGAACGCAAAAGCCTCAGATGCCTATGATTTGGCGGAAAAAGCAAGAAGCAAAGCGGCGGAACTGGGTATTGACCAGGATGAAATGAGCAAGAAAATGCCTCATGATATGCCTGGAACACCGGATACGAACGGTACAACAAAACCAGGAAACCCGGACATGCCAAAATTCTAAAGAGAATCACTTCGGCTTCACTGTCGGAGTGATTGGTCTTAGTGCTCTTCGGCTGCCTGTGTATAGGCAGCGTAATAGGTACTTCCGTCCGAAAAAGTATTGACTGTCAGTTTGGAAAATTTCTCAAGATAGTCCCAGAATTCTTCGATCAGTTCCTGATCTACGTGTTTTGCTTTGTCTCTCAGTGCTTCGCGCATGGTTCCGAGCCATTCAATACGTGATTTTTCAGTAATGGAAAAATCATCATGTATACGGATCATATATTCATTCAGATCCATTCCTCCCGATTCTCCTTCATAGACTTTAGGTCCTCCGCAGATCTGTATGAAAAATTTGGTATTTTTTTCTTTGACATGTTCAAATTCATTTTCATCCTGAGGGAAAAAATGGGCGATATCGCTTTCATAGATCTTGTCATAAAAATCATACATGAGTTCCTTCATCCCTTCTTCTCTGCCAATGGCATTGAAAAATGCTATAGGAGGATTTTTAAAATGAACTGCTTTTCCTTTTGTTACGGGGGTAATATCCAGCGGCATGACTGTTCCTTATCTTCAATATTTGGGGGATTATATCGTAGGTGCCATTAAGATCTTAGTCATCACAAAAGCGTTTTTGAATACACGCATAGGCATCAATGCGTCTGTCGCGCAGAAACGGCCATATTTTTCTGATTTCCTTGCCGGCATGTATATCGACCTCCACTTCAAGGATCTCTTCTTCGTTTCCGGCCTGGGCCAAATATTCTCCCTGTGCTCCGAACACAAAACTGTTCCCCCAGAACCGGATACCTTCACGCATACCTGAATGGTCTTTTTCGCTTCCGACCCGGTTAACGGTGACAACAGGCAGGCCGTTTGCGATAGCATGTCCGCGCTGTATACCCATCCAGGCATCGAGCATTTTCTGTTTTTCCCGGGGTGTATTTTCTTTTTCGCATAAAGTGTCATGACGTTCTTTGGGACATTCCAGATATCCTATCGCTGTCGGATAAATGAGTATTTCCGCTCCTTTGAGTGCCATGATACGTGCTGCTTCAGGGTACCATTGGTCCCAGCAGACAAGTACACCGAGTCTTCCAACAGAAGTATCAATAGGTTCAAAGCCTGTATCTCCCGGTGTAAAATAGAATTTTTCATAATAGCCCGGATCATCCGGTATATGCATTTTGCGGTATTTCCCGGCAAGCAGGCCATGGTCAAAAACATAAGCAGTGTTATGGTAAATACCGTCAGTTCTTTTTTCAAAGAGGGAGGTAACGAGTACAATGTTCTCCCGGGCGCTTATCTTGGCCCAGAAAGCAATATCATTCTGCCAGTCTTCGGCATAGTCGAAGAACCGGGTATCTTCACTCTGGCAGAAATATTCATTCTGGTGAAGCTCCTGCAGTACGACAAGTTCGGCAGAAGTCTTTTCTATCATCTCCACTGTTTTGAGAATGGTTTCAGCCTTGTTCCCGCAGTAGGCATGTTGTATCAGTGCAACTTTCATGGTGGTCTCTTCTAATAGGCTATCTGCATCGTAGAGCAGTGTAAACTTCCGCCCTCTTCGATGAGTTTAAGACAGTTGACGGGGATCATCTCTTTTTCCGGGTAGATCGCTTTGAAAATGCTTGAAACGTTTTCGTCATTTCTGTCATTGTAGGTCGGGTAGACAAGCGCATCGTTGGTAATAAGAAAATTGGCATAGGTGGCAGGCAGTCTTTGGCCGTTTTTGCCATACTTGGCTTCGCACATGGGCAGAGGAATGAGCTGATAGGGAGTTCCTTCCTCGGTCCGGAAAGCGTTAAGCTGTTCTTCCATATCCCGCAGTGCCTCATAATGTTCATCGGTACGGTCTCTGCACTGAACATAAACAATGGTATCTCTATTGACAAAACGTGCCAGGGTGTCAATATGGCTGTCTGTATCGTCACCGGCCAGGTACCCGTGATCGAGCCAGAGTACACGTTTGGTACCGAGGTATGCGGACAGTTTTTCTTCTATCTGGCTTTTGGTCAACCCGCCGTTACGGTTCGGATTGCAAAGACACCGGGATGTGGTTAGAATGGTGCCGTCCCCGTCACTTTCTATGGAGCCGCCTTCCAGAACGAAATCGATCGTTTCAAGAGGTGTAGTCCCCAGGTAGCCTTTCTCGTACAGCAGCCTGTTGACACGGTTGTCAAGCAGTGCATCAAATTTTCCGCCCCAGCCGTTAAAAGTGAAATCAAGCAGTTTCTTTTCACCTCCCTCTCTGATACTGATGTATCCGTAGTCACGTATCCATGTATCGTTGGTCGGCAGTTCTATAAAGGTCATATTCCGTGTCGAGCAGAACATGGATGCGATCTTTGTTTTGTCTTTACAGACAATGTAAACAGGTTCCTTATAGGCAATGGCCTGTGCAATACGTATGAAAGGAGAGAGTGCTTCGTTGAGCGATTTGGGCATGAGGGGGTCATACCAGTCTGTCTCTTCATGCGGGAAAGACATTAAAATACCGTATTGTTTCTCCCACTCGGCGATCATACATCGGTCAGTCAGGTTCGTATTTTTCACTGTGCTTCCCCTCTTTGTTTCTGTCTAATACGCGTTTTTAACTTTTAATTGTTAATTTTTAACTATAATTCCCTATGGCAACTATTACGATCAATAAAGACAACTTCTGTCACAATCTTAACCAAATTGCACTAAAAACCGGCTCAATCGACAAGGTCGCCATTGTACTCAAAGACAATGCTTACGGCCATGGACTTGAGATCATGGCACAGCTGGCTTCAGAACTCGGTATTCAACATGCTGTGGTCAAAAACAGAGACGAGGCAGATGTCATTAGAGGACTTTTCCGGACAGTTCTGATACTGGGTGGTCAGGCAGTGCCGGACGAGACCTGCTCTTATGCGATCAATACGCTTGACGATATTGAGAAGGCGCAGAAGGGTGCCAGAGTGGAACTCAAGGTCGATACAGGAATGCATCGCAACGGCATTGCCATAGATGAGCTGGACAGGGCACTGGAACGCATAGCAGACAGAGAACTGGTCCTTTTCGGGCTCATGACACACTTTCGGAGTAGCGATGAACTGGGTTCCGAGTTCTTTTGGCAGAAAAAACAGTTTGAAAGCGTGAAAACAAAAGTCAAGGCAGCCGGTTTTACCGGGTTTCGTATGCATTCACACAATTCTGCTGCAATATTGAGAAGCAACTATTTTGAAGAAGATCTTGTGCGGGTGGGCATAGGTGCCTACGGTTACAATGAATTGCCGGAGAGTTTCGACAAGGCAGAACTTAAACCGGTTCTTTCGCTCTATGCCGGAAAAATTGCGACAAAGAGACTCAAGAAAGGTGATCGGGTCGGCTACGGAGGTGATTTTGAGGTCCCCTGTGATATGCAGGTTTCCACCTACGATCTGGGCTATGGTGACGGCTGGTGCAGGGGAGATAGCAGCCAGCCGTATCTTACAGCAGAAGGCTTGCCTGTGCTGGGGCGTGTTTCCATGGACTTTGTCAGTATTGCATCACACAAAGAAGTGTTGTGCATTATGAACGATGCACAAAGTGCAGCAAAGCAGTTTGGAACGATCTCCTACGAAATAACAACTGCATTATCCCCGCTGATCACACGCAGTGTCGTATAGTCCGGTTCATTTATAAAGCAGCCTGAGAGCACCTATGGCAAAAAGTATGATGGCCGCATTCCGGTAGGAGGGGTCGATCATTAAAAGAAAAAAAGCCAGAGCAATCAGCACGAATGAGCTTTTGAATGCAGCGATGTGCCTGCTGATACGGCTTTCGAGCCACTCCAGCTGTCTTTCACTCAAATGTATTCTGAGTTCATCTTCGCTGATCTTCTGTATCCCTGTTTTGATCTGTCTGAGTGTCAGCGGCAACACTCCCACTTCGTCTTTCAGTGCCTCGAAAATGCCGTTGTCCGCACCCAGTGCTTTGGGAATATTTTTTTGGAGCAGGGGAAGAATATCTTTTACTCCGTTGAAATTGGGAATATAGATAGTCCCCAGACCTTCGATAATGGCACTCGCCCGCATAATGTAAATTGCTTCCTGCGGTAGTTTAAAGGGGAAATCCCGCATCGATGCCATCACGCCGAAAGCAAGTTCCTGCATACTGGTCGCATCAAGAGAATCGTCATTGAAAATATCGAACATTTTCTGTGCCAGTTCGGTCATTTGGTCCTGCGGCGCTTCATAAGAGATGATCCCCAAACGTTTACAACTGGAAATATAGAGTTCAAAATCCTGCTCGTGGGAAGATTTGACCATTTCAATGATGGCGATACGTGCCGGATTGCTGATACGTTTGACCATACCGAAATCCAGCAGTACCAGCTGACCGTTTGGCCGGATCAGAAGATTTCCGGGATGCGGATCGGCATGGAAGTACCCGTTGATCAGCATTTGCTCGGTATAGAAAGAGATGAGCTGGTTCATTGCCGTCTGGAAATCGATCTTGTTTTTCAGAAGGGCTTCTTTGTCATCAAAGCGTATCCCTTCTTCAAAACTCATGACAATAGCATCATCACAGCAGTATCGTTCATAGGGAACAGGAAAGACAACACCGCTTTGTCCATAGACGCTACTGAAATGTTTCAGGTTGGAAAGTTCATTGCGAAAACTAGTCTCTTTGAGGATCATATCGGAGAATTCGGCAATGAGGGAGTCGATGGAGTTTTTTGTGTAGTGAGAAAAGAGCGGTCGGAAGAGCCGGTTGAAAAATGTCAATATCCGGATATCCGCTTTGACCTGCTCGGCGATCTGCCAGCGGCGCAGTTTCACTGCTACGTGTTCCCCGCTTTTGAGCCATGCTTCATGCACTTCTCCTATGGAAGCACTGGCAATGGGTTTATCGTTGAAGCGTTCAAAGGGTTCGCTGTTCCCAAAAGCACGATCATAGACTTTTTGAAAGTTTTGCCGGGACATGGGAGGGATCTCATCGTGCAGTGACCGCAACTCTTTCAGATAGGCATCACTGAAAAAATCAGCCCTTGTTGCCAGTACCTGTGCCAGTTTGATGAAACTCGCACCGAGTCCGTTGATGCTCTCTCTTAGTTCGTTGGGAGAAAGCGGCTTTATAAAAAGAAAACGGTCTTTCTTTTTGATCAGCAGATAGACTGTCAGCAGAAAAACAAAAACTTTTTGTACCCGTTGGGGCGAATAGTGTGAAAGGTTCAAATAGTTACTTTTTCTTCTCTTTGTGCAATGCTTCTATATCTGATTTGGTGGCCAAATCCATCTCTTCAAGGACTTCACGGATCGCTTCTTTGAGTTTGGTTTTGGCTTCCTTTTCTTCCTCTTCACCCTTGGCTTTGGCCTTATCGAGCAGCTTTTGGGCCTCTTCTTTGTTCAATTTACCTTTCTCAACCAGTTCGTTAAGTTCTTTTTCCACTTTTTCTTTGGCCAGAAGCGCACCGCCAATCCCAATGTAAAATAAATCTTTCAACATGATGATATCTCCTGTTTTGGTATGGCTAATCATAGCATGTCAGAGTTAACGAAAATTAGCGTTTGATCAGGTCTGCAAGACAGATAAAGAGTTATTCTACCTATGAGCTGCTTAAATTTGACAATCAGCTCATATTATGATACGATTATCTGAAATAATCAGCTCACACAGACCAAGGATAGAAATGCAAGATGAAAAAATATGGATATGGCAAGATAATAACTATCCTCATTTCAGATACGATAAGGATGTATTGAGTAAAAGCTTATTGTCTGTGAGTCAAAACAGTGGCAGATTAGATGGCATACTTACCATGCTCGGAGTTC
>FPHL01000023.1_pt1 | contig 17750 bp, 16 predicted proteins | sample 1057231 | NCBI WGS metagenome assembly FPHL01 (sample SAMEA4473313, study PRJEB15554) | hydrothermal vent metagenome | biome: marine basaltic hydrothermal vent biome; feature: marine hydrothermal vent; material: water | place: Pacific Ocean | collected 2011-06-14/2011-07-23 | depth 1199 m
AAGATAGAGTTCCGTAAGCTTTGGGACTTCAGCTGGCTGCTCCAGAAGAACAGCCCCTTCTGTTTCCACGGTTTTTTTCACGATGGAAAGATAGTTCAGCTCCTCACTCAGTGCCGCCACTTTCAAAAGAGAGTCAAGCATGACACTCAGGGCCGAAGTGTAATACCTGTCGTCAAAATCGGCTACGGTCCCGACACGGTCGTCACTGAGGTACCAGATCCCTTTTTTGTAGAATTTTTTGACCGCTTCCCGGCTCAGCATTTCCGCCCGTGCCAGATAGCGCTCATCGTAACTCCGTTCATAGCCCTCTATTAGCGCATCGCTCAAAAAGGCGTAATCTTCCAGAAGCGCTTTTTGTGCGGGTCGCCTTCCGTAAAGTGTCTGATGGTACAGTACCCCCTCACGCCGCATCAATGTCCAGAGCTTCTCCAGACTGTGTTTTGCATCTGCAAGATATTTTGGATCGATCCGGGATGCGGCAAAGAGCGCTTTGACCATCATCGCGTTCCATGCCGTAATGATCTTCCGGTCCACGAAGGGGAAAGTCCTGCTTTTCCGAATCTCCTTCAGGTACTGCTTGACCTCGTTCAGTTTTGAAGGCGCTTTACTGCCTGCAATATGCGGCAGAGAGAATTCCCCGTCCACATTGCCGTTCTCTTCTATCCCCAGATAGGCAAGTGCCGCCTCTGCCTCGGCAGGGGTCAAGCCCTTTTTCAAAAGCCCCTCTTTCACCTCGGCATACGCATAGATAAAATAGCCTCCCTCTTCCCCGTCACTGTCCGCATCGCTTGCCGAAAAGTAGAGCCCCTCCTTCATAAAATGTGCCTGCATCTGCGCGATGGTCTCCCGAACGATCCTTTGGTAGAAATCTTCCTTCGTCATCTCATACATTTCCACATAGAGCAGGATCAGTTCGGCATTGGTATAGAGCATCTTCTCGAAGTGGGGACTCTCCCACTCCCTGTCCGTCGTATAGCGGAAGAACCCTCCCCCTATCTGATCGTACAGACCGCTTTGTGCCATTTTTTTCAGCGTGGTCTCTGCCATTTGGTAGGCTATTGTATCTCCGTTCAACCTGTAGGTGGTCAAAAGCAGTGCCAGTTTGGAAGCTTCCGGAAATTTCGGACGGGAAGCAAAACCACCGTTCTCTTTGTCGAACGATCTTGCGATATCAGTCACTGTTTTTTTGAGTAAGTCCTGCGTGATGTCCCGGGTAAGTTTTTGGGCGGGAATTCCTTTGGCCTGGGCCTGCCTGTATCCGGCTATCCGTTTCTGCAATGCCGCTTTGTTATGCTTCAAGGCAGCAAAGACCGGCAGCATATTCAGCAGTCCCTTCGAGCCGTAGCCCGCCTCCTTGGGAATGTAAGTCCCCAGATGAAAGACTTCACCCTCCGGTGTCATGAATACACTCAGCGGCCACCCGCCTCTCTCCCCAAAATAGTCCCTGTAGAGCTGCTGATACTTCTTGTCGATCTGCGGATACGCTTCCCTGTCCACTTTGATAGAGACAAAATCATCATTCAACAGTTTGGCCACCGTCTCGTCCGTAAAACTCTCCTTCTCCATCTCATGACACCAGTGGCAGGTACTGTAACCGATGGAAAGGAAAATGAACTTGTGCTCCTTTCTGGCCTTTTCAAATGCTTCCTCACCCCAGGGATACCAGTTCACGGGATTGTGCGCATGCTGCTGCAGGTAGGGGGAATCCTCTTTGATTAGGGCATTGGTATATTTCTCTCCTGCAAACAGAGACAGCGTCAGCAAACAGAATATTACTGCATATTTCACTATGTTCTTTCCTTGATCTATCGGAAGTGGAGACTGTATCAAAATATGCCCATGGATAGTCCCGTCTGATCTATCGGGTAAACGTGAACGCTTCACTTCCAAATTTGCGTTATAATAACTTCAGGGTACCTCTCATAATAGGTGTCCTTTACTATATCATAAAGAAACACAAATGACACAAACAGAAAAAGAAACCCTGCGAAAAAAGATAGAAGAAGATATCTTTACACTCAAAGAACAGATCAAAATACTCGAAGAGAAGGTCAAGCCCATCGCTCCGGACTGCTCACTGGGCAGGTTGACACGTCTTGAAGCGATGGGAGAGCAGCACGTCAACCACAAAATACTCGATGAATCGAATGTCCGGCTTACCAGACTCAAAAATGCCCTCCTGCGCATAGACAAACCGATGTTCGGTATTTGCATAGAATGCGAAGAAGAAATCGGTACAGGACGAATGTCTGTACGCCCGGAAAGCGTCCGGTGTGTGGCATGCGCAAACAATGCATAGAGTGCGTGTCTGCGCCTCCTACAGAGATTCGATGTTCCCCACGACCTTTCCGACAATGCTCACCTCATCCGGTGCCAACACTTCGGGGGAATAAGTCTTATTGTCCGAAATAAGCTCAACCATACCGTCCGCTCTCTGGCGGATGCGTTTAATAAAAAGTCCTGCCGTGGTCGCAGCAATGAAGATACCGTCTTTATTGATATTGGTCTGATTTCTGTCTATAAAAACAATAGAACCGTCGTGCAGTGTAGGCTCCATAGATTCACCATCTACATGAATTGCTTCAAGTTCAGTGTTTCCCATCCCTACCATATTGTGCATGACTTTCCCATCGATGGTGATCGTTTCATAATTTTCATCAAAAACTTCAGCTCCGCCACCGGCACTTGCGCGTATGTCAGAAAAGTACCGCACCTGAAAGAACTTGTCTGTTTCTGCCTTGAGCATATCGATCGCCTGATCAAAAAAGAGCCAGTTGACTGATATCTTCTTCAAAGCGCAAAATTCCAATATCTCCGCATAGGGAATAGAATTGCGTTTTTTCATTGTGGCAAATGTTGCCTGCGGGATATTAAGTGCCTGTGCTACATCCTTGTCAAATACCTTTCCCCCGATCTTTGTTTCAGAGACCACGTCTTTCAGTTTTTCTATAATGTCATTAAAGCTCATCATTTTTACAACTCCTTTTGCTATTCAAATATTTCACATTATAGACTATTTTTCATAAAAGTATGACAATTTGACATACTTTTTGTCTATTATTCTACTTTTATATACAATTTGACAGTTAATAAGCCGATTTAAACCCGGAAAAATAAAAAGGAGTTAAAAAATGGATTTCAAAAGAAACAGAAACCTGTTGAACGAAGCGATCAACTCAGGATGCAGAACCGCGGCAGAACTTGCACTCTTTTTAAGGATCAGGGCAAAGCTGATATAGAATACCGGTAGAAATACCCTGTATCACCCAAAGAGGAGTACAGTCACCTCATCTCCCGCCTCTTTGGAAGTTTCGTCTTCCGAAGTGACAAGGAGTGCTGTATTTCCGAGCATGTTGGTCAAAATAGCGGAAGTACCGAGCTTCTTGCCTTTGAAGTCAACATAGTATTCGCCGTCTACCAAAGAAATATTACAGGCAGTGAATTCTTCTTTTTTGGCACGTTTGACAAACGGTTCCGTCAGTTTGGCTTTCACTGTATGCATGGTACTTTTACCCTGCTGCAGTTTTTCAAGAAGCGGCACCACATAAACCAGCGCCATGACTGTTGCAGAATAGGCAAAACCCGGCAAACCGACAATGAACCTGTCGCCTTTACGCGCGACCATAATGTGCTGTCCCGGTTTGACACGTACTCCTTTAAAAATCACTTCACAGCCCAGTTCACGGATCACATCTTTTACAAAATCAAAATCTCCGACACTCACACCGCCGGTCGTTACAACAACATCACTCTTTTCAAGTGCTTCTGACATAGCCGTGGTAATACTCTTTTTATCATCCCTGATACACCCCAGCTGCATGGGAATACCGTCGTATTTCCGGACAATCGCTTCAACCACATAATTGTTGGAAGAACGGATCTGTGCATCATTGGTCTGCATTTCACCCAGGTCAAGCAGTTCTGAACCTGTCGAGAGAATGGCAACTGTCGGTTTCAGGTAGACTGACACATGTACAATATTTAAACTTGCCAGAACCCCGATATGGGAAAAATCAATTTTTGTGCCTGCTTCAATAAGTTTCTGCCCTTTGGCATAGTTTTCACCGATTTCCCTGACCGAAAATCCGTGCGGTACCGCTTCATTGATCAGAATGTCATCTCCTTCGACGGTCACATTTTCGATGGGGATAAGCGTATCTGCACCTTCCGGCATTAGCGAACCTGTAAACGTTTTGATACAAATACCGCCCCTTACTTTCTCGTTCAGTGCAGAGCCGGCAGGATTGATACTTGCAATCTTCAGCCGTCCGACCTTTTGGTCTTCTCCTCTTATCGCATAACCATCCATCGCTGAAGTAGGGAACTCCGGGGAGTTGTGGTCCGCAATGATATCTTCTGCCAGAACATACCCTACGGCATCCATAATATACAGTTTTTTTGTCTTATACTGCCCTATCTCTAAGCGCTCTATCAGTGCCATCGATTCGTCAAAATGCATCATCTTGCAACGTTCCTTTTAATGCTTTACGCCAGTAATCCACTGCCGTCCATCGGCGTACTTCGGTCTTCCGCATAGATACGTTCACCGTGCTTCACGTCATATTTCCAAATTGGAGCATTGGCTTTGAAATCTTCTACGAACTCATCGATCAACTCCAATGCAACACGGCGTTTGGGAGAAAATACCGCAGAGACATACGAAGAAGTATGTACAGGTACATCACCCATAGCATGTGCCATTCTGACCACCGCTCCGCGTACTTTCGCTCTCTCCTGCCACTCATCGAACCATTTTTGCAGTACCGGTTCATAAATATCGAAACTGAGCGCCTCTATCCCATCTTCGGCACGTATCGTCCCCACAAAAGGAATGTACGCACCATAGTTGGACTCGGCTTCTTCATCCAGCCATCTGCCAAAAATTTCTTTGACATCAAGCGGTCCGTTATAAAGCTCCATCGATCAGCCGCCGCACACGGGAGGAAGAATGGAAATACGGTCGCCGTCGTTCAATACGGTATTCAAATCTTTTACCATAGTATCATTCAATGCCACCGCACATTTTTCAAGCCAGGGAACAAGCATTTCATCCTCTTTCAGTTTTGCAGCGACATCTGCCAGTGTGGCAGCTTCCATTTCTACTGCTGCTTTTCCGATGGGACCTAAAAATTCTACTTTTATCATCAAAAGCCTTTATCCGAATGCAGTATTGGAGATCATCAATCTCCCGTACATTCCGGGTTTATTCAATCTGAGCCGATTATAATTCTTGTTTGGTATAATTACGCTTAAATCTACCATGGAGGAGATATACACATGCAGTTTGGCTCCATCTCTTACCTCAACCTCCTTCCTTTTCAGGTCTATCTCAAACGCTACCTCAAAAGCTCTTCGGAAAAGATGTCTTTCCGCTATAAACGTGCCGTTCCTTCGCAGATCAACAGATCACTTAAACGAAGAGAAATCAATGCCGCTTTCATTTCATCGGTCGAATCCAACAAATATACCTGTACCGACCTTGGGATCATTGCATACCAAAAAGTTTACAGTGTTCTGCTGTTACCCGGCTCCGAAGAAAGCGATCCTGCATCCGCTACTTCTAACCGCCTGGCAAAAGTACTGGACCTGCACGGAAAAGTACTCATAGGAGATGCCGCTCTCAAATATTATCTGGACGGGGGGAAGGGCATCGATCTGGCAGAAGCCTGGTATAAACAAACCGGCCTGCCTTTTGTCTTTGCCAGACTTTGTTACAACAAACACGGGAAACAAATACAAAAACTGGCAAGGGATTTTAGCCGTACAAAAGTACGGATCCCGCAATATATTTTAAAAAAAGAGGCAGCGCAAAGAGGTATTTCGGTCAAGCATCTCACCTGGTATCTGGATCATATTTATTATAAAATGGACTGGAGAGCAAAACACGCATTGAAGAAATTCCTGAGTGCGTAAATATTCTGCTTTATGCGGGGTCTTTTGGCAAAACCCTGTTTGATACGGGTTGGCCTATATGGTGCGTATTCTCCACCCTACGCAATGGTGGAGACCGCTCTCTCTATGCGTAAAATCGTCTCATCTACACCAAGAATCGCCATAATCTCGTCCATACCTGAGCCCGTCATACTTCCAAGCAGACTGACCCGCAGCGGCATCCCTATTTTTCCAAAACCGATCTCTTTGTCTGCTACGAATTTTTCCATGGCTTCATGGTAGTCCGAAGGCAGATGTAAAGGTTTTTCCCAGGTCTGCAGCACAGCAATAAAATCAGTCAGTGTCTCTTTTGCTGCACCCTTAAATGCTTTTTTTACCGCTTTGTCATCATAGCTTTCCGGTGCAGTAAGTATCAATTTGATCTGCTCTGCCAGTTCAAGCAGTGTTTTTCCTCTCTCTTTGGTCGCATCCAGCAGCATTTCAAGTTTATCATGGCCCGAAATATCTACACCGAACTCTTTCAGCAGTTCTGCCAGTTCACTGTTGGATTTGTTCTTGATATAATGGGCATTCAGCCAGAGCAGTTTGTCCATATTGAAATTGGAAGAAGACTTATTGATATCACGAGGATCAAACAGTGCGATCATCTCTTCAATCGAAAATATTTCCTGGTCTCCGTGACTCCAGCCGAGACGCACCAGAAAGTTCAAAAGTGCTTCAGGCAGAAAGCCCTGTGCTTTGTATTCCATGACATCGGTTGCTCCGTCACGTTTGGAAAGTTTTTTTCCCTGTTCGTTATTGATCATTGCCACATGGTAGAATTTTGGTATTTTGAACCCCAGTGCATCATAAACCACGATCTGTTTGGGCGTATTGTAAAGGTGGTCATCTCCGCGTATCACATCCGTCAGCCCCATTAAAGCATCATCAATAGCCACCACAAAGTTATAGGTAGGCGATCCGTCCGCTCTGGCGATAATAAAATCATCCACTTCATCAGCGGCAATATTGATCTCGCCTTTGACCCCGTCCGAAAAAGAGATCATCCCCTCCTGCGGTGCTTTGATACGAATAACCGGAGCTACTCCGGCAGGAGGTGTTCCTGTAAAATCACGATAACGTCCGTCATATCGGGGACGTTCTTTTTTAGCCATCTGTGCTTCCCTGAGGACATCAAGCTCTTCTTTGGTCATATAGCATTTATAGGCTTTTCCTTCATCGAGAAGCCTGTCAATATATTTTTGATACAGATCAAACCTCTTTGACTGATACACCACTTCACCGTCATGACTCATCCCCACCCATTCAAATGCCTTGAGGATCGCATCTTTTGCTTCCTCCGAATTTCGTGCCATATCCGTATCTTCGATACGAAGCAGGAATTTTCCGTCATTGTGCCTGGCTGTCAGCCATGAAAAAAGTGCGGTCCGGAGCCCGCCGATATGCAAATAGCCGGTAGGAGATGGTGCGAAACGTGTCACTGTCATAATAATACCTTCAAATAAATTACGTGATTGTAGCAAAAATGTGGTTAAGGAGGCTCTTACTTATCTATTGCTGTACCAAAGCAGAGGGAAAACAGTGATAACAAAGAGCTGCAGAAGTGCTGAGGCGCGGCACTTCTGTAGTATTTAATGTTTCTTTTTGGATTTTGTTTGTTTTTTTGTCTCTTTTTTGATTTTAGACGTTTTGGCATTGGACTTTTTCATTTTACTTTTGTCCTCATGCTTATGCATTTTCTTTTTCTTTTTCTCAGCTTTTTTATCCTTTTTGGACACTTTATGTTTTTGGGAAGTTTTTGTTTTTTGAGTTACTTTTTTCACATCTGCCGCTGATTTCACATCATGCTTCACATTGGCCGCTGTCTGCATACCAATCCCGTCTACCCTCTGCAAATCCTCAAATGATTTGAACTTTCCTTTTCTTCTTTCTTTGATAATTGCATCTGCCTTTTTCTCCCCAATACCGTTGATCTGCATTAATTCAGCTTTGCTTGCCGTATTTAATTGGTTCAAACTCATACCGAACAGTGCCGATGTAGCCAGTATCAAAAATCCTGCTGTCATTTTTTGCAACATACTTCTTCCTTTTGTTGAGCTGTAAAGGGATCTTCTAAAAATAGGTCCCTTAAAGATTATAGCCAATCTTCTCTTGTAAATTCAGGTACGATTTTTTGTAATGCTTCTACCTTGTTTTCTGCCATCAACAGTGTTTCAATATCGTCTGTCAACTGTCCGATATCATACCGTGTAGGTCTGGCAATGAAAATAGAGCTGTATTGTGTTTTCTGCTCGCTTTCGTCCAACAGCAATTCCTCATAGAGTTTTTCACCCGGACGCAGTCCGCTAAAAACAATATCGATCATCTCCTCTTTCCCGTAAAGACGTATCATCTGTTTCGCAAGATCAATGATCTTGACAGGTTCTCCCATATCAAGGATAAAAAGTTCACCGCCTTTCGCCATGGCTGCAGTCTGGAGTACAAGCTGGCACGCTTCAGGAATAAGCATAAAATACCGGGTCATGTCGGGATGTGTCACCGTGACCGGACCGCCGTTTTCGATCTGCTCCTTAAATTTGGGAATGACAGAACCGCTTGAACCAAGCACATTGCCGAACCGTACTGCCACGATCTCGGTCTGTCTGCTTTCTACATTCTGCGCATACAGCTCTGTAACACGTTTGGTCGCACCCATGACACTGGTGGGGCGCACTGCCTTGTCTGTAGAGATGATCACCAGTTTTTCAACCGCATGTGCTATGCTGGTATCAATGACACACTTCGTTCCTTTTACATTGTTCCACACAGCCGGTTCCGGATTATGCTCACAGATCGGTACATGTTTGTATGCTGCCGCATGAATAACGATCTCGGGTTTAACAGATGCCATAAGTCCATCCATCGCTTTTTCATCCGTCACATCGATCAGTCTCAGGTCTGCTGCGGGAACTTCCTCTCCAATACGGTACAGATTGTACTCGCCATTGTCCACCAGCACAAGTGACGCGGCACCGAACAGGGAACACTGCCGTACGATCTCCGAACCGATACTTCCCCCTGCCCCCGTGATCAATACGGTTTTATCTTGAATAAAATGTTCAATGACATCCAGATCAAGGTCTTTCGGATGTCTTGCAAGCAAGTCTTCGATCGAAAGGTCTTCAAGTTTTTCATGTTCGGAACCCAGCAGCTTGACCTGCTTGATCTCTTTGATCCCCAAAGCATTCAACCGGTCCACAAGAGCACGCAGTTCTGCCTGCCTGACAGTTTCTGTCAAAATCGCAGAAACGATCTGCTTTTCTTTGACGACCTCTGCTATACGCTGTATGTCATATATCCTGACATTATGGATATAGGCATCCCGAATATTCCCGTCATTTTCCAGGGCAGCGATCGCAACAGGATAATAGTCGATCTCATCTTTCAGGGCACTCTGTATGATCGTTCCGGTTTTACTGTTTGCTCCGACAAGCAGTGTCGGTTTAACGGCATGTTCTCTGAAACTTTCATTCCAGAACCGTTTACTCGCCCGCAGCAAGCCGATAAATAGGATAGAGAGAAAAAAATCTATCAGAATGACCGATCGCGGAAACGGCTGAAAAACAGGGGAGAACAACAGGTAGATCACTACAAATAACCCATAGGCTGCAATATGTGCTTTCACAATGTTGGCAGCATCCCCAAAACCGAAAAAACGCCAGATAATGAAATAACTTTTGAAAAAGAACATCGCACCAATTTTAAAAAAAACCAGCAGGGCCCACACTGACCAAAAATGGACAAAGTAGCGTTCGGGAATATGAAAATTGAAACGCAGAAGATAGGCCATATAGAAAGAGAGCAGGGAAAGTACGATATCGACAAGCAGAAAAAAAAGTATTCGCTTGGAAACGGTGGGACGTAATAATGCGGTCACAGTAAAACCTTTTCGATGACACGGCACACCCTGTCGACATCTTTGTCTGTCATACTCGATCCGCTTGGAAGGCAAAGTCCTTTGCCGAAAAGCTTCTCCGAAGTACCGTTTGCTGCCACCAGCGCATTTTTAAACAGGGGCTGAAGATGCATGGGCTTCCAAAGCGGACGGCTTTCAATCTTTTCAGCGGAAAGTGCCGTCATGACGCTATATGGATCAGTGTATTCCAGCGTCAATGTCGTTAACCATCTGTTTCCCCTGCTCCCCGTTATCTCCGGCATAAAAGTGACTTCCTCATATTTCTCCAAAGCTGCGGTATATCGGGCAAATATCTCTCTGCGTCTATCGACCCGTGCCCCAAGTACCTCCATCTGTGCCACACCGATCGCCGCCAGGACATTGGACATACGGTAGTTGTACCCGTAGGTTTCATGTTCATAATAGGGGGCATCTTCTTTTGCCTGGGTAGCGAAAAATCTGGCTCGCTCTATCCATGCGGCATTGTTACTTACAAGCATACCTCCTCCGGAAGTTGTCAATATCTTGTTCCCGTTAAAGGAAAACACACCCATATCTCCGAACGTACCGCTCTTCTTCCCCCGATAACTTGCACCAAGAGACTCTGCGGCATCTTCTATCAGGAAAATCCCTTCTTCACGACAGATCGATGCAATTTCTTCAATCCGGCTCATCTGTCCGTACAGGTGGGTTACAATGAGGGCTTTGGGTTTTTTCGGGCTTTTCCTGATGGCAGATTTGAGAAGTTCGGGAGAAAGGTTCCAGCTTTCATCACTGTCTACAAATACCGGTGTGGCATTTTGGTACAAAACAGCACTGACAGAGCCGATAAACGTAAAACTTGAAGCAAGTACATAATCGCCTTTCTCTACACCAAGCACACGAAGCGCCAAATGCAGCGCCGCAGTAGCCGTATTGGTCGCTACGGCATATCGGCTGCCGGTAAAGGTACATATACTCTCTTCAAAACGATCTACAAATGCTCCAAGCGGCGCAATGTAATTACTCTTGAATACTTCGGAAATATAGGCTTCTTCTTTACCGCTCATATGCGGGGGAGAAAGAAATATCTTTTTCATCATATTATCCTAAAACTGTTTGTATAATATAGCCTATGTCTTTCTTCAAAGACCATGCCTGCATATAGGCTTTATTGATGGCTACTTTGTCCGGCCAGATCACTTCCCGGTTATAGACTTCCGGATCATCCTGCATTGACAGGATCTTTTCCTCATCCTTGTACTTCAGAGATGCCGGTCCGGTTATTCCCGGACGCAATTGTAAAATCACCCTGTCTTCCCCCTCAAGTTCGTCTGCAAACCCAGGAACATCCGGCCTGGGCCCCACAAAGCTCATCTCTCCCGACAGTACATTAAAAAGCTGGGGAAGTTCATCGATCTTGGTACGCCTGAAGAACGCACCGCTTCGTGTGATCCTCCGGTCTCTGCTCGTTGTAACGGTTGTCTGTACGCCTTGTACCGCTTTCATGGTTTTGATCTTGAAAACGTTGAACCGCCTGCCGTCTTTACCGATGCGCGTCTGCATAAAAAGTCCATTGCTTTTTGTTTCTGCTGACGCTACGATCCAGGCAAGCAGCATCAGCCATCCTGTCAGGCATATACCTGTAGTTGCCGCCACTATATCGAACAGGCGTTTTTTTCTTTGCTGAGAAGCAGTCAACATTTACTTTTTCAATTTATATATTTTACTGTACGGTGATGAAACAACCAGTTCAAAGAGGTTTTTATCGTATTTTCCCAGTATGAACATTTGGACATACATAGAATTAAATGTTTTGATATCCATAATAATAAACTGACCGTAACTCTTCATATAGACAACCACATACGCTCCCTCATTTCCATAGGGCTGCGCCTGCATTTTGGTCGAGCCGTTTTTTGTCAGCTCCGTCATAACAAAATAGCGGACAGGGATCGACTGTTTTCCCACCATGAGCTTCCCCTGTTTGCTGTCGAAGGTAAATCCATTTGAAAACCGCAATACGCCACCCCTGTTCTCGATCGCACGGGAGGGATAAAACACTATCTTGCGTTCCGCTTTCCCTGTCGTAAGATCAAGATTGCCGAACACTGCTACTGTAGGAAAAATATTTAACATTCTGTAGGGAAGGTACAAATAGACATCTCTGCTTTTTTTCGGAAGTTTATAGGCAGGATTCTCCAGTTCTGCCAAAAGAACATTCGGGTCTTTGCCCTGGCCAAAAAGCGTTTTTGTTACGACACTGTGATTATTTTCTACATAAGTTTCCACTGCCAGACGGCTTAAATTGGCAGCCAGTTCAGGAGATGTGGTCTGCATGATCTTGGAAATAATGAAATTGTCATTATCATGTTTTCCGCCGTCTATAAGCGTAGAGGTATCAGAGTAGTACCAGATCGGATATCCGTAGTCCCACCATGCGAGCGTATAGTCCTTACCGTTTGCCATCTTATCGAGCTTAACCAGATCCTCCACTTCGGAATGGCTCAACACTGTCGGTACTTTATACGCGATGATATGGGTAATATTCGGATAGATCATCGCTGCCGTAGCCAGGGTAATAAAGACGTATCTCACTTTTTTGTCCTGAATAAACTCACCTATGACAAAAAAGAGATAGACTGCACTCATCGCGGCTATCGGCACAGCATATACCGTAAACCTCAACCCGCCCCATAGTGCAAACACACCGATACCCACCAATGGCAACGCCAGCACAAATGCCTTATGCCGTATCACCAGAACAATATAGCCGATCAAGGCAATGAATACCCCGAGCATAGAACCGGAAATACGATGGGCAAAAACACTGAAAGGGATCTTCCCCGCTTCCCTGACCGTCTGGTTCACAGCATAAAAGTGCAGTCCGCTCTCCTGCGTACCTCTAATCGTATAAGTAAAAATTTTATGCAGGATCAACCCTGCAACATTACCTAACCATAGAAAAAGTACAAATAAAACAGCTGACATGATCATAAGATTTTTTTCTTTTATCTTTTCCTGTTTCAGCACAAAGTAAACGATACCCAGCAGTATGAGGTGGGCTACATAGGTTACAGGTTTATCCAGACCCAACGGCAACAGAGACAGAAAGATCAAGATCAGTGAAGCATACGTTGTCTTTTTGTCACGGTGGAACCAGACCATATACATTCCGTAAATAATACCCATCGCATATACAATGGCCTGCCCCTGGTCATACAAAAAAGGATACAGCACAATCGCTATCGCCGCATAGAGTGCAGAACGAAGATTGAAATCGATCGTGCTTTTCATTAGGAAAAACAGGATGAACATCGGCGCCATGGCAGAGAACATATCGGTATCATAATACCCCGTCATCGTCCGGTTATAGTAACTCCAGGCAATACTTCCCAAAAGCGCCGCAAAAAATCCCCATAAAGACTTCCCGTACAATCGGGCGATCAGAATTATCGGGATAACCACAAGACTTGATATCACAGCTGGCATATATAAAATGATGGTTTCAAACCGAAACGGTGTTATTTTGGCAAAAAGAGTAGTGAAAAATACCAACCCGTACCCCCAAACCCCCGGGACTCTCGGGTTATCGGCATGCAAACCGCTGAGTGCTTTTTGTGCACCGGAAGCAAAAAAGTAACCGTCATTGGTATTGATCATCATTTGCCCGTCCCAGTAAAAAGCAGGATTTCCGTGAAACTGATAAACCCATATCATCCGGATCATAAAACTGAAAATATATGCCAACAGCATCAATCCCATCATCTGCCCGGTTGTTACCTGCTTGATATTCAATCTGTCTTTCATCTTAACCTCTTGTATAAAAATAGTTTTAGTTTTGATGGTGCAATATTGACCATAAAAAGTGCCCATGCATAAAAATAGGAAGAGATATTATATCCTAATGTTTTTATAACCAGAATTCTATCCTGAAGGTCACTCCAGGCTTTTCTGCTCCCTCCTCTTCTACTGAAAAAGGCTGGGCCGACCCGTACTTTGACCAAAATTTCCGGGATATTGGCAAATCGGCATCCTGACTGAAATCCTTTCATCCAAAGCAAAGTATCTTCATTGGTTGGAGAGATTGTAGGGTAAAGTCCAGCTTTTTCAAAAAAACTTCTCCTGAAAAAGGCTGTCACATGTGCCAGAGGTACTCTTTTGGCAAAAAAACGGTACATTTCATCATGATTCAGAGGATAGTGAACTGCCTTCTCATATGCTATATCGTTTGAAAATTCTTCTATGAAACCGCCGACAACATCTACATCAGGATGTTCCAGCATATATTTATACTGCCATTGCATACGGGAGGCAAGAGCAATATCATCAGCATCCATCCGGGCGATATAGTGATAATCCCTCTTCAGCACGATCTCCAGCAATTGGTTTAAAGAAAAAGCAAGTCCCCTGTTTTCATTCCGTTCTCCAACATAAACGATACGACCCGCTCTATATTCCTGCTCTATATATTCTGAAATATCCTGTGGCACTGGACCATCTTTTTGAATAAAAATATCTGCTACTTTTTCTTGTGCATACATACTTTCAAGCGCTTCGACTATGTATGCAAATCTATCTCCTTTGTAAACGCTCATAATTATGGCTATATCATTCACAACTCAAAGCTCGCTTTCTCGGGAAATCTCTCTTCCAGATAATCTGTAAACCTGCCAACAATCTCATCTGCTTCAAGATCATCATAATTGTCGTAAACCGCAACAAAATTTGGCGATAAAGTTTTTAATTTTTCGATATTACTCTCCAGTTCAGATAATGAATGTACATTGAGATAAAAGCCATCATTATGATAAAAGGGATAAAAATCACCCTTTGCCAAGTGGTAATATCGGTACAGATACTGTGTGAGATCATTATCGCTTCGAAATCTATTTTTCGAACACTCCATCATAGGCTCTTTAAAAGTTTCGTAAACCTCTTTGAGTGTCGATAAGCGATATGGCTGGGGATGATGCCAATGGTAGAAAAAGAAATACTTTCTCCAGACATCTCGTAGAAAAAAATTTCTTATTTTACCTGTCAGCCCATAACTTTTATGAAAAAGCACCTCTTTTTTATGATTCAACTGGCTTACGTTAAACTTCGAATTAATCAATCTTACACAATTATTCAACGATTTTACCCAACTCGAATTATCACGAAGCATCTGATAGACTCGATTTCGCGAAAACCACCCATGCAATAAAAAATCAACCGGCAAATCATCTACAAAAAAACGGCTTTTCTCTATCGGATTCCATATCAAAAAATCGTCGTTAAGATAGACAAATTTTTCTGAAAGCGCTTGAATATTAGGCAAATTCATTTCAATAGACGATGAGTTGAAAGTCGGCAGATCTTCACTGTCAAAGTAGATCTCTTTATGGGTAACGAAACGGATATTGGGATGCGAATCGTTTATCCATTGCGGTTTATGTCCTGCTGTAATGATGATTATCTGATGATACCAAGGGCAATTTTTCTCTATACTTCGTAGAACATATTTAAGTGTATTTGTATCTCGATACCTCAACGAACCATGATCATTTTCACATTTATTGAAAATCTCTGCTTCATAACGTATTTTTTCTTTTTGCCAAGCAACGTCAGTTGAGTCAACCCATGGAAGCACAAAATCAATCTTGTCCACTATCAGATTCCTTTAGTATCATTTCGTACACTTCAAGATAATTTCTTGCCATCTGCTCTGTTGTATAGTTCAATCGAAACTTTTCAAACGCTTTTTCAGTTTTTTCAGAGGAGTCTTTTGTGGCGGTTTCAATAGCACCTACAAGAGAGTCAATATTTTCCAGTTCAAAAAAAGTCACTTCCTCTTCGTCAAATACTTCTTGAAAAATGGCTATATTTGAACACACTGCCGGTTTTTGATACTTTACTATCTCTTGAAGCGATAAGGGAAACCCCTCTGATCGTGAAGCAACGACAAAAAGATCCATCTCCCCAATAAAGGTTTCTATATCCGATACAAAACCCATAAATACAATGCGATCCTCTACACCGATCTTCTGTGCCAGCATTTTGAGCTTTTCTGCCTCGGCAGTCTCTTTGCCGGCGATATAGAGCTGATGGTGAGGCAGTTTTGGCAAAGCACGGATCATCTGATCCAGCCCTTTTCGAAAATTAACACCCCCGGCCGAAGCGATAGCGCCTATCTTAATCACCGATCTATCACTTTTGCTTGTTGCCACTTTAAAGGGTAAATTTTCCACAGCTTCAATGCCATTATATACATACGAAATATTTTTGTTTTTCCAGAATTTACGATAATATGCCTCAGCATCCCTGGAGAGAACAACAACTTTGTTGTGCTTTGAAGTTGTCATATTCCACAGCCATACCATTGCGTTTCCCTTGATCCTCCCATATGAAAAGATCAGATCCTCTTTCGCGTAGTTGTGTATGGTTGTGACGGTTTTTGCTCTGCCAATCTTCTTTCTATGATACCACACATAAGCATCTGCCAAGATAGTATGCGAATGGATCACATCATAGGCATCAAAGTCAATTGCGTGTGTAAAATCAATTTTATGTGTCGGCACATCAAAAAGGAGCTTTTCTCTATCCGGTACCTTAAAATAGAACACATCTATCTCGTGATTCTTTTGCAGTCCCGATATGATCTGATGCACCACTTTGATTGGGCCGCTTTTGATAAGGGAGGGAACGATATAGGCTATCTTCATCTACAACTCAAAACTCGATTTTTCAGGCAACAACTTCTCAAATGCATCACCAATGATCCTTTTGGCTTCTTCGAAATCCTCTTGACTCCCGATGGCCTCGTTGTCGTTAAGACAAATCATAGCATATTTCTCTGAAGTGATTGCCTCTGTCACTTCACCGCTTTTGAGGTTTTGCATACTGAGCGTGAGGTATTTTGTATCTTTCATCGAAACAGGTGAAAATGCCCCTTTTGCCAACTGCCAGTAGCGAAACAGATACTGGTTGGTATCGTCACAGTTTCTAAATTTTGATGCCGATGTCTGATCCAATATTTTCTTTTCCCTCTCCCAAACCTCTTCAAAAGTCGATTTCAAAAACGGTTGGGGCATATGTGGGTCAACAAAGCCGGTAAATCGTGGCCAAAGTGAGAGTGCTACATTCCGAACAAATCCGTCAAATCCATATTTTAGGTTAAACACTTTCCTAAAATGGGATTTGAACGTATCGCGTTTGTGAAAATGTCTGTTGAGTATTTCCAAATTGTTCAGCACGAAATGCCCCACACCTTCTGAGGAGGATATAGCATTGGAGACAAAAGCATCACAGGGAAGTCCATCCTTGAAAAAACGCTCTTTTTCAAGAGGAGATACGATAAAAAAGTCGTCATTAAAAAAAATAAATTCTTCAGCTAAATCCTGAATATGATGCAAATTAATCTCCAGTGGATTTGCATTAAACACAGGAAGATTCATACTATTTATATACTCTTCATGTCGAACAATATTTATCTTAGGATGTTCTGCGTTTAGCCAATCGGGAATATGTCCCCAAGTAACAAAGTGAATTTTTCTCACCCAAGGCACAAATCGCTCAAAAGCCCTAAAAAGGTATTGTAAATTATCCCAGTCACGAAAGCGTACATTGTTCTTGTTTGACAATCTATTTGATGAATATTTTGCCAACTCTTCTAACCATTTTGGATCGTTTCCATTAACCCATAGGATTACTACATCAGTCTTCATTATTATTTTAAAACTCTCCATTTTTTCAATTGTCTTACAATGCCATCTTTAAGACCAAAAAGTCTTGCAGTTGGATAAAAGCCAATCCACTTATAAAAAAATCGAAATTTTTTTGAAGGCATTGATAAAGGTTTATTGTATCCTAATTGCATTAATTTCTCTTCCGCATTTTGCACTACACTCATATATTGAGGATATGACCTGTAGATACATTTTGAATATTCCATAGCTAATGCATA
>FPHL01000029.1_pt1 | contig 17145 bp, 15 predicted proteins | sample 1057231 | NCBI WGS metagenome assembly FPHL01 (sample SAMEA4473313, study PRJEB15554) | hydrothermal vent metagenome | biome: marine basaltic hydrothermal vent biome; feature: marine hydrothermal vent; material: water | place: Pacific Ocean | collected 2011-06-14/2011-07-23 | depth 1199 m
TACGGTGGGAACAAGAAGAGTTTTTCAAAGACGGTGTAACGACTTGGTGGTGCAAGGGTACGGTACCTTGGTAAAATGCGCGTAGGGTGCTGTGCCCCCACAGCACCATAAAGTTCAAATTTGAAATATATATTTCAATGTTCATAATGAAATTTGGTGCCGTCAGGGGACAGCACCCTACAGGACCCAAGAAAAAAAATGAACAGATACTTCAATAAGGAATGAGTTTGAAAAAACCAGAAGACATCTTCAACTTCACAGAAACAAGTGATGACTGTATCAAATGCGGTAAATGTATCCCTGTCTGTACCATCCACCAGATCAATCCGGATGAAACAACTTCCCCGCGCGGTTTTATAGACCTACTGGGTGCATACCAGAGAGGGCAGCTCGAACTTGACAGAGATGCCAAGAATATTTTTGAAAGCTGTTTTCTCTGTACCAACTGTGTCGATGTCTGCCCCAATTCTCTTCCTACCGATATGGTCATTGAGGAAGTACGTGCGGATATTGCCGACAAATACGGTATTGCCTGGTTCAAAAGAGGGTTCTTCTTCCTGCTTCGTCACCGCAGGATCATGGACTTTGTTATGAAATTCGGTTTCATGTTCAAGACCTGTGCCCTGGCTGAAGATGACAAAGGCAGAGGACTCAGGGCCAGATTTTCACTGCCGATGATGAAGAAGGACAGGCTCATCCCTTCAATGATGAAGACTTCTTTCCTGAATACATACCCGGAAGAGATACCGGCACCGGATCAAAAAAGCAAAAATCCCCGTGTTGCCGTATTTATCGGCTGTCTCGGAAACTATAATTATGAAGGCATAGGCAACGGCCTTGTGGAGATACTCAAAAAACTGAATATCGACATTTTCATCCCCAAAGACCAGCTTTGCTGCGGAGCACCTGCCTATTTTACCGGAGATGTCTCTTCTGTAGAGTATATGACCAAAAAGAATATTGAATACTTCGAGAGTTTCATGGATGAATGTGATGCCATGCTCATCCCGGAAGCCACCTGTTCGGCAATGGTCAAACATGACTGGCAGGTTTTCTTCAAAAATCACGATATGCCGGAGTGGGAAGCCAGAGCCAAAAAGGTAGGTGAGAAGATACATATGGCTACAGCCTGGCTGCATGACAACACCAATCTCAAAGCAATGCTTGAACAGAAAGGAAAACGCTTTGATGAAGTCGTTACCTACCATGATCCCTGCCATGCCAGAAAAGTCCAGGGCATCTATGAACAACCCCGTAACCTGCTTGCCCCCAACTACCCCATGGTAGAAATGAGCGATCCCAACCGATGCTGCGGTTTCGGCGGGGTGACCATGCAGACAGAAAAGTTCCATTTTGCCGAAGCGGCAGGCAAACCCAAGGCAGCCATGATCGAAGAGACAAAAGCACACTATGTCAGTGCAGAATGTTCCGCCTGCCGTGTACAGATAAGCGAATCAATGAACCATGCAGGCGTGGAAACGATCTTCAAGAATCCTCTTGAACTGATCGCCGAGGCGTTGAGAGATTAACCGAAACGCCGGCGCATATCAGGTTCGATCATAAAAATATTTTTTCCTTCTTCATAACGGTACCCAAGTTTATATCCCAGTTTTTCCAAAATGCTGTTGACAATGTACAGCCCCAGCCCAAAGCCGCTGCTTCGTTTCTCTGCCTGGGAAAACGGTTCAGTATAGTAACTGAGGAGATGCTCGAGTTTATTGCCTTCGGAGGCTATTTCTATAAAACCGTCATTGCTACGCAGAACCACACACTTCCCTTTACCGTATTTAATACCATTATCTAAAAGATTTTTAATGGCCAGTGCCATAAATTTGATGTCTGTGGTCAGTGCTTTGTTCTTAATATCTACCGTAATGCAACTCTTGTCAGCCATGAGCATATCCTTGCTTTTGTCTATCACTTCTTCGAGTGTGACATATTCCATATTGGGTTCAAAACTCTGCGTTGTCACCCTTTCGATCTCTGCAAGCTCCGAAATAAGTTCATTCATACGCTCAAAAGCACGCACCAGCACTTTTTTGGTACTTTCATCTTCCAGCATTTCTGCCACAATGCGTCCCTTGGTAATGGGTGTTTTCAGCTCATGCATCATATTGCGCATAAAAAGGTTTTTTGAAGCACTCAGTTCATTGATATGGCAAATGGCATCATCAAAGCTTTTTGCGATCTTTCCGATTTCATCATCATGCTCATAAGTGATACGGGTATTCATATCTCCCTGTGCGAAACGCTGTATCTCTTTATGCAGTTTTTTAAGCGGATAAAGCTTTTTCAATACGGCAAGATAGAGCAAAAGCAGAAGCAGGATCAGAAAGACACCTACGCCCATAGCAATTTCAAAGTAGTAGTTTTCCGGACGGTCATCTTTGAGCATTAAATTGTAAGACATACGCTGAACATAAATATAATGTTCCCCGTTAATCACAAAAACACGGACGCGTCCGACATTGGAACCGCCGCTGAAAATCGTTCGGCCGTTAGTACGTATCTCATGTTTAAGTACTTTAACTTCATCGGGGGTAAGCGGGCGGACATGCAGTTTGTCATACAGTTTTTTGAGCTCTTCCCTGTCCGGACCGAGCCTCAGGTTGGAAAGGAACGTAATGGAGATCAGCTGGTAGCGTTTGAACTCTTCGATCTTCTGGCGGTCTTTATCCCAGGAGATAAAAAGCAGAAAAGTTGCGATCAGTATGGCGATCGTTACAGAAAAAAGAATATGTATAAACGCCGTTACGGAAATATTTTTCATACACGGTCAGTTAAAAGATACCCTACACCGCGTATAGGTTTTATATAGATATGATCAGGATCGATCTTGGCGATCTTCTGCCTGATACGTGAAATGATCACATCAATATTTTTAATTGAACTGTCATCATCGATATGTTCACTTTCATACAGAAGCTGTTCCCGGGAAACCGAACCGTTCTTATGCTGTATCAGCATACCGAGTACATCATATTCTGCTGCGGTGAGGTCGAGCAAATGACCCTTGAAAGTAATCGTATGTGCCTTGGGATCAGAAATAAAAATATCTTCTTTTTTTTCTTTTTTTTCATCCATATTGTGGGTACGTCTCAGAATTGTTTTGATACGTGTCACAAGTTCACGGGGGTCATACGGTTTGGGCATATAGTCATCTGCACCACGCTCCATACCGATGACCTTGTCCGTAATATCATCACGTGCTGAAGAGATAATAATAGGAATATTGGTAATATTCCGAATCTTGGGAATCACTTCAAGCCCGTCCATACCCGGCAGTGTCAGGTCAAGAATGATCAGGTCGAAATCGTGCTGTGTCAACAGTGAAAGCCCGATATAAGGGTCTTCGGCACCAATAACTTCCATATCATATTTTGTAAGGTAATTCGTCAAGATTAGTGCCAGTTCCGGGTCATCTTCTATGATCAGTATCTTTATAATAGCTCTTTCCTTTTAAACAGTTTGATTGCTGTACTGCAATAGTAAACATGATAATAGCATCAAGTAGATGAAACTCTACTTTCGGAAACTATTTGGCGGCTGCCTGTTCTTTAATATTATAGTCAATATAAATCTTTGTAATAGCGATTAGAAATGATGTAATCGCCGGTCCGAGGATCATACCCCAGAAACCGTAGGTACTCATACCTGCCAGGATAGAAAAGAATATCACCAGTTCATTGACTTCAATGTTGCTTTTCAGTAGATCTTCCTTGATCACTTTGATAATAACAGGCTTGATGAAAGTATCGGCAATAATGGAGATGACCACGACCGAGTAGGAGGCTATGAAAATAGCCGTATTGGCATTGATCGTCGTCCAGGCATAGAGGGAAACCGGTATCCAGACGACTGCACCTCCGACAATCGGTATCAGTGATGCGAAACCGTAGATCATACCGAAAAGCAGTCCGTCATAACCGAAGTAACTGACCATAACACCAAACAGAACCCCTTCAAAGATCGCTGTTACGATGATGGAATAGAACACAACTTCCATGGTAGACGAAACTTCATGGATCATTTTTGCACTTTTTATTTTACTGATCGGCATCAGGGCCCGGACCAGTTCAAAAAAGCGTTCCCCGTAGTAATTGATCAGGAAATAGAATACCAACCCCAGACCGACACTTCCCGCTGTCGTCACATAGGACGTCGCATAGCGTATATATCCTGCGATCTTTTCGTCGCTCAGGGCTGTGGCGATCCAGTCTTTAATAATGGGGATTTCTTCCCCAAATGTTTTGAATACTGCCGTTACATGATTGATCTTTTCAACACTCAGCTGGGAGATATATCCGACCCCTGTTGTTGCCATATAGACAATGGGAGCAAAAATGATCAGCATCAAAAGCAGTGTGACAATCCCTGCCGAAATCTTTCTTGATTTAAAAAATTTGATCATTTTTTTAGTCAGGTTGTATGTCGCCATGGTCAAAAGCATGGCGACGGTCAGAGAAAGTAAAAACGGCTTGTAAATACTGTAGGCACCAATGACAGTAAAGACAAAGAGCGCCGTGATCATCAGGCTTTTGTTATTCATCATCGAACAGTCCCTGCCTGCTTCCGCCTAACTTGAAGTGTTCATAGCATTTCGGTGTAGCGATTCTTCCTCTTGCCGTTCTCTCAATATAGCCATTGGCTATAAGATAAGGCTCCAACACATCTTCAATCGTCCCCTCATCCTCACTCAATGCCGCACCGATCGTACTTAGGCCCATAGGTTTGTTCTTTGCGGAAACCAGCAGTTCAAGCAGCTGAATATCCTGTTCATCAAATCCGAGATCATTCACACCGAGTTCATCAAGGGCATACTTTGCTCTTGCCAGCGTTACTTCGTTTTCATCCGCTACTTCAGAAAAATCACGTACCCTTTTGAGCAGGCGCAGCGCTATACGCGGTGTACCCCTGCTTCGTCTTGCTATCTCTTTTGCCGCTTCTTCCCGGGAAGGTTTTTCCAACTTGTGTGAAGCCTGGGAAACGATCTTTGCCAATTCGGCAGGGGTATAGAACTGCATTCTGAAATGCATTCCGAAACGTTCACGCAGCGGATTGGAAAGCATCCCTGCCCGTGTTGTCGCTCCTATCAGTGTAAAACGCGGAAGATCGATCTTTACCGTCTGCGCCGCAGGGCCCGAACCGATGATGATATCGAGACGAAAATCCTCCATTGCCGGATAGAGTATCTCCTCGATCGCGGGACTCATACGGTGAATCTCATCAATAAAAAGAATATCCCCTTCTTCAATATTGGTCAAAAGCGCAGCAAGGTCACCGGCTTTTTCTATCATCGGTGCGGCCGTCGTTTTGATATTGGTATGCATCTCTGAAGCAATAATATTTGCCAAAGTCGTTTTCCCCAGCCCCGGTGGTCCGAAAAAAAGAATATGATCCAGTGCTTCTTCCCTTCGTTTGCTTGCTTCTATAAAGACCTTTAGGTTCTTTTTGATCTTCTCCTGTCCGATATACTCATCCCAGGAACTCGGACGAAGTGTTACCTCATAGGAAGCTTCGTCATCAAAACGCTCTATTTCTACCATTCTTTCCATTAATACGTATGCTCCCCATCAGGAAATGCACGGGATTTTACTTCATTGACATACTGTTTCAACCCCTCTCTTACTTCTTTTGCGCCCTGGCAGTAGCGTTTGACAAACTTTGGTTTGAACGCTTCAAAGAAACCAAACATATCGCTCCAGACAAGTACCTGCCCGTCCGTGGCATTGCCGGCACCGATACCGATGGTAGGTATTTTCACCGCTTCGGTGATCTGCTTTGCCGCTTCGGGAAGAACTCCTTCGACCAGTATGATCGCAGCACCCGCTGCTTCAAGTGCCAACGCATCTTCAAGCAGGGAAGCGATATCCGCTTCACTTTTTCCGCGTACTTTATATCCGCCTTCACTTCTCACATGCTGCGGCATCAAACCGATATGGGCAACGACGGCAATACCGTTATCGCTTAATATTTTGACCGTAGAGACTTTCTCTTTCCCTCCCTCGATTTTTACAGCCTGCGCACAGGTCTGGACATACACACGTACGGCATTCCTCAAAGCTGTTTCGGGTGTAGTGTAGGAACCAAAAGGCATATCAAATACAATACAGGCACGCTTTGCCCCGTTGCAGACAGCCTGGGTATGGTAGATCATCTGATCCATTGTGGCAGACAGTGTATCCTCTTTTCCCAAAAAGCTCATATTGAGACTGTCACCCACCAGTATCATTTCCACTTCACCGTCAAAAAGCTGTGCAAAAAGCGCATCATAGGCCGTTACCATGGTTACAGGTTCAATACCTTTCATCCCGGCAATAGTACCGAGTGTTATTTTCTTGTCTGTTTTGGGGGTATGTATACTCATAATATAAAATCTATTCCTTTTGCCCTGTCCTGAATTCATCGGCAGGCATCTCTCACTATTTTGGTACTCATTTTATCAAAAAAATGTATAATATCACAACAAAACGTCATATTGACACATTTTATTGAAACAAAAGAGTATATTTTGAAAAAATTAGTTGCCTACATTACCACCGGGTTTCCTTCACTGGACTTCACTGTAGATGCTGCTTTGGCTTTGGCCGAAGCCGGTGTCGATACCCTTGAACTCGGTATGCCGTTCTCCGACCCTGTTGCAGACGGTCCTGTCATTGAGGCTGCCAACCTCAAAGCCCTTCAGAACGGTTTTAAACTGGATCACCTTTTTGACATTTCTGCCAAAATAGCACCCCACATTGATACGCTCTGGATGGGATATTTCAATCCTTTCTATCACCGGGGTATGGAAAACTTCATTGCTGAAGCAAAGCAGGCAGGTGTCAACGGATTTATCATACCGGATCTGCCCTATGAAGAGGCACAGCCATACAAACCGCTGATCGAAAGTGCAAAACTGAGCCTCATAGATTTTATTGCACCGACCGATTCAAGGGAACGGATCGGAGAAATCGCCGCTGAAGCCAGGAAATTCATTTATCTTGTCGCTTATGCCGGTATTACAGGTGCAGGAAAGAGCGAAAACCTTCAGGGGATTGTCAGCGATATCAAACGCTTCACTGATACCCCTGTCTATGTCGGTTTCGGTGTCGACCGACATACAGCAAAAGAAAAAGCAAAAGGGGTCGATGGTGTTATCGTCGGTTCAGCGTTTGTCAAAGTGCTGCTCGATGACAGTCTGAGTGATACGCAAAAAATTACCGGGATCACTGCAATAGCAAAAGAGATAAAAGAGAAAATCAACACTTGATTTTCTCTCTTCTTGTACAACAGATTTATGTTTCGAGTGATTCCGCTATTTCAAGCTTTTCATTTTTGACATACAGTACCACTCTCGTCATATCTTCCTCTTCACTGCGGAGTTTGTCATAAAGATTTTGCATCTCTATTTTTTTTGCTCTGGAAACGGGTTCCCGAACTGATTTGTACTCTATCGGTTCACCCTCTTTCACGACAGTGGACATACGTGCAAAGACCCAGTAGTATCCCCCGTCTTTACGAAGATTTTTCACATAGCCTTCCCAGGCATCTCCTCTCTGAATCGTTTTCCACATATCTGCAAAGGCCGACTTCGGCATATCCGGATGCCTGATGACATTATGGGGTTTGCCTATCAGCTCTTCTGGTTTGTAACCTGATATCTCAGCAAAAGTTTCATTCACATAAGTGATCTTTCCGCTGAAATCCGTACGTGATACAATAAGTTCATCTTCCGGTACTTCCGTTTCAATGAACATATCAAATGTCGTTGTCATACCTTTTCCTTTTAAATGGTTTTGTTCATATTCTACCATTTTTTGGATAATTTTTTTTGAGCTGCATCAATTAAACATTTTCAAGTATAATACTTCCAATTTATACACAAAGGTTATTTTCTTTGGAACACTTTATCTGGAATGCCGATCCCGTTTTATTGCACTTGGGTCCTTTACAGCTTCGCTGGTACGGACTGCTTTTCGTAGGCTCTTTTTTTCTGGGGCTTTTACTGCTGCAATGGATATTCAAACGTGAAGGCAAAGACCCTGCACTGCTCGATACCCTTCTTATTTACCTGCTTGTAGGCGCGGTCATCGGCGCGCGCCTGATGCACTGTTTTGCCTATGAACCGGAATTCTATCTTTCCCATCCGATTGAAATACTGAAAATCTGGAAAGGCGGCCTTGCAAGCCACGGAGGACTGCTTGGTTCCATAGTGGCTATCTGGCTCTTTTGCCGTAAATACAAATTCGATTTCATGTGGCTGATCTCCCGTGCGGCCATTGCCGGAACAATTACCGCTGCATGTGTGCGTTTTGGGAATTTTTTCAATTCTGAAATACTTGGAAAACCTACCGATCTGCCATGGGCCGTCATCTTTGAACGTGTCGATATGGTTCCGCGCCATCCGGTACAGCTTTATGAAGCATTTTCATATCTCATTCTTTTTGCACTTATGCTCTTTATCTACCTGAAAAGCAGTGCTGCCTTTGCTACCCGCATACTGCCCGGGGTTTTTCTTGCCTTCATGTTCACCGTACGCTTCCTGCTTGAATATACCAAAAGCAGGCAGGCCGACTATACCTGGAGTCTTCCGATCACTACAGGACAGGCATTAAGTTTACCTTTTATTTTCATTGGTATAGTATGGATAGTCTGGGCTGTCAGAAAAAAAGAGCCGGCGCAGTAGTTCGCTGTAGTGTGCCCGCAGCATGAAAAAGCTGCACTTAGAGAAAGCATATATGCTATAATAATATTTTAAAAATAAAAATAAGGTAGACAAAAAAAGATCCATGACAACAAAAATCAACAAAGAAGTTTATTCACTCGGCATCGATATCGGATCCACCACCGTCAAATACGTCCTTTGTGACAGCCGTTTCCAGATCATTGCCAAAGCCTATACCCCGCATGATACAAAACAGGCACCGACACTCCTGCGCCTGCTTGAAGAACTTTCTCTTTCCCATAAAGAAGCTTATGACAACATAGAAAAAGTGTATATTACAGGTTCCGGCGCAAGCCGTATCGCACCCACGCTCAATGCCCGTTTTGTTCAGGAAGTCAATGCCGTGGTCCTTGCTGTAGAACATTTGCACCCCGACGTACGCTCAGTTGTCGAACTGGGCGGACAGGATGCAAAGATCATCCACTTCAAAGAGAGCGAAGATGGCAAAAAAAGCGTGCTGACATCCATGAATGACAAGTGTGCTTCGGGTACGGGAGCTACCATAGAAAAGTGTACCATGAAGGTCGGGATGGAAAATGATGCCGTACAGAAACTCACATTTCAAACCGACAAACTGCACCATGTGGCTGCCAAATGCGGTGTTTTTGCCGAAACAGACATTGTCAACCTTGTCAAAACCTCTGTCCCAAGCAATGAGATCATGAACTCTCTTGCTGACGCCATTGTTATGCAGAACCTTACCGTCCTGACACGGGGAAATACACTTATGCCCAAAGTACTGCTGCTCGGCGGACCCAATACCTATCTTCCCTTTTTGCAGGAATGCTGGAAACTGCGTATCGCGGAACTATGGGATGAACGCGGTATCCGCTATGACAGGGAGAAACTTGACGAACTGATTATTGTCCCGGACAATGCCCAGTACTATGCTGCTCTGGGTGCTGTCATTTTCGGTGAGGGAGAAGCGAACCATAACAAAAACTTTGCCGGACTCATCCCGCTTAAAACACTTGTGGACACAGGGGGTGTCAACCAGAATGACAATGTTGACACACCGCTTGTCAAAAGCCCGGAAGAACTTGCATCGTTTAAAGCACATTATACGATCAAACCGTTTGTTCCTCCCCACTTGACACAGAAGACAGGCTGTTATCTCGGCATTGACGGCGGTTCCACTTCCTCCAAGGCGGTACTTGTTGACGAAACAGGGGAACTGCTGCTCAAAGTCTATCAGCTTTCCAAGGGCAATCCCATCGAAGATACACTGGAACTTTTACAGAAAATAAAAGCCCAGGATCCTGAAGACCGCTATGACATTCGGGGACTTGGTGTCACCGGCTATGCGGCAGATGTACTGGAAGGGGCACTCCGGGCTGATGCCAACATCATCGAAACCATTGCCCATATGAAATCCGCACAGAAAGCATTCGGAGAGAGCATTAATGTCATCTGTGATATTGGCGGTCAGGATATTAAAGTACTTTTTATGGAAAACGGTATGATGAAAAACTTCCGTCTCTCCAACCAGTGCTCTGCAGGGAACGGAACCCTGCTTCAAAGTATGGCAAAACAGTTCGGTGTGCCGGTAGAAGGTTTTGCCGATGTCGCTTTCGCTGCCAAGCAGGCTCCGCGTTTCAACTACGGCTGTGCCGTCTTTCTTGATACAGACAGAGTGAATTTCCAAAAAGAAGGCTATACCAAAGAAGAACTCTTTGCCGGTATTTCGAAAGTACTGCCTAAAAATGTCTGGCAGTATGTGGTTCAGGCACCCAACCTTGCCATGTTCGGAAAACATTTCGTCCTTCAGGGAGGTACTCAGTACAACCAGGCCGCATTGAAAGCCCAGGTAGACTACATTAAAGAACAGGTGCCCGGTGTTACAGTAGATGTACACCCCCATCCGGGAGAAGCCGGTGCCATCGGTGCCGCACTCGAAGCACGTTCTGTTGTCCGGCAGCGCGGTTACGGTACATTCGTGGGTATGGAAGAAGCACTCCAAATGACCTATACCTCCAAAACGGATGAGAGTACACGCTGCCACTTCTGTACCATAAACTGTTCGCGTACTTTCATCGATACACAGACCCCTTCCGGCAATACAGCACGCTACATTGCCGGATTTTCCTGTGAAGACGGGACGGTCGAATCGCATGATGCACTCAAAACACTCAAAGACAACCGGCGTTCTTTGCAGGAAAGTGTTCCCAATCTTGTCAAAACAGAAGCCAAAAGGCTCTTTATGCCGCTTTATGAACTGCCGCCCAGACCGGACGCCCGGACACGTATACAGGAACAGCAGGTAAAAGTAACCCTCGGAGGCTGGGGGCCGACACTGAGAAAAGAAGTCACACGGCATTTCAGCCTCAGTTCCGAAGCAGATATCCAATACAGGAAAGCGCTTAAGATCGCCATACCGAAAGTACTCAATATTTATTCGCTCGCACCTTTCATACGTACTTATCTCGAAGCACTTGATATTAATCCGCTACATATCCAGTTCTCGACTTTTTCCAATGAAGACATGTTCCTTGAAGGAGCAAAATACGGTTCGGTCGATTCCTGCTATCCGGCAAAAGTGGCACAGTCCCATGTCTATGCGCTGATGTACGGAAAACGTTTTGCCAAAAAAGTATTTGACTACCTCTGGTTCCCTGCTGTGACTGAACTGCCCGGCTATGTCAAACATACCATGGGACAGACTTCCTGTCCTATCGTTTCAGGTACCCCCAAAGTGGTCTATTCCGCTTTTACCAAGGAGCGGGATCTTTTCAAGGAAAAAGGTACAGCCTATGTAGATGATGCATTGAATTTTGACAACCGGGCACTACTCAAAAAGCAGCTCTTCGCTACATGGAAAGACAAACTGCACATCACGGAAGATGAAAACAACTGGGCGGTTGAACAGGCATGGAAGGCACTCGACCAGAATGACCGGGAAATCATGGCCCAAGGGCGTCGCATTCTCGATGAAGCGGAACAAAACAATGAAGTGGTCATTCTGCTGCTTGCACGGCCTTACCACTCCGACCCGGGGCTCAACCATGAAGTACTCGATGAGTTCCAGTCGCTGGGCTACAAAACCATTTCCATGCGTGCCATCCCGAAAGAAGAAAAGTATCTTATGCGTTTCTTTTCCGAAGATGTCACCCGGGGAATCATAGATTCTCCCTACGATATCAGAGATGTCTGGGCAGAAAATTTCTCTACCAATTCCGCCCAGAAGGTTTGGGCAGCCAAATTTGCCGCACGTCACCCCAACATAGCGGTACTTGACCTCAGTTCTTTCAAATGCGGACACGATGCGCCCACCTATGCGATCATTGACAGGATACTGGGGGCTTCCCGTACCCCGCACCTGACCCTGCATGACATTGATGCAAACAAACCTGGCGGTTCGATCAAAATACGGGTCAAGACTTTTGCCTATACCCTGGAGCAGTATCGAAAGCAGCTGCCCCGGTACGAAGCGACAAATGCCATACACCCTGCAATGACACAGCAGAAGGAACCCGTATGATGCTTATTTCAACACATAAAACAATGGTTTTGTCATGTTCATCGGCTCTGTCATCTTCTCTCTGCTATTTACACTATAAAAAGGATTTCTCATGAGCATTGCCTGCAATACTGCCAAAATGACCGATAAAAACGGTGACCTTTCTTTTCTCAATCAAGCTCCTTCGCAATGGAGAGATGCACCCTCCAAACCCATCGAGTATGCCCCCAGAGAGGAGACTGTTTTCCTTTCAGGCGGACTGACACTTCTTCAGGACAAACTTGTTGAGGCTGCACTCAACTCTATGAATATCAACTTCATTGCCCTGCCCAATCCTGATTTCAAATCATTCCAGACAGGGAAGGCCTTTGGGAACAGGGGACAATGCAACCCTACCTATTTCACAGTGGGCAACCTAGTCAAATATCTTCAAAAACTGCGTGACGAACAGGGAATGAGCAGTGAAGAGATCGTCAGGAAGTATGTCTATATTACGGCGGGAGGGTGCGGGCCCCGCCGTTTTCGTATGTATATCACCGAATACAAAAAAGCATTGCGTGACGCAGGATTTGAGGGGTTCCGTCTGACCTCCTTTGAACATGACAAAGGGATCTTCCAGGGAGAAGCCATAGAAGATCAGCTTATTGATTTTAATCCAAAGTTCTTTGTCACGCTTGTCAAGTCGGTCATCATTGGAGATATTCTCAATCTCCTTGGCTATAAGATGCGCCCCTATGAAGTAGAAAAAGGATCTACTGACAGTGCGCTCGCAGAATGCAAAGAGATCGTTTCACAGGCTTTCCTCTCCCATAAAAGTCTGCTTCAGGCTATGTGGAAATGCCGCACCGTTCTGGAACAGGTCACACTCGACCGTGTACAGGTCAAACCCAAAGTCATGGTCATGGGAGAATTTTGGGCCGCAATGACTGAAGGAGACGGAAACTACAACCTTCATAGATTTTTGGAAGCTGAAGGGGCAGAGTGTATTCCCCAGCCTATTTTAAACCGTCTGCTGCTCAGTCTATGGGAAGCGGAACAGGCTCTCAGGAAAAACGAGGGTCTTGCAGCCGAACATAGCAAGTCCATCGATTTTGCCAACGTCAAAAAACGCTTTCTGATCCGGGCAGGAAAAGCAGCCGTAAAAACCCACTTTACTCTTTATGCAAAAGCGGTCGGCCTGCATGATTACGAAATTCCCAATATGGAGAAACTGGCAGAACTCGCCAGGGGGTACTATACACTTGAGTGCAGCGGAGGAGAAGGACACCTCGAAGTGGCACACCTCATCGAAAGTGTCAAACACAACCTGGCTCACCTTGTCATTTCCATCAAACCTTTCGGATGCATGCCGAGTTCTGCGGTAAGCGACGGAATACAGTCTCTCGTGACCAGCCGTTACCCGCAGGCGAATTTCCTCAGCATAGAAACTTCGGGCGAAGGTGCTGCCAATTTCTATTCACGCGTTCAAATGGCTCTTTTTAAAGCCAAACAGTCGGCGAAAGAAGAATATGAAGCACTGGAAAAACCGGAAACGATTCCTGAAAAACTGAACAATTATCTCTATCAGCCCAAAAATGAAAAAGCAGGTACGGCCGCACAGCTGATCTACAGCATCACCGCGTAGGGGCTGTATCATTATTTTATGGTCTGTTACGCACCCACGATCATCGGAGCGAAGGCCTTCGTACTGACCCTTACTTTCTGCCCGATCTTCAGCTTTTCCGCTTCCCTGGAACTGACCACCACTTCCACAAGCTGCTGTCCGATGGAGACAACTGCCACATAGATCACATCTGCCTTTGCAATATCGAGCAGTTCCCCTTCAAAAGAGAATTTCTGGGATCCCTGTGTCTGAAGCAGTACTGCTTTGGGGCTTCCGTCATTGATGATCTGCCCCTGCTCCAGCACCAGTACGCGTGACGCCAGACGGTAGATCTCGCTCGGATCGTGGCTGACCATGACCGTTGTCGTACCGAACTCCCGGTGCAGTGCCAGTATCTCATTTTGCAATTTCATCCTCATGTCGGGGTCCAGTGCAGAAAGCGGTTCATCCATCAGCAGCAGTTTTGGCCGCTTCATCATCGCACGGCAAAGACTGACACGCTGCTGCTGCCCGCCGCTTAGAGAATGCGGCAGCCTTTTTTTCAGATCATGCAGTTCAGTCAGCTCCAGCAGACGTTGAGCCAACTTTTTGTCCTTTTCGGCAAACAGCAGATTCTCTTCGACTGTCATATTGGGGAACAGGGCGTAATCCTGAAAAACATAGCCGATCTTTCTTTGCTGCGGCGGAAGAAAATGTTTTCCGTCCTGCCAGACTTCTCCTGAAACCGTAATGTTCCCTTCCGCCTTTTCCAAACCTGCGAGTATCCTCAGAAAGGTGGTTTTCCCGCTTCCGCTTTTCCCTGTCAGCGCAACAAAATCCTGCTCTTTTATCTCAATACCGACAGCAAGATTCATCGCTCCGGCACTGCCGTGAAGGCTTTTTCTGATTTCCAGCTGTATCATTGCAGACCAAATTTCTTATGCTGTTTTGCATTAAAAATATAGACAGCCAGAAGCACCAGAAAACTCATGACGATCATGATGGCACTGTAGATATGCGCCGAAGTATAATCCATCACTTCAACCATATCGTAAATGGCTACAGAAGCGACTTTTGTCTTACCGGGAATGCTGCCCCCGACCATCAGTACCACACCGAATTCACCGACCGTATGCGCAAAGGTCACGATGAGCGCGGTCAGCAGGGAGGGTTTTATATTGGGCAGGGCCACTTTCAAAAGTGTGGCAAACCTGCTTTTCCCGGCGATGTAGCTAGCTTCAAGCATATTCCGGTTGAGCGATTCAAATCCGCTCTGTAGCGGCTGTACCATAAACGGCATGGAGTAGAAACAGCTGGCTATCACCAGCCCGGTAAAAGAAAAAGCCAGTTTGATGCCGAAGGTATCTTCAAAAAAAGCACCTATGGGTGAATGAGCAGAGAAGGCCCAGAGCATATAGAATCCGAGCACGGAAGGCGGCAGAACGATGGGCAGAGCCGTAACGGCTTCAAGTACCGGTTTTGCTTTTGAACGTGTCTGCGAGAGGTACCATGCCAGAGGCAAAGCAACGGCAAAAAGTATGACTGACGTGAGTGCTGCAAGTTTAAAAGAGAGGACAAAAGGCGTAAAGTCCATAGTTCGAAGCATCTCACCCATGGAGGATCTCCTGAATGTATATTTCACTCGCCTTAATGAGTGCGGTCACTGTTTCGCCTGCATGAAGCTCCATTCTTTGCAGAGCATCCGAAGTAATGACCGCTTCCAGAACGGTGTCAAAATGCTTTAAGGTCACCGTACCCAACAGGATGCCATTCTGCGTCTTCTCAACGCTGACCGGCAGCTGGTTGGCATAACTCAATGATCCGCCGATATTCTTCCCTATAGCTATATTCGTCGCTTTGACGGCAAGCCGGACAACGGTTCCGACCCGGACAGTATCGTCCAGATCCAGACTCATCATTGTCAGACTGTCATTGTGTACGTTAAAACGGACGACAGTGAGATTATCTACCGTATCGATGTGCGTAATGGCTGCTGTCATACTATTCATTTTCGTTTCTGCCTATTTTTTAACGGTAAAACCGTATTTTTTCATGATCTTCTGCACATCCGGTGTTCCGATAAAATCATAAAAAGCTTTGGCCAGTTTCGATTTGGAACCATATTTGGTAATACCGTACCCCTGCTTCAGAGGCTCATGCAGCGAATCATCTATCAGGTAATAGCTGTGGTATTTACTTTTGGCTATTGCGGGGGAACGCACCAGAGAAAGCGCAATGATACCGATATCCGCTGCTTTGATATTAACATAGTTTGCTGTCTGTGAAATATTCTCCCCAAACACGATCTTTGGTTTCAGCGTCCGGTAAAGTCCGACATTTTCAAGCGCCTGTTTTGCTTTTTCTCCATAGGGTGCATGAGAAGGGTTGGCAATGGCTGCCTGGTGTACCCAGGGTTTCTTAAAATTTTCAAAGCCTTCTTTTGCATCAAAATGCTCATTCTTACTCCAAATAACGATCCTGCCTATGGCATAGAGCTTTGGTTTTGTCACGATCGCCCCCTTTTGATACAGATTTTCCACATAATCCATATTGGCAGAGAAGTAAAGATCGTACGGGGCCCCTTTTTGCACCTGCACCCTCCCCTTTCCGGAAGATCCGTAGATCATATTTATTGTATCGCCCGGATGCTGTGCCAGAAACGTTTCCTTGATGCCGTCAAGCGCAAATTTCAGATCACTCGCGGCAAAGACCGTTATGGTATCGGCACACAGCAGGCTGCTCAGCAGCAAAGTTCCCAAAAGCAGTTTTTTCAACATTTCAATCCTTCACACGTTTTTTTAGAGGTTCCCTTATCTTCCCAGCATTACATCGTTTGCTTTGATAGCGACAGTGACACGGCACCCCTCGCACACATTCTCACGCTCAATATCTTCAATGCTTCTTACAGAAACAATGGTGTCATGCCCGCCTATATCTACAGTTATTTTTGCATTGCAGCTGTCTTTTTCTATGCGGATCACCCTGCCTTCAAGCCGGTTCCCCTGCTCATCTCTGACTTCGGACAGGATGTTGACATTGGAAGACTTACAAATGGCTGTCACAGTCTGCCCTGTTTTAATGCGAAGGTCCTCAACCGCTTCTTCGGTGATCACAGAAACCAGTGTCTGTCCGCTTTTTAATGTCAAATAAACACTGGTATTGACGTCACCGGGTTCCATAGCTGTCACCTCTGCCTGTATCTGGTTTCGTGCCGATATCTGCAAACCCAGCCTTCCGATGGTTTTAAATGCCCCGCTCTGAATATCTGTCAATTCAGTCAGACGTTCCAGAAAACGGCTATGCTCTTCTTTCAAAAGTGCATAGTTTTTCAAAAGCTGCATACCGTATGCCGTAATGGTCGTACCGCCGCCGTCCTTCCCGCCTGTCTCCCTGTAGACA
>FPHL01000026.1_pt2 | contig 16675 bp, 15 predicted proteins | sample 1057231 | NCBI WGS metagenome assembly FPHL01 (sample SAMEA4473313, study PRJEB15554) | hydrothermal vent metagenome | biome: marine basaltic hydrothermal vent biome; feature: marine hydrothermal vent; material: water | place: Pacific Ocean | collected 2011-06-14/2011-07-23 | depth 1199 m
CCGCCGTTTCTATGATCGCCAGATAAACCCCGGTAATGTCAAGGATCATCGCTTCATGTACCATGGTCAGTTCAAGATGCGTTTCCGGATTGTCCACAGGGATACGCCCGTTCTCGGCAATAAGCAGGATAAAAAAACTGATCGCGGCAAAAAGAAAACTTGCCATATGCTCTTTCGGAAAGTGTGCTGCCAGGTTGACCCCTGCTTGTCCGACACCCAGATCACCCGCCATCATCGAAACGCTGAAAACCGTCAATATCATAGCCGGTTCCACCAGTGCCGCAATGAAAGCTTCGCGGGAACTGCCCATACCGCCAAAAGCACTGGCACTATCCAGTCCGAGCAGCATTAAAAAGAACGTTGACAGGGCAAGCAGACCTGTAATGGTAAAGGCATCGACAAAGCTGACATAAAAAGCACCGTGAACAATGGGCGGCAGAAAAAAGAGTGTGACCAGCAGCGGCGAGAGTACCAAAAACGGAGCTACCCGCGTAATATTGCTTGCTTCCTGGGAAACGAGGGTCTCTTTCTGCATCAGTTTGGCAAAATTTCTGTACCCCTGGAAAAGAGAGACAGGTTTTTTATATAACAGTTGCATTTTCAATACCTTGATAAAAGAAAGCAATATCGGTGCAATCAGCAGCAGTGCCGCAATGGTAAGCAGATAGGCAATCATTTTTTATCTCCTATAATCAGTACTTTGATTGAGATGATCATCACCGTTCCTTCCAGTACCAGTGTCGCCCAGGAGAATTCATGGGCAAAGATACGGTAGCTGAACAATACAGTCAGCATCAGGTTGAAAATCATTGCTGCATAACGGGTCTGTTCAAAATGGGACAGACGGTAAACCCAGTAGCTGATAAGGTTTGCCGTTTTGGCTACACTGCTGTACAGGCTTGTTTCAAAAAGCGGTTTGACATGTACTTCATAATGGGAATCACTGAATTTGCTGCTGTATCCCTCAATACTCTCTTTGGAAAAATGTTCATCTGGTTTGTAGAGCCAGTTGAAAAACCGCCTGATCGGCCCGGCAAACCCTGTAGCAGAGTACTGGGTACGTGCCGAGGTGCGGTAACCGCAGCTCCATGTGTGATGAATACGTTCTTTGACATTCAGTGCCCTGTATCCGACCATCATAAGTACCGTTACCCCAAGAAGTGCTGCAAGCAGAATAAGCGGCGAGACAACACCGCCGTTAATGCCTGCGGAGTGCATATGCCAGATACCGTCCGGAAATATCTTTGCATAAACGGAAGCATGCCCCAAACCACTCAGTACTTTGTCAAACCAGCCAATGTAAAATGGCGTAAAGAGCATCAGGGAGATCACTACCAGTGCCATTAGTATCATGCCAAAACGCATAAGAAAATTGACTTCATGGGCATGTTTGGCATTGGTACTTCTATGAAGACCCAGAAAGGTAATGCCGTAAGCTTTGACAAAACAGGCGATCGCAAGTCCCCCGGTCATCGCCAGTGCAAAAACAGCAAAAGGGATCGCCAGTTTGAGCGAAGTGTTGTCCAGGTGACTTGAGCTCAGCATGGACTGAAAGATCATCCATTCACTCAGAAAGCCGTTGGTAGGCGGCAGTGCGGAAATGGAGATGGAGGCAAGCAGAAATGTCAAAGCGGTCACCGGCATCGATTTGATAAGCCCACCATATTTTTCCATATTTTTTGTATGGGTCTGGTGCAGTACACTCCCCGCTCCCATAAAAAGCAGCGATTTGAAACTCATATGGTTAAAGGTATGGAAAAGTGCCGCAATAAAGGCAAAAGAACTCAGCACCTTTAGTCCCATACTCTCAAAGATCATTCCCATCCCAAAACCGATCAGAATAATACCGATATTCTCAATGGAGTGATTGGCAAGCAGTGCTTTGATATCATGTTCACTCAGAGCATAGAGCACCCCGATGAGCGATGAAAGTGATCCGATAACAAGAATAAGCACACCCCACTCCAGCGGCCAGGGATACAGCACATCAAACAAAAAGCGGAACATCCCGTAAATTGCCACCTTGAGCATCACCCCGCTCATCAAGGCAGAAACGGGGCTAGGTGCCGCAGGGTGGGCATAGGGCAGCCAGACATGCAGAGGTACGGCACCGGCTTTGCTTAAAAAACCCAGTACCATAAAGAAAAACAGCAGTGTCGGATAGGCAAATTTCGCAGCCATACCGTGCATCGCTGAAAATCCGAGTTCCAGATCACCGTCTGTAATAATGAGAAAGAAGAGCAACAGAAAAACAAACCCGAAATGGGTCATAAAAAAGTAGAACCGTGCTGCATCGATAGTTTTTTTTTCTTTGGCCTCCGTCAATATCAGCTGCCAGCTGGTCAAACTCATCAACTCCCAAAAGAAGAGAAATACTAGAGCATTTGCACTCACAACCACACCGAGCATGGAAAGAATAAACGTAAAATAATGCAGCTGATAATGTGCTTTGCGTTCAATATGGGGAAGGTACCCGGAGGAGTAAAAAAGGTTGGGAACTGCACCCAACAGGACAAGCGCAACAAATACCAAAGAGAGAGTGTCAAACTGAAACATAAAGGTTTCGCTCCAAACAATGCAAATTAAACTATGGGTTCGGTGGGAGTACCATCGGACATGGAGGGCTTTTGTGAGTCCTGAAAATTTGCCGTATTATACCGGATAAGCGCTTAAAAAAAATCTTTTCACAAATAGGAGTTATTTTATCCTATTATTGATTCATATCAAGAAAACATACTTTCAATTCCGATATATTTCGAGAAATATTAATTAGGACTATATTTATCTTAATTAAACCAAATAGAAGGAATCTGTTTATGAAACGAATACTGTTGCTACTCACATTTTTAACAGGTGTACACCTGCAAGCCAATGTAGAAAAAGGAAAAGCCGTCTATGCCGCGAATTGTGCGATCTGCCATACTGTAAACGGCGGACGGGCGTTGGGGCCGGATTTTAACATCGTCTCCTACACCAGAAAAAAAGCAGAGATAGCGCAATATGTAAAAGACCCCTATTCAATGTATAAAAAATTCGGATACAGTGCCAATGCCATGCCTACTCTTCCGCTGGAAGATAGCGAAATTAAAGATGTCGCTGACTATATCAGTTCTTTGCAGCCTTTTAAAAAATGGATGATAAAGAAAAAGCATTAATGCTTCATAAAACTCTTGAATAAGGCATAATCAGGACACACCTTCTGAAACTATGCCCGCCAAACTACGTTCAGCCCAGGAGAAAGCTGTGATCTGTCAAGGGAAGTTTTTTCTTCCTTCACTTTTCCTATTGTATATTCGATAAAAACGAATGGCTGCAGATAATATGTACCCCGGTATCCTCTTTTGAGCAAATCTTTGATAATCCTGTTGATCTCTGTTATTCTTAACAGATCACTGTGAACCGTTGTTCTTACTTCAAAAGGAAATTGTTTTTGTATTAAAAAATTCAGTGTCTTTGAAAAACGGTCAAAATGTTTATTTTTTGTAATCTCAAAATACTTTTCCTTTGGCGCCTTGTAATCAAGTGCAATATAATCCACCAGTTCGTTTTCTACCAATACTTTGATCATTTCGGGATTTAATCCATTGGTATCCAGCTTGATCTTGAATTTTAACTGCTTGATCTTTTTGCAGAATTCTACGAGACCATCAAAAAGTGTAGCTTCTCCTCCGGAGAGGACCACTGCTTCCAAAAGCCCTGTTCTGCTTTGCAAAAATGCTATAGCTTCCTCTTCAGTACGCTTCCCTTCACCCAATACAATCTCTTTATTGTAGCAATAGGCACAGCGCATGTTGCACCCGGCAAACCAGAAAATGGCTGCCAGATGATCCGGGTAGTCCAAAGCTGTAAAAGGTGTAATGTCATAAAGTAGTTTATGCGACATTGTTTTGTGATACTTTTTCAAGAAAAAACTTTCTCTCCTGATGTTCACCTTTTTTGCCGATATTAAAACTCTCAACCGGTCTATGGTAACCCATTACCCTTGTATAAACAATACATTTTGTTCGTTCTTCTCTGTGTTTGTCAAGTATTTCAATTTGTTTCATCGCTTTTCCTTAAAAATATATCTATGCATATCTGTGCATGATCAACTAAAATATCGATCTCTTCTTTGCCGGCATTATCTATATGGATGCCGCAAACTACCAGAAGATCCTTTCCTGTTTTGTCATAAATGATGTTTGCCATTCTCTCTGAGACAACATGGTCTTTATGGCCTTTCTTGCTTATGGTCTGCAAACGACCTTTGGCATCGATCAATGTTGCTGAACCGATATGTTCCTCTTCTCCGCCCGTGATAATAATAAGCCTGTCCTCACCTATCTTATGAGACTGCAATCTGACACTATACCGTCCTTCACCTGCACTGATCATCAGCTTGCCTTTTGCAGAATTTCTTCATCACATTTGGGACAATATTCATATTCCCCCGAAAGGTAACCATGTTTTTCACAAATGGAAAATGTCGGTGTCACCGTGATATACGGCAGTCTGAAATTACTAATGACATTCCTTACCAGTTTCCTGGCTGCTTCCGGGGAACTGATCTTCTCTCTCATATAAAGATGCAATACGGTTCCTCCTGTATATTTGCACTGCAGGTCATCTTGCAGCATCAATGCTTCAAAAGGATCATCCGTATAGAATACAGGGATCTGGGAAGAGTTGGTATAGTAATTGTTCTCCTTCGTCCCTGCCTGAATGATATCCGGATACCTTTTCATGTCTTCTCTGGCAAATCGATACGTCGTACCTTCTGCCGGTGTAGCTTCCAGGTTATAAAGATTTCCTGATCGCTCTTGAAAATCCTTAAGCTGATCTCTCATAAAATCCAGGATCCTCAGTGCCATCTCTTCTCCAAATGCATCGGCGATAGTATGCTTATCATCAGAGAAATTTCGTATCATCTCATTCATCCCGTTGACACCGATAGTAGAGAAATGATTGTTAAATCCCGGAAGATACCTTGCCGTATAGGGGTAAAGTCCCCTATCGTACATCTCCTGGATGAATATCCTTTTTTTCTCAAGTGTCGAGTAGGCATACTCCATCAGTTTGCTGAGCTTTGCAAAAAGTTTATCTTCATTTCCTGCATAAAGATATCCCAATCTTGCCATATTGATGGTCACAACACCAATGCTCCCCGTCATTTCAGCACTTCCAAACAGTCCTCCGCCTCTTTTGAGCAATTCACGAAGATCAAGTTGCAGCCTGCAGCACATACTTCGTACATGCCCAGGTTTATATGCCTCTTCATTGGGTATCAATGTTCCCTCTTCATTTCTCACATACTGACTGCCTATAAAGTTTTGGAAATAGGACGATCCTATCTTGGCTGTATTTTCAAAAAGAATATCTGTATTTTCTCCATACCAGTCAAACTCTTCAGTGATGTTAACTGTGGGGATAGGAAAGGTGAAAGGCTGTCCGCTCTTGTCACCTTCAGTCATTACCTCATAGTAGGCTTTGTTGATAAGATTCATTTCAGGTTGAAAATAGTGATAGGTCATACTCTCCAGAGATTTGATACCTTGGTCCCTCTCTTGGGCCTTTTCCAATAGAATTTCATCATCCAATCCATGAAAGAGATGTTTTTGGTTTCTCGTTGGTATTTGATCTTTCAGGTCAGAGGGGACCGTCCAGTCAATAGTAATATTGGTAAAAGGGCTTTGTCCCCATCGTGCCGGAACATTGAGGTTGTACACAAAGCTTCGTATAGCTTTTTTGATCTCATCGAAAGAAAGCTCATCTTTAAACACATAAGGCGCCAAATAGGTATCAAAGGAAGAAAATGCCTGTGCTCCGGCCCATTCACTCTGTAGAATACCCAGAAAATTTGCCATCTGCCCCAGTGCTTCTCTAAAATGGTTAGGTGCTCTACTCTCTACTCTCCCTCGCACACCGTTAAACCCTTCATCCAAAAGCACTCTCAGGCTCCATCCTGCACAATATCCGGTGAGACAGTCCAGGTCATGAATGTGATAATCCCCGTCCCGGTGTGCATATCCCTCTTCTTTGGAGTAGATCGTGTCCAGCCAAAAGTTGGCGATCACCTTACCTGCCGTATTATTGACCAGTCCGGCATTGGAGTAACCCGTATTGGAATTGGCCTTGATCCTCCAGTCCGCTTTGTCGATATACTCTTTAATGGTTTGCGTGGAGTTGATATAAGTCGTATCTTCATCCAACCCCAGGATCTGTTCTCTTTGGATCTTGTGCATATGGCGGTAGAGCATAAACGACTTCATCACTTCAAAATACCCATGCCCATAAAGTACTTTTTCTATGTTGTCCTGAACCTCTTCGACAGAGATCTCATCTCTCTCTTTAATCGTATCCATTAATTCCGAAAAGACACTCTTGTCATACGCTTTTACTTCACTTTCAAATGCTTTTTTAATAGCATCTTCAATTTTGAAAGGTACGAATTTCTGAGAATTTCCATCCCTTTTTATAATTGTTTTTATCATATATACGGCTCCCGGCTTAACGTTCAGACATTATAATAGAAGCTGGGGGAAAAGGGTTTGACGATTGTCAATAAATTAAGGGATTTTATTTTAAACTTATTGATTTTATTTTTTTTTGATTGAGATCAATTAATTTATTTTCATATTAGGCTATGTATTTTGCCATATCAACCAGTCTTTTGGCATATCCATACTCATTATCCTGCCATGCTGATACTCGCAGAAGGTCTTCTCCTGCCATAGCAGTAAAAGGGAGGTTGATCACGGCACTGTAGGGATTCTGTATATAGCTGTCCGAGCCGATAGAGCTATGTGTAGTATCCAGTATCGTTTCATAGCCTGACCTTGCCTCTGTCTCAAACCGCTGATTGACCTCATCTTCAGTATAATGCCCCTCCAGTCGGATACTCAAATCATAAAGTGTCACAGCCGGTATGGGAACACGTATGCTTTTAGCTTGCATTTTATCCCTTAAATGCGGGAAAAAATAAGCCGTTGCCTGGGCAGCACTGCTCACAAGGGGAATCGTATTTAGCGTAGCAGATCGTGTTCTGCGTATATCCCGGGAATAGTGTCTGTTGTCAAGCAGGTTTTGATAGCTCGTATAACTGTGATACATACTCATCATAGCACCCTGTATCCCAAAATGTTTATCCACTATCTGAAACAGTGGGACAATAGCATTTGCAGAACAACTGGAGTTTGAGATTATGGATTCCCCTTTATAACTCTCATGGTTCACCCCGTAAATATAAGTTGGCATATTATCGGATGCAGGTGCAGATACAATCACTTTTTTTGCCCCATTTTTGATCAAAGGCATATTAGACTCTGCCGTTAAGAACATCCCGCTGCATTGCAGCACCACATCTACCTCAAGTGATCGCATGTCCATCTTCTCAGAATTTGATTCGGAAAAAAGTTTCACTTCTTTTTCATCCACAAAGAGTGTATTGTCTTCTACTTTTATCGTATAGGGCAAGGTAGGGTAAATAGAGTCATATTTTAAAAGATATGCCATCTGTTCATAGCTGTAAAGATCATTAATACCAACCAGTTCCACACTGCTCTCTTCGAGTATGATACGTGCAGCACTTCTGCCTATTCGCCCAAATCCATTGATAAAAATCCGCACTTTCCTCTCATTCATTATTTCTTCCTCACTGCTGTTCTCATAATGCGAGTATAGTCAACAATACTCTTTTTGTTCTTGATACTTGTCAAAACTTGACACTTATCAACGGATTTAAAAATCTAACAGGATAAAATGATAGACTTACATATTACAGGAGAACTTCATGGATGTCAAACATTATTACAACCCTCACGGTGAAGAGATACTCGACGAAAAGATCTATGGCGGTTCCCCCACGGGATTTGTCGATTTCAACCGTTCCAAATACCGATGGGACAGCAACATTTATGACCTGATGAATGCCAACACCTGGTTCCCCAGTGAAGTCAATACTTCTACAGAAAAGAAGAATTTTGAGGGCCTCACAGAGAATGAACAGTCCATCTACAAAATGACCTTTGCACAGTTAAGTTTCAACGACTCTGCACAGGAGGAGTACCTCAGCGACTTCAGACGTCTGGCAAACAACCGTCTGGTCAAGTCGGTGATCTCCCTTCAGATTATGCAGGAGGTCAACCACTCCAAATCGTATGCGGTACTGCTCGATGCCTGCGGGAATTCCGAAGAAGTCTTCAATCTGTACAAATATGATGCCGCCCTCAACAAAAAAAACCAGCAGGTTGCCGAACAGTTCGCCAAATATATCGACGGGGGTTCTGCAGATAAGATGCTGCTCTCCGCTATGGCAAGTGTGAATCTCGAAGGGATCTACTTCCTGCTCGGTTTCTCCTACATCTACCTGCTGGGAGACAAAGTACCAGGTGCAAGAGACATGATAAAGTTCATCGCCCGGGACGAACTCAATACACACCTGCCGCTCTTTGCCAATATCTTCAAGACCATACAGAAAGAGAACAACATCGCAACATCCACCATCGATGCAGCTTACATGATGATAGGAGATGCCGTCAAGATCGAATTGGAATACGGACACTACCTTCTCGATCAGTTCCCTATTATGGGAGTGACACACGAGCTCATGGAGCAGACGGTATACAACTACGCCAATGACCGCCTTAAAAAAATAGGACTCGATCCTGTTTTTGATGAGAGTGCAACAACCTATCTTCAGAAACTGGTCACCAAACATCTGGAAATGAACGAAGTCAAAAGCAACTTCTTCGAAAGCAACGTATCGAACTATGCCAAATCAAGCATTGACCTGAACGACTTCTGATGATGACACCCGAAGCATTCCTTCCCTACCTCAAATGTGTAGGTACCGGCCCGAAACGAAACCGCGACTTGAGCAAAGAAGAGATGAAAACCGTTATACGCGCTTTTCTGAAACAGGAGGTCATTCCCGAACAGATCGCTGCTTTCATGCTGGGCTGGAGGGTCAAGGGAGAGAGTATCGATGAGTTTGCAGGAGCCATCGAAGTTTTTGACGAATTCATCAAACATGATCCTCGGCCAAACACTATCGAGTTTGGCTACCCCTATGACGGCAAAGTAAAGAACCCCTATCTTCTTCCGCTTACGGCAAAGTATCTCCAGGAACTCGACATCCCGATTTCACTGCATGGCGGATTGCTGCAGCCGGCCAAAGGCGGCATCACGCTCAAAGAGGTCTGCGACCGTGTCAGCCTGCCCTCTAATGTACATTTCTATGACAGGAAAACATACTTCCCGGAACTCTACACATTCAGTGACATCCGGGAAAAACTGGGGCTGCGTTCTTCCTTCAATACTATCGAAAAACTGCTGGGCATCACCCAAAGCAATACTGCCATTATCGGAGCATTTCACAAACCTTTCATTGAAAAGTACATTGCACTCTACAAAGACCGATATGAGAAACTGATCATCATCAAGGGCAATGAAGGCACACCGGAAATTTTCAGCAAATGCAGTATTACCATTGTACAGAACAATGCAGTAAAAGAGATCAAAGTCGATCCCCGGGAGTTCGGTATTTCATATCAGAAATCCAGGGAGCCGCTCTCCCTTGAAAGATCCCTGGAACGCACACAAAACCCCAGTGACGAACTTCTGAAACTGGCAAAACTCAATGCTGCAGTCATTCATTTTCTGCATTATTCCGACAAGAATATAAAAGACGTCTATCACCGTTTAAACCCCTGAATTTCCATTTCGGGATTTAGCTTACAGCAAACGGTGAGCATTTTATTCTATAATACTTTAATATCTGACCTCAAAGGAAATCTCATGGAACAATTCAATCGTTACTTTTTAGACACCATTAAAAACAGGTATGCCCAATTTGACGGCAGGGCTTCACGCAGTGAGTTTTGGTACTTTGCACTTTTTTATTTCCTTGCCGACCTTGTTGCTGCTGTCATCGATGCGTTTGTCCTGAGCCCTATGCTGGGCATGACACCGGAACAAATCTCGCAAGGCGGTTATTTACAAATGATTCTGGTACTGGGACTGTTCATTCCTTCCATTGCGTTAGCTGTCAGAAGGCTGCATGACATCGGTAAAAGCGGATGGTGGTACTTGCTTGTATTCATCCCTTTTATCGGATGGGTTGTACTGATTTACTTCTATGTACTGGATTCTCAGCCGGGAACAAACCAGTACGGAGAAAATCCTAAAGGGTTCTGATCCTTCTCTGCTCTTTGTCTTTGGAGAGCAGATCAGTATATGCAATCTGTTGATTTCATCTGCTTCAATCCAAAATTTCATTCAAATATTTTTTCATTGTTTCCCCGTTGATCTCTTGGCCGCATAAAGGCTGTTTGAATATAATCTCCTGCTTACTGTCAACAAAAAAAAGTGTAGGAAAAACCGTTGTGTAGTACATCTCTGCCGGGTAGGAAGCTTCCCCCTCGTAAGTCACGATCACCGCAACCGTCTTTTTGTTGATGGTCTTCACATACTTCCGGTTCATAAAAACTGTTTTAATGATATAGTTTGAATCGGGTGAGTTTTGTTTCAGGACAAGTACAAGCAGGGGCTTATGTGCTTTTAACGCTTTTGTATGAGCCGTGTCGTAATCACCCAGCCAGTGCACAAAATTGGCTGACAGGAAAAGAGGGATCAGCCAAAGCCAGAGAAGCTTTAAAAGCTGTATGTGCATACGCTATTTTTTCTTTTTAGACTCATAAAGGAAAATACCGGAAGGATGTTCTATCTGGAAAATATCGCGCTCAAGCTCCCAGTTCCGGGTATCGATCACGCTGACCTGATTGGCATCATTCACTGAAACGTAAAGATCAGGGTACTCTTTTGACCATCTCACATGCAGTACTTTACCCGGGAAGGTAAATGTTTTGATGATCTTAAGTGTTTTGGTATCAATGATCTGGATCGTTGGAAAATTTTTGCCTGAAAACGTTACAGCAAGGTATTTCTGGTCAGGACTCAATGAGGTAAAGACAGGCAAACCTTTGACATCTATATTTTTGATGAAATGGAATTTTTTGTCATACACAAGTACCTTGTTGTCTCCTACTGCCGGAATGAATGTTTTGTCGTGACTGAGACTCCAGAAACCAAAATGCGGTACTTTCAGTACCGGCTTGTTGCCTTCGGCTGTCACTTTGATCAGTTTATATTTCATCGTATCGAGATTGATCACACCGAAGCCCTTTGTCAGAAAGAACCCTACAATATAGGTATGCCCCTGTATCATGGCATCAAAAGGCATTTTCCCGACATTGAACTCTTTGAAAATTTTGAATTTCGGCAAACCTTTTCCCTGGTTTTCATTTTTCAGGACAGCTACTTTGTCATTGTCCATCTCTGCAAAAATAATCATATTCTTATAGATTTTGATACCCACATTTTTTGAACCTGTCACGATCTTCTGTATCGGTTTAAGATCACGGGTAAGAATATCGACCGATTTGTCATCATAATTGGCCACAGCCACATAATTCTTCCCTATAACGAATCCGATAGCAGATTTGCTTGTTTTATACTCTGCTTCTTTCTTTTCGGTCTTGGGGTCGAATTTTACCACATATCCGTCACGACTGATCAGATAAGCATCTTTACCGGCAAACTTGATGATACCGTGATTCATATTGTGCATGTGCCTCATATGTCGTTTGGCAAGTCCGTCTTCTATGACAGCCACAGACTCATTCTCCCGTTCCACCACAAAGTACTTCTCTTTCGCACTCAGTGTCATGGTAAAAAATGTTGTACCCAAAAGCAGTATAGACAGTAAAACTTTCATTCATTTATCCTTCATGTGTTATTTGGCACTATTGTACTCAAAAAGATATAACAGCTCGACATATGTCAAATTAAAACTTTTTCCAAAAGCTTCTGCTGAAGAGCAGAAAGACCGTATAGAATTCAAGTCTTCCGATGATCATGGCAAACGAAAGTATCACTTTATCCACATCGGCAAAAAAAGCATAATTATGCGCCGGACCGGTCAGGGAAAACCCCGGACCGATATTCCCCACCGTTGCCAATGCCGTCGAAATCGCCGTCAAAGCATCAAATCCCCTGGCAAAGAGATAAAGTGTTACGAGCATATTGGTCATGATAAAAAGAAAGATGAACCCTGTGGTCGAACTGATGATTTGCCCCGAAATCTTCTGTCCGTCAATAAAAACCCCTATAATAGCACTGGGGTGCAGGGTTTTCTGCATCTGTAATGCAAGGTTTTTAAACAAGACAATATAACGGATCACTTTGACACCGCCTGCAGTCGAACCGGCATTGCCGCCTACAAGCATGGCTATAAAAATAATACTGACAGCAATAGGCCCCCACTGCTCATAATTGAGTGTGGCAAACCCTGTGGTCGTCAGTACCGACGCGATCGTGAAAAAAGAATGGGTGAATCCGTGAAAAATCGTATCATGGTCAAAGAACATGTCTACACTGCTAAGAAGCAGAGAGAGCACAACAAAGATCAGCAGATACACCAGGACTTCTTCACGTTTGTATCCCCCGCTGTCTCCCGTACTCAGAAATTTAAGATGTGCCAGAAAGTTGATGCCCGAAATCAGCATGAAAAAAGTGGTGATCCAAATGATCAGATCGGAATGGTAATACCCCAAAGAGGCATTTTTGGTTGAAAAGCCCCCGGTAGAGATGGTTGAGAATGCATGATTGACCGCATCAAACACTGTCATGCCCGACATTTTCAAGGCAATGGCATCAAGCACGGTAAAAAGTAGATAAACCCCCCAGAGCCTGAGAGCCGTATCTTTGACCTTGGGTGTGATCTTCTCCATTTTAATACCCGTGGACTCTGCTTTGAAAAGTGCCATCGAACCACTCGGGTTGATAAGCGAAAAAAGCCCTACGCCAAGAACAATAATACCCATACCCCCCAGCCAGTGCGTAAGGCTTCTGAGATAGAGTATTGCTTTGGGCAGTGATTCTATATCGGTATAGATCGTTGCACCTGTTGTGGTAAAACCGCTGATCGATTCGAAAAAAGCATCTGCCGGCGTCACATGGGTATACAGCAGCAGCGGTATTGCACCGGCAACACCGAGCAGTATCCAGATAAGATTGACAGAGAGGATACCCCCCTTGATGCTCAGCTTCATCGTATGCCCCCTCAGCAGTAAAAAAGGAATGGCATTAAAAAGGAACAGACCTGCGTCAAACATAAGAAATGCCGACATATCCTCATGGTATATCCACCCGACGACAATGGCACTGAACAGGAACAGGCTCAGGGCAACACCTATGACAGAGACAAATTTGACAATATTTTTTAAAGCGTGTATATCCACTGCTGTATCTCTTCTTTCTCTTCAATTTTGCCAAATACCACAAGAATATCACCCTGTTCGATTGTTTCTATTTCATTAAGCATGTACTGGGTTTCTTCTCTCAAAAGCATAGAGATGGTACGTATGGAATCCGGTGCTTTGACGCTACGCCCTATCAGTGCGGACGCAGCATAAATCTTGCGCATGAACAACACACCTCTCCCTCCGCAGAAATGTCTTTGTGTCACAATGGAACTTGAAGAAATATTTTCCAAAATGGCATAATGTGCTCCTGCTTTGCTTCCCCTGACCACAACTATACCCAGCTTATGCATCAAATTGTAGTAGTCTTTGTCATTGTTCACCGCAACCACTTTTTCAACACCGTACTCTTTTGCTTCAATACATTTGACAATATTCTTTTCATCATTCTGTCCTGCCGCAATGATCATATCTGCACTTTTGAGCCCCTCCTCCTCAAAAAGACGATGATCTTCATACGCAGAATTGATCACCGTTACCTTTCCCTGTAGAAAGGTTGAGGCTGTTTGGCAGTGTGCAAGATCTTTTTCAATCATTTTGATTTCCAGATTCTTATCGAGCAGTACTTTGGCAATCTTCTGTGCCAGGGTGTTGGCACCGAAGATCACAACTCTTTTAATGGAAGTAGGCATTTTTATATCAATTTTTTCAGAAAGAGCTTCAATGTCATCAATGCGGCCGAAAAGGTAGACAAGGTCATCCTGGTGTATTTCATCATCCATAGAAGGGATAAAAAAAGCTTTTTCCCTTTCTATTCCGACGACAGAAACGTGTCCGTTGCTGAACTCACCTGCACGATACAGTACTTCGCTGTCATACTGTACCCTAATGGAAATCATTTTGTGTTTCGTCTGATGAAAAGTTTTTACATTGTTCGCCCGGGGGAAAGTAAAAAGCGATTTGATCTTGTTTGCTGTTGTGATATCGGGAAAAACAGCATAGTCAATGGCAAGTTTGTCGATCACCCGGCTTGTAAGAAAACCGTCATTTTTCAGCCTGATGATCTTTCGATCGACCTCTACCACATCTTCCACGATCAGGGTGGAAAGCAGATTTGCTTCATCCGAATCGGTCACAGCAATGAAAAGATCTACGCTGTCAAAGTTGAATGATTGGTATGTTTTGGGGTTTTCTATATCTCCATGCAGTACCATAATGTCTATATCTTCATCCAGCTTGTTCAGTTTACTGATATCTTTGTCTATAACGATCACATTGTGTTTGTAGGAAAGTGTCTGGGCAAGAGAATATCCTACCGTTCCCGCACCTGCTATCATAATATCCATAGTATAGACTCCTTTGTTTAAAGACAGAGAGAAAAGATTACTCTTTTATAACTTTAATATTTCTTGTTTCATGAGCTGAGGCTCTACCAGTAATTTGTTTTTCAAATCGATCACCCTGGCACAGTCACTCTTTGCCAGGCGGACATAGAGTGACACGACAATCCTGTCCCCTTTTTTCAGGGGAGGCATATCGTAAATCAGTGTTTTCTTTTCTTCACTGTCAAGATTATGTACACTGCCTTGCGTAGCCGTTGCCGGAATAACGATCTTCTTTCCGTCTTTTTTGAAACGGTAGGCAAAATATCCCTGGGCATCTTCTTTCGGCGATTTCCTGTAGTTTTTCCAAATACATTTCCCCTCTCGCAAGAGCTCTATTTTCAGAAATTTTACCCGTGCCGGCTGGATGATGAGCGGGTGCCCCATTTTATTGGCAAGCACAACAGTAAGTTTCCGCTGTTTTACAGAAATATTGATATCAACCCCTGTTTTTCTGAATGCTTTGTCATGAATGCCGAGAAATTTATGACTGGAATGCTGCCCTCTGGCCCTTTTGTCCATTTTCTCCGCTCCGCCCTCCGTTTCCGGCATATGGCATTTGATACATCCCAGACTGTTCTGGTTTTCTTTCATTGCCCGGAAAATAGTGACATTGTTGTCATTGAGTTTATGGGAGTGACACCCCATGCAGACTTTTTTTGCATACACAGGGTTGGAAGCCGAAGAGTGCTTATCGCTTTCGTCGGGATGATTCAACCTTCCATACAGTGTGGGTTTGTAATGTTCTGCCTGTCTTGCTTTGGTATTGATATTGAATTTGTGTGCTTTTTTAACATAGGCGATCGTATGACAAAAGTAACAGCTTATTGCATCTGTCTGGGTTACATTGTTTTTATCCGGCCTTGCCTTGCCTGACAGCAGTGCTTTCAAATTGTCGGCCATCGGCATATGGCAGGTAGCACATTCATACTTTTTCTTGCTGGCGGCATTAGCAACTTTCCTGTGCAGCTCATCATTGAAATAACTTTTGGAATGCATGGAACTTTGGTATTCATTGTAAATACCTTCATGACACTCTTTACAGGAATGATTGTCGAGGTATTTTGCATCAAGCATTGTAAGAATGAGGGGAAACAGAAAAAAAAGTTGCAAATAAAATAAACGGTTCATAGTTTCTCTTTGGTAGCTTATGGGGATCATTTTTTAATGACTCCCATAAACAACCACCCTCTTCCAAAAAGGAAGAAGAGCGATATTCCCATTAAGCACCGGGGATATGCTGTCTGTGCTCAACAGAATAGGTAAATGTAGGTGTTGTCAAGTTTTCAATATACTTAACAAATTTACCAGTTTCAGATTCATAAATTCCAATACGTCCAGTTGTCCACTCAGAGATCATTGTCCACTTGCCGTGGTTCGCAGGCTCAGCGTGGAGCAGTCTCGGCTGTACAGGATGCTTCACTGCTTTACCGATGTGATCAGGTACCGGCATAATTTTTTCTTTGCCGAATTTTTTCTCATTGACAGGTACTCTTTTATGCTGTGTAGCATCCCATGTCTGGAGTACTTTGCCTGTCTTCGCATCGATCAGTTTACCCTCTTTTTTACCGACTTCAATAATACGGTCAGTCTCAAGCGTCTGCTTGTTAATGAGGTAGACTTTATTGTAATTCTTCGGTTTGCCGAGAACACAGTCAGACCAGATCCAAGGTGTATCTTCCCCTGTTCCTACAAACAGACCGCCACCGGCAGTTTTAACCTTTTTGATGACCTTCCAGCCCGGAGAATCCCAAATGACTACAGAACCAAAGTTCATAGAGTTCGTTGCATTCAGCTGTTTGTCAAGTTTCTTGTCAAACCAGCTTGAACCTTGTCCAGGGTGCGGTTTGGATTTTTCACCGGTATATACTTTGGCTGCCAGTTTCTTTGTCTTGAAGTCAACAATACCCATAAGGTCAGAACCCTGGGAAGCGATCATAAAGTATCTACCGAAATTTTCGCCTTTGTTTTCATTTTCGAAACAGTCATGCAGGATTTTACCGATATTTGGTACATCGCCCACAATAGGGAAATCAGGCTTGCTGTAATCGATAA
>FPHL01000055.1_pt1 | contig 16271 bp, 11 predicted proteins | sample 1057231 | NCBI WGS metagenome assembly FPHL01 (sample SAMEA4473313, study PRJEB15554) | hydrothermal vent metagenome | biome: marine basaltic hydrothermal vent biome; feature: marine hydrothermal vent; material: water | place: Pacific Ocean | collected 2011-06-14/2011-07-23 | depth 1199 m
GGCACGGAGTTAGCCGGTGCTTATTCATATGGTACCGTCATTATCTTCCCATATAAAAGGAGTTTACACACCGAAATGCGTCATCCTCCACGCGGCGTTGCTGCATCAGAGTTTCCTCCATTGTGCAATATTCCCCACTGCTGCCTCCCGTAGGAGTCTGGACCGTGTCTCAGTTCCAGTGTGGCTGATCATCCTCTCAGACCAGCTAGGCGTCATTGGCTTGGTAGGCTCTTACCCCACCAACTACCTGATACCATATAGTCTCATCCCTTGGCGAAAAAACATTTCCCAACTATGATTAACATAGAAGGAGTATGAGGTATTAATCACCGTTTCCAGTGGCTATCCCTCTCCAAGGGGCAAATTAACTATACATTACTCACCCGTCCGCCACTTAGCTGACAGCCTAGCAAGCTAGGCCCGTTCTCGTTCGACTTGCATGTGTTAAGCACGCCGCCAGCGTTCACTCTGAGCCAGGATCAAACTCTCCATTATAAAATAGAATGGTTTGAACCATTGTCAGAATCACTTAAGTTATTTCTACTTAAGTTAATTCATATCACTTTTTTGTTAAAAAGTGCAAAAATTAAATCTCAAATAGACGTTGATTTGTTTACTTATATTTGGTTGTCAAAGATCACTCAATAACACTCTTGTCAGCCACTCGCTAACCGTCCATGTGTTGTTGGACGCGTATTATAGCACCGAATCCTTTCCTTGTCAAGGGTTTTTTGCATTTTATCCCGATTTTCTTCGTTTTTTTTCTGCTTTTTGCTTTTACTTACATTATATATAGAATTTTATCTTAATTTATACTGTAAGATCCTGCAGCTTTTGCCATATCAGACGTGAAATCGCAATTTATCTATGCGGGGATATGAAATTTTAATAATATGCATCATTGATAATACCAAATATTTGCAATATAGTTATTTTGTTTTAGCATTTGGCATAGTCAAACTTACAAATGAATAAATTAGGGAAGATGAAGTTTAAAAGTAGAAAAATAAATAAATTGAAAAGACACGGAAATCCGTGCCTTCTCTGTATCATTACGCTATAGGCTCAGCCTTCTGTACATCATAGAGAATGTCATCCATAGGGTGACGATACATTGGCATAGCCAATCTTTTCTCATCAAGTACATGACCTATGAAACCAATGGATCTACCGACGATGAAGAAGGCGTTGAGTGTACCTGATTCGATGAACTCATTGATCTCTTCTTCAGAATAGCCCAATGCTCTCCACATATCTACCATAAGAATACCGATAGTACCATCCACATTGAGAATGAGGTTCTCTTTCTTGGATGTGGTGAGTGCTTCAACAGTTTTTGCATAGTCAAGAAGCGGTGTAGCAGGGAAATGTTCTGCTGCATAATTCATGAGACCGGTCACTCTGAGATCCGGGTTCTTAAGAGATTTGATTCTGTGTCCGATACCGGGAATAGGAACACCCTGTTTTTTCATGTAGCTGAGAAACTCTGCCGGAGTAAGGTCATTGTCATCTGCATACTTGAAATACTTTGCCGCGCCGTCTATTGCACCGCCAAATCTTGGACCTATTGTCAAGAGACCTGTTACCAGTGATTCAACCACTGATTTGCCGGCTCTTGCAGTTACTTTAGCATTGTGCGCACCGGAAACGGCAGGACCATGATCTGCAACTGTTTTAATAACAGTTTCAATAAACTCTGTTGCCCATTTCGGATACTGCTTTTTAAACCATAACAATGAAATAACATCACCGATACCTTTACCTGTATCCGGTGTTGCTACAGAAGAGATAGGGAAACCGGCGTAGGTTGCCTCTTCTCCTCTATCGTCGGAGATCGTACAAATAAAGTGCTTAGGTCTTCTTACCTTTGGAATGATTCTGAGCTCTGGTTCTTCAATTTCACCGATCACACCCTCTGCTCTAAGCTTGTTATAGACTTCAGCGATCTTTGCCGGGAGATCATTAAATGAATCTGGTACGTAAATCCCTGCTTCAGCCATTGCTTTATTCTTTGCTGCCGCAGTTTCAGCATCCGCATTCGCAGAAGCACCTGCATGGCCGAACTGAACACCTGATGAAAAGTGCTTGGCGATCGTACCGATACACCACGCGATGATCGGTTTTTTGATCCTGCCGTCTTTGACAGCTTCGATGACTTTATATTCTTCTGTACCACCTACTTCACCCAGAAGTATCATATATTTTACATCAGGGTTTCTTTCCATTCTGAGAAGGTTGTCAATAAAAACGGAACCGACAAATCTGTCTCCGCCAATCGCAACACCTTCTGCGATACCGTCAGCATTGATCGCAATAATATTGGACAACTCATTGAAAAGACCACCTGAACGTGTCACAAGACCACATGAACCTGCTCTATGCAATTTGGAATTTATGATATTCGTAATTGTACCGCCAATATTTGCAATTTTGAATGCACCCGGAGCAATAGCACCTACTGTTGCAGGTCCGATTACCGTGACACCGGCATCTCTGGCTGCCTGATTCATTTTTCTTGCCAGTCTTTCCGGGATACCTTCAGCTGTGATCATAACGGTCTTGAACTGGCCATCGATTTCTATCGCTTCCATGGTAACATCATATGCTGTTCTGAATGATGCAAAATTTAGCAGTACATCTGCCTGAGGCTGTTCTTTGACCGCCTCAGCAGTCGAGGTATACAAAGGAACCATAATTTCATCAGGTCCGTAAAAGAACTTTTCAAATTTGTTACCGCTTGTCGGAGCAACAATGGCTGCTACAGAAGGCTTTTCTCTTCCTATAGTATAGTCGTAATCCAACATTCTCTGGATCGCTGTTTTGTTGTTGTTCCAGAAAATCGCCTGTGTATCTTTTGTAAATAATCTATTTTCCATTCTCTTTTCCCCTTACTTCTCTAATGCCATTCTAACAATGTCAGTAACATGTGTTTCCGGTCCGTAGACTTCAATATCGAGTCCCAGTCTGTCTGCTGCTTCTTTGATATCTTTCAAGCCTTTTTCATAATTTGGGCCACCACGTCTTACATAAATCTTTGTATTGTGTGCCTTTAGCTTATCTGCATACTCTTCAAATGCCTGGATGATACCCGTAAATGTTTTTGCAACATCCGTAAAGTTCGCAATCGCACCACCGATAATAAGCACTTTCCCTCTTGGGTCATCGTACCTTGTCATCAGATCAAAGATAGTTTCCGCATAGAACTTGGTCTCACCTGTTGTCGGTCCGCCTGAGTACTCACCATAGTTCGCCAAATCTTCAACACCCGCAAAGTCAGCAATGGTATCTGCATACACCACTGAAGCACCGCCTCCGGCAACCATAGTCCAAATACGGCCCATCGGATTGAGAATAGTAAGCTTGAGAGAAGCACCCGATTTACTGTCTGCTTCGGCAATGGCTTTCTCTTCCTCGGACATATCTTCCATACCGAACGCAGTTGGGAATTCAATGTCACCCCAGGCATCTTTCATCATAAAACCTGCTGTATCATCAAGTCTTGCAACCAGGTCAAGGATCGCCATTTCACCGCCGTCAAGCATGACGATCGGGTTGATCTCAAGATAGGCAAAGTTCATATCTCTGTAAAATTTGAAGAACTGGATAGCGAATGATGCAAATGCTGCTTTGTTTTTATCAGGAATATCCTGGGGAACATGTGATTTGACCATTTTTTCCATATCTGCATCAGGCATATTGATCGGAATATGTACTTCGTTGACCTTTTCGTCCCAGCCTTCTTCAACTTCCATACCCCCCTCGGCTGACATGAAAAGCACATCATCTTCACCGACGGTCGTTGCTGAGATATAATACTCCTGATCCTGTGTATGCGGTGTGAACGGCTCTATAATAAAGTGTGTCAGATGGCCCTTTTCTCCGGAGAGAAGTGTTACATCGTGAGATTGTTTCTCATCGATCCACTTTGCTGCATCTTCCAGAGTAACATCACCGGGCTTTTCTACTTTAAAAAGTACAAGGTCATTCTTACCTCTTTTACCGAACAGCATATCGGGTTTTGCAACTAACGGCTCCTGATTCAACCATTCAAAACCGTGTTCTTTTGCTTTCTCTCTCAGTTCGTCTCCACTGGTAACCAATACTGATTTGAATCCATAATGGAAACCATCAAAATATTCGTTCCAATGTTTTGCAAAAATTGCTTTACCATCGTACTCTCTAATCGCTTTTTGAGCCATCGAGTTCTCCTTTAATTTAGTTCTTAATAGTCTAACATGAGATTGTTTTAACTTTTGTTTATGTAATTTAAACTATAAGTAGAAAAAAAATATTGTGTATTTTAGAAACAGTTTATTGCTCAGTTTTGCAGGAATGAATACCATAATATCGTAACTGGTATCTTTCGCGTTCGTTGTCTGTATCGTAACAGTCTATTCCCTCAGATTTAAGCTTTTCTGCAAGATAGTAAGGCTGATAGATACGTTTGGCAAAATGTTTTTGAGGGTTGGAGGAAAGGTCATAGGATACTTTATTGAAAAGGATCACCAGAGCACTGAGCACCAACGAGCCTATCAGAACATAGAAACCACGTCTATACCATGTTTGAAACTGCGGGAGCCTGACACGTACACTCAGATTGTACTGGTCGAGCATCAGTATGACAGCACCCAGAACATAAGGGGCGAAGTCGGTCAGATAGATCCGTTGGCGAATGGAAAGCAGCAGGGAAAAGGCAAAGGCTGTAAACGAAATATACCAGAGAAGGTTTTTCTTCCCTCTGAGGAGAATGCGGTACATCGTATAGAAAAAATACAAAAACACCAGAGGGGAGAAGACCGTTGCATACAGTCCGAATATCTCGGCAAAGTGTCCTGAGGGCCTGCCGCCTATGGTGATGCCTTTGGCCAGGTAGACAAAGGCCAGCAGGAAAGCGGATGCGGCAATAGTCAGTTTTTTGTCTTTATGTATGATCCCATATAGAAGAACCGCTACAAAAAAGAGAATGGAAGCTTCATGAATGAAAAAAAGCGCCAGCATGATCAAAGGCAGATAGAGCATCTTCCTCTCTTCATACAGCAGGACAAAAAGGAGTACCAGAGGCAACACCAGAATACCAATATTGGACAGAGTGCTTGCCGTAATGATCCCCGGGAGCAGCATGAAGATGAAGGTGGCGAGATAGGCATCCTCCCGTTTTTCAAAATGCCTGCGGCCAAGCTCGTAAAAGAACCATATACTCAGAAAACCGAAAAAGACAAAGAAGATACGCAGACCGATAAAACCGGGGATGATCCCGCTGCTCCAGTGCATCAGGACGGATGCGGCATTATGTGAGGCGTAGAGAAGTTTTGCTTCGTGCGGACTGAGTGGTGTAGTTAAAGCCAGATAAAAAACTGCAATGATATAAAGCGGTAAGACAAAAAGGAAATACTGCTTTTTCATCGTCTTTGGACTTAAAGTTTCAGGAAGTTGTCCAGCATTTCATGCCCGTATTCACTCATGATGGATTCGGGATGGAACTGTACGCCGTAAATGGGTCTGTCCTTGATCTGCAAAGACATGATCTCATCATCGTCCTTGCTGTGGGAGGTAGCGATGATATTTTCCGGCAGATTCTCTTTGTTGACCGTCAAAGAGTGGTAGCGTGTCGCCCTGAACTCTTCAGGCAAACCGTTGAAGATCGGTGTGTCGGCATCCACTTCCACCTGCGAGGTTTTCCCGTGCATCATATGTTTTGCACGGATCACCTCTCCTCCGAAAGCCTGCGCGATACTCTGGTGCCCCAGGCAGATACCAAAGATCGGCGTGGTATCGGCAAATTCTCTGATGACATCGAGCGTCACACCTGCATCGTCGGGTGTGGAGGGACCGGGAGAAAGAATGATCTTTTCGGGATCGAGTGTCTTGATCTCATCGATACTCATCTCATCGTTTCTGATCACTCTGAGGTCTGCACCAAGTTCCCGGCAATACTGCACAACATTGTAAGTGAAGCTGTCATAATTGTCTATCATCAATACCATTACTGTTTCCTAATCTCTTATCGAATAAAAGTTATTTTATCACGCTTTGACTATCAATATACTTTGAGTTCATTGTAGAGGCTGTCGCGTTCTACAGGCTGAAAACCGGAATTTCTGATCATGGCTACAAAATCGTCAAGATTCATACCATGTGCAGATGCTGCTCCTGCCGCAGACTGGATGGACTCTTTTTCTATGGTTCCGTCCAGATCGTCCGCACCGAACTCCTGGGCGATGAGTGCAAGATTGATCGTAGAGGTTGCCCAATAGGCTTTGATATGCGGAATGTTATCCAGCAAAATACGTGCGATCGCATAGGTTTTAAGCACTTCCTGCCCTGTCGGGAATTTTTCAACCTTGAGAAAGTTATTCTCTTTTTGATAAACAAGCGGTATGAAGGCATTGAACCCTCCTGTTTTGTCCTGAAGGTCACGCAGACGGATCATATGGTCGATACGGTGTGCTCTTGTCTCTACATGACCAAAAAGCATTGTAGCATTGCTCTCTTTGCCCCGCTTATGCCATTTTTCGTGAATTTCGAGCCATTGCTCTGACGTTACTTTACCTTTACAGAGATATTCACGTACTTTCTCATCAAATATCTCCGCACCGCCGCCGGGCATGGAATCTACACCGTTTTCGATCATCTGATCAAGTACCTCATCATACGTAAGTCCGTATTCCCGCTTGAGAAAATCGATCTCTGCAGCAGTCATCGCTTTGATATGAATATCAGGAAACGATTCTTTTATCTTTCTGAAGGCTCCCATATACCATTCAACGCCGTCATGGGGGTTGTGTGCTGAGACGATATGCATTTCTTTGGCACCGTTTGCAACGGAATTTTTAACAATCTCCAGAATCTCATCATGATTCATAGTGTACTGGTTAGGATTTTTTCGGCTGGCAGAATAGGCACAGAATTTACAAATATCGGCACAGACATTCGTAGGGTTGATATGGCGGTTGATGTTGAAACAACTCTTGTTCCCGTACTTTTCCCGGCGTATTTCGTCGGCAAGTTCTCCAAGCGTATAGAGGTCAAGGTCATACAGCGCTTCCCCCTCTTTCTGGCTCAACCGTTCTTTGGCGCGTACCTTTTCTATCAAATCCATCTGTATATATCCATAATTATTTTTGGGTATTATAACACTTATAGATTAGGAGTTACTAAGTGAACAGAGTCAAAGCACAGATCGAAGAGTTACTTTACAGCAATGCCCCCCATTTTGAGATCGCCAAAGTTCTGAAAAAAGATATCAAACGCTACTTTGATACCCTTGAAGAAACATTTACGACTTCCGGCGGCAAAGACTTTCTTGTCAAACATACCAAAAAGATAGATACCGTACTCAAACTCGTCTATCAGGTGGCCCAGAGAGATATGTTCGGTAATTATGCTCCGTTAAAAAATGCCATACCGCTTGCACTCGTTGCACTCGGTTCTTACGGGAGAGAACAGCTGTGTGTCTACTCGGACATTGATCTGATGATCGTTTATAAAGATATCCCCGGGTACAATATCAAAGAGATGATCGAAAAGATACTCTACATTCTTTGGGATACCGGGTTGAAACTGGGGCATCGTGTTCATACAGTCGAGGATCTCTACGCCGTTTCAAAGACGGATATTACCATTAAGACCGCACTGATCGAATCTCGTTTTATTGACGGTTCACATTTCGTCTGGACAGAGACAGAGAACGCCATTGCCAAGATACGACATGATGAACCTGAAACATTCATCAGACTCAAACTTGAAGAACAGGCGTACAAACACCGTAGATTTCCACTGACAATGGAACCTAATCTCAAAGAAGGCGTAGGCGGTTTTCGCGATGCCAATCTGGTTTTTTGGATCGGGAAGATCTTTTACAATGTTGACAGTATCAGAGAATTGCCTGCACAAATCGTTGAAGAGAAAGAATACCGCCCTTTCCGTATTGCACTGGAGTTTCTCTTCAGGGTACGTTCCGCACTCCATCTTGCCACCCGCAAGAAGGAGGACAAACTCCGTCTTGATCTCATTCCGGCCATCGCAACTCTTCTCGGCTATGAAGCAAGCAAAGAAGGGCATATGAAGTTTGCCAAAAAGGTGACAGAAAGCCTCAAAGTGATCCGTCTCTACAGTACGATCTGGCTGGAGAGGCTGACAAGAGACTATATCACCCCCCATACTGACAAAAAATGCATTTATCCCAAAGAAGCAGACTTCAACGGGCTGCTGCAACAACTGTGTACCTCTGCAGATGAACCTTTCTATGCACATCCTGTGTTTTTCAAGCAGCTTCTCGTCGCAGACCGGCCGGAACGGCCTGACGATGCACTCTACCAAACTATTCATGCTTTTTTTTACCAGCCTCATGCCTATTCTATCCTCAGTACACTCTCTTTTTGCGGATTGCTCAAGTATGTCATCCCTCCTGTTAAGAAAATCGTAAATCTTCCCCAGTTTGACGGCTACCATCAGTATGCGGTCGACATTCACTCTCTGCGCTGTGTCTACTCGCTTGAACAGATAGGAGATCCATTCATCGAATCATTGTATCTCCGGCTCGGCAAAGAAGAGAAAGCCATGCTCAAACTTGTTGTTTTTCTTCATGATGCCGGCAAGGGGCGTAAACGTGACCACCATCTCGTCGGTGCTTCGCTTTTCAAAGTTTTTGCCAAAAAGCTTCAATTTGAGCCGACACTCATTCAAATGGGCGAAAGACTCATTCACTATCATACACTGATGAGCAATGTGGCACAGAGAGAAGACCTTTACAATGAAAAGGTCATTATTGCTTTTGCGTCCCATTTCAAGACAACAAAGTTGCTTGATATGATCTATATACTGACTTATGCTGATATGAACGGTGTAGGTAAAGACATATATACTTCCTTCAATGCACGTCTTATCAGAATACTCTACCAACGCTCACTTGAAGCACTGGACCACACTATTATGATAAATGAAGCCGCAAAACGGACCAAAAAAGAACAAAGTCTCAAACGCAATGCAGATTTCCTTGCCCTCAGCCGGACCCAGCAGAGGAAGATCCTTCATATCCCCTCCGATCTGCTCTTTTTGCGCTATAGACCGAAACGTATCATTGCCATCGCCAGAAAAGCTTTTGAATTAGAGAATTATGCCTTTTTGATCAGTAATGAAAACAATCTGGTCATTGAAGTCATTCGGAAAGAATCTTTCAATCTTGGTTATTTTTTGGCCAAACTTTCTGCATTTGATGTTGTCAATATGGATATCTGCAAACTTTTTGATGATCTGAAATATTTCAAGATCGATTTTTCAGTCAAAGCCAATGAAGAGGATCTTATACTGATCGAAGACATTCTGCACAAATCGTTTGATTCGAAGCAGAAGAGTACAATGCCCACACCCCTCATCAAAAAGAATGAGATCGAGATCGACTGCGAACATTCCAAAACCTATGCGATGATGAAACTGCATACCAACAATCAGAAGGGCCTTCTTGCCTATACCATCAACCTCTTCGATATCATGGGTATCGACATTGTTTCTGCCAAAATACATACATTGAAAAAACGTGTCAGAGATCTCTTCCTCATCGAAAAGAATGGAAATTTCTGCCATAATACGGATACTATTATCAATAAATTAAGCAGGGAAGAATAGCGATGTGCGGAATTGTAGGATATATCGGGCCGAAAGAGAAAAAAGAGATATTGCTTGAAGGTTTGCAGGAACTGGAATACAGAGGATATGACTCCGCCGGTATTGCCGTGATCGAAGGTCAAAAGCTCAACAATTTCAAAGCGATCGGAAAACTTGCGAACTTGAGGGAAAAGACCAGAGATTATGTCTCTGAAGGCTTTGGTATCTCTATTGGCCATACACGCTGGGCGACACACGGCAAACCGACAGAACTCAATGCCCACCCCCACCTCGGAGAATATTCCTATGTTGTTCATAACGGGATCATTGAGAACTATCAGGAACTCAAAGAAGAGTTGCAGGCTGAGGGGGTACAATTCCTCAGCCAGACAGACACGGAAACCATCGTACATCTCTTTGAACGCTATAACAATAAAATGAACGACCCCTTTGCCTCCTTTCAGAATACCATTGAAAGCCTTGAGGGGGCTTATGCAATTCTGCTCATCACCGAAGCGGCACCCGACACTATCTTTTTTGCAAAAAACGGTTCGCCTATGCTCATCGGTTTTGACGGAGACGAAGTTTATTTCGCTTCTTCCGATACCCCTATTATCGGAAAAGCGGATGAAGTATACTATCTTGAAGACGGTGAATACGGCTATGTCAAAGGGGGAGAGGTCCATCTTTTCAATATCGAAGGACCAAAAACATTCACAAAACAGCCGCTTACCGCTGACAAACTTTCTGCACAGAAAGACGGATACCGTTTCTTTATGGAAAAAGAGATCTATGAGCAGAGCTATGTCATGTCCGAAACCATCATGGGCCGTGTGCTGGCTGATAAGATCGTATTGGATGAGTTGGATGACGATTTCTTTGAAGGGATCAATGCTATCAAGATCTGTGCTTGCGGTACCTCTTACCACTCTGCTTTGACCTCGGCCTACCTTTTCGAACGCATTTCAAAAGTCCGCTGTGATGTAGAAATCGCTTCGGAATTTAGATATAAAGAGCCGTTGTTGCGTAAAGATACACTTTTCATCACCATTTCACAAAGCGGTGAGACAGCGGATACGCTTGAAGCCCTGAAAATGGCCAAACGTGCCGGACTGAAAAGTCTGAGCATCTGTAACGTGGACAACTCTTCCATCGTACGAGAGAGCGATGCGGCCATCCTGACACGTGCCGGGATAGAAAAAGGAGTTGCCAGCACCAAAGCCTTTGCCACCCAGACAATGGTACTCTGGATACTCGCACTCTATATGGGACAGGAAAAAGCAACCATTCCTACAGAAGTGATGCATAAAGAGATCGATGCGATCCTTCATACACCCAAAGCACTGGTCGTCACGGACTCGCTGCATGCCAAACTGACCAGACTCAGCAAACGCTACCTGCATGGACACGGTTTTTTCTTCATTGGGCGCGATATTTTCTTCCCCCTTGCACTTGAAGGTGCTCTCAAACTCAAAGAGATCAGCTATCTGCATGCCGAGGGCTATCCTGCCGGAGAGATGAAACACGGGCCTATCGCTCTCGCCGATGCCGACCTCTTTACTGTTGCACTTATGCCAAAAACCATGCATTACGACAAAATCAAATCAAACGTAGAGGAGCTCTCTGCCAGAGATGCAACTATTTGTGCCATTTCACCTGAACCCTTTGAACTGGCCGACGACTTCATCCAGACAAAGTATGACACACATCCGATGCTGGAATTCTTTGAAATGATGGTTGTGACACAGCTGCTTGCACTGGAAATATCGGTACGTCTCGGAAATGATGTGGATATGCCGAGGAATCTGGCAAAGTCCGTAACGGTGGAATAGAGTGTCTGTAGGGTGCTGTGCCCTCACAGCACCACAAATTCGGCATGAAGAAAAAGATCTTTTTGTAACAACATTGAGAAGTGGTACCGTCAGGGGACAGCACCCTACACAGCATTAGGTATTATTTTCAAACCATTGTTCGCATAACGCTTTGTAAACGGTTTTATAGGCTTCCAGTTTTTCTTTTTCCCATCCTTCCGTTCTGAAATACGATGCCAGAAAATAGGCTTCATCCAAAAGATCCAAATCAAACTCCACGCTGACTGCTGCCAAATCGAAATAGCGGTCATTCATGCCCGCGAATTCCCAGTCTATCAGTTTCAGTCCGGATGCTGAGAATATGAGATTTTTTGGATTGGGGTCATTGTGGCACAATACCGGTTCATCGGGAAATGTTTCAATAGCGCTAAAAGCTTCTTTCAACCCGTCACTGATAGTGCCGAACATCGTTTCAAGCTGCATAACTTCAGCGTCTGTTTGGAGACAGTGCACCTTTTTGAGCACAGTAGCGAGCCTCGCAAGATCTTCTTTCTTCAATGATGTTTTGTGTTCCCCTTCCAAAAATTCACATACCATTAGATTTTTTGAAAGGTCCAGTATCAGCGGTTGGGCTGCAATACCTTTTTCATAGGCCAAGAGCTGTACCCGGTATTCTAATTCACGGTTACGGTCTTCAAGCTTGAATTTTCGCAGAAGATAGGGCTTGTTCTCTACGTAAAAAATATAATTCTCATTGGAATATCCCTGCTGAGGAAGGAGTTTGGGTCCGACAATCTCTTTACCGGAAAAAGGAGGATAACTATGCAGATCGATGTTCACGATATACCTTGAGCCAGCTGGCATAACCGTAGAATGCCAAGATCACATACAGGATGAACAGCACGATGGTTGCATAATAACCCGACCTGTAGTAGAGTACTATGGCGGTCGAATCAATGACCATCCAGTACAGCCAGTTCTCCAGTACTTTTTTTGCCATCATCCAGGTTGCTATACCTGAAAAGACCATGACAAAGGCATCATGATAGGCAAACCTGGCTCCCGCATAGGTTTCGGAAAGATAGCCGAGGATCACAGCCCCCAAAAGCCCAAGGATCATAAATATAATATGTCTTGACAGCGGCCATCGGCTGATCGCAAGGGTCTCACCGTATTCATCTTTCTTCCAGAGGATAAAGCCGTAGACAGCCATAACCATATAGTAGAAATTGAGGATAGAGGAGGAGAGCAGTGCACCGTCCCAGAAAATGACCGTATAGATCAGTGTACTGAAAAAAGCAAAAGGCCAGGCCCACTGGGACTCCCTGGCAGCAAGCAGTACATAGCAAATGCCCAGTACTGTCGCTGTGATCTCCCATCCGGACATCATTGCGAATGCTTCGAGAATACTCTGCCAGCTCAATTCCATGTCAGTATTGTCCTTTTACCCTGTAGCCTGTTCGCATTTTCATACCTTAAAAATCATAACTTGCAGTCAAACCAAAGGTCCTCGGTGTTCCTTTTTGCGTATACAGGGTATCTGCATAATCTTTTGAGGGATCATTTCCAAAATAGAAACCTCTTACATCATACTCGGTATCTGCCAGGTTTCTGCCCCAGAGTATTACACTGAAATTGCCGTTTGTGTATTCTATACTGCTGTTAAGCAGTGTGTACGCATCGGATTTTTGGTTATGTGTGTTGGAGAAATAATAGCTTCCCATTCCTTCAACATTGGCTTTGAAACGCCAGTTTTCTATAAAATCATAATCAAATCCGATATTATACTGATAGTTTGGCGACTGTGCCGGAGCCCTGCCTGTCATTTCCGGAGTGTACGCATCAAATTCTGCATGAAGCAGTCCGAGTTTGGTATACAAATGCAGTGTCTCTGCAGGATAGTAGTCAAGTTCTGACTCCAGTCCGTAGTAGGTTCCTTTGGCCGCATTGTCAAAATAGTCCGAAAAACTTCTGCTTTGTTCAATATAGGTTTTAACCTGCTGGTCCCTGCGTTTACCGTAGAAAAAGTTCAGTCTGTTCACAAGTTTGTTGTCAAAATAGTTCGAATTGACCCCGACATCGAGATTCCACAGTGTCTCAGTCTGATACGTCCTGTCTTTGGCCGGTATGGTATTGTCCGCATTGACACCGCCGGGCTTGTAACCTCTGGAAAGTGTGACATAGTAACGTGCCGTCTCATCTGCCCTGTAACTCAGACCGATCTTGCCTCCGTAAAGATTTTCATCCGTATTTTCCGTAAAGGCATTGGAATCACGGTAGTCTACTTCCCAGTTTTCGGTTCTCAAGCCCAGAGTAAAGACAAGTTTATCGGTCAGTTCACTGTCTATCTGGCCGTAGATCGCCTTATTTGTCGTATCGTAATTATGGGTAAAAGTTTCCCAGTGGTCATCCATAAAATGGTTTCTTGTCAAATCTTCACTATAATCTTTATAATAAATACCAAACGTCCATGCTGTCGTGCCGTTAAAGAGTTTTCCCGATTCATCTGAAATCATACGCATATCAAAGTCGGTCTGCTTTCTGTTTCTGAGATACTGGTCAAACCAGCTGTACGGCCACAATGAATCGTCAAACTCACCGACATATGACCAATCCTCATCATAACTGTATTGGGAATCTGAATTGCTGTGGCTCAAAGAAGTGATGAGATGCATACCGCTGTTGACCTGATAAGTCGATTTCAGGGCAAAAGCATTGCTCAGCAGGGTATCTTTCCCCGGCATATCGGAGTGGGACACCCATGAATTGTCCAGAGTAAAGGCATCATAGCCATTGTCTATGTCTACATGCATCACGGTCAGGTCAATCGTATGATCGTCACTCACATGCCATTTCAGCTGTCCGTTCACAGTAAGCTCATCAATGTTGTTGGTATCGTCCCTGCCGAGATAGCTGTTCTTCATATAGCCGTCGCTGCTGTTCTTGTAGACAGAGATTCGACCAAGCAGCCTGTCATCGATGATACTGCCGCCGACTGCCGCACCGACTGCTTTGGTATTGTAATTTCCGATTGTTGCTTCAAAATGGCCGGTATATTCTTCTGTGGGTTCATTGCTTTCAACCACAATCACCCCGGCCATCCCGTTTGCACCGAAGGTTGTTCCCTGCGGTCCGCGAAGTACTTCGATCTGCTTGACATCAAACAGGGTGATACCCAGCGGATTCTGGGAAAAATCAATACCATCGTAAATAATGCCCACGGAAGGATTGACCGGTGTTTCAAACTGGCTGCGTTCTCCTATACCTCTGATCTGTATATGTTTCGCTCTGGATGCACCTGCGGTAAAATTGACGTTGGGTGCACTTGTCAGTACTTCGATGAACGGTTCGGTCGATTTGTCATATAGTTGTTCCTCTCCGATGACCGTCACGCTGTTCGAAACCTGTGAAAGATTCTGTTCTCTAAAGTCCGCACCGACCACAATCGGATCGAGACTGACTTCGTCGGCGTAGACCGAAGTGCCAAAAAGTACTGAAGTCGCCTCAAGCGACAGTATTAAAAATCTGGATTTTATCATAATTATTCCCCTCATAAATGATCACTGAGAAAGAGAGATGTATAAAGCGGGATAGACATCTTGCTGTAGACATACAACTCTTCCTTACGCCGGTGTTATCCGGTTCAAGTTCAACGGGTCAGGCTTGTGCTGTCTCAGCTTACACGTAAAGGTGTCTGCTCCCCGAGAGTGATTTTGTAGCTATGTTATACAAAAAATATGATTGCAGTATCCTTAAATAGGATAAAAATACTCTGATTTAGAAGAGTGGTTCTCTGCGATGGTGTATTGCATGGACATACTTCAAACGAAGTATGCCGCTGTGCTGCAGTTTATCATACAAAAACGTTTTGGCCTCTGTAACACTTTCATGCAGGGACAATCCTTTTGCAAGTCCGGTAGCAACAGCCGAAGAGAGTATGCATCCCGTACCGTGCGTATGTGTGGTAGCAACTCTTTTGCTGCTGTATTGTTCTACATTCAAATCTTTTGTGACAAGATAGTCTGTTGCAGATGCATGCGCTGTACTGTGTCCGCCTTTTAGGAGTACGGCTCTGACATCTTTTTCAAAAAAGCCTATGGCGATTTTCTGTACCTCCTGTACTGCCCCGCAATATGCTGTCTTTAAAAATGTATTGATCTCTGGTATATTCGGAGTAATCAAATCAACTTTTGGGAAAAGCTCCGTTTCCATCAGTCTGACCGCACTCTTTTCAAGCAGCGGCTTTCCGCTTGAACTGACCAGTACCGTGTCAAGCACGATATTTTTCAGACCGTACTTTTCTATGCACTCTGCAACGACACTTATAAGCTCACCGTTTCCCAGCATGCCTATTTTGACTGCATCTACTTTGACATCATCAAGAAGCGTTTCCAGCTGTAATTTGAGCATATCGGCGGAAACAGTCTGTATAGCCGATACCCCGCATGAATTCTGTGCCGTCACTGCAGTGGAGGAAGACAGGGCATACCCTCCCAATGCATGAATTGTCTTGCAGTCTGCATCAAATCCGGCAATACTCAGAACGGTCGGTGTGTATTTAGGCACCATACTTCTCATACGCTGCCATCAGTGCTTTTGTCTTCCCTTTTGAAACCGCATCTCCCTCCAGAACCGCAGAGATCATCGCGATGCCGCTGGCTGCCCCGGTATGCACCACTTCTTCGATATTCTCAATGGTGATGCCGCCGATGGCAACGACCGGATACTCCACACACCCGGCCCATTTCCGAAGCAGTTCCGTTCCTACAGTGTCATATTTCAACTCCTTTGAGATAGGCACGTACACAGGGCCGATCGCCAGATAGGAAGGCTCGAAGCCCAGGGCAATATCGATCT
>FPHL01000049.1_pt1 | contig 16232 bp, 15 predicted proteins | sample 1057231 | NCBI WGS metagenome assembly FPHL01 (sample SAMEA4473313, study PRJEB15554) | hydrothermal vent metagenome | biome: marine basaltic hydrothermal vent biome; feature: marine hydrothermal vent; material: water | place: Pacific Ocean | collected 2011-06-14/2011-07-23 | depth 1199 m
GCCCCGTGGTTGCACTCTGTCCCCCCATAACGACATTTCTGCCCAGGGTGGTCGAACCCGAAAGACCGACCTGGGAAGCGAAAAGGCAGTATTCTCCCACATCGCAGTTATGTGCAATCTGTATAAGATTGTCTATCTTGGTGCCTTTTCGTATATACGTCGTCCCGAATACTGCTCTGTCTACCGTACAGTTCGCACCGATCTCTACATCATCTTCAATGACCACATTTCCGTTCTGGTATATTTTGACATGCTCCCCTGTTCGTGTATGGGCAAAACCGTACCCGTCAGAACCGATGACCGTACCGCTGTGAATAATACAGCGTTCCCCCAGCTGCGTACCGTGGTAAAGGGTTACATTGGGATGCAAAAGCGTATCCGAACCAACCGTCACATTGTCTCCGAGATAACAGCCTGCCAACAGGGTCACATTGTCACCCAGAGTAACATTTTTTCCAAAACGTACCTGTGCGTCTATATCGCACCCTTTACCTGTTTCAGGGGCTTCTCCCTTTGTCTCGATCTTGTGGGCAAAAAGTCTGGATGCCAGTGCAAGTTTAAGGTAAGGTTCATCCGTAACAAGTGCGATACTTGTTTCAGGCAGCAAATCTGCATGTTCGGCATCGACCAGGACCGCACCTGCCCTGGTCTCCGGCAATTGCGAGGCATACTTTGCATCGTTAAAAAAACTGAGCTGGGAAGGAGATGCTTCACTGAGAGTATGAAGACCGTCAATCTCGATATCTTTGCCCCGATAATCCAGGCCGATCGTTTTTGTAATTTGAGAGAGTGTGTAAGTCATAAAGAGAATCCTTTATATATAAGAGAAGGTACCCGCCAGGGAGGCAATCCCTTGCGTCTGTCTTTAAATGGTTATCATTTACCGTTCTATGGCAACTACGCCGCTGCGTACAGTTTCACAGGGGTTGTAACGCTGCGCCGCTTCAATAAAATGCTTGATACGCTTTGGTTCATCTGCGACCTGTGCAATGACCATTTCTCTTCCTACGTTGACGATACCGCCGTTATATGCCGCAGCCAATGACGCAATATCACTCAAGTTTTCGGCAATAGGAAATTTTACCAATACCATTTCTTTTTCCACCATCTCTTCGTGTTCAATGACCTTATAGACCGGGATCAGTTTATGCAGCTGCTTGGTGATCTGTTCCATGACTCTGGCATTTCCCTTGGTCTCGATGGTAATATGCGACATTTCACTGTTCGGGATGGGTGCAACTGTCAAAGACTCGATATTGTAGCCCCGTCCTGCAAAAAGTGCTGTCACCCTTGCAAGTACCGAACTTTCATTCATTACCACAACGGAGATCACACGTCTTTCATTCATTGTCTTGTCCATTATTTTTCCTCCCCGCCTGTCTCACTTTTTTGCGGCAGCATCATATTGAACAATGCGCCTCCCGATGGTACCATCGGCAGTACATCTTCAAAACGGTTCACAGCAACGTTCATAAAACAGACTTTGTTCTGCTCCATTGCATCTTTGACTGCGGCATCAAATTCCGCTTTGCTCGTCACATCGTACCCGATACCGCCGCAGGCTTCCGCAAGCGCTTTCCAGTTGGGCTGGAAGGTCAAGTCGGTCTCTGAGTAGCGCTTCTCGTAGAAGAAAGTCTGCCACTGTCTGACCATCCCGAGAAAATGGTTGTTCAAGATCATATTGATCACCGGTATTTTATATTCTGCTGCTGTGACAAGCTCCTGCATATTCATCAAGATAGAACCGTCACCCGTAACATTCACCACTGTTTTTTCGGGAAAAGCTCTTTTGGCACCGATCGCGGCAGGGAAGCCGAATCCCATGGTTCCCAGACCGCCTGAGTTGATCCATTGTCTCGGTCTGTCGAACGGATAGTGCTGCGCCGCCCACATCTGGTGCTGCCCGACATCCGAAGTAATGATAGCATCTTCACCGATGAGTTCACCGATACGCTCAATCGCCCATTGTGGCTTGATCACCTCATCACTATCAATATAGGACTGCGGATGCAGTTCATTGTAACGCTTGAGTATTTCTCTCCAGGCACGGTATCGGTCCGTATCGACTCCCTCCAGCAGCGGGATCATCTCTTCAACTACTCTTTTGACATCTCCGACGATCGGGTAATCCACCTCTACCAGTTTGCCGATATTCGCTGCATCAATATCTACATGGATCACATCGGCATACTTGGCAAACTCTGAAAGCTTTCCCGTCACTCTGTCGTCAAATCGTGCACCCAGAGAAATGACAAGGTCAGTCTCCGACATTGCCATGTTGGAAGCATAATTGCCGTGCATACCGAGCATACCGAGCAAGAGCGGATTCTTCGCACCCATAACCCCCCGCGCCATCAGTGTCTCAACTGCAGGTATCTGTGTCTTCTCTGCAAGTTTCCGTACCAGTTCATAGGCATTGGAGAGTACAACGCCGCCGCCAAGATAAAGCAGCGGTTTCTTGGCCCTTTTGATCGCTTCTACCGCTTTTTCAATCTGACGCTTGTTCCCCTTGTATGTCGGTTTGTAGCTTGGGATACTGACAGTATCAGGGTATTTGAACTTTCCTGTCTCTACAGTAATATCTTTGGGAACGTCAACAAGTACCGGTCCGGGTCTTCCGCTTCTTGCAATGTAAAACGCTTCTTTGAGAATACGGGGAAGTTCTTCAAGCGAACGTACCAGAAAATTATGCTTTGTACACGGTCTCGAAATACCTACTGCATCGATTTCCTGGAAACCGTCCGTACCGATAAGAGACAAAGGTACCTGTCCTGAAATAACAACCATCGGAATAGAATCCATATAGGCGGTTGCCAGTCCTGTCACCGCATTGGTAAACCCCGGTCCGCTCGTGACCATGGCAACACCTACTTCACCGGTCGCTCTTGCATATCCGTCTGCGGCATGTACCGCTGCCTGTTCATGACGGTTGAGAATATGCTCAAAACCGTTCTGCTTGTATATTTCGTCATAAACGTGCATGATCGCACCGCCGGGATAACCGAAAACGGTCTTGACACCCTCGGCAATGATCGCTTCACACACCATCTGTGCACCATTCATCTGCATGGTTTACACTCCGTATTGTATTAATTTTAGTCTGATTATAGCAAAATAAGATTAGAGAGTATGGCACAAAAAAGGAAAAACAGGAGAAAAAAACCCTTTTTACTTGATCGGTATCATTAAAAGAATATACTTTTTTTATTATACTCCCATTATGGATTTTACAAAGGCTATTGAGATATCAAACCGTATTTACTGGGTGGGAATGTATTTGAAGAATGATCCGTTCCAATGCCATCCTTATCTGATAGAAAACGGCAATGAATCGATCCTTATCGACCCCGGTTCCATGCTGGAATTCGATGCTGTTGTCAAAAAAGTCAATACCGTTACCGATATGAAACAGATCAAATATATCATCCTGCACCATCAGGACCCGGACCTTGCCGCTTCTGTCCCCGAAATAGAAAAACTGATCGGCCGCAGTGATCTGCGCATCATTACACACAGCAGAATGGTACCGCTTGTCAAACATTATCTTATTCAGTCAGACTATTATGAAATTGACAAACATGAACACCGGCTGCACAGCAGGGATCTCCATCTTCACTTCATTACCACCCCCTACTGCCATTCGCCGGGAGCATTCGTCACCTATGAACCCGCGACCAAGACCCTTTTCTCCGGAGATATCTTCGGCGGCATAGAAGAATCCTGGGAATTTTATGCCGAAGATGATTATTTTGAAAAAGCCAAACAGTTCCATGCCGAATATATGCCAAGCAGAGACATTTTCAATTATTCACTCACCAAAATAGAAGCACTGGATATCAACCTCATCGCCCCGCAGCATGGATCTATCATTCCCAAGAACAGGATCGCACCGCTGATCGGACAAATGAAGACACTCGAATGCGGGCTCTACATTGAAAGAGAATACAAAGACCGTCTTATTCATACCATTGAAGAACTGAAAGAAAAAGACCTTGCACTGAGAACTTCTCTGCAGGAGATCAAAATGAAAGAGGAGCTGCTTTTCCAGAAGACAAAAATGGCCGATATGGGGGAGATGGTCGCCAATATCGCCCACCAGTGGCGTCAGCCCCTTGCTCTCAACAATACCCTTATTTCCATCCTGAAAGAAAAAAATGACAGAGAGATCCTGTCCAATGATGAACTTGCCGTAAAGCTTCAGGAAATGGAAAAGAATATCCAGTATATGTCAAAAACCATAGATGACTTCATGCATTTCTATCATCCCCGCAAAGAAAAAAGCCGTTTTTGCGTTTCGGAGGTTATCAAACATGCACTCGAGATCACACGCCCGATGCTGCATAAAGCAGGTATTTCCGTAACTGCCGACAGAGATCAGGCACTTTACATAGACGGCTATATGAACGAATATATGCAGGTACTCATTTCCATCCTGAACAATGCAAAGGATATGCTGAAGAAAAGAGACACATCAGAACCGATGATCAAGCTTATGCTTTATGCATCCGAAGGCAATGTCATTCTCACCATAAAAGACAATGCCGGAGGAGTTGAAACAGAAAATCTGCACCGCATTTTCGACCCGTACTTTACGACCAAACACAAGTCACTCGGTACAGGACTGGGGCTTTATACGGCCAAGATGATCATCGAAAAGAACATGAACGGTTCACTCAGTGTTTCCAATACCCGTGAGGGTGCACAGTTTACAATAAAAATGGAGAACCCGGATGCAGCACACTAAAATGAACACTGTCAGCATACTGATCGCCGAAGATGAAAAAGACCTTCTTCATTCCATGTCAGAATATCTGGAACTTTTTTTTGAAACCGTGTACCGGGCCGGAGACGGCATAGAAGCCTTTCGCATATACAATGACTGCCATCCCGATATTATCATCGCCGATATCAACATGCCCCGTCTGGACGGTCTTTCCATGATAGAAAAAATACGCAGGAATGACCAGGAGACCAAGATCATCATCACTTCTGCCCATTCCGACAAAGAAAAACTCATGCAGGCCATAGAACTGCACCTGGTCAAATACCTCATCAAGCCTGTACAGAGCGATACACTGAAAACACTTCTTTTTTCACTGGCGGACGAACTGAAACAACAAAAGAACATACTCGATCTCAAAGCCTCTTTTCAGTGGCACAAAGGAAAGAAAAGGCTCTATCATAAAGGAGAAGAAGTCCTGCTGAAGCCCAAAGAACAAAAAACCCTTGCACTGCTCTGTACCCGCCCAGACCAGACCGTTTCCGCTATAGATATCTACAATCATTTATACGAAGATCAGCCCGAAAGAGATTTTTCCTCCCATGCCATTACTTCTTTAATGAAGCGCCTGAGACAGAAACTTCCCCATGAGGCAATCAAAACAGCCTATGGGGTCGGATATATTTTACAGACAAACTGAAAAATTCTATTTTTTTTCTATTTTGACAAACTTTGACATATTCTTTGTTTATAATACGTTTCAAGAGGTGAAAGTATATTTCTCCCCCCTTGTATTCTTATATACTATACTAAGCCTCTGAATTACCACACTGACCAACCTGAGTAATAGAGTTGACATACACTGACTTCTATTCTTGTTCCTTTAGTTCGTCTCCGGAAAGTGTGGAGATTTTACCGGCATGCTTCCAAGGCGACACCTTCTCTCAGACCGTCATCAATCACTACGCACTTTTCAAACTCGACCATGCTGTAAAGCTGTTTGAAGATAAGTATCCCCGCAGCAATAAGGTCGCTTCTGCCTGTGCCTACCGTCTCTTCACGCATTTCAAAAGGCATGGCAAGCAGTTTTTCCAGATACACATCCAGTTCCTGTTTTTCAAGTACTGTTCCATTGACCTTTCTGGCATCATACCCTGCATAATTCTGTCCCAGTTTCATAGCTGCTACCGTGGTTGGGGTACCTGCCGTGGCAATGAATGCATCTACTGTGCCCCGGGTCGCATACATTTCCGCACAGTACATCTGCATATCGAGCATCTCACGGGAAAGCGCAGCTTCTATAGCGGCAAGTGTTTCATAGCGCTGTGCGATCGTCACGATGCCTACAGGGAAGCTTTTGCAAAAAGTTTCGGTACCAAAAGAAAAAATAAGTTCAGTTGAGCCGCCGCCGATGTCGGCAAGTACAAAATTCCGGGCGGCAAGATGCAGTTTTTTCAGCCGATACTTCACGGCAGACAGGGTAAGTTCTGCCTCTTCTTTTCCCGAAATAATTTCAAAACGCACACCGGTTTCTTTGTAAATGCGTGCAAGCACATCACCGCTGTTGCGTGCCCGGCGTACTGCTTCTGTCGTAACAGCTTTGATCACGGCACCGGAAAAATCAATTTTCTTTTGTGCTTCTTTGAGCGCATAGATCACACGGTCCACCGTTTCATGGTGGATCACACCTGTACTTTCAAGCATATCTGCAGTTTTGACGATCTTTTCAAACTCCGCTGCTGCCCTTTGGTTTTGACAGTCATACGCCAGTACCCGCAGTGTATTGGACCCCAGATCGATCGCGACTATATACGGTTTTTGCACTTCCACCCCCTCCTGAATGTAGCTTATTCCTTAATCAGTGTTCTTCCCTGAAAGCAAAACCGCCTTCTCTGAGCTTTTTGCGAATAAGCTCCTGATGTTCTTCTCCTTTTGTTTCCAGTGCGACGGAAACATGTGCATCTCCAAATTCGAGATCGATGGATGTTCTGTCATAACCGATCTGTACAATATTGGCATCGGTATCGGTGAGTATCCGGGTAAAAGACTGAAGTGCTCCGGGTTTGTCCATCAGTGTCACCATCAGTTTCATTTTCCTTGCCGACTTCATCAAACCTTTTTCAATAATAAGCGAAAGCATCGTGACATCAATATTTCCGCCGCTGAGCACAATACCTATTTTACTGCCTTTGGGAAGATCGATCTTGCCGTGCATCAGCGCAGCCACTCCGACCGATCCGGCACCTTCCACCAGTACTTTCTGCTTTTCGAGCAAAAAGAGGATGGCCGAAGCGATCTCATCTTCGCAGACAGATTCAAAGCCGTCCACATACTTCAAAATATACTTCAGCGTGATCGCAGAGGTATCACGTACCGCGATCCCGTCGGCAATCGTACGTACCGATGTCGTATCAAGAGGCTGTCCGGCATCGTAGGAATTTTTCATTGCCGGTGCACCCTGGGCCGAAACAGCGATTATTTTAATGTCAGGCTTCAGTGCTTTGGCTGCTGCTGCCATACCGGAAATAAGCCCGCCACCGCCTACAGGTATGACCATCGCATCGAGCTCCGGCTTTTCCTTCAGCATTTCCAGAGCCACCGTACCCTGACCTGCCATCACTTCTTCATCGGTGAAAGGATGCACAAAGTCAAAGCCCTTCTCTTCTCCAAAAGTAACCGCGTAGGCATATGCCTCATCATAATTGCTTCCGTGAAGGATCACATTGGCACCGAACACCTTGACCCCCTGTACTTTGGTCAGCGGTGTTGATTCGGGCATAACAATGGTTGCTTCAATACCGAAATAATTTGCCGCAAATGCCACTCCCTGTGCATGATTGCCCGCAGAAGCAGCTACAACACCGCCTTTTTTTCCCTCTTCAACGAGTGTAGCGATCTTGTTGAACGCACCGCGCAGTTTGAATGCACCGGTACGCTGAAGGTTCTCTTTTTTCAGGTACACTTCATATCCGCTCATTTCACTCAATATCGGTGCATAGGAAAAAGGAGTATGATGCACCACTCCTTCGAGTCTTTCAGATGCTTTTTTGATCCGGTTTAAGTCCAACATTAATCTTTCCTAAGTATTATAATGGAGAAATTATAGCCAAATAAAGGATAAAACATGGAGTGCGAATTCCCAACAGTAAACTCAAACAAAGAAGAGATCAGAAACATTTTCAACAATGTCAAAACCATCGCGGTTCTCGGGCTTTCCCCAAACCCGACAAAAGCCAGCCACCGTGTTGCCAAATACCTTCAGGAAGCAGGATACAAGATCATACCGGTCTACCCCAAAGAAGAGATCATCCTGGGAGAAAAAGTATACCGTTCACTCGCCGAGATCCCTTTTGAGATCGATATGGTAGATATTTTCAGAAAACCGGCAGCATTTGATGCCGTTGCCGATGCCTGCATAGAAAGAGGTGATATCAAAGTATTCTGGGGACAGCAGGGACTGGTCAACAATGCCGCCGCACAAAAGGCAAAAGAAGCAGGCATGACCGTAGTTCAGAATCTCTGCGCAATGGTGGAACACAGAAATATGATGTAACAATGTACCCGGAAGTCTTCTTTTATCTTTTCTGCAGAAACACACCGCTTTCCACATGTGCCGTATGCGGGAACTGGTCATAAACAGCGGCTTCGAGCACGGCATGGGTCTTTGTCAGCGTTTCCAGATCTCTTGCCAGTGTTTCGGGATTGCAGGAAATATAGATAATATGGTCTATGTTGGAAATGAGTTCTATGGTGCCTTCATCCAGTCCGGCTCTTGGCGGGTCCACCAGTACCGTAGAAAAATCATAGCTCTTTAAGTCGATAGCCTTAAGGCGGCTGAACTCCCGTACACCGTTCAATGCTTCCGTCATCTCTTCTGATGCCAGCCTGGCAAAAGTAATATTGTTTATAGCGTTGAGCTCACAGTTTTGCAGCGCCGCATGGATGGAACGCTTGGAAATCTCCGTAGCCAGTACTTTATCGAAATAGCGGGAGAGCGGCAGCGTGAAGTTCCCCAGACCGCAGTAACTTTCCAAAAAGTCGCCATGCCCCACTTTTTTGGCCTGGGCAACTGCCCACTCTATCATCTTGACATTGACTGCCGGGTTAGGCTGGGTAAACCCGCTTTCATACTGTAGATAGGTGAAGGTCTTTCCGTCGATATCCAGTTTTTCAGTCACGAATTCATCGGAGAGGATCACTTTCTGTTTACGGCTTCTTCCCATGATCTTACAGTTTAGTTCTTTCTCAAGCACTTTGGCCTCTTGGCTCCACACCTCATCGAGTTTTCTGTGATAGAGCAGGGTAACAAGACATTCATCGGTCGTCGTTGCCAGAAATTCAACAGAAAAAAGACGCTGTTTCAATACATGCTGTGATGCATTGATCTTTTCAAGCAGCTTCCACATACGTTCTTCTATGGGTTCAATGACCTTCGGGCACTCTTCTACGGTGACAGCACCTTTCTTTTCAATGTTCCCCATCGCATAGTCGCATCTCTCACCCTCATGCCAGATGCGAAATTCCGCTCTGGCCCGGTAGTGGGAATCGGGCGAATCGAATACTTCAAGTCTTCCCTGCCAGAACGGAGCCAGCAGTGCAGAAACTTTCTCTTCCTTCTGCTTTAACTGCTCTGCATACGAGAGCATATACAGGCCACAGGAGCCGCAGCTTCCAAAATGTTTACATTCCAAAATGATTCCCCTTTGTTGTTATGGCATATTTTATCTTAAATAAAATAAGGGAAACTTCTATTTTCTTGTTTTATATCAAGCATTTTCTGCTGAGAAACAATATATAATAGTACCTTCTCAAAAAAACCAGGGGGCGGGGAAATGGAAAAGTGCCGGGAAAGGTGTTCGGTCCTCATAGCCGATGATCATGATATTGTGTGTACAGGTGTAAAATTTTTATTGCAGGAACAGCCCGCATTTGATGTCATTGACCAGGCTTTGGACCATGATGCACTTATGGAATGTCTGAATCAAAAGAAATACCAGCTCTTAATTCTTGATCTGAATCTGGGAAATCATCACAGCATGCATGACATACGGTATATTTTAGAGCAGTTCCCCCTGATGAAAATACTGGTTTTGAGTATGTACCCGGAAGATCCGTACGCTATGCAGTGTATCCATGAAGGGGCATCCGGCTATGTGACGAAAACACATGTACAGCATGAATTGATACCGGCGGTTGACGCAGTCATGGACAATCGCATCTATATTTCCTCCAGATACAAAGAAACGTTATCCTACGGTATGGAACTTGTAAAAAAAGAGAAACCTTCCCTTTCAACACTTTCACCGAGAGAATTTGAAATATACAGCTTGATCGTTTCGGGTATCAGTTTTAAAAAGATCGCTTCAGCTCTGAATATTTCTGCCAAAACTGTTTCTGCCCATCATGCACACATACTTCAAAAACTCAGTTTGTCTTCGACGGCACAGCTGATCCATTTTTCATTACAGCAGACAAAGCATCCTTAGATGAAACTGTTATTCGCTGAAAAGAAAGGTAACATCCCCTCATGAAAAAACCTGTCGAGATACTCCATGTTCTTCACCATGACTCCTGTTCTTCCGCACTTGACTATGCTGCGTTGATGAAACTTCTTCAAAGAAATTTTTTTCAAACCGACCCTGAGCATATCCGTTTTTCAGTACTTTTCATAGAATTTTACGGCTTCAATCAGTTTTACGGCTATAACGAAAATCTACTGGAACGGGATCAGCTTCTGATCAGTAAAATAGGAAAGAAACTCAGTTCTGCTTTGACAGAAAACGATATGCTTGTCAGAGTCGGAGACTATCAGTATATTGTGGTGCAGGCAGATATACCGGAACGTGTTTCATCCGAACTGGCAAGACAGATCATGCATCTTTTTTCTGAGCCGTGCATGATCAATGGCGATATGTTTTACATTTATACCTCCATTGGTATCAGTTTTTATCCGGATGAAGGCACAGACCTCTATGCACTTATCAAGGTAGCCGAAAATAAAATGAAAAAAGTCCGGAAGAACGGAAAGAATCTGATCAGTACCGTCCAGGACAGCTCCATACTGCTTACAGAAAGACAGATGGAATTAAAACAGGCACTTCCTGCCGCCATAGAGAACGGTGAAATCTATTTTCTTTACCAGGCACAGTACTCACAGGTACATAAGTGTTTTACCGGGGCTGAAATGTTAGCGAGATGGAAACATCCTGTTCACGGAGAGATCTCTCCGGAAATTTTTATACCGCTGGCCGAACAGAATGGCATGATCGCTTCACTGAGTATTAAAACACTTGTTGCAGCTTCAAAAGCATTTATTGTTTTGAACCATGCACACATTGACGACTTTTCCCTTTCTGTCAATATTTCACCGGTTTTTCTGCTTACAGCACATTTCTACAAAACACTTCAGTTTCTGCTTCAGGAATATGGATTGCATGAAAGAAACCTGCATTTTGAAATTACAGAAGAAATGCTGCTGGAACATACTGATTATCTTTTGGATATTCTGCACAAAATAAAAAATCTGGGCATATGCATAGAAGTAGATGATTTCGGTACAGGATACACTTCCATCAGACAGCTTGCCGACCTTCCGATCGATATACTGAAGATTGACAAATCCTTTATACAGGGTATCGATACCGATAAAAAGAAACATGACCTGCTGAAAGCTATTGTCTCAATGGCTGAAGCCCTGAATATGAAAGTCATAGCGGAAGGTATAGAAAAACAGGAAGAAGCAGCTGTACTGCAGCAGTTTGCCCCCCTGACGATACAGGGGTACCTGTATGCAAAACCGGTACGGCTTGAAGCCCTGGTTGAAAAGATAAAAAAACATTCAGCAGGAAACGGAAACACTCTATAGGAAAAGTCTTATAGCCTTTTGACTGTGATTGTTTTATAATAACCAAATCAAGGAGATAAAAATGGTAAGAAGGGTCTTAATTGTCGATGACTTCGAATACAATTTGGAATTCGAGGAAAAAGTGATCAAATCTTTGAGCAAAGAAGGCAATGTTTCCATCCATGTGGATGTAGCACTCAATGTGGCAGAAGCATTAACAAAAATTTCCCAAAATGGCGTTTATGATGCGATGGTAATAGACATGAACCTTCCTGACGGTTCGGGCAGTGTTATCGCGAAAGAAGCGCTGAAAAAAAGCAAAACAACCAAAATTGCCGCACTGACGCTTTATCCTGAAGAATATGAAAATTCCCATGCACTTTTCGATCTGTTCCTGCGCAAACCGATCATGCCCATGGATTATAAAAAAAATTTCAAACAACTTTTGAATTTAGAGGTTTGAAGAAAAAAAGAAGGGAGGAATAACGATCATGAAGCAAATAGCCGTGACAAGTGTATCATTGGATACCATTGATTTTATTCCGACAGTGATCATCGGGTTTTACAGAGAAAGTGAAAAGACACTTTTTTCTGCCGAATACCAGACACTGAAAAAACGTTTCCCCCAGGCGGATATTATCGGATGCAGCAGTGCCGGCAACATTGCCAATGAACTCCCCTACATAGAATCCCGCCGTCAGTTCCCCTGTGTCTATCTCTGTCTGGAAATGGACAAAGAGGCTTTTTCTGTAGAGCTATTTCATCAAGATGACAACATTGCTCCGACACTGGATAAAGAGAAAAAATATCAGGTTGTTCTTTTCAGCGCTTTTAATTCCTGCGCACTGGAGAACATACTCTCATCACTCCCCTCCGTAGCAGGCACACAGCAGATCTTCGGTGCTGTCGCAGGTGTAGATACCCCGGCTGCAGAGAAGGGGGAAGTATTTTATAACGGTGTATTCTATGACCGGCATATATTGTTATGGATGATCGAGGCGAGCAGATACAGGATAGACGGTATGAGCATGCATCTTTTCCGTCCGGCAGGACTCCCCCTCAAAATAACCAGCGCCAAAGAAAACAAAATTTATGAACTCAACAATCAGCCGGCACTGGATGTACTTGAATCCCTGGCCGGAGAACTGGAAGAATCGGCTATCGGTATGTTTGCCTACCCTCTTTTCCTGCAAAAAGAAGCAGAAGGCCATTGGGAAAGTGCGCCGCTGGCTTCGATGATCGGTGTAAACAGAAAAGACAAAAGCATACTTCTTTACAGAAATGTGTGTCACAAAGAATATGTAAAGGTCGGTATTATGGTCAGTCAGCAGGAGCAGTTGAAACGTCTCCGCCAGCTTTATTCCTTTGCCCCGGCAGACAGTGCAGCCCTTCTGTTCAACTGCGTAGGTATTGCGAAGAACCTTTCCATGATGGAATACCTGTACCTTGAAGACGTGAAAAGACATCTTGACATTACCTTTGTCGGCGGTCATACCTTCGGAGAAGCAGGTCCTTCCTCCACTTCAAAAAAACACAGTGACACGGTACTCCACAACCAGACAATGACCATTGCACTTATTAGCGAAAGAGAGGTGTCATGATGCTGAATGCCGTACAGCGTGCATATTTTGAAACAGAGATCATGCAACAATTCGGGCGCTCGAAAGAAGAAGCGCAAATAACGGTGAACGAGCTTGAAGCCATGCTCTTCCGTCAGGATGAAAAAATCATTTATGACCTGCAATATAAAATCTTTACAGAAAACAACCCTCAATATACCCGCATGCTGGTACAGTTTCTTTTTCAGGGTTTTTCCTATCTGTATGATACAGCACAGAACACAGAGGAGAAACAGAAGCTTCAGAAAGGCGTCAGCAAACTTTTTGACTTTCTGTTCATTGACCGGTGCAGGTATGCCAAACAAATAGAAGCACAGTCGATTGCCGCGCAGCATATTTTAAAAAATGTGAGCAGCCAGCTCAATGCCGTACTCAAAACGCAGGAGCGTATGATCGCCAATCTTTCGCATGAAATGCGTACATCACTCAATGCCATTACGGGTTACCTGACCATACTTGAAGAGAGCAAAGCCATACAGGGAGAAGAAAAGTTTCATTTGAAAAAAGCTATGAACGGTGCGGCAAGCCTTCAGTCTCTTGTCAAAGATATTTTAAATATAACCAAGCTCAACAGTGGCCAGCTAGAGATAAAAAAAGAATTTTTTACAGTACATGAAATGCTTCTGGAGTGTATTGACCATCTCTCCATCGAAGTAAAAACCCGGCCCCATATCGATTTTCAGTTCCAGCCCAAATTTATGCCCCTGAGTGTCTATGGCGACAAAATGCACATTATGGAAATTCTCATCAATTTTCTCAGCAATGCCTTCAAATATACCAAAACAGGCTTTATTCTGCTCTCCATGGATTACCGCATAGTAACAGACGGGATACAGGCAACGTTCAGTGTTTCAGACAGCGGTAGCGGTATGACACCGGAGCAGGTAGAAGATGTTTTTTCTCCGTACAGCCGTTACCAAAAAGAGAAAGAGGGGCTTGGACTGGGCATGCACATCACCAAACAACTCGCAGAGAAACTGGGCGGCACACTGAATGTCCAAAGCACCTTTAGACAGGGAACGACTTTCTCTTTTACCTGCAGTTTTGAAAAGTATCAGCCCATAGAACTGCATTTTGAAGGGAAAAAAATCTGTTTTTATATGAAAGAAGCCGAAATCACTGCATATTTGAAGGAAAAGATCCATTTTCTCAAAGCATGCGGTGCCGAAATAACACATTTTAAAAAAGAAAGCGCCCTGATCAATTATCTTTTAAATGAAAAAGAGGAGATGCCTGACATTATTTCCATCACGACACAACCGGAAGCCTATACCAAATTTGACGCACTGATCTATTATCTCAGAAGTGCAAAGCAGTTTAACCATACTGCATTCATTGCCGAAAATATGCAGCAGCATCTTTCGTTAAAGTATTTTGACGAACTGTATGAATACTGCGCACCGCTGTCACTCTACAAAAAACTCTTACGCAATAAAACTGCTTTGCTCTGCGAGAACGAAAAAGACCTTGCGCTGTCGGTCCTTGTCATCGACGATACAGAAACCAATTTGGATATTTTTCAGCTTTTCATCAAAAAACAATATCCCGATGCCAGCGTCGATCTGGCAGGCGGAGGCTATGAGGGGCTCGGTATGTGCAAGGTTAAAACATATGATGTGATCTTCCTCGACCTGAAAATGCCGGGAATGGACGGATTTGAGGTCATGAAAAAGCTCAAAACACTTCATGGCTCCCTGCCCACAGTATATGCTTTTACCGCCGATGTCTATAAGTCCACCTACGAAAAAGCGGAAGAGTACGGATTTGCCGGGATCCTTGAAAAACCGTTAAACCCGGAAACCCTATATGAAATCTTGAAAAGGATCGGACATGCAAAAACTGATTGATGAAACAGAAGCAAAAGCCTATGTTTTCTTAAAAGAATTCGGCTTTGAAGAAGATGAGATTGTACCGATCGTGGCAAAGGGCAAACGGGATCTTGAAACAACACTCAAAAATCTTGAGCAGATGCTCTCTCGGCCGGAAGCCTACAGCCATGACCAGGCAGACAGCATTTTGCATGCATTAAAAGGTTTGCTCGCACAGATGGGCAATAAAGAGAAAGCCGAGGAAACAGAAGCACTGAGAGAACATCCTGACAGACAGAAAATGCTGGCATGGCTGGAACGTTCCCGATTATAAAAAAAGGAGTCAAAACATGAGAAAACCGTTTTATGTTGCAGTGAAAATCGTACTGACACTGCTGATTGTGCTATATGCGGCAGATGCAGCCGAGATAAAAAATCTGTCACAAGCCGTGGATGTGGCGGGGAAACAGCGGATGTTTACCCAGAGAATGCTCAAAGATTATGCCATGATAGGCTTGGAAAACCCATTTGGGAACCCCAAAAAAGACCTTCAGAAGACTATGACAGACTTTGAAGATCATCTTGATGCACTGATCGCGTTCAACAAAGATCCAAAAACCAATGCAAGCCTTATGAAAGTAAAAAAAATGTGGACTCCGGTAAAAGCCGCACTGCAGGAAACACCGCGCAAAGAAAAGGCAGGAAAAATGCAGGAAGATCTTGAAGCCCTGCTGAAGCAGTCCAATGAGGCGGTCGGACTTTTTGCCAGACAGACAGGCAAAGAATCAGGAGAGATCATTAACATTTCAGGCCGTCAGCGTATGCTTTCCCAGAGAATGGCAAGTTTGTACATGCTGAAAGTATGGGGTGTTAATGACCCTCAGTTCAAGGAAAAAATGGATCAGGCCATGAAACTCTTCAAAACATCACTCGAACGCTTGAAAGCGTCAAAGATGAACACACCGGAAATTACAGCACTGTTGAACAAAGCGCAAAGGTCTTTCATGTTCTTTGAAATCATGAACCGTTCACAGTCCAAATTCATTCCGGCACTGATCTATAAGAAATCCAACGATATTTTAAAGAACATGAATACGGCAACGGGACTGTATGCCGCACAGGAAAAATAAACCAGAAGGAGAAGAAATGAAAGATTTCATGGCTGAAAAAAAAGGAATGTTTCTCAAAGGCTTTGTCCTGTTCAGTATTGTCAGCACGTTTGCCTGTGCCGTAGAAATCAC
>FPHL01000054.1_pt1 | contig 15046 bp, 10 predicted proteins | sample 1057231 | NCBI WGS metagenome assembly FPHL01 (sample SAMEA4473313, study PRJEB15554) | hydrothermal vent metagenome | biome: marine basaltic hydrothermal vent biome; feature: marine hydrothermal vent; material: water | place: Pacific Ocean | collected 2011-06-14/2011-07-23 | depth 1199 m
CGAATCCAGCCAGCCGAAATGTTCTTTCATCGCGTTTTCCTGCATATGAATAAAATCATCCTTTTCACGATAGTACGTATCTACCGCCCATTTTACCGTATGGTACAGTGCCTCGGGCGTGGCATAGTCAAATTTGAAACCGTTGCCCTCTCCTGTCTCATGGTTGTAATTGACGATCGTATCGTCAAGGCCTCCGGTGGCTCTGACGATGGGCAGTGTTCCGTACCGCAGGGAGTAGATCTGGTTCAAGCCGCAGGGTTCGAACAGCGAAGGCATCAAAAAGAGGTCACTTCCCGCTTCGATCTGATGGGCAAGTGCGTTGCTGTACCCGATGTAGCATCCGAATTTCTGCGGATGTTTCTCTGCCACATGGCTGAAAAAGTTTTCAGCCCAGAACTCTCCGTTCCCCAGCATCACGACCTGTATGTCCATTTCAAGCAGTCCTTCTATGACCGTGGCAATAAGCTCTATGCCCTTTTGTGTCACAAACCTCCCTACAAAGCCGATAAGAGGGACATCCTCCCTCAACGGCAGTCCAAACCTTTCCTGAAGGTCCCGTTTGCACACTTTCTTTTTCAAAAGTGTATCGACATCATAGTTGGCTGCGATATAGCGGTCTACCGCAGGATTCCATTCTGTATAGTCGATCCCGTTGAGTATGCCGTAGAGTTTATGGGCATGAGCACGCAAATGCCCGTCCAGGCCAAAACCGAATTCCGGTGTCTGTATCTCTTTGGCATATTTTTTACTGACCGTCGTCAGCGCATCACAGAAAGCGATACCGCCTTTTAACAGGTTGACATTGTCCATCGCTTCGAGTTCCATGGGCGTAAAGTATTTCCAGTCAATGCCGAGTATATCCATCAGTTCTTTACCGAAAACACCCTGATGCTGCAAATTGTGCAGGGTCAGTACACTGGAACTCTCTTGAAAAAAATCATCTTCTCTCAATGCAGTTTTCAGCAATATCGGCAGTGCTGCCGTGTGCCAGTCATTGGCATGTACGATATCCGGTCTGAAATTGAGTGCCCGGCTCAGCTGCAGTGCGGCTTTGGACAAAAAAACAAACCTTTTGTCATTGTCCTCATACGCATTGCTTTCATGGTACAGGCCGCTGCGCCCGTAAAACCCTTCATGGTCGATAAAGTAGATCTCTACGTCACTGCCGGGCAGATGGCTTCTGTAGACACCGGCCCACAGTTCCCCCATTGCGCCCATATCGACACCAAGCGCCATGGGAATGTGCTCCAGCGTGTTTTTGTCTATGCTGTAATATCTCGGCATAACCACTTTGATATCCGCGCCGAGTTTTGCCAAAGCTTTCGGCAGGGCACCGCTGACATCGGCCAGACCTCCTGTTTTGGCATAAGGGACGACTTCACTCGCCACAAACAGTGTTTTGATCTTTCGTTTCATAATCTTTTTGCTCCTTCCATTGATGCATTTTTAAACTGACTGAGAACCAGATCCAGCTCTTCCAGGCTGGAGGCAAGGGCATATTCCCCGATCTTTTTCTCCACCTCGTCCTTCAGGTACGGATTGGACAGGATGACACCGCCGCCGAGTACCAGTATTTTCGGGTTTGCCAGTGTGACAAGCGTCGCGCCGGCTCTTAGCAGCCCTTCTGTAAAATTTTTATATATCTTCCTTGCCCGTTTGTTTTTTGAATGTTTCAGCTCTTCCACACTCATGGCAGGCAGCCCGTAGTAAGCACACCATTTCTTCAGCCCGCTGCCGCTGCTGAAAAGTTCCAGGCAGTTGTCTTTGCCGCAGCCGCATCTGAACGGTGCCTTTTTAAAAGGCACATGCCCGAGCTCAAATGCCAGATTGCTTTCGCCCCTTACGATTTTTCCCTGCTCCAGTACAGCAGCCCCCATACCGGTCCCTATGTACAGAAGTGCCATGTTCTTTGCTTTGCTGTGCTCTTTCTCCGCCAGCAAAGCGCAGTTGATATCATTGTCTATTTTCAAAGACACATGGTATTTCTTTTCAATATATTTTTTAATATTATATTCGCTTACACCAATATTCGCAGAAGAAAGAATCTTTCCATGGTTTGTCTGCCCTGCAAACGATATGCCGATCTTCCTGATATCCGGGCAGGTCTTTAGTTTGTCTTCCAGATAATCGCTCAGAGAGATTGTATGGCTGGGCACTTTTTCTTTGAATATTTTTCCGTTCTTTAACAGTTCGCTTCTCAGGTAGGTTCCGCCTATATCGATGTAAAGTTTGCTCATACTGTCATCTCTTCGTACAGTTTCATATAGGCTTTCGCACTTTTCCTGAAAGACACATCACATTTCATATCAAATTCAGCCGTCTTCAAACAGGCTTTTTTGTCCCCATACAGAGCCAAAGCCCTTCTGACTGCATGAAGACAGCCTTTTTTTGAATAAGATTCAAATACAATACCCCGTATACATTTTTTCTTCTCTTCAAATACACTGTCTCTCAACCCACCGGTAGCATGAACAATGGGTACAGCTCCGTACCGTGCCGCGATCATCTGGTTGAGTCCGCACGGTTCGAACAGTGAAGGCATCAGCAGAAAGTCGGCCGCGGCATACAGCTGACGGGAAAGCGCTTCATCATACCCTTTCAGGTAGTGGATATTTCCATATTTCTCAGACAGTTTCGAGAGCTTCTTTTCTGTCTCTTCTTCCCCTTCTCCGAGCATCACGAACTCCAGAGACTCCGCAGAGAGATTCTTGAGCGATGCAGCAATGAGCGATATCCCTTTCTGCTCCACCAGCCTGCCTATAAAAATAAACAGAGGTTTTTTCTTCTCTTTTACGCCCATCTTTTTATAGTATACCTTTTTATTGGCAGCCTTTTTCCCGACATGGTCTGCACTGAAATTGGCATAAAGCACACTGTCATGTTCCGGGTCAAAACATGCCGTGTCTATGCCGTTCAGTATCCCTGTCAGCTTCCTGCGGTGTTTCGTCAAAAAACCGTCCAGGCCGCATCCGAACCGAACCGTGAGTATCTCTTCCGCATAGCTGGGACTGACCGTGGTGATCTTCTCACTGTAGGCAATACCTGCTTTCAGGAAATTGGCTTTCCCGTAGAACTCCAGACTTTCCATGGTAAAATATTTTTTATCGATAGCCAGTTTTTTCAGCACTTTTTTGTCAAACAGCCCCTGATAGGCAAGATTATGTATGGTCAATACGGTTTTAATGGACTCTGCTTTCAAAAAAAGGGCAGTCAGTGCGGTATGCCAGTCATTGAGATGTACAATATCAGCCTGTATCTTTTTGGCGATCTCTGCGATCATACGGGAAAAGAGACCAAAACGCAGACCGTCATTGTCATATCCGTAAAGCGCTTCCGTTTCACACAAAATATCGTTATAGACGAACAGCGTATCACTCTCTTTTGCCTGAAAAAGTTCATAGCGGTAAGTCTTTGAGCCCATTTTCAGCGTATATACCCTGCCCAAAGAATGCAGACCGATTTTTTTTCTGTCAATGAACCGGTAAAGCGGCGTAACGGGAATGATGTCACACATTTCTCTGAGTGCAAGCGGCAGAGAATGTGCCACATCTCCCAGCCCGCCGCTTTTGGAATACGGATACATTTCACTGCTGGCAAAAAGTACTTTCATCACAGCCCCTTCATCGCAGCAACCCTGCCGCTTTTTCGGGAGACAGAGGGTTAATCGTCATACTGCTCTGCAATTCAAAGCCGCCTGTCCGGTAGAGCCGCGGAACCACCCGGATATAAAACCGGTAAAAATGCTGTATATCGTCAAAAAACACTTCTGTTTCATAGGTTTTATGAAAAGGAGGGTTTTGTATGTAAATGTTATAGTCGAACGCTTTGAGCTCTCTTTTTAAACCCGAAAGGACTTTTTTCAGCAAAGAAGCTGCTTCTGCCAGCAGACTTTCATGGCATGCGCCGATATCGGCTATGTCTGTTTTGGGCATAATGATGACTTCAAACGCAAACTGGCTGCCGTACGGCGTGTAGGCCAGAAAATGTTCGCTCTCATCCACCACCCTGCTTTTCTGCTCCCGTTCATAGTCTGTGATGTCTTTGAAGACACTGCGCCCGTGCTGTCTGTAGTAGGTATGGAGATGTGTCAGGACACGGAGCTCTTCACAGGGTACGAGAGGCAGGGCAATAAGCTGTGTATGAACATGAGGAAGCGTCGAACCTGCATTTTTTCCCTGGTTTTTAAAGAGGGTGAAGTAGTGCAGCCGGTCATCTTTTCTGAGATCATTGACCCGCGCTTTGATCGTTTGCAGCCAGTCGGTCATCTGTTCCACGCCCAGGGCATCGAACTCGGTCCTATGTTCCGGTGTGTCCACAATAATTTCATGGGCGCCAAAACCGTCTATTTTTTCATAGATGCCTTCTTCTTTTTTCTCATCGGTCGCTTCTATGGCTACAGCTTTATAGAGGTTGGGGACGACCCTTGTTTTCCAGTTGCCTTTGGCATCTTTCAGGGCAAATATCTCAGGCGGGGTCATTGACTCATGACCGGCACAGAAGGGACAGGTACTTTCTTCTTTCAGTGCTTCCGAACGGTCCGGAAAAAGGTTTGGCCGGGTCAGTCGGCTCGGTGCTACGATAACATAGGTATCATGCAGCAGGTCATAGCGTATATCAGACATCTTTGACCTCCAGAGACCCCTGAATGTTCAAATATTCCGAAAAAGGGAAAAGCAGAATAAAACTGACCCCCTGCACCATCAGGTCAAATCCTTTTTCACTTTTGGAGACGGTACAAAGCGGCACTGCCAGCAGAGTAAAAGGATGGTCGAGTGTAAAAATGATCTTTTTTTGGGTATATCTGTCCCGCAGTGAAAAATCCTTGATCCCTTCAAATGTTCTCTCTTCATTGAGTCTTTCCCCGTTCAGAAGCACATGCCCGAGATCGGCATAGTGCTGATTGAACTCCAGACCGTACAGGTAGTGTCTGGGGCTCTGCGTTGCCAGTTTTACGGAAAAATGTATCGTTTCCGCATCGCAGAGATAGCTTTTTGCCACGCTTGTCTCATAAGTCTTGTCATCATAGATACCACCGTCACGCCTGAAGGTCAGCTTTGTATCGTCGACGGTATAGCCAAACGGCTGATCGGCAAAATCTCCATACTCTTTAAACCGGCATTTCTTAAAGTTCTCAAGCGTCAGACTGCTGTCACTGATGTGGTCGATAAAAGAATTTTTGACATACCAGTCAAAATACAGTGCATCCCTGATGCTGCTGTCTGCCTCTGTTTTCAGTGTATGTATGGTAGCGATCTCTTTCCGAGGCTCCTGTGCTGTGTCATCAGGTACCTCTTTCAGCAGTGCCTGGTGATAGGCTTCTTCCCTGCGTGTCATGGTATTTTGATAGTTGAATTTTCTGTCTCTTTGCAGAAATTCCACCATTTGTCCTCCCTGCCGGCTCTCAAAGCGTACAATGAAGTGTTTCGTAACCATTTTGATCTCGTCATATCCGTCCATGTCGGTATCTGCAGCTTCTATACGATGTTTCACTTTATGGTAACGTATATTCTCACATTCGCAAAGATAGCGGTAGGCATTGTCCCTCAGGTTCGGCAGATAGAGCCCTCCGAAAATACCGTGCCAAAAGACATCGTTGGTTTGCAGTCTGTACAGGGCATCAAGGTATTTTTTTGTATTTATCTGATGGTTTGAAAGCTCTATCATCCTTTTATGCAATCTGTTTGATTCTTCATATTTGACAAAAAAGTTTTTCCAGAAAGTACCTTTGACGAACTTGTCCGCATCTGGATATGTTTTGGATACTTCCGTTTTAATGGCTTCGAGTTTCAGCGCATCCTGCGCCTTCATGCTCCATTCTCCCATTTCTTCATAGGAGACATTGTCGAGATAAACCAGCCCTTTTGCTTTTTCTGAAGCATAATACTCCCCAAAATGCAGACTTTCGATATTTTTATCTTTTTCAAGTGCATGCAAAAAATCTTCCAGCCACCCTTTTTCGTAGACCCACTCATGGGTCTGGGGCCAAAGTCCGAATTTTTCGGCATCATCAAAAACAATGGCTGCCCCGCCGTTTCGGGCACTGTTCTTGACTGCTTCCAGCGCTGCTTCAACCTCTTTGAAAGGAAGCGCATATCGCAATGTCTGGCTAATAGGAAAAAGAGAAATCTTCTCACCGTTGTTTTCCGTAAAAGAGTACCCGTCAAGCATTTCTTCATCAAATCCGCTTGCCCTGAAATGATAGTCATCTACTATGACATAGGAAATACCGCATTCTGCAAGACCGCTGACAATGCCGTCTTCCCAGACCCTTTCGGTCAGCCAAAGTCCTTTGGGCGTCTGTTCAAAATATTTTGTGACCGCTTTGTTCAATTTGTTTATCTGTGCTTTTCGGTCGCGTTCCGGAATGGCACAAAGAACCGGTTCATAGAAGCCGGCAGTAAAAAATTCTATACTTCCCCTGCGGTTTAATGCCTGTATATCATCGAAGACTTCTTCATGGTGCTTTCTGATCTGCTCCATCAGCCATCCGCTGCAATGCAGGGAAAATTTGAAAAAAGGGAACTTTTTTACGGTTTGAAAAAAAGGCTTGTAGCATTTTTCTACCGCTTCATCCACTGCTTCTTTAAAGTTGTCCACCGGCTGATGCATATGTATGCCAAAGAGCAGTTTTACTTTTTTATCCATCCCCGTTCCTATATAAACCAGTTTTTACTGTAATCGTTGAGGCATACTTCTATCTCGCCGAAGGTCGGTACAAATTCGCTGCTGTTCTGTTTATCGGTGATCTCCAGCTGAAGATGAAGTGTGCTTTTTTTCTGACAGTATTTTTTATCTATAGCGAATTCTACCATATCCTTGCATACCAAAGTTAAACCATCCTTCCCATACCGGTCGGTCACAGGCAGAACAATGGCATCGGGCAGTTCTTTGAAATGCAGTTTTATCTCTTTGTACGCCGATAGGAACTGTTTCACATTGACATCAAGCCTGAAATACATTACTGTGTCATTCTCGCCGTAATAGAGTTTTTGAACAACCCTCTTCACACCGTCCATGGTGGAGAAGGCTTTGCTCTCATCGACCATACCGGCACCCAGCCATTCATAGAACGAAGTCTCTGTGCCGTCAACTTCCACCGACAGCGGGAACTGCGGTTTAACCTGGCTTAGCGCAACATTTCTTTCCCTGAAAATATTCAGATAGAGGTTTGAAGGTACAGGCATACCGCACAGTTCGTACACGGCTATAAGATGCGAACGGAAAAGCGTATCGAACTCCGCAAGAAAATCACTGAAATGGTCTTCGCCGTACCACCAGAACCAGTCAGAACATTCACTCGCCAGAAAATGTTCCTCCACCGCTGTCTGCGTTTTTTTGTCAAGTTTCCGATAGGCGGAATCAGTCTCTCTTTTGGTCTGATAGATCAGCTCCCACGCCCTGTTCTTTTCACTCTGCCCGACCCAGGTATCAAAAGTACCGTAGATCCAGCTGCCCGGATGCAGCGATGGCAGTTTCTGCCTTCCTTCTTTGGGCAGGTCATCGAACCTTTGCATGGTAACCGTCCGGCTTTTTGAAACAGCCTCATACAGTTTCAGAAAAAAATCCATGGCATTGTTCCGGTAAAACTCCCAGGCATTTTCTCCGTCGACAATCACAAAGACATTGGCATCAGAATGTTGTTTTCCAATTTCATCAAGCCGTTTCATAAAGTCTCCAACGGCATCAGTTTCTTCCATAAAACGATAACGGAACCCTATGCTGTCGCTGAGAGGGTGGTCCCGAAAAGCGATAAAGACAGAATCGTATTCATACCGATGATAACAAAGATTTTTCTCACTGCTTTTGAGCGTTTTCTGCAGGATCGCTTCATCTGTCGCAACCCATTCTATGCCTTTTTCTCTGTAAAGATGCAGACTTTTCTCATCGACTGCCCCTTCTGCCGGCCACAGACCGGTAGGTTTCTGCCCAAATACTTTGACATAAAGTTCGATAGCTTTATCGACCTGCCTGCCGGCATCTCCTTCGAGAGAAAGCGGGTTTTGGGGCAGTACTGTCTGAGGGTTTGAAACCGCTGCCGTCTGCATATCGATGAGAAGCGGCAGGATCGGATGGTTATAGGGTGTGGTCGAGAGCGAGATCTGACCGCTTTGCAGCAGACTTCCGTAAAAAGGCAGTATCTGGGGGATAAATTTCAACAGTGCCTCGAGCAGTGTCTCTTTGTCGCTCTGTGTATAGGCTGTTGCTTTTTGCAACAATGACTGCACGACGGCACTGTTCTCTCTCAGGTAATTGCCGCACCATGCCAGCAGGAACAGAACTTCAAGGTCTTGCAGTTCCGCCTCGCCGAAATGCTCTTTATGGTACAGCACTGCAAATCTTTGAAGCGGTTTCACCATCGTTTCGAACGGGGCTGATTTGCATAATTTTATCAGGTATTTTTTTTCTTCTTCTTTCAGTGTTGACACTTCCCGTATCCACAACATCAGAAATTTGTCTTTTTTGTATCCGTTCTCTTCGTAAAGCCTGATCTGCCTGATCAGGGTCGGGGTAAGATTGAACGTTGCTTTCAGTGCCGGAAATTTTGAGAGCAGCCACGGCATTTCATAATAGTCTTTGATCGCATGGAGAAAGACCCACGGCATATGCATCTCACCTCCTTCATCCACATAGTCCGGCTGATGCATATGCCAGAGGAAAGAGAGTTTCAGACTCACATCCACTCTTTGATGTTTTTTTCATATCTTGCTGTCAGAGCCTCTCCGCTTTTTTTATTTTTTGCCTGCACATACAGATGCAGCAGATCTTCGATCTGATCAGGGATCATCAAGACCCAGTCGGTATCATTTTCCCATATCTTGACACCGTCGGCGGTAGAAGCCCTTTTCTCTTTGGCTTCCAGGAAAAAGGACTTCATCATTTTTCCCTTTTGGGCCTGGGAACACTCTATTGTGATATGCCTATAGTAAAATGCTTCAAATTCTCTGGAAAGATCCGAAATTTTTACATTGTGGCGGGAAAGCATCTCCATGATCTTCAAACTGGCATACAGTGCATCTCTGTGCAGAGAAAATTCGGTAAAGGCAAAATTGCCGCCGATCGTTGCGATAAGATCGTAATGTTTCACTTTGTCCGCTTTGAAATTGGCATATCTGCCCCGTTCTATGACAAGATTTCCGAACACTTCATCTGCCAGATCCGGTGCCCAGGTCGGTAAAAAAACATGGAGTTTTTTCTCTTTCGCCTCAAGGTTCAGAAGCGAAAGCACGACAAAAAGTCCTTTTATTTTATTGAGTATTTCCCCGTCATCACTGACAATAGCGAGCTGCTGTCCATTGGGATACATCAAGAAACCAATATTGAAATTCAGATTTTTGACAATCGCAGAAATATCTTCTTTCGATTTTTTTTCGACATGTGTCATGTTTGCCATTTTATGGTAGTCCGTATAGGCATTTAAAATAATATTTTCTATCTGAAGTTCGGACATGATTTCAGGAAAAATATCTTTTGTACCGCCATACATAAGATCTACAGCGACTTTAAAGCCGCTGGTTTTGATGATGCGGTGATCGATCGATCTTTCTATGGCATTTTTATACGTAAGACACTCTTTCATATGGTGAATATAAGTTTCTTCTATGCTGCCTATCTTGCTGTAGTCCACCCTGCGGTACTTTTGCTGAAAAAAAGCTTTCTCAACCGATTTTGCCATATCACTGTCTATACGCAGTCCCTCTTCACCGAAAAAGGTAAACTCTACACTTGTCGGGTCAAAAACGTTCTGTCTGAAGTAAACCCCCGCTGTCAGACCACTCTCCCTGCCCAGATTGTATCTGACGACTGCCGGAGGCATCGCTTTGAGATCAAGGACATTAATGCCGCCTGAAAGCATACCTCCCAGGAAAGCTCTTTTGAGCATACGCGCACTTTTACTGTGATCTCTGCCTACAATGACCGTACTTCCCAAAGGAAGGTGGGAAGCAAATGCTTCCGCAAGCTGACATGCCATTTCACACGAAATTTCAACATTGCTTTTTCCCATGACACTGCCATTCTCAAAAATGGAATTTTTGTATTTGCTTCCCCAGATGACACTTTTGTTCACTATGGCTGCCGCTTCTATGGTTTTGTGCGGCCAGACAGTCAGATCCTGGTCGAATACAGCCAGTTTTCCGACATCACAGCCTTCTGCCAGAATGACACCGGCTTTTGCCGTAACCATATCGCCTATCTCTGTATCATTGCAGATAACACTGTTATCCAGTATACATTTCCTGCCTATGCTGATGTCGTGCCATAACACACTGTTGCGTATTTTGGTTTCAGACAGGATTGTCACATTGTCGCCTATGGAAACATCATGGAGCCGTACATTTTTGCCTATCTTGACATGGGAACCGATGATCACCGTATCGATGATCTCCACAGAATCATCGATCTCACTTCCCTCTCCCAGATAAAGAATGCCGTCTGGATGTTCTATTCTCTTCCCAGGGAAAAAAACATCGATCCTGTGTTTGAATATATCGCCGTATACTTCTCTGTAACTGTCAGGATTCCCCACATCGCGCCAGTACCCCCTGGCATCGTACGACATCAGGTCAATCCCCTCATGCATCAGCAGAGGAAACAAGTCTTTTGCAAAGTCAAAACTCTCTTCTCCGGGGATATATTCCAGTATTTCAGGCTCGATGACGTAAATCCCGGTATTGATCGTGTCGCTGAATACTTCACCCCAGCTCGGTTTCTCCAGAAATTTTTCAATTTTTCCGTTCTCATCCGCGATCACCACGCCGAACTGCAGCGGATTCTCTACAGAAGTGAGCGTGATCGTCAGTTTGGATTCTATGGCGAGGTGATGGTCAATGATCTTTTCAAAATCAAAATCACTGACAAGATCGCCGCTGACTATGATGAACGTCGTATCCAGGAATTCTTTTGCAACTCTCACCGCTCCCGCTGTTCCAAAATCTTCTTCAGGAAGGACATACTCGATCTTTGCACCGATACTGCTGCCGTCACCAAAATGGTTTTTAATGATCTCAGGCTTGAAATAAAGCAGTACCACAATTTCGGTAATGCCGGTATCGACCAGTTTTCTCATCGTATGTTCCATCATGGGAATATTGCAGATGGGCAGCATGGGTTTGGGCATAAAGTGTGTAAGCGGCTGTATCCGGGTCCCGAAACCGCCTGCCATCATCACTGCTTTGATATTTTTGGCCATGGTCTATCCTTTCTGAAGTTCAATGACTGAATTGACACTGCCAAAAACATTTTCTACTTCCATCGCATCGGCATCGTTCATCCATTCATTTCCATTGAGTACATATCTGAATTCATGTGTTTGCTCCAACGGCAGAACTTTCGTAATATAAAAACTGCCGTCTTTTTTTTGCTTCATACTCTCTTTTTCCCAGTCATTCCAGGAACCGGCTATTTCTACACATTCCTGTTCCGTGTCACAGACAACCGTAAATGTCACCCAGGCTTTTTTGTCATTTTTTTTGATCTTCAGCATTCTTTTTCCTTTCTCTGTGTTTATTCGCTTTGGAATTTCTTCACCAGTATCTTTTTGCCAAGTTCGACACCGGGCTGATCATAAGTATCGATATTCATCATTATGCCGCAGGCCGAAGTCAGTATTTCGTAGTACATAATGAGTTCTCCGATATTCGCTTCGTCCACAATGTCAAGAACGATCCTGTCGATCGGGATGTTTTTTGCCATCAGGCTTTCTCTTGTCGCATCACATTCTACATCGATCAGCTCATTGAAAGTGTGTCCATTGACATAATCGACTTTTTCGATATGCTTTAACGATATATCCGGTATTTGCAGATCGTGGTCGAAATGCTTTATCTTGATGAAGGTCACGGTCTTGTCTCTCGTACCTTCAATAATAAGCTGTAAAAAAGAGTGCTGGTCGACCGAACCGATATGGCCCACCGGTGTCAAACCCGTATGCCTCCCCTCTTCGTCTATTTTTCCGAGAGATTCACCCCAAAGCTGTACAAACCACTTTGTGAAGTTCTCCAGACAATCTCCATAGGAGAAAAGTACTGTCACCGGGTAGTCGTCACGATACTGTGTCAAAAAATGGGCTTTTCTGAGCAAATGCTCTTCTTTGCCTTCAAAAAAACGTTTGGCAAAATGCCCTGCACCGCCGAGTATGGTTTTTACATCATAGCCCGCAAGCATCAGCGGCACAATACCCACACTGCTCAGTACGGAAAAACGTCCTCCCACGTTGGCAGGAATATGAAAACTTTTGATAGAGTAAAAAGCGGCGAACCGGTCAAGCGGCGAACCTTCATCCGTGACCACCATGATCTGCCGGATATCTCTGCCTTGAAGATCGAGGTCAAAATGCCTGATAAGCGCTTTGAAGATGGAAGTGGTTTCTATGGTAGAACCGGATTTGGAAACAACGATAAAAAGTGTTTTGTCCCGATTGATCCTGTCAAAATGTGCAAGAAGCGATACCGGGTCCGGATTTTCAAGAAAGAGAATATTTTTCGCCTCCGGGTATTTGCTTTCAAGGGCAGCATGTATCGCTTTGGTTCCCAGAGAGGAACCGCCAATACCTATTACAGCGATCGTTTCAAGTATCTTCAGAAAATCAGACTCACGTTCTGCATATGCTTCAAGCTCTCTGACAATGGCCATAGAATCTTCAGGAAGGGTGTAATACCCGCTGACACCTTCGGCAGCTTCGTTTCCGATGGCACGGAATATATCTGCCAGTTCTGCCTGTTCGGGTTCTTCCCTTTTCAGGCTGAAATTCTTTTCATACGTGATCATACGTTGTTCCCCTTCCTTTTTTAATTATGAATCTATAATCGCATCAACGATCTCTTTGGCCTCTTTCTGCAGTGTGTGTAAATGTTCGGCTGAAAGAAAACTTTCAGCATAGATTTTGTAGATATCTTCGGTACCGGACGGTCTGAGTGCCACCCATCCATTCTCTGTAACAATCTTCACTCCGCCGATATCGGCATTGTTCCCCGGCGCTTTGGTATAAATACATTCTATCGTTTCTCCGGAAAGATCGGCTTGATGTATGTCATGAGATGTCAGGTTTTTAAGTTTTTCTTTCTGTGCTTTGCTTGCGGGAGCATCTATTCTTTCATAATACGCTTTGCCAAACGCCTGCTCAAAACCGGCATAAATGAGTGCCGGGTCTTTTTCTTCTTTTGCCAGGATCTCCGCCGCAAGAAGATTCAATATAATGCCGTCTTTGTCCGTTGTCCAGACACTTCCGTCAAACCGAAGGAACGAAGCCCCGGCACTCTCTTCTCCGCCAAACCCGAGTTCGCCGTCCATCAGCCCTGCCGAAAACCATTTGAAACCGACCGGCACTTCATAGACCGTTCTATCGAGCGATTTTGCAACCCGGTCTATCATGGAACTGGACACCAGTGTTTTGCCTATCTTCAAATCACGCTGCCAGTTTTTTCTCGAGCTGAAAAGATACCAGATCGCCACACTCAGATAATGGTTCGGATTCATCAGCCCGCCTTTGGGTGTGACAATACCGTGTCTGTCAGAGTCCACATCATTGGCAAAGGCAATGTCATACCTGTCTTTCATTTCAATGAGTCCTGCCATGGCATAGGGTGAAGAACAGTCCATACGGATCTTCCCGTCATGGTCAAGATGCATAAAAGAAAAAGTCGGGTCCACGTAAGGGTCGAGTATATCCATGTCAAGCCCGTACATTTCATTGATCTTCTGATATACGGCAATACTGGCTCCCCCCAGAGGGTTGACACCGATCTTGAGCCCGGCCTTTTGAATGGCAGCCATATCGACGATCTCTTTTAGGGCAGCGACATAGGGAGTGGTAAAATCATACGCCGTGATATATCCTGAGTTCATCGCTTCTTTCAGGGTACAGGACTTTACCTCTTTCAAGCCGTTCTCCAGTATCTCATTGGCACGCTTCTCTATCTGTGACGTCACATCAGTATCTGCCGGACCGCCATTGGGCGGATTGTACTTGTACCCGCCGTCAGAAGGCGGATTGTGTGAAGGCGTGATGACAATACCGTCACAAATACCGCCGTCTTTTTTATTGGCTTCAATAATGGCGAATGAGACGAGCGGAGTTGCCGTATAGCCGTCATCTTCGGCAATCGATATGCTGACACGGTTGGCGGTAAAAACTTCTATGGCTGTCAGCTGGGCGGGTGTGGAAAGCGCATGGGTGTCTTTTCCTATGAACAGGGTGCCGTCGATTCCCTGCTCCTTCCTGTAGTCGCAGACTGCCTGGCTGATGGCTTTGACATGGGCTTCATTGAAACTTTTTTTATAGGCGTTTCCCCGGTGTCCGGAAGTACCGAACGCTACTCTCTGTTCTTTATGGGACATCTCCGGCTTAAGCGTATAGTAGGCACTGATCAGCTTGGGAATGTTTTCCAGCTGCGACTTGGGAACCTTCTTCCCGGCCAGTGCATTTAAATTCGATTTTGACATATTACTCCTTTATTTTTTTGCTGATAGGGACATAGAACATTTCCAGATAGTCTTTCATCATTCTTCTTGCACTGAAATGAGGCGATATGCTGATAATGGCTTTTTTCATTTTTTCAGCCCATTCTTTGGGGAACGCTTCTTTGCCTGTTCTATAAAAAAGAGGAACGATCTCATTTTCAAGCGTATCGTAAATGGCATTGGCATCCCGGGTATCGTCTGATGTCTCTTCACCTATTTTCCAGCCGTTCTCTCCAGTGTAGCCTTCCGGCCACCAGCCGTCCAGGCCGGAGAAATGCAATGTACCGTTGAGACTGGCTTTCATGCCGCTGGTCCCGCAGGCTTCCATGGGGATCTTCGGATTGTTCAGCCATACATCCACGCCCCGTACAAGATATTTCGCCACTTCTTCACCATAATCTTCAATAAAAGCGATCCTGCCTTTGAATTTCGGATTCTGTGCAACCTTGAAGATATTCTGTATCATCTTCTTTCCGGGGTTGTCTGAAGGGTGTGCTTTGCCCGTAAAGATGATCTGTACAGGTCTGTCGCTGTTGTTGACGATCTTTTCCAGTCTCTCCAGGTCATGCAGGATCAGGTTGGGACGCTT